>FTCU01000254.1_pt1 | contig 65123 bp, 93 predicted proteins | sample 1639521 | NCBI WGS metagenome assembly FTCU01 (sample SAMEA3914864, study PRJEB12502) | metagenome | biome: forest; material: soil | place: USA | collected 2012-03-12 | depth 0.3 m
ACGCCACACCCTCTCTCGACGAATGCCACACCGGACTTGGGCACGCAGCTATGTCATTGAAGACGGGAACTTGAGTCAAGACGAAGGAGGTATGGGCCTCAGAGGCAAGCAATTGGGGCCGAGCACACAACGGGCGTGTCTCGGTATGACTGGGATGGACTCGGACACGACACACGACACACGACACGCGACACACAATATACGACACACACGACTTCCCTCTCACTCAGGGTCGACTTTGGTTTCTCGGTCTCATCAAGCATAGCATCGGCACGGGAATGCATCGGAGCACGGCATTGCGCAATTGTACAACACAACCTTCACCCTCCCCCCTCCCCCCTCGCCTCCTGGTTTTTTGTATTTTTTCTCTCTCTTTTCTCTTCTCGTGGGCTGGAAGGAGCCATGCATGTTGTATATGATACCAGGCGTTTTGCAACAGGGGGGACGGGGGGCTTCGGGTAACTGGAAAGATCTGGGTCTCGGAGGTTTCAATACTTAGACTTGGGGGCCGTCTTTTTGTTCTCTTTTGTTTGTTCATGGTTTGGAGTTTTGCATGTTTTGGCCTTGTTTTGATTTGGGCTCACGGCTGGATGCTGAGACGTTTCACGCTGTTTGTTTTCACTCCTCATTATGTCTAATTCCTGCTCTGGAAGCAGCGATGACCACGGTCACGCCTGGACGACGATAGGACGGATGGAGGAGTGCTGGAGAGGAGCAGCACAAGGACTGCTCCGCGGAACACGATAGACTCTGATTTCGGGGCTCATCACACTCTCTCCCTTGCCAGGCTAGCTCGGCGCCCTCTGGCGGGATTCCAAGGGTTGCAACGGGTGCAAGGAAGCTGTTGGGGCTGGGGACGATCACGGGATTTTACTGGATAGCGCAAATAGAAGCTCATATTCAGAAAGACAAGTTGAGGCCACCAAAACCGAGGTCTGTAGGCTGCCATGGAGGCTCGAAAAATATGTCCCAATGCGGTAATGGCTCCAAGTGTTAGTGTCAGGCAGTGCATCCGTCGGCCGCATGAACCACCGGGACACAAGCCCCGCAACCAACCCTGGATGCCATGTCTTTTTCTGTGTGGAGAGTCCTTCCAGGAATTCTATGGACGGAATATATTCTGCAATCTCTTGAAGATCAACAGCATTGGGGCAGGAGTGTGTCGCAGGCGATCCAAGTGCCCAAACTGGGGACACACTGGGGGCACTGACGAGGAAGACGAAACTACCTACTCTGACCTCGCCTACCAAAAAGACACAGTCAACTAATAATCGGCACCTACGGTAGCATCGAAACCGTCCAAAATATCGCTGACAAATTTCCACACAAGCACATAGTTACTGTACTCTGTACGACCTCTACCTGCACCTGAACAGCTCAGGTTTCACCAACGGCGACCTGAGGGTAAGGCGGGCGGGGTGAGGCGAGGCAGGGGGGTGCGCCATCCAGCCAGCCAGTCAGTGAGTGTATTCTCTAAGGAGGAGAAAAAGGGGGGGGTTACAGTGGTGCAATGCCAACAGAGTTGGGGGCCGTGCCCACAAGCCTTGATTCAGCCTTGCAGCGTCAGCACCTTATGGGACGGCAGCCAGCCTTCGGCGTTTGGCTGGCGCCAATCAGGCGTCCCGGGTGCCTGGGACGATAAAAATAGAGGGGCGAGACCACGCGGTTCGGGGGGACTTTGTTGGATGAGGAAGGGGGGGCTTTGGGAGGGAATCTGGGGTTGATTGTGGTGAGTGTTGATTGAGGGAGGCTGTTTCAGAGCACCCAGTGGGGTTTGGCGTGCGATAGCTTGACGTTCTTCTGATTGCTGTGGGTTTGGCTTGATGGTTGTGAGTCCCTCGCGACCGTTACACAGAGCGACTGCTCTGGGACATCACCACTCCTGCGCCCCCAGCGGAAATAGCCCGTCCGCCTTACCTGAGCCATCGACGGCTCCTGGGACAAGCGCACGGATGAAAAGCCTAGATCGGACATCGAGGGGCGCTAAGACCAAGTTCCCGACAACACGCCTCTGCCGCGCTGCTGTGCCGCCGCCCTCGGTCTTGAGTTGACGACTTGTCTGGCGTCACCCCACTGCATCACGACCGCCTGCTACCGTCACCCTCCCTCGTGCACCTCTATCCAGGCGCCGCCTCGTGTCTGTGCCGCCGGCGCAAGCGGACAGTCGTGGTTTTGGAGGGGCACGGGACCTGGCTCGGGAGTCCCGGTCGAGCGGGTTCGGTTCGGTGAGGGGATGGTGGTGTGTTGTGGTGTCGTTGCGTTGCGTGTTTCTCCACTGCCGTCAAGTTTACTGTACTTGTATCACCATAATTCTTGACATGCGCCGTCGAGGATGGCTGCACAGCACGCTTCCACGCCGCTGCGCGTCGATATCTGCCGGGAACCGAGCGGCGGGTGTCGACGCCGCGCGTGGGCAAAGGGCTAGCTGCTTCGGACGGCTCGGGCCAGCAGCACACGTAAGCACGCGGTTCTTGTGCGACGCTCGGTAATCGTCGTCATACTATTCTAGAACCGTCTGCATGCGGGTAGGATGGGAGCAGCTGAACAGGTAGCGGGTTGTGTGGGCATATGCTGAGGCCTTGCCGTGTAACCCCACGGTGGTGATGGATCATGGGGTTGTCCCGACCTGCCTGGTCTGATAGAGCGAGGTGAAGTGCAGCTCTGCGACAGGCGCGGGCTGCAAGACATGGCGGTATCGCGGCTCTTGACATGATGGGGCCAGCGGCTGCTGGTCTCGATTTAGAATGTTGACATCCGCATCAACCCAAGGGACTTTGCAGACAGGAAAGTTCTAAATGCTGCAGTGGTTTCTCGCACAAAGAAGAACCCGGTCTCATTCAGATGAGTAGCGTTGTGCTAGAAGCAAGCGCCGTAAATAGGTGAAGACAAGGTACAGGATGCTTTCTGTTCAGACTGAATACAGATGTAGAACAACGTGCCGGACAATTTGTGACCTGGTGTGGATGTGTTTTTGTGTTGGGCTTCCCCTGAACCCCTGAACCCGCACCCAGAGCAGCTCAGGGGCTGCTCAAGCTGCCCCTGAACCCGAACCCTCAGGACCGTCTGATGTCGGGTACGAAGAACTCCACCGAGGTTTAGCCGCTAGCGCGATAACGCTAGCGTCAAAGTGAACCTTATCGCAGCCTGCCCCGCGACGCGCTCAAGCGCGTTAAGTGCTTGTTAGCGCCGAATGGGGCATTTGCTTTCAAGTGACCGACCTTGAATTGCCCGAGAGGTGAACGAACCTCCCACAACCTTTCCCTGCACCGACCGACCCGACCGAGAGAAAAAAAAAAAGAAGAAAGAAAAGACAGCCAAGCTCCCACTCTCTCTCGGCCATCTTTTTTTCTTTTGTTCTTTGTTTTATCCTCGCTCTCTCCCGGCAGCAGAGAGAGACGCCGTCCTCGCCAAAGTAAACAAACCCTTTCGTTGAGAGAGCTCGTCCGGCCTTGCTGACCCAAGAAAGACAGACGAGAAGCCGCCGCCGACGCCGCAACATGGCGGCATCGGGAGATCCCACCGCCGCGAGGGTGGACTCCAAGATGGAGTCCACCCTCGCCGAGGGCCAGGCCCTCATCAACCAAGGGCGTTATGCCCGGGCCCTGCGCGTCGTCGTGGAGGTGAGTACCCCCTCGCCCAGCCCGAACTCTGCTGTATTTGCAGTGTCTATTATATTTTCCGTCAAACCTCATCATCTGACTGACTATGGGATGAAAAGGCCGTCAACATGTGCTCGTGCGAGCCGGCCGGGGGTGGCAAGACGCGCCACGGCAAGGAGAAATCCTGCCACATCTCCCAGTGCGTCGCCGCCGTCAGGCACAAGGACCCTGACGCGCTCTACCAGGCTGCTCAGGTTCCTTGTGTCTGTGGATACTCCTGGCCGGCTTGCTCGCGCCGGCTGCACATGCTGGCGCTCGACGCCCTCGCCGATTGCCTCGAGAAGGGAGGCCAGCATGTCTCGGCCTTCTCGACGGCCCTGGGCATGGTCCGCCTGGACCCGGCCTCGCCAGTGGTGAGTCTCGAGGCGCACCGCATTGCATTGGGTTTTTTCAGATGACCGGCTGGCTGACTTATTTCATCAGGGCTACTGCCGGGGCGCTAGAATGCTCCGGTACCTCCTCGACGGCTGCTCCCTCTCAACCAATTCCGCCGTGCACCGGGCCGCGGTGGCCATCCTTATGGGAGATGGCAACCCGGCCCCGGCCACTGGCCTTCGGCAGCTGCTCGCTCTCTTCGTGGAGAGCGGGATCCACAACACGGGGCGCTATCGCCACAGCCCCAAAACCACCTACGATGTGAGCACTCGAACTCGGAGAGGAGTCCTTGTCTTTCATCCTCGAATCCCGCCTGTCTAACGCTGCTCTTTGCCAGGTTGTTCTCCAGCGCATGGCCTCCAATCTCAATATCAAAGCGGCCCGGAGAGACCCAGTCAAGGAATTCCCAGCCGAAGTCACGAGCATGGTGTTTGCACTGCTCGATGTGACGACCCTCAGGTAAGCCACCAGACGAGAATTCTCTCTCTCCAAGCAGCTAACACGTGAAAGCCGGTCTCTTCGCGTCAGCAAGCAGTGGTACCGAGCTCTCAATCGGGACAATGCGGCCTGGGCCGACCTGAGATTCGGCCGACCGGGCAACCCAGGCCGTTTCTTCGCCAAATTTCTGCAGAACCATCAAGGCATCAAGAGCCTTATCATTCGAGATGCGACTGAATTCCTGATTACGGAGCCCAAACTCGGCCTGATTCTCGAAGGCCTCCCCCAGCTAAAGCGGTTGTGCCTCAATTCTGGCAGATCCCACCCTCATCAACTGTCAGTCTGGAGTCCGTCCTCTCTCAACGAGAGCAAGGGGGCACCCGCTACCCGAGCCAAACTTACCCACCTCTCGGCCATTTCTCTCCACGCCATTCATCCACTCCGGGCGATCATGGAATGCAACGTGGCTACTCTCCAAGCACTCGATCTCGTCAATACGGGGGGGAATTCGGTCATAGACCTCTTTCTTGACGCCGTCTTCCCGAGCTTGAAGAGGCTGCGGGTTATCAACGGCGACGTGCGCCCCGGTCCAGCGGAGATGCCCTGGATAGAATTGGTAAGCCACCTTCAATTCCCTTTTCTCTTCTTCACTTCCCCCCTTCTCTCACTCAGTAGTACTAACCAGTTCAGGAACCGATCGTGGCAGCCACGCCGAACCTCGAACGATTCCACCTCGATGGCTTCAGCGTCTGCTGGTTTATTTCGGTGAATCCCATTCTTCCCCCCCTCCTTGTCAAGGAAGAAGGTTGGCGGTCGCTCCGCAAGCTTGTGCTGGGCCCGAACCTGTGCTACGCCACCCCCAGAGGAGTCGCCCCTTGGAAGATCCGTCTGCTGCCCCCCTTGCCGAGCGGCCTACAATCCCTCGAAATTCTCGGGAGCGACCCAGAAATTGTCCACAATCTGTTCTTCGTCGCCGATGGACAGGCCGATCCTAACCCCGCGCCGGGCGGCTGGGGACCACCGTGGCAGGAGCTTCCGGACCAGAACCTATCCAATTTGGAGGTATTCCGTTGCCTGCCCAGCATGCCCGACCCTAGGCTCTGGAAGCACGTCCTCAGGCCCGCCGTCCAGTCTGGCGCCTTGAAGGTCCTCGAACTCGCAATCTCGGCGTATTCAGGCTTTGACATGCTCCCTAGGCCTGTGACCAATGAGTGGACCCACGCCGACCTTGTGCCCGCCACGGACCTGGCCTTTGCCCATTCCGACAACCTCCACACCCTGGCGCTCCACGACTTCAACTTTGACCACGAGGTGAGCCGCTTCGGTGGCAGCAGGTTCAACGGCCAGCCCTTTCTCGACTGGCTCGAGTGCTTCCCGAAGCTGCACACCGTGGGCGTCTACCCGGGCGACTGGGAGGCCGTGCCCGCCTTCATCATGAAGCTGATCCTCCATCCGCGCGTCAAAGTCATCCACCAGGACAATCTCAGGGGCGCCAATTGGGATGAAGCCAGGGAGCTGGCCAAGAAGCACGGCGTCGAGTTACACCATAGCTCGAGACATATGCCCGCCGGGTGGCCCATGATTCATGAGGAGTAACTGGGCGCGGACCGGATGGGCGGGATGTCGGTATGTGAAGGAGATTCCCTTCACGCTTGATGATTTACGAAGAGCACGACGAAGACACAAACTATTATCACGACACCGTCTTAGGACGGCATTTGCATTCTGGCACACACAAGGTGCCCAAGGAAAACCGGCGTTCACAAGGCCCCAGCAACCAGCCCGCCTGCATCTACATTTTCATTCGCATAGGACATGGACATGAGAAGAAAGGAGGAAGGGGGGTATGGGAGTGAATTTCAGGCGTCATACTCCCATATGGGAGGAGAGCCATTCGAGACAGATGACACGCCAGATGGAATTACAGGCAGCAGGGCGGGTGCCAATGGCATGCCGCATGGAAGGATGGATGGCATGACGGACACGGTTCCGTTTTACTTTGCGTGTTTTTGAGAGTTATGTAATGATACCCGAGCCACCACTTAGCTCACACACAGGAATGGGCAGGACTCCCAAGGACCTTCGTCGGGTGTCCGAGAGTTCCTAGCCCCCCGGACAATACAAAACAAAATATTATTATCCTCTTCCTAGTACGAGTGAATGTGCTTGCCTCGCGGTTTTGACGCTTGCCGCCTGCTATGGTCTTGTTGCTCCACACATCCGACGACCAGCACTGCTGAGTCGTGCCCCATGCCTCCCCGAACACTCAGGACAAGCGAACAGAGGGAACCCAGGGTTCTTTGTGTCTGTGGTTTGGTCTTCCCGCCACTAGTTAGCAAGCCATTGTCTTAAGACGTCCAACTTTCTTACCGCTCCAAGAGACGGTGAGTTATTGTTGCCTTCATCATCAATAGCGGGAAGAAGACAGTGAGCAATGTGGCCCAACTCTTCACCAACCAAGTCTCTTCACTTACCAAAATCTCTTCAGCCCCCGGAAATACATCATAGGAAGACCCAAACACTCACACAAGCCACCTCGAATAAAAAAGTAAAAAAGTCACCAGGCTTTATTAGACCATGCTAAGCTAAGCTATGGATGGGGTGCAAGAGCTAACCCAGGGCCGTTGGTGAAAGATGTACCCAACAAGGCCTGCTGGATATCCATGACGAGGCTTGATATCATAACCAGATGTAAAAGAACAGCCCAAGTCCGACAGGTAACGAACGATGCCAGATGTCCTCCTCCTCCCTCTTCCCTTTTTTTTTGTGAGGGTTTTGTATTTTCCTCCTTTTTTTGTGCTTTTGTTTTTTTGTCCGCATGGACTACAAGCCAATTAGATGAGAGTTGTGTGCCAACATCTCCAGCCATCAAAAGAATGAAGAAAACAAAAACCCGCCAGACAAACCGGGTGTGAAACCATGCCCTAACCACAACCCGCACAAGCCAACAGCAATGCAATGCCAACCCTCAAGCAGCAACATCCACCTCCCCTGCTCTTCCCGACTCCCGACTCAGCTCCCTGACCTTGCTCCTCAACTCCTCTCGCACCTCCTCCAACCTCATCTTCTTCTCCGCCGCGGCCGCCGCAGCCGCAGCACCCACCGCCGCCTTGGCCTGCTCAGCGATCACCTTCTAGGCCGCCGAGTCGCCGGCACCGGCCTGTCTGTTGCCGTCCTCCTGACCCTGGACCTGCTGTGCCTGCCTCTGCTGTTGCGCTTGAGCTTGTTGCTGATGTTGTCTCACAACGCGCTGCGCCTGCCGGATCTTGCACTTCATGTGGTATCCCGGCTCGTTGGACTTGCGCCACTCCAGGTAGGCCTCGTACATCTGCTGCTTGATTGGATCACGGTCGCGGGGCTTGGCCGTCACCGGGAAGTAGGGGCGGACGGGCTTGTTGCCGGGACCCGATGCGGGGGCGTTCCTGCTGCCGCCGCCTGGGACAGGCAAGGGCTGTTGCTGTGCCTGCTGACCCGTGGTGGCAAACATGGGTGAGGGCACCGGGAAGAGGCCTGGTGGTGCGTGCGTCTGGTTGAAGACGGGCATGGGGAGTGACCCTGGCGCTGGTGGGAATGTGTGGTACCCGTTCATAACAGGGAAGCCCATCTGTCCTCCGATGTTGAGAGGGGCAGCGAAGTTGGCTGCTGCAGGCTGGAGACCTCCGAGCGTGGCGAGCATTGGCGAGCCTGCCAAAGCCGATGCGGGCATGGTGGCGGCCATCCCCAAGGGCGGGAGCATCTGCTGATGGAACGTGTTGCCTGAGGGAAGCTCGGACGGGAACAGAGCCCGCTGCGAAGTAGGAAACCACGGCTTGGCGAGAGGGTTCTTACCCGGCTCTGCGCATACCGGAACGGCCGCGCGCTTTGAGGTGGGAGTCCAAGGCTTCGCAAGAGGGTTCTTACCCGGCTCTGTGCAAACCGGAACGGCCGCGCGCTTCGAGGTGGGAGTCCAAGGCTTAGCAAGAGGGTTCTTACCCGATCCTGGGGGCCCTGCGGCAGTCGACATGGCATCAGGAAAGATGTTGGTCAGCGGCTGGCGAGACAGCTTCTTGGGGGAAAGCCACTGGGCACCATCATCGGTGGCGGTGGACTTGAACTCGACAGCGGCAGGGTTCAAGACCTTCGCTTGGCTGTCACTGGACGGTGACTTGGTTGCGAGACGGGCTGCGTGTGACGACCGAACTGGAGACTTGCCCTTGTTGCTGGACACGTAACCGGAGTCGCCAGAGGACTGTTGCTTTGCGGTGCGCATTGCGTTGAGTCGCTGGGCGAAGAAGGTGTTCGCGGCTGCCCTGTACAGGCCATTGGCGTTCCTAGCCGCCGGTTGGGCCTTGACGTCGCCGACCTTCACTGCTATGATGGCGGGATCGTCAGGGGGACGAGGCGGCAGCACCGGAACGCTGGCCTCATGAGCCAAAGGCGGAGACTGGTGGTTCCCCTGCAGGCGGCCGAGCATCGCCTCGAAGCGAGCAGCTTCGTCGCTGACTGCTGTGGTCTCACTATCCTCCGACAAAGTCGAAGTGGCCGACCTCCGAGTGCCCCGGGCAGCGTCAATCATCTCTTGAATCTTAGCGTCGAGACTAGAACTGCTCCCGGACGATGAGGCCCGATAGGTGACCGAGCCGTCGAGAGGCCTCAACTCGGCAAGCTTCATGCCAACAGTGGTCTGATGACCGCCAACCGGGACGACGTCGAAACAAAACCGGCCGGCCAGAGGGATGTCTTCGCCGTTGACATTTGTGGTAATGGGGTTCACACTCCTCAGTTGAACCCTGGTCACGTCCGATCCGGCCTCTCCACACATGGATGACGAAGACGACGAGGCTTGACCAGTTGGAGCCGAGACCACCGCTTCCCAACGGGCCTTCTTTCCCTTTGGGTAGCGGTACTGGGGGGCTGAAAAGGAGGTGTCAGACCGGTCGAAGTCCAGGCGGCCGCAGACCTGGTCGTTCTCGTCGTAACTCGGGTCGCTCCTCTGGGCCGAAGGGCCCGGAGAAGAGATGGCAGCGGCTCTCTTGCGCCAGTCCTTCGACATGCTGGCATGAGACCGGACGCGGGAGGAGCCCTTAATGCCGGCCACATGGCCGGTCCGACCAAAGATATTGTCGCTCATGATGACGAGAGTAGGTGAAGTAACTCCGGGACTAAGTAGCTTCTTGCGGAGACAGAGACGCGACGACACCCTTTGAGCAGGATGCAGTATGCAGTATGCAGTATGCAGTACGCAGTCTGCAGTATGCAGGATGCAGGACGCAAGATGTCAGGAGGCAATGATATGTGACGCGTGTCAAGGATGGGACGCGTGTCGAGGCGAGATGAGTGTCAAGGTGAGTTGAGTGTCAAAGCGTGAGCAACGAAGTTTCCTCGCAAGAGGGAGAAGAGATCAGAGTAATGGGTGTCAGAGTGCGACGAGTATGGCGGGTGTGAATGGTTGATGTTCCTCGCAAGAGGGAGAAGAGGTAAGAGCAATGAGAGTCAGAGTGCGACGAGTGTGACGCGTGTGAGTGGTTGGTGTTCCTCGCAAGAGGGAGTGAGAAGTGACGCGTGTCAAGAGAGAGAGAGTAGATGGTATTCCTCGCAAGAGGCAGCGTTGAAGTGGTGGGTAGAGGTTGAGAGCAGATGGTGTTCCTCGCAAGAGGGAGTGAGGCGTGACGCGTGTCAAGGTTGGGAGAGCAGCTAGTGTTCCTCGCAAGAGGCAGTGTTGAGGGTGATGATGAGATGCCGTAAAGCTGTGAGAGAGACGATATGGTGGGAGTACCCAAAATGTCTGGCGACGTGTGTGTGGAAGTGCAACTGCGCTTGGGTGTTGGACGTTGGTTTGAGTTTGGAGCGATCGAGAGTTTGGGTGCAGCACCAAAAGATAGACACAACCAGAAGATAGGCTCAAGCTAGACGTATCTGGTGAGGAAAGAAAGAAAGGGGGCACTGGGCCTACCTATATAGGTTCCGAACACCACCGGGGGCAAGCGTGGACGCGACGGCCGTCAACAGAAAACAGAAAACAGAAAACAGAAAACAGCGCGAGACTCTGCAGGACAACAGCACGGAGCGGGCCGATCAAGAGTTGCTTGAGCATGAACGCTACTCGCACAATACCGTCGCTCCGGTCCCGAATATGACTGCCCAAAGTGGTTGCGGAAACCTCGAGGACGGGGCATCGCGTCGCCCCGTAAGTCCGCCGTGGCAAGATGTTGCAGGAGGCAATGGGCGGCCAGCTTCGCCCACTGCACGTTCGCATCATCGCATCGTAACTTCCGGCCGCGAGAGAATCTCGAGGGCATCATTCCCGAGGACGCGACGACCCGTAAACATCGTTCCTGCAGCTCGTACGTGAGTCGAGCAGGGCGCGGGCGGCGAGGAGGAATAGGGGGAAACAAGACAAGACGCGTTGTTGTTCGTGTTCCACCTCTACGCGTACCATGCATGGCATATGCACTTCACTTCGTCGCCCATCGAGTTCTATAAGTTGTGAGCTGCAAGACCAAGAGTTGCGTGGGAAACGGAGAGCCATGACGACTTGCCATGCCCCGGAAATAACACGCGCGCGCGGGCGGAGGAAAGGGGGACAGGTTATGTTGACAACGACGCGGTTGGTACAGAAGCGTTCACTCGGGGCCGTCTTGAATCCAAAAAAAAAAAAAAAAAGAAAGGAGGAAATGAAGGTTAAGGGGCAACAGGAGGTTACGTCGCGTCGCGCTGGGAAGGATTGTTCATCATGGCATCTCATCAATCGAAACAGCATTGCAGTACAGTCCGTTGGGAAGAAACGTGGAATAGTATCCAAAAAATCACCTGCTTAGAGACCAAACATCATGAATATAGAAAAGACTCAACAGCTACCGCCCGTGGTCATCATTCATGTTTCCCTTGATATCCAATAACCAAATCCCTTACATGGCCGTCTGCTGGCCAGTCATGTACGCGGTGAAGGATCGCTTTGGAAACGTCTGTCAGAACAAGGCATCCATGGTGTCGGGGCGGAGTGTAAACATACGGCATTCCTGGTCTGAATAAAGACGGTTCCCGGGCCGGTAAACTTGCACACCAGGCCTTCGCCCGAGGCAAGACCCGAGATCAAGCCGCCGGAAGCGACGCGTTCCAAGATGTACTTGGTGTTCCAGGCAACAAGGTGCCCGTTGTCAACAATGTACTTTTCGCCGTCCACAAGCTACGACAAGCGATCACCGTCAGTTTGGTCGATCAACCCGACAAAAATGCAGAATGTAAACTCACATCCTTCCGAATGATGGCACCAAAGCTCGTCAGCCACAACAACCCAGTGCCCGAGATCTTGTACACCCATAGGCCCTCGCCGCTGAACATGGCCTTGCCCAGGCCCTGACGCTTGTAGTCCTTGGTGACGTTCTGGGTGCAGGCGAGGAAGCCGTCGTGGCTGACCGACCAGGCCTCGTTGCCGCTGAGGCGTAGGCTGGTGATGTCGCCGAGCATCGGTGGCGCCAGGAGAAGCTCACCCGGCCCCGTGTAGGTCGAGCTGGCCATCTCGCCGCCGGCTACGAGCTTCTTCATGCTGAATTTGACGGCGCCCTTGAGGACGATGGAGGGGGACATGGCGATCATGGCGCCTTGGATGAAGTTGTGTTAGCGCGGGGCGCTTGGTGCGTGGGTGGAGAACGATAGCAGCGGGCTGGAGGGCGTAAGAAAAACATATCAGCATACCTGGTTTGGCTTCAATGGGGCATCCGATGGCCAGCTGGACCGTCAAGATGGTGTTGCAGTCACGGTGGCTGATCCGGTAGCTCCCACCGTTGAAGGTGCCCACGTCGTCGACGACGGTCGAGACGGCGCCCGAGAACTGGCCGGCAGCAGGAGCGCCCACAATCAGGCTGGCAGCGGCTCCAGCAGGGTCAGCAACTGGGACGTGTCCCTGTTGCTTCTCTGCGGGATATGCCCCGTTGCCTCCATCGCTGGGGTACGTCGGAGGGGGCGCAAACTGTTGAGCCGAGGCCTGTGACAGGCCCGAGGGAGTGCGCAAGTGCTGGGGCAGCGCGCCATGCTGCATGGGAGGGGGTGTGGCCTGAGGCGGTGCCGCATACTGCTGCTGCTGCTGCTGCTGCTGCTGCGGTGGGGGTGCATACTGTGTTTGTTGTTGTGGAGGCGCGGCGTACTGGTGCTGCTGCTGGGGAGGCGCGGCGTAGTATTGTTGTTGTTGCTGGTGCTGGGGAGGGGCCTGGTACGAAGGCGTCGACGAGGCCGGCGGCGGAGTAGGGGTCGCGCCGGGCTGGGACGGGGGAGCATAGGTTCTGCCCTGGGCGGTGGCCGTGGGCGGTGCTGCGTATTGGAACTGCGTCTGTGTAGGCGGCGCCGACGTGGGAGGCGGCGGATAGCTCTGCTGTCCTGTTTGGCGCGTGGCACCCGTCAGCATCTTGCTCGCTTGACCATTTCATGTCCCATCCATATTGATATCCATATCCATCTCCACATCCACATCCACATTCTAGACCATCCAAGACCAGCGCGGCTGCGAAATGCGAACGTACCTCCAGGGGCAGGGCCACCAGCTCCGGGGGGTGCTAGACAAGCAGGCAGGTTAGCTTTCACCCCTGAACGTCTCCAAGACCGAAGAAAGCATGGATGGGATCACTCACGAGGATAGTACGACATCTTGCGGGCCTTGTGGAAGCTTTGGATTTACACTTTCTTTAGCAGCGAGGGTCAGCGGAGATGTCGGCGATGTTGGGCGCGCAGATCCTCACCCCGCACTTACCTGCCAAGTCAACAGACACTGGGTTACCCCGCGATGGGAGGTTGCGGCGATGGGGATGGCGGTTGGCAGCAATTCGATGAGGACAAGAGAAGTCGGGAAAGGCTGGCAGGAGGAAAGACAGTGTAGGACCGAAGAAGGACACGGGCGCCTACTGTGTGGCTCACAACAGCTTTTGAGGTCGCGCAAGCAAGCAGGAGACGACCATCTGCTCTCCACCACTGTCGCATGGGTAGCTAAATTGAGCGCCAAAACGGCCCGGGATCCAATCAACGCGCCTCAGCCACCGCAGCGACGCCGACAGGAGCTGGCGGAGAAGGGCGCTTAGGAGACAAGGCGGGAAGCCCGCCGAGCTGGCGATTGGCTGGCCAAGCCCTTGGATTCGCTCGACTCCATCCATTTCCATCTCCATTCCATTTCCGGCGAGGCCATTGTCAGCTTGAGGCTTGAGCCTCAATGGAAACAGGAAGGCCTTGACTGCGATGGTTTGATCCTCTGGCTTCCTAAGAGAAGGACACCTGTTTACCGCGGGGTGAGAAGACAGGCACGAAGCGCCATCTGACCTCGGGGATGGTGGAAGCAGTGTGGGAAGCCGTCAATGTGGCAGCTTTCAGCTTCATCGAAGTCTTTTCAATGACCATCCACAATCCAAAGAAGGGCTGGCGGAAGTCGAACGCTTTCCGTGGAACGCACGAGGCCCCCGCGCTCAGGAACAAGGGCCTGCCAGCTGTGGAAGCTTCGCCCTGTCGGCCGCTGGCAGCCCACCACAGTGGGCCCTTTTCCTCCGTCAAGACCCTGCGGCTCGGTCTGGACCGGGCAGTCCCGGCCCAAGCATTTGTCCGAGCGAGATTCATTGTCCAATGGGACCTCCAGGAGCCCTGCCTGCCGGAGGGGTTGCATCACCGGGTTTGCATGCTCTGCATGGCCGCCCGGAGCTCGGGACGTCATTAAAAAACGGTGCAGGCGAAATCGCATCGGCTCACCACGCGACACCGAATCCTCCTCCATCCGTCATACCCGCCCGTGAGAAGAGCCCCGGAAACTTCTTTGTTATCGCATGCTAACTAGTTCTTGCTCGCAATCAGAAAGCACACTTGATACCCGAATCTAGCGCTCCGCACCCCTTTTCTTCGACTCTGACGGCGCAGCTCGGCGGCCTCGCACGTTGCTGACTCGAAATACGGGGAATCCTCCCTTCTCCGCCTGCGCGCAAGCTTCGGCGTGCTCGGGCTGTAGGAAGACTTGACGTTTTGCCAACTCAGCTCGAATAAAACCTCGGCGACCATGTTGCGGACCGCATTCGGGGCGTTTGACGCCGTTCTCGGAGGAAGCGCAGCTCGGGTCAATGTCGCGAGGAGGACAATCGGGAGGGGAATGTGGACGGGCAGGGTGGCCGCAAGAGGTCCGGCCGCTCCGTTGAAGCAGAGAGCGCTGATTTCGCAGCTCACGGCCCCGCGGCCGACCGTCGCCCGGTCCCAGTTTGTGCGTGTCAAGACACCCTTCTTCAGGGCGAGGCGTCCGTTCCATTCGTCACGGCCGCGGCGAGCCGAAGCAGCCCCGAAGGAAGGGAACACAGCACCCACGGAGTCCTTGTCGTTCAGCGCTAGGCTAAAAAAGCTGTCGAGGGAATATGGCTGGACTGCCGTTGGCGTCTATCTGGCCTTTTCCGTCCTTGACTTTCCGTTCTGCTTCCTGCTCGTTCGGACGGTGGGCACTGAGAAGATCGGTAAGTTAGCCCGCGCCCGCCGCGCACGAGACCACAGCTAACCAGCCCTGACAGCCCATATCGAGGAGATCGTGGTGTCCAACGCCCAGAAAGTGATTCCTGACCGGGTCCAGAACTGGTGGCGGGAATACCGGGCCGCGGCCAAGCAGGCAACGCGGGAACGGATGGGCGAGATGGCCCAGCCTGATGTTTACGGCCATGGTGTCGCGGAGGCTGAGCAGAGGAGCAAGCAAGAGGGAGCGAGTGAGTGCCAGGAAGACGTGCTATCCCTGCTTGTTTGCCATGCTGACACACTCCCTAGGCTTGGCCACGCAGCTTGCGCTAGCATACGCTATCCACAAAAGCTTCATCTTTCTCCGCGTCCCTCTGACGGCCGCTGTCACGCCCAAGATTGTCAAGGTGCTCCGATCATGGGGCTGGCAGATTGGCAAGAAGAAGGCAGTGCGGTGATACGTGGCAGATTCACCAGCACCGGCATAGACCCCCTTCCGCAGCTCCACGGCCATACACAGTAGAAGCACTCGCATCTTGGGATATTGGCGTTCAGCGGTAGCTTTGCATTTATAGACGGAGTAGAGACGGAGCATCCCCCATAGAGTGTAACACCATTTTGAATGTACAAAATATTGTATTAATTGTTGACAAGGGGAGACATGTAGGCTTCGTGGAATAACCACCTTAGATATCAGGTTCATTGTTAACTTCTTCATTGCACATGTCACAATACAAGGCAATAAGGTAGGTAGGTTCTGGATTCAATCATAGGGGTGGCGCCCCCACAACAGCAAGGCCCACAGCAAGCTCCCTCCCTGCAATGCCCCCACCCGCGCCAAGCCCTTCCCTTGCCGTCACTCTGCATGGATAAACAGATCAACAGCCGAGACCTCCCCCCTCTTGCAAGACCATATTATCTATCATATGGGTGCATTTCATTCTCCATCAAACAACCGAGGGGGACGGCAGCAGTACCCCTCCCCTCCGTTCCATTCGGTTTTTGATTGAGGGAGGGCCCGGGTTGCACATGGCGTGCTACGGCCGTCCAGCCCATTTACTCCGAGAGCCCGAGTTGCGCGCGTCTTGTTCTACTCCTATCTCTCCATGTTGACTTGACCTCCCTCGCTTCAATTCGGGATTGGCAATTTGAGATTGGCGCGCCCGCCCGTTGACCATGGCTTCACTCGATCCCGAGAAGCGCGCCATCCTTGCCGAAGAGGCTGACCTCGCCTTGGAGCCCTCGCCCGAGAAGCCACCGAAGCGCCGCTTCTTGCCTTGGCTCCTCACATTGCTCGGGTTCCTGGTCGTCGTGTCAATCGGCGCCGCCTCGCATCGATGTTCTATAGCGACATCGCTGTTCACGAATCATGGTGTCTCCCATGCTGGCTATGCGAGTTATGCTCGCATCAACGGGCTTCGGCCCCAGGCCATCAACAGCCGATCGCCTACCCTGAGGGCCCAGGACGAGACGACCTCCACCACGTCGGCTGAAGCACCGAACCGAACCGTTCTCAAGACCTTCGAGGTTAGCCAGCCAGTCCTGCTGCCTGGCGGCCCTGCCGAGAGCGACGGGTCGACTCGCGATGGGAAAGATTACTCGCCCCCGCTCTGCACCGCGCTCCTGATGCGCCATGACTTTGCGTGGAGCTATAATGCTCCCTTCGTCGGTAAGCCGGGCCATGATCTGCAGGCGCCTTGCGGCGGTGGGTGGTCCGTTCAGGAATTAATGTGATCCTTCTCTGCTTAGGGGACTACACTCCTCCAAGCTGTGAATTCAACCGCGTTGTGCTCAACTTCAGCGTCGTCAGTCAAGGTCGGCAGTTCGATCGCCTTGCCATCATGTACTTTGGTGACACCGAAGTCTGTGAGTCGCCGCTCCCTGTCCCTGGTCTCAGCTGTTGCTCTGTCTGACCACCAGAACAGGGAGAACTTCGACGGCCGAGCCCACAACGCCTCCGGGGATCAGCTGGATCTATCTCAAGGACATGACCCAGTACCTGTACTTCTGGAAATCTCCCCAGAAGCTCATCTTTGATCTCGGGAACTTGATCGGTGCGCCATCGTCCTTCCATGTGAGAGCTGGGACAGTGCTCATTCTGTGCAGATGACAAGTACACCGGCATTTTCAACACTACGCTGACTGCCATCTTCTACAACACCGACGTTGTGACCGAGCAGGCACCGCCAAGCGACCTGATCATTCCTATCTCGTCCCGGCATGGGGCAAACAACTCGATCAGCCGGTTCTCTCTACCGGCAGAGAACGCAACCAACACCATCAGCCTGCCTCGCAACATTCGCCGTGCTGTGTTTTCCGTCTCAGCCAATGGGCAGGCGACCGAGGAGTTCTGGTGGAGCAACGTCCTGCAGAGCGATGTCGACACCTTCAACGCCACGGCTGGCGAGCTGCCTGGCCTCAGCCCCTTCCGCGAAGTTCAAGTGCTCATAGACGGCCAACTCGCGGGGGTTGAGTGGCCTTTCCCGGTCATTTTCACCGGTGGCGTCGTCCCCTCGCTGCACCGTCCGATCGTGGGCATTCACGCGTTCGACCTCCGGGAGCACGAGATTGACATCTCGCCCTTCTTGCCACTTCTGTGCGATGGAAAGGAACACACTTTCACCATCCGCGTTGCCGGCCTAAATGACACCGGCAGCAGCAACTCCGCCACTTTAACTGACTCAGTCAGCGAAAGCTGGTACGTGACAGGCAAGCTCTTCCTCTGGCTCGACGACGACTCCTCATCCATCACCACCGGCGACGCCCCCACTATCAACCTCACGCCCCCGTATATCGCCGTCACCCGCTCCGTCACTGCGACCAGTAACGGCACCAACGAAACCCTCGCCTACACTACCTCCGTCCGCCGCACCCTAGAAATCTCCACCCTCAACCTCAAAACCCAGCACTCCTCACCCTTCTCCCTCTCCCCCGCGACCTGGACCCAGTCCCTCACCTACACCAACAAAGGCGCCGTCACAGCCTTCGGCTTCACCCAGATCAACGACCTGCACATCACAGGCACCGACTCAGCCCTCGCCATCGCCGCCCCGGGCGACGACACCGTCAACAACAACCAACCCCTGGGCCCTGTCCCCTCCCACACGGGGCACCACTACCGCACAGCCTACACCTACACCCTCTTCTCCAACTCCACCTACGCCATCTCCGCGCAGGGCAACCTCTCCATCAGCGCCTTCCTCCGCCAGGGCAAAGACGTGTCGGTCGCGGGCGCGAGCGTCTTCCCCTCGGGGCTGGAGGCGTTTGCCTCTTCTTCTGCTCCGCTGTACAGCGGTGGCGGGAGCGACATCACGGGGCTGGTGCCCGCGGGGAGGGTGCAGACTGTCAAGGAGGGCTCGGCTGAGTTTAGGCAGACGGGAGACGGCAAGCAGAGTACCGGGTGGGGGGATGCTAAGCAGGTGTTGTCGTTTGGGGTGGAGGGGGGGAAGGAGTTGTATTATAGGAGGGTTGGGGCGGTGAATGGGACGTTGGTGGAGGATTTGAGGAGGGTGGAGGGGACGGTTGTGGAGGCTGGCGGTGTTGCTGGTGGTAGTGGGAAAGGGGTGGCGGATGTTGCCGCCATGGCATATGCTTAGGGGGGTGGTGCCGTGGCTGGCATGGCGCGGGGTGGCGTTGACTTGTTATTTTGACATATCGGTCACCTGGATTGCATGAATATATCTTGTGGCATGTTGATTGCTTGCTGGCATCTCTGAGGGAGCGTGGCTGGGTGTGAGTCTCGCGTCTGTAAGGTGTGGTTGGAATGGCGAGACGAAAAGTAGCGGACTGGTGAGCAAAGGGGCTTGGCTGTTTCAACGATAAGCTACTGCATCGTGACGTGCCGAAATTTGTCTGCGTGCATGGCTGCCAGGTCCGTGTTATGTTGCCTGAGAAGAAGAAATCCTGCCTCATAGGAAACTTACAAGACATTTACACAGACGTCAACACACAAGCACGATGAAGGACAGAGCACATCACAGCGCACCGTCCCCTTGGTCTCACAACAAACCACCGCGCTGCAGCGGCGCCGTGGCCATCAGCAACTCAACTTTCCTCCACACCCTTGAGGTTTACCAGCAGCAGAAACACTTTTCTTGCTTCATCACCCGTTTCCTTCAACAGTCACAAGTCACAATGAGCCACGACAGGCACCCACCCGATTTCAAGGACATTGCGGAGGGCTTCGCCACCGTGCTCGGCCAGATGGTAGGCTGTCTCCAGAGTCTTCTCAACGGAGCCCACGGCATGGCCGCCCAAGTCCAAACCATCGCAAATACGGTCGAGCGCCTGGCCAACCACATGGAGAATGTTGATCAACGATTGAGCGCCATTGAATCCATTCTCCAAGACGAACGACAAGAGGCTCGAGCCTCGGATTCGGAGGGCGAGGTTATCGACTTGGTGCCGTCGTCCGCGTTCGGTGGAGGGCCTATCGACTCGACTCCATTGCCCTCGTCCGATGGAGGGTCTATCGACTTGACGCCATTGTCCTTGTCTGATGGAGGGTCTATGGAACTGTTCTAACCTCGTCGTTGATTGGGAACATCTTGGAGACAGCAAACAATGGCTTGTATTGGTACACAGAAATTCCGCATGACGGATGTTCCAAGAGTGGAATCCCCCACAGGCTGGGAGAAAGGGTGGGCTTGCGCAGTGGCCAGCCCACAGGAGTGAGATGCCGACGGAACATCGACCTCGTCGTCGGAGAGGTTATTTGGCAGGTGATTGGCAAGGTGGTTGGCAAGGTCATTGGCAAAGGGCGTCGGGAGGGTCATTCATAAGGCCGTTGGTTGCAAAGCGTGGAATGGGATCGACGTTGAGCAGGATGGAGGTTTTGTCTGTGGTCTTGAAATATACTATTCTTCCGGTGCGCTTGTTATCGTTGTTGATTTCGATGCAGTTGAGGATGTCGTTGAAGATGTTGTTGAAGATGCTGTTGAAGATGCTGTTGAAGATGCCGTTGAAGATGCCGTTGAAGATGCCGTTGACGATGTCCTTGACGATGTTGATGCCGGCTGAGGGCCAGGGATCACGACTTGTACTTGCATCTCTAGAATACGTGATAATTAAACTCAATTACGGGAACCTGAAAAACTGAGCACCGCTCTCCTCCTTTTTTCGCCCACCCAAGTCCCTCTTGGTTCTTTACTCATTGTTTTTAATTTGCTGCCTGCCAGGGCGGTGTTTAACAGACGAGCTCACGGTCCCGGGGTTGAATTGAGTTAGTGACATCCAACTCTTTCGCTTGAAGAGAGAAGCAATCTGAGCATAGAAGTGTTGTACCAGGATTTGGTGGTGGAGACCTGATAGAGACGTCATTGTCTTCGACTGAGCTCACTTCGTTTTCGCTCCTGGTTTCACGGGAGCGCCGGAAACGATGTTTCACAGCGTCGGCGCCACACGGCAGCCATCCCCAGATGCACGATCGTTGCCGGGTCAAGCAAGAGTGGGGCCGCGCTAGATGACGACGACAACAATATGCCGTGCCGGCAACACCGGGGACATAAACGTCCTGCAAACAACAGCGTCAACGCAAACGGGTGGATAGACATTGTTCTCGAATCTCTGTATTACCCCAGGAACTGCTTTTGGTGTTTCTGAGCCGCCACATTCCAAACCTGAAGTGAAGCGCTGGGAACCGCCAAGAGGAACAGGGTCCCTCTGCTGCAAGTCAAAGATGCCAGCGGGGTGCAGAAGCAGATCGGGGGAAAATTGGTTGGCATGTGCCACCCCGGTCCCCAGCCAACCGCCAGCCCAACGGCCGGCCGCCTGGGTAATCAAGTCGCGCCAACGTCGGTATCATGCTCGTTTTGGATCCAACTTCACCATGGGGACCTCAGTCCGTTGGATCGCAGACACCGGCACCCGCGGCAGTTGCACGTTTGAGGTCGGCGGGTGGGTTGCACCGTCGAGCAGTGGCAAGGGAATCGCGCCAATCGGGGCCAACACAGCGCACTGAACCCTGCAGCCCAGAGAAGCTTGGGCGCATCCTGACCCACGTTCCGTCATCGACCCGCTTTTCGTGCTTTGCTTCGGATGGATTCCCATGATGCTCCCTTGCCAACCACCCTCCTTTGCCGCTCCGTGGGCCGTGGCCGTCCGTGGCCGTGGTGCCAAAACATCATGCCATTTTGAATCTGGAGTGTAAAAGCTGGCCGAACCCCACCATGGCTTTGTCCTTTTCTGCCCACAGCACCCACCTGACATCTCACAAAAGACCGTGACCTGCGCCCACTCACCACCCACCCATTCTCCAATTTCCCAACAACACAACCTACTCTCGATTTTCCAACTCGAAGATCAACAACAAGCTTTCCAGCACGTTTTAGGAATCTAAGAGCCCCCCCCCTCTCGGTGATTGCCTCAACCCTCGTCACCCATCAAACTCGTCAACGCCGTCAGGCTCTACCGTCTACGATCCCATTGAGATCTATCACCCGCCACCATGGAGAAAATACAGCTCCTCCTCCGAGCGATCCAGCTCGTCTTCATCGTCATTCTCACAGGTCTGATTGGCAACATCATCGCGACCAACACCCACGCCGCCCCCTCCGCCACAGCCGCCATCAACTTCTCCATGTTCGTCGTCGTCCTCTCCTGGCTGGCCGCCCTCCTGGGACTAGTCACCAGCCTGGTGGCGCGCATCGCCCTGCCGGTCATAATCCTCCTCGGCGCCGACCTGCTGGCCACGATCTTCACGCTCATCAGCGCCATCGTGCTGGCCGCCAAGCTGACGGCCGTCAACTGCTCCAACACCGAGGGCCACGCGGACAACTGGATCGCCTACGGAAGTGATAATGACGGCAAGCGCTGCCGCGAAGTCCAGGCATCGACTGTGTTTATGTGGTTCCTGTTTGCCACATTTGCGGCTACACTGCTGCTGGGCGCCCTGGGCTTCCGCCGTGGCGGCGGCAGCCTTAGGTCCGGGGTGCCGACCATGTCTCAGGTTGGCGTATGAGGTTTGGTGCGGCAGCTCGGGGATTCGTGATAATGGGCGGCAGGTGTGAGGAAATGGGCGTTTAGGGGTGCTATGGGTACTCTGGAGCCGATGACGACAGGGATGACATGGATAATACGATGGCTTGGTTACGATCGGGAAGGGCACGGAAGTTGCAACAATGGGTACCCAGGTGGGGATACGACCAGGTCTGACACTAAATGGGAGGAAAATGGGAGGACACGGATAACGAAGAAGGGGTTGACCCCCGGGATGTGCATGATCGGGTATGGGATTCTATGGGTAATAATCTCGGCGCAAGAACGACAGGCGGCAACTATGGTGTTTAATACGGCATGTTGGGGAGGATGGTTTGGCTGGGCCTGCTTTTCAGATAGGAATGCGATAGATAATACTTATGAGCTCCCGTGAGAGTAGCACACCTGCTCGGCACAATCAACGCCGGAAAGAAGACGTCTTGTTTCGATGACATTGTCGCCTGCATTCCGAGACTATTCAACGGGTGTCCCGAAGTTTTGTGGAAATCCAAAGCCCAACCGATGGGTTATCTAATCAGCATGGGCAAACACCGCATGCTTGTATGTGCCAGTCCCATATCCATAACGCCGTGGCAATGTGTGCCTCCCCAATACAAGGCACCGTCTTTTGTATCAAAATATGTCCTCATGGCGCTTCCCAGCCCGTAAATCCCCCCAGTCATAACGACGCTGACGCCTCAGCAACACCGACTGCATTGAAGGCCGCTTTGCCCGTCCACCGGATCTCAACATTGTGCGCCCATTCCATGTACCGCGCCCAGCCTGGAGAAGGAAAAAGGGGTTAGCAACGGCCTTCTTGTCCACAAATGCATGTCGTCCACGACATGGGGAATGAAACCTACTCCAATACGCAAACTTCCTCCCCAAGAACTTCCCCGCGAACGGCATGAGGATCATGGTCAGCAGAAGCTGTAGCTGCTCCAGGCTGGCCTCCCATTCCTTTTGCGCGTCCGAAGAGTCGTCCTCCGAGTCGAGGATGCTGCTGGAGATGGAGGGGAGCGAGTCGACATCATCGTCGCGGTCGGACGAGGAGTTCGGGATGTCGGGGATGATGAAGGACGAGGATACGGAGGCGCTCGGCGTGCCTGAAGAGGATATGCTCGAGAAGGACATGCTGGATGAGGACATGTCTGACATGGTGGGCTGTGGGCGCTTTCGCAAGAGGCGCGAGAGGGGCGGAGAGGGGTTTCGCGCTGCTGCCGTTCCGCTCGGTCTCGGGGGAGTTCGACTTGCGGAAGCGGGTCGGGAGGGCAGGATAGCGGATCGCTAGGGCGTGGGCATGGGACTGGACTTGTGGTGGAAATGTGGGTGCCGGGCGGATGCAAGTCGGATCTCGTCTGCTCTGCTGACGACGGCCGAGCAGCAAGCAAGTTGCAGTGCTTCAATGGTTCAGTTCCACCGAGCTCGGCCCCCGACCCCCGGTTGATGGTAACCCCGGCGCGGTGGCTTGCAAAGTGGCTGCCGGACCCTGCCAGCGGCTTCCAGGTGGCGCCATAAGCCAGTTGCTGCCAGCCCCCCGCCAACTGCCCCGCTTGTCAGGTGATCAAAGGCCCTGAGTCACAGTTGCAAGGCGCCCAAACGTCATGCAGGTGAAGAAGCTGCCAAGTCGATCGCAAACAACCTCTTTTTTTGCGCAGAATAATCGCTGTGCAAACGCCGAAACGCCCGAGAGCAGGAAAACGTACAACAAGCAAGATCAGCTCCCGCTAGAACAGGAGGCAGCGCAGAGAGCCATCAAAGCAGCCAAACGGACATCCGGCCAGCGACAGGACAAAGGCGGTGGAGTTGCAGTTGAGCCACTTGCAGAGCACAAGTAAGCAAGGGTGGCTAAACATGAGCACTGAGGTAGGTTTTGCCCAAGCCCTCAGTCAGAGCCCCCCCCTCTCATTATCCATCATCCGGCGGCTTCTTCCCGAACAACTTCACTGCCCCTCCAAACAAAGCCGCAACCCATTACCCCGCTGGCATTTTCTTTTTTCGACGACCTCGAAAAGAATTTACGAGGCCGATTTCTGTGTCGAGCTCGCTGCAACTGTCCGTCCCTGTCGTGTGCCTGGGAAATTTTGCATCGAAAACTGGGGAACGCCGGCAGCTAACGCACCACTCCCCCGCAGGAACCCACAATCCAACGAAGGGCGTCGCGCAAGTCAGTCGCATTTACAGAAGAGAAGTTAGTGGTGGACGCCGACGGCAGCGTAACCATGATCGCCACACCGAACGACGACTCCAAGGACACAGCCATGTCGCACACACCCCGTACGCCGCCTCTCTCCGCCGCGCTCGGGGCTTTTACTGATGCCTCCCAAGCACCCACAGACGGCGCCGACGGCGCCGCCCCGGCCGACAGCAACCCGGATGGACTCGACCTCTCTCTCCTCAAGAAGAAGAAGAAGAAGGTGGTCAAGCTGGACGACGGCGAGGGTGCCGAGGGCGCCGCTGCGCCCGCTGGCGAGGAGGCGATTGACCTGTCGATGAAGAAAAAGAAGAAGAAGAAGGTGGTCAAGGAGGAGGACGAGTTCGCCAAAAAGCTCGAGGCGCTGAATCTTGAGGGCGCCGAGGGTGCCGAGGCCCCTGTCGACGAGAATGTGCAGGAGGGCGACATGGACAAGGGCACCGGTATCTGGGCCCACGACGAGTCGCGCATCATCAACTACGACCCGCTGCTGTCCCGCTTCTTTGCCCTGCTGGCGCAGAAGAACCCCGACCACGCCTCGACCGGCACCCGCTCCTACAAGATCCCCCCGCCGCAGTGCCTCCGCGAAGGCAACAAGAAGACCATCTTCGCCAACCTCCCCGAGATCTGCAAGCGCATGAAGAGGGCTGACGAGCACGTCACGGCGTACCTCTTTGCCGAATTGGGTACCAGCGGTAGCACAGACGGCAGCAGGCGGTTGGTCATCAAGGGCAGGTTCCAGCAGAAGCAGATCGAGAACGTGCTCCGCACATACATTATTGGTATGCCACCCTGGATGATGGATTTATCTACAGAGGAGATGCTGACCTTGTGTTTTAGAATATGTGACGTGCAAAACTTGCCGTTCCCCCAACACGGAGCTGTCCAAGGGCGAGAACCGTCTTTAGTATGTCCTTCCCCCTCTCGTGCAACCAAGGACGCTCTACTAACCCTCTCGCAGCTTCATCACCTGCAACTCGTGCGGCTCTCGTCGTTCCGTCCAGGCCATCAAGACTGGTTTCTCGGCCCAGGTCGGAAAGAGAAGGAAGATGAAGGTTTAAGGTTTCACACTTTGGCGCCTTCCTCCCTTTTGTCCTTGTGTTTTCGGTTCCTTTCCCCTCGGCTCGAGCTCGAGGGTGGGTTTCGCTGCACTGCTAGCTGGGGGTCATCTTTTCTTTTTTGCCCATTTTTGCAAGCCTTCAGCTCTCGGTGGCAGGCCCTGGGACACGATCGTGTGACGATGTGACGACGGGATCATTTGGGCTCTATAGGGAGTAAACCGGCTATCGGGCATGATGCAGAGTGGCTGGGCATTTGGTTCACTGGCTTCGTGGGCTTCTGGGAACGAAAACTGGGAGGGGCTTACGGTCATTGTTTCTCGGGTGCTACGGCTGGGAGGATGAGGACAGGCCACCTTTGTTGTAGTGGCCGCACATTGACAAGATTGTATCGGTCGGGCGACTCAGATTGGCAGTCAACACGGGAAACAACATTTGCGGTTACACATGTGTGTCTGTCTGTGGTTTTCTTGCTGTGTACGCCTCCTGTGTGGTTTCGAAGTGCCTGCTGTTAGCCACAGCAAAGTGGGGTGATTCACTCACTCATTGGATCCTCCATCGACTCCATGTTATCTCCCCCTCTTCCACCTCACCTAACCTCACTGTCCGCCATTCACCCACCCAGTTCTGTGCCACCCAGTGCTGTCCTGTCCATCGGAGCTCATACATGATATACAACAAACAAAAGTCTCTTGTCAAGTCCAGCAACAATGACAATCCGCAAACTCACACCCACCGAAACCGAAACCCTCACAGACACGGGAGAAGGAGTCGGCACCGTCACCCTCCCACCAGCGGGCCTCCCCTCGCGCAACCCCACCAAATCCTTCTGGCTCAAGGACCCGTCGCCGGTGCTGCTCGGGCACAGGGGCACAGCCGAGCTGCCTGATACGGCTGATGTCGTGGTTGTCGGGAGCGGGATCACGGGGGCGTTTGCTGCGAGGGAGTTGATGATGGCGCTGGGGGAGGGAAGTGAAGTGGTGTTGTTGGAGGCTAGGGAGGCTTGCTGGGGGGCTACGGGGAGGGTGAGCTCTCTCTTCTTTCTATTTCCTGGTTTGGTCTTTTTCTTGGAGTGTGAGCTGATGAGGTTGGATGGGTGGTAGAATGGAGGGCATTGCCAGCCGTTGGTGTATGGCTCGGTGCCGGATGTGGCCAGGTTTGAGTTGGAGGTGTTTGACTTTCTGGAGAAGTTTGTCAAAGAGGAAGGGGTGAAGTGTGATTGGTAAGTCAAGCTTTGGGCTTTGGTGGAAGTATACGGTTACTGGCTGGTTGATGAACACGACATTGACCTCGGCAGGGTGAGCCTTACCGGCGTCCACGCATTCCTCTCTGAGAACATGTTTGAACTCGCGGCGGCGGAAGCCGAGCAGTTACAACAAAGCCACCCTGACCTCGCTGCCCAAGTCGAGGTTGTCCGCCCATCCGACCCATCGTCGACCTCGCAAAACGCAACCCTCGCCTCCCTCCGCGTCCCCTCGGCCCAAGGGGCCATCATCCAGCAAAAGGCCGCCTCCCTCTGGCCTTACAAACTCGTCGCCTCGGTTCTCGAACGCCTCATCTCCGCCTTCCCCGCCCCGCGGTTCAACCTCCAGACCAACACCCCCGTCATCTCCCTTTCCCGCGCCGAAGCCAGCCCTGGCTGGATTCTCACCACCCCGCGCGGATCTATCACGGCCCGCCAAGTCCTCCTCGCCACAAACGGATACACCTCCCACCTCCTCCCAGCTTTCTCCGACCTAATCGTCCCAGTGCGCGGACAGATCGGTGCTCTGCTCCCGCCCGGCACCGCTCAGCGCTCCGCAACAACACCACCACCAACAAAACTAGCCCACAGCTACGTCTTCGCCGCCGACCCTCCCGATGCCGCCTCTCTCGCTCCCCGAGACGACTATCTTGTCCAACGGCCCCTCAATTCAGGAGGCGAGATGATCTACGGCGGCGGCCGGCGCCTGGCGCGCGGACTCGGGGTGGGCGAGTGGCATGACGACGGGACCGAGCCAGAGGTTGCCGCGTATCTGAGGAGGAATCTGGTGCCGCCTTTGGATTTGAGGAGTGACCCGGACCGGGTGGCGGTACGTCAGGTGGGGGAGGAGATGGAGGCGTCGTTTGAGTGGACTGGTGTCATGGGATATAGCCGGGATCGGCACGCCTGGGTTGGGGCTGTGCCGGAGAGTTTGGGAGGCGGGGGTGCTGAGGGGGGGTTGTGGATTTGTGCTGGGTATACGGGACATGGAATGCCGGCTGCTGCGTTATCGGCAAGGGAGGTGGTGAGACGGATGGTTGGTGGGGATGATGTGGTGGTGGGAGAGGGAAAGGGGCGGCTGCCGAGGGAGTTCTTGGTCAGCGAGGAGCGAGTGGTTGAGGCGAGGGGGTTGCCGCACTTGACCCTGACGCAGGGGTGGGAGGCTACGAACTATATTACGCTGATGGGTGGTGAGAAGGGGCCATAATTTGCGGTGTAAGATTTCTGCTATTTTTGCTGTTCTTGCCGAGATGATGGTTGAAATCTCGAACATTATTTTGCTCACGTTCGTTGCAGTGCATACATGCTTGGGCAACCTACATCTAAAAGAAACGAAGAAGAATGTCTACAGTACTGTGTACAACTCCAAAAAGCTCGCCGACCAGCCCTACTCGCCGGTCGAGTAGAGGTGGTCGGGTACGAAAATCCTTTTTTGTCTTTCAAGACTGGATTTTACGTCGCCAGGGGGGAGTCGAACCCACGGCCTGTCTCGGTTGGCGTTCCACCCGTTGACCCCCTCCCAAAGCCGCTTGACCACTCGAGTGGTCCGTTAATTGGGAGGGGCGGTGATTGTGTGCATGCGGGAAGTTGTATATCTAGCACGTGGTGAGGGAGTTGTGGTGATGTGCGGGAAGGAGGGTGGCCCGGCCACACTTGGGACGGAACCAGGTTCGGTTGAGGAGCACAAAAGTTGCAACACCATTTGGGGGTTTTCAAATGCGCAGACCAGACAAAGTGCTGGCATTTCTATGGCGCTCAACTCATCTTTGGAGGCCATTCCCTCAACTGCGAAGGCCAGCTGAGTCCAAGATTGTCTGCTTGTCATCCGTGGAGATCACCAGCACGATTTGCAGGCTAGTAGATAGGTTCAAACGTAATTGGAGAAATAGGACGAGTACCTCAACGCTGTCTGGCTCTGAAACAAGTGTGTGCTGGCTCATGTTGTTGCTGCTGATGCGGAATATCCCACTGGAGCAAGCCGAATCCTTCCATGCAGCCCGACTCCTTCGCCATTTCATGGTGATCAAGCCGCAACGCAACCCCAACCACAAGGTGCTGGACTCCCTTTCACCGTTCTAAGACGGCCGCTTGTCATCTGCCCGGAGCCCCTGGGCTGTATCATCAAGCCGACACCTTTCATGCCGTGCTCACCGTCCTACAGAGAACCCTACCGAGCTCCAATGGGCCGGGGAGGATCCTCTCAACGGGCAGACCGAAACTTGCGATGACGGCTGCCTGGAGATCAGAGCCGGCATGGGATTGCAGTCTGCCTTGTAGAGAGATCGCATGTTTGGGAGGCGACTCGCCCCTGAGCCGCTGCCACCGTGGCTGCTGCCGCCAGAATCGCAGCCATCAGTCTTCCACCGGCTTCGAAATCACGATTCCAATGACAGCTGGGCATCCAAATGTTCACTATTGTTCTTTCACATACACACTCTCATCTTACCTCGACCATTTATCTGAGGAAAATGGGGTGTGTCTGCCCAACCTCCCTATGCATAAGCAACCGCACCTGCTCGGCGCAACCCGAATCCTGTCAGAACAAACAAATACCTCGGTGAGATAATATCGGTTGGCCCTGACAGCTTGCCCTTCTCAGAAGGGGGCGTTCGCACTTTCGGACTCGAAGGATCTATGGTTGCCTGGGGGGGAGTTCCCAGGCACCTGTCATATAAGACAAGATGACACCCTGCCTGACGGCAATCTAATATCTCTGCGAAGTCGGCGTTGCTGTGACCACGAAAACACACCAACGACAGAAACGACGCGCAGAACGGATCGACTCGATAGAAACACAGCAAGCGAGGCCCGGGTTTTGGATAAAAGAGGTGGAATTGGGGCATGGATGGAGAAGATGGAGATCCCAGGCTGTTGTGTGGGAATGATGGAATTATTTACAGGGGGGATTCGGGCTGGTCAGCGCTATCACGGAGTCGATACAGTGGGTTCCCGGACCCGATCAGCGGGGCTGTTGCGCTGGGAAGCCGCCGCACCCGCTCTCCGTCAGCGGCCTCGGGTCACACATGCCGGGCCAACGACTGGAGCCAGCAACCCCGAGTCCTCGAGCCTTGAGAACAGCATCACACAGCAACCGACATGCCCGGTCCTACGCCTTCACCAACCACACACACAAAGTTGCACGGCAATCCCTTTTTGCGCCTATTGCACACCTTCGACAAACGGGAACGAAGCAATTCAAACAGACCAACGACGGGCCCATCCGAACAGCCATGGCACCCATCACCGACGACGACTGGGACGAGATCGCCGCTAACGAGATGCCCAAGGCATCGGACCCCGTCGTCCAGAAGTACCTCGCGAGCCGCCACGCCCTGATGACCGAAGAGCAGAAGCATCGCAGCGGTAGCGTCGTCATCACCGCCTCAGCTTACGAGAGCATTCGACTGCTGACCAAAGAAACCAGACTACTCTTTCCGCCAGGCCCTCTCACCAATCGCGAAGAAGGCATGTGACATCGCGTCGAGGATTCGCGAAGAAGAAAAGGGGGCAAGCTACCCGATCGATCCCAAGGAAGTAACCAAGTCATGGCAGCTCATTCGGCGGCTCCCCAAAGGAGCACTTCTCCGCGCACATTGCCACTCCCTCGTCGACTTGGATCACCTCCTCGAAGCCGCCTTGAGGACTCAGGGGATGCACATCTCCTGCCCCGACGGCCACCTCGCTACCGAAGAGAGAAGACGACATGGGAGTCTCCGTATCCAGTTCAGGAGCAAAGCGGACTCCGAGGGCTGCTCATTCTGGGCGCCCGAGTACAACCCGGAGACGTGGGTTCCCCTCGCTGAGGCTGCCGACAAATACCCCGAAGGAGGCATAGAGGGGTTTACCGAGTGGCTCAAGGGTCGATGCCGGACTGAGACTTCAGAATCTGGTTCGGGGATTCTTAGCGGCGTCCTTTACTACGAGCCCATTTGGCGGGCATTCCTTCGGCGGCTGATAGACAGCCTGGTTGAAGACGGCATCCGCTGGCTCGAACTGCGGTGAGCTAGCCCAAGATACTCCGAGGCCTGCAGATTGGGCCGCCTTGATCCGTAATTTCTTTTCCCTGCCTCGACGAGGGGGCGTCTTCGGTGGCCGAGACGGGCAGGATGTGGAAGGCAACAGGCAGCTAACAATGGCGGGACAGCCTCACGTTCCGGTTGGCTTATTACCGCGAAGGATCACAGACATCGGACCAAGATTACGACCACATGTTCCAAGTGCTTGGGGAGGAAGTGGCCGGATTTCAGGCCTCCGACCCAGGCGGACCATTCTGGGGACTCCGCGTCATCTGGTCAACGCCGCGCGACCAGGATCCACGGTCGATCATAGAAGATGCCGACGACTGCCTCGCAACGAAGCTTGCGTGGCCGCACCTAGTGGCCGGATACGACCTGGCTGGTCCCGAGAGCCTCGGCAGGCCGCTCGCCGATCTGCTTCCCGAACTCTTCTGGCTCCGCAAGCAGTCCGCTCTCGAAGGAGTCACGATCCCCTTTTTCTTGCGTGCGGCCGACCACGACGGTGGCGGTGACGCCACAGCCGACGGCAACCTCTTCGATGCGCTGCTCCTCGGAAGCCGGCGAATCGGGAACCCCCTGTCCCTCCACAACCACCCACGCCTTGTCGAGGCCATCAAGAACAAGCGTATCCTGGTGGAGTCGAACCCGAGCTCGGCAGCAGGCAGCAGCAACATGCACCACCCCCTCCCAGCGCTGTTGGCACAGGGCGTGTCCTGCGCGCTCTGTGACGGCGACCTCGGGGTCTTGTCTGGGCCGGGGCGTGATGCTGGTTCGCGGATGACCAACGTCTTTTGGCAGACACTCCAGGCGTGGGATAGCATCGACCTCGCCACGCTAGGATCGCTCGCCGAGAATAGTGTGCGTTGGGCCGCCTTCGAGGACCAGGATGCGGAGACATGGTATGTTCAAACCTCCTTGTTTTCTCTTGAGTATTGTTTGTGTTTTGGGCGGAACACCGCTGCCTGGGAACACTGCCCGGACTTCGCCTCTGGGTGAGCCCGGCGGGAGAGGCGGAACTGGTAGGCGGGCTGACAAAGATTGTTTTTCGAGGGCGCGCGACCTCCGGACAGCGAGTGTGGGGGCCGGGCTCAAGGCAGCCCGACTGCAGCAATGGGCTGTGGAATGGGAGCGCTTCTGTCTCTGGGTCGTCACCGAGTACGGAGATGCATACGGCGACGGGCGCGACGGCAGCGACCGCGAGGCCGACGCCGCCCAGTAAGCACCGGTCCGGATTTTGTGTTCGGCGATTTCGGCGACCCGGAATGCATCGGCAGCGGGAGCGGACCCGAGTCCGTGGTTAACTGGGAAGTTGCCCTGTGAATATGGTGTGGTTTATTAGGGCGGCGTTTCTGAAACCAGCCATGGCGTGCAACCAAACAACTGTGTCTTCAGGTAATACGGAGGACATGGTGGCACAAACTCGACCGTTACACACTGCGTTATAACGGGGGCCAAGGCGCGGCTATTTTTCGTCATGGAAGGTTCTCTCTGGCTTGACATACAGGCCACCGTTTATTACTCGCATGGAAGGGTGTAAATCCCACCCAGTGTCAACAGCGGGGAAGGACGCTGTGCCATTCTCCAGGGAATTCCAAATGAACCTCATCGCCAAGACGAAGAGAAGAACCAAGGTTCAACCCGTTTTACTCAGCACCTAAATTCATTACCGCATCTACACCGTGCGGAGGATAAGTAAAGATACCTATGTGCATGCCAGTAATCACCTGTTTCATGCGATCGCCTAACCCCGGCCAGGCAGCCAGCTGAAGGTTGAGCATCAAATCCAACCACACAACGTCGAGCGACACCAACACCAACTTGGTCTGCAAAGCCACACTGGCGCTTGTTTCAGGTTTCAACCGCACATGGCACAAAGACCAACAACGCGCTCGCATATAGACCTGAAAAAACAAGCCACATCGGACTGACTGTGGCTTGGCGTTCTGCAGCGTAATTTTACCCCTGATGCCTCCCTCAAACCATGACGATGGGAACGTCCCTGGGTAGGTATCACATGATGCATACAGCCACACCACTATGAACGCCTCCGCACCGCCCGGAGGAGGGATGTGTTGGTCGGGTTGCGGCCGGTTGGCCGGCCAGCCCTGTTCAGTTGGTCCGTTGCAAATCCGGCCACGCCGCGAGAACGTCAATGGACGTGGGGAGGAATCCATCCGGCCTTGAAGGCGCAAACATCGGCTCCGAAAGACGGCCCGTGGGTTCTTTTGTTTTTTGGGACGACACTCGGCTTCCGCCGACTCGGCCTGTCTGAGGTGTCATTTTGCTCTTCTTTTTGCAGAGTTGTGCGTGCTCGCGTAAGCAATTAGGGGAAGGGACCTGTCGGGGAGGTGGCGGCGGCGGCAGTCCTGCGGCACCCGCCTGACAAGAGCCGGCCGGACGTACCCGCGAGGCACGTCACGGGCGAGAGCAAGGGTCGGGAGGTCATTTTTCGTCTGATATTGCTTGACATGCGGAGACATCTATTTGTCGTGACTGGGATCATACTCTATTGTACATGGTTGATGACGAGATAGGAAATGGGGAATCTGCTTCTATACATAATACAAAAACCAAAAACAAAAAAGAAACAAGACAAGGCTGTGCGGGATGGATATCATGACAAGAAAAAAGTACACGGCACAGGGTGTGCCTTCGTCGTCAATCATGATGAGAACAGGGATACAGTTGGGGAAAAAGGAACAAGACGCTCAGAGGCTGGGCACCCAAACATTCTCCAGCCACCTCCTGAACGTCAGGGGTTGCACCTGGGTGGCTGCGTTGAGGTTGGATTCGCGCACGTGGTAGCGCCCGTTGGCTGTCTGCAGCAGCCTCTGGAAGTAGTACCACTGCGGCCAGTCCTCCAGTTGATGGCAGACCTCGGCTTGGGCCTCCACTTCCTGGTAGTGACGAGTGATGAGACTGATTGGAACTGTAACCAGTCAGTATTCCGAGTGACAATGGAGCCGCGGGCAAATAAAAGTGACGGAACAACTGACCTCCAAGGGCATTCGAGCATGTCTCGACCAGTTCCCGGACAGTCACGGAATCGCCCCTCATTCTAAACTCCTTCGGCCAAGTGTCAAGGCCTAACTCGATGGCGGCCGTGATGAACTGGGCAACGTCGTAGACCGAGGTGAGGGAAACCCGGACGGCAGCCCCGTTCGAGTTCATCGGGATGATCTCTGCTTTGGCCTCCTGAATGTTGACAAGATAGTCGTCCGGGCCCTGGATCCCGCAACCAGCCCCGATTCCGTACGTCTGTAGGCCTCCGGGGCCAAAACGCTCCATAAAGACGCCGCAGGAGAAGACGGTGTAGCGTAGCCTCTGTGACTTGGAGTGGGACCAGCTCTCGAGGAGCTGAAGAGCAGACTGTGAGCCGCGATCGAGAGGGTCGTTTGCCGGCCGATGGTTCAGGTCACCTTCAAACTCGGAGGGAACGAAGAGCCTCACACGGGCCCGTCGTGCGGCATCGATGAGGTTGAGCTGTTCGTTGCCGGAGATGGTTGAGATGACCAGGTCCACGCCTTGGAGGGTATACCGCAAATTCTCGACATCTTCGTAGTCCACGACAGCGACCTGACATCCAGGGCAACACTCTTCGAGCTCGGGATGCGGCTACCGCGTAGTTAGTAGGCTGTGACGTCACACGGACAAGAGACAGGAGAACCAACTCGGCGGGAAAGGACAAGGAGAGAGTGTGCTGTCTCGATGATCTGCTGGGCAAGGATCTGGGCAAAGCCACCGGCACCGGCAATGGCGATCCTCATCATGGCAGGACGAGAGGTCCTCTGCTTCATTGTAAATATGGGAGGATTGGTGGTGTCGGAGCTGGTGATGATGGGAACGGATGGCTCGGGAGTTGATATCTCAGGGGAGTTTATCTCATCGGATGGACGGAACAAGGTGCGGTCCAAGAGTCTCTTTATACCAGTCTCCTTTGTCGAGGCAACGGTCTCGATCCCGAAAAGTCAGGATGTCGAGGCGCATGCTCGATTCGTGTCGTGACCGAGGCCACGATTCAAGGCAGCCAGCCTGGGCATCCTTTAACGCTCATGATTGGCATCTAAGCCGAGGGCAAGGGTGTATCTCGATGCTTGAACCAAAGTACCCAGACCATCTGAAGTTCTGCGAATCCTCAAGAAAGGAACGCTTGCGCCAAGAGGCTATCTTGGAGAAGCGGGCGGTTCCTTCAATGTGGCACAGGAGAAGGTGTGCTAGACAACTGGAGGCATGGCTGGGGGTGTATATAGGGTCAGGGATCTGTTCTCCGCCATCTTCGAGTTCATGCAGACGCGGCATGCCGCACAGTGGTGCCGCGGGCCATAGCACCAGATCCCTAGATTGGCAAGGGGTCCGGCGGAGGGGAGATCGGCGACTTGAACATCGCAGTACGGTCTCGCGCCGTCCGTCATTAAAGTGGACCGAACTAGGCTACCGTTGTGAAAGTCGAATCGGCGGTCGAGGGAGGGTTCCGAGATGCAGGCCGCAGTCTGGCGGAATTTGGGGGCCCTTCTGGCGAAACCGGAAGACGACCCCGGGGAGGGGAGGGGGGGGTGGTGGCAGAGAGACCGCGGAATCTCGCCCGTCGAGTAAGTCACTGGGAGCAGGTCGGCGAAGTGGTCTCAGGAACCGGACGGCGCCGTTAGGCGAAGCGTGGCAAAGGGGGCATCTTTCGGATGGCTGGGGGGAGATGGGTCAGAATCGTCAAACAACCCGTGCCTTTTCAGATTCAACGGCGAGGAACAGCAGCAGTGCCGAAGTGCGGGATTCTGGAACCCGTCTCAACACGGTAACGTGAGCCTGGGCCCTGGCGTTAGGGTAGCAGCGCCGGTCAAGCAGACACGGTTAGCCCCAAATTTAGACGCTCGCGCGGGGGGGCAGGTTGTCAACGCTGGAAACCTGCTACCCAGTACACAGGTAGGATGTCGATGGGGGCTGCGCCGAGAAAGCCATCATCTTGGCATGGACGGTCGAGGTCAAGGTCGAAGCGCCGAAGAAAATTACCATGATCAACGGAGGTTACTGGCAGGTTACACAGGTGACACAGGCAGGGCCGGGAAACAGCCTTGTGAAACCTCGCCGCCAAGGTTTCAGATCAGGCAACCAGGGGGGTCAACCTGAGCAGCACGGGACATGAGTTGAGCATGCTGAAGGGCACACGAGCCCGCGAAGGGCGCGGAGGATGCGCCAACTTACTTGAAGACGGGCCCGACGGTCGAGCGGGGCCGTTTTGCACACCCGCCCACCTGCCTGCTGACCGGTTCGATGCCGCAACGGAGACGTTGAGAGCCAAGTGAGTGCTCAGGAGCGTGGTGTCCAGATTGACCAGGTTTGAAATGATTGGGGGCCAAATTTTGGGCCTGTCAACTTGGGCTGATGGCTTGCAGGGGCTTTGCCGAGGGAGGCTTGGCAGTCGGGGGGAACCGAGCACCCCGGCTCGAGCCCGGCTGCGGTGGCTGCGGACGGCGGTTTGCAGAAGGCTCGCAGGATGGTGGCTCAACTGGATCACGCTGGCGGCTCAAGAGGCGGGCACCCCAAACGTCGATTACCTACCTAGGTAATTACCTAGAGATGCATTGCAGCCTCAAATAACCACGTGATACAGTTTCAAAACCCTGAATCCTCCATCAAGGAATCCCGCTGTGCTGCCGTCTGGAATTGGATTGTGCATGTCAACTTGGCGCCCACATCCAGGATCCGCTGCGGGAAGGAACAGAAGCTCCACTGAACAAGGTTTGTGCCTCCACCAAACAGCATCTTCTGGTGGAGCTGCCGAGGCTGCCAACATTGGAATTTAGGCAGGGGAGGGGGGTGAATCTCGACTTCTCAACTTGCATCGTCCCAGAATACCGCTGGCGGTAACCAACATGACGGCTTTGTGTTCATCAGTTGAGAATATCTAAGGTGTCTGAGAACAGATGGCCTTCACGAGGCGGCCACGGCCAACTCCACGGCCGCGCCACGGGCCCGCTCGAATCCCGACCTATCGTTGTCGGGGTTTCTCCCCTCGGCCCAGCCTTCCTGGTCCAACGCCGAAGTGACCTCCACGCGACCAGAGGGGAAAATAAGGGGGACGAGAGAATAGGGCAGCCATTTCCGTTGTTCGCGACAGAAATTGGTTCCCCCGTAACCCATCCCCACATGGCATCTTCCGCCTGGTGTCAGAAGGCCGCCCGATGTGATTGGTGGTTTTGACTGCCTAAACCCCTAAACTCTCCAAACGCCATGAGGCCCTCACCAGAGCTTGAATTCGGTCTTGTCCCGTTTCGAGACCGATACCCGGCGGGCTGATTCAGAACACCCCTCTCGCACCACAGCCACCTGCTTCTGTTTCCTTACGAATCAACATCCCCCATCACGGACGCGGTCCAAAACCTTCCGAATCCAGACATAATTCCGGGTGGCGATGGCACAATGACACTGGCTGAAGGCAGAAACGATGCTCCCCATTGGCTGCGCTGGCAGCCACTAACACGGAATCACACATGCGAACCCCTTCCTCTCCAACACGCGCTCGTATCACGGACACCAAGACGACAGACACTGCAGGCAAGAGGCTCGACATTATGCTGCCTAGAAGCTACGCGATGCCCCGGTCCTTTCTACGGGGTATCTTTAAACAACAAGTCCTTCCTTGCGCCCACGTTCCACGAATCAAAGACCAAAATAGAGAGAGATACGAAACACCAAGCCATTACTGACGAGCCTCAGCCTCCTTCCGGAGATCGTGCTCGACCCCACGCTGCTGGGTCTTGCCCAGGTCATGCTTGTCCTGGTACTCGCTCTGCTTCACGCGGTCGCCGCTCAGGCCCGCCGCGGCGCTGCCGACCGCGCCCGACACGCGGTCGCCGAGACCAGAGGTGTAGTCCTTGACCTGCCCGCGGGCCTCCTGCTCCTGACCGGACAGGTTCTGCTCGCGCCCGGCCTGCTTCAGGTTCTGTATTGTATTCGTGTCAGTGAAGCGTTAGGGGCGGGTCTTTGTGTGTGTCTAGACGTACCTCGCTGCCGATGAGACCGCCAACAAACTCCTTGGCGGACCCGGCCGTCTGGTTCCACGAGCCGGTGGTGCGGTCCGGGTCGTCGGTGGCAACGCCCTGCGCGGTCACGGTCGCGCCGGGAAGCTTGGCAGTCGCGTGCGATGCGTCGTACTCGGCGTCTCCCTTCTGCTGCTTGGCACGGCCCTCAGCCTGTAGCATCGCGAGTTAGTATGGAGGGTTCTGCCCCGTCCCAGGCGCTACCCGGGCATGGTTTGGATGTGTCGTGCTCACCTCGTCGCCGGTGCTGCCGATGATGCTGCCTACGACATTCTGGACTGCGCCCGTGGCAGAGTCGACGTAGGACTTAAGGGTGGAAGTGTTGTTGTTGTTGGCAGACATGGTGGTGGTTGATATGGTAGTCAAGTTTGGAGTGGATGGTTTGTTGAGTTTGGTTGGGTTGATTTGATTGATGTTCTTCTTGGTGAGGAAGGGAGCTCAAGCATTCGAGAGGAACATATGTTCTTATATATTTTAGTATTCCATATGTTCAATTCACGAGACTCCATATCCTTGTTGTTGACTGTCGTCACTCCTTCTTTGTGTTGTTGGGGTGCTGGCAGTGATGTCATCGGACCCTGGAACTTTATGACATCATACCCCACCCCTGCACACACAGACCTTAAACTCTCAGCCTTCTGGGAGAAGATCAACATCAAGAACATTCCATCAACAACAGGAATGTTCTCCAAGTGCCATTTTGAGCCCGGCTCGAGCCCGGTAGTCTTCTTTGCCGTGTCCTTGACATGACGTCTTCAAATCCACAACCCTCCGCATCGAAAGCACATGCTTTGAGACGTGTTCGTGATTGCTCAAGGAGAACACCACCCCGCAAGCCACACCCATAGGTACACCGCGCCAGCCAACCAGCTTCATCCAGGGACTTGGGAATCACGAAAAGTGATCTGGGTCGAGTCCGTTAATGCATCAGGGACGGGACGGGACGGCATGTCAACACTGCCTTGCCCCATATCGGGTACCGAATTATGGCATACCGCCAGTCAGCATCACAGCCACACAGCTCCTGTCCTGTAACTCTCGTGGCGCTCAGACGCCATCCCTTCCTGCGTCAGCAGCGACACCGAAAACAGAAGGTAGGAAAAAACACAACACGAGAAAAGGGAGTCACGACAGGCTCGGAAGGGTTCTCGAAACAACGAAGGGACTGCTTGAAAACATACAGAAATGAAAACGTGACCGAGGATTGACCCGCACATTAGCGTCGTTACACCTGCTGGCTAGAGCAACACCCAGAGGCGGGATTGATGCACTCAGGAGGAAACCCCTACAGAAGCAAAACGGTGAGGCTGAATCTTCTATTTTCTAACACGACCGACCCATCGTCGCCCGCTAGGTCAGCTTCAAGTCGTGTCGGCCTGTCCGTGAGGTGAGAAGTGAACAGAGAGAGGTATTCGAAGGGCGTCATCGCCCCATGTCCTCGCACACACAGCAGAAAAGCCCAGGGCATCATTCTCTGCGCTCCGCCCAACCAAATACACGATGTTATACAGATTGCTTGCTCCTAGCCTGGCAGACACTTATTGCTTCTTCGCTGGGCCACATATTCTCCGGCCCATCTGCCATGGCCCCCAACACGAAGCACCCTCCCACCCTTTTCCTTCCCGATGACTCCCTCCCGCCAGATCCAACTAGTGCTGAGTCCACTCGATCGTGTTCAGGTCGACGCCCTCCTGGACGAGCTCCCACAGGGGGCTGAGCTCGCGGAGGAAGCCGACGCGCTCGGTGACGGCCTTGAGCACGTAGTCGATCTCGGCCGTGGTCGTAAAGCGGCCAATGCCGAAGCGGATGCTCGAGTGGGCGTTCTCGTCGCTGTTGCCGAGTGCCCGCAACACGTAGCTGGGCTCGAGCGACGCCGAAGTGCACGCGCTGCCCGATGACAGCGCGATGTCCTTGAGCGCCATGAGCAGCGACTCGCCTTCGACGTAGGCGAACGACACGTTGACGCAGCCCGGGTAGAAGTGGTCCGGGTCGCCATTCTGGTTGGTGTGCTCCATGGAGAGGAGGCCCTTGAGCAGGCGGTCGGAGAGGAACTTGATGCGCTTGGTATCGTACTAGTTGGTTTTTGTCAGTCAAACCCGTTCTCTTAAGAAACGCCCGGGTCAATGCTCGAGCTCAGACATACCTCGAGCTCCTGCGCGGCAATGCGGCACGCCTCTCCAAACCCGACAACGAGGGCGGGAGCGAGGGTACCGCTGCGGAGACCGCGCTCCTGGCCGCCTCCACTGATCAAGGGCTCTAGCCTGACCCTTGGCCGCCGGCGCACGTAGCACGCGCCTATCCCCTTGGGACCGTAGATCTTGTGGGACGAGATGGACATCAAGTCGATGTTCAGGGCGTTGACGTCGAGCGGGATCTTGCCCACGGCCTGGGCGGCATCGGTGTGGAAGAAGACCTTGTTCTGACGGCAGATCTTGCCAATCTCAGCCATGGGCTGGATCACGCCGATCTCGTTGTTCACGGCCATGATGCTAACCAGGGCCGTCTCCGGGCGGATGGCGGCCTTGAGCTGATCGAGATCGATCAGGCCGTTGTGGTTGACGGGCAGGTAGGTGACCTCGAAACCCTCGTCCTGCAGATGCCTGCAGCTGTCGAGCACGCACTTGTGCTCCGTCTGGCTGGTAATGATGTGCTTCTTCTTGCCTGACCGGCCGAAGAACCTGGCCACGCCCTTGATGCTCATGTTGTTGCTCTCGGTGGCGCCGCTGGTGAAGATGATCTCCTTGGGGTCGGCGCCGATCAGGCTCGCGATGTGCTCTCGGGCCTGCTCGACCGCGTGCTCGCTCTCCCAGCCGTATGCGTGCGTCCTCGAGTGGGGGTTGCCGAACACGCCGGTGTAGAAGGGCAGCATGGCGTCCAGCACCCGCGGGTCTAGAGGTGTTGTGGCCTGCATGTCGAGGTAGATGGGCCGCTGCCCCTCGTCCATCTGGACTGCCTGCTTGAGGACGTCTAGTCCAAGCTTGTTAACTCCGAGGCTCGATTCGCCGCTTGCAAAGCACGCCAGGACACGGCTTACCAGCCATGGGGCTGACATGTGTCGTCGACCCATTCCGAGCCTCCAACGCAGCCTCGGCCTTCTCTATCTCTGCCCTATCCAGCCGGATGGCCGTGTCGACCTGGACCTGGGCGTGGTCGGGCTTGGACTGTGTCACATAGCATCTCTGGCAGGCGGCGCGCGCCGGTGTGGGAGCGGCCGTGACTCGCGATACCGCCTGAACGCCCCGCCGCGATGTCGCCGCGAGGGCCGACTTCGATGCCAGACGGGAAGCCTGGCGGAGGACTGATGGCGCGAGGTTGGGCATGATGGCGGGTGTTGCCTGTGTGTGGTTTTTGCGATGTCGGCGGGGAAAAGTTCAGTCCGCCGCTGCGCAGCTCTGCATGCGGATGGATTGCGGGATTGCTGATGCGCGGAGCTATCGGTTTTGTCGTAATTTGACGAATTCACCGAATTCTCCACGGCGGGAGCGCGGGATCTCCGATCCTCCACCGTCCATGGAAGACTTGCAGCCAATCAGCGACTCATGGGACCGTCCCTGCGCCGTGGTTGGCCGCGCCTCGCTGAACCCCACCTATTTCCTATCGCAGCACGCAGCGGGCAAGTCTTGGAATGACGAAACCGAAGGCTGTGGCACCAGCCGTCGGTTTGTGACGTTTTCCGCACCAAACAAGTGATCTTGGGTTTGGATTTAGTGTGAATTGTCCTGTACAACACGGCAGGTTCCAAATGGAATACAAGCCATTGTTAACGTGACTTGGATGACCTGCATTTCGTATCCCCAGACACCTAAATTGACGATTCCAACGCCCGCCGCCAGACGCGCCCTTTTCCTTCTTTCATCCCGTCCCCGACTGAACGACGCAGCGCCTGACACGTGAATCCCGGCAGTCGACTATTACCTCTGCCCTCCCAATAGAGCCCCTAACGTTAGTTTATGCAGCAGTCCATCGCGCCGGCATTTCCATCCCCAACCCTGCGGCTTCATTGGCAGTTTGGTCTTGGCAGAGGGTCAGAGACGGGCTTCGGGCTGACAGCGCCACCTTCTCCATCCCCTCAGCCAAGGAAAGCTGAAGAAGCCCCGGCTCCGCCTCGGGACCATCGTCATCACCGATCGCCGCGCCCCCCGGCTCAAGGCATCAGGCGCCGTCTCTTACCTACTCCGTCCCGACTCCATCCTCGAAAGGGCCTCCCTGAAACCTGACTCGAGTCTCCGACGCCGACCACCTACCGACCCTTTGCACCCTACTGCACGCCTCTCGCCTTACTTTACTTTCAGCACGCACCGGCAGAACCGGCGGAAACAGCACCCGATCCGCCCAACGAACAGCAAGATTTCGCTTGGATAAAGGAATTGCATCACAGCCGGAGGATGAGCTTCAAGGGGCTTCAGAAGGGCCTTGCTCGCGTTAGTTGCTGCCCCGCGTTGCATTTACAATGGCTCCCCTCCTTGACACCCCAAATCTCCAAAAACTCCAAAAAAAACTGACCATGGCGCATCATGACGGCAGGCGCCCCAACAATTCAAGCTCAAGTTCAACCTTGGCGAGCACACCAAGGACGCCGTCTATACCGACTCGGAGCGCCGATTCCAGGACCTCGAGACCGAGACTAAGCACCTCCACGATGAGAGCAGAAAGTACTTCGACGCCATCAACGGCATGCTCGCCCACCAGATCGACTTCTCCCAGGCCATGACCGAGATCTACAAGCCGATTAGCGGCCGCGTGTCGGATCCGGACTCGCTCGTCGTGCACGGGAACCCCGAGGGCATCCGCGCGTGCGAGGAGTACGAGGCTGTGGTCAAGGGCCTGCAGGAGACGTTGGCGCCCGAGCTCGAGATGATTGACAGCCGCGTGGTGCAGCCGGCCCGAGAGCTGCTCGACGTCATCAGCGCCATCCGCAAAACGGCCACCAAGCGCGACCACAAGAAGCTCGACTACGACCGCCACCGCGCCACCCTCAAGAAGCTGCAGGACAAGAAGGACAAGACGGCCAAGGACGAAAAGGCCATGTGGAAGGCCGAGAACGAAGTGGAGACGTCGACCCAGGAGTTCAACTACTTCAACGACCTCCTTAAGGAGGAGCTGCCCAAGCTGTTCGCCCTCGAGCGCGAGTTCATCCAGCCGCTCTTCCAGTCCTTCTACTACATGCAGCTGAACATCTTCTACACCCTCCACGAGCGCATGCAGCAGGTAGATATCGGCTACTTCGACCTGACGCTCGACGTCGAGGACGCCTTCTACAAGAAGCGCGGCGACGTCCAGGAGCGCGCCGAGGCCCTCTCCATTGTCAAGTTCAAGACGTCCGGCCAGAAGCGTCCCCCCAAGTACGGCCGTCCGAAGCCGACGGCTGCGATAGAGAGTGGCCACCAACCAGCCGGCCTGCTCACGGCCGGGCCATCAGAAGACGACGATGACGCACAACCAGCACCAGCCGCACCAGCCGTATCATCCTTCCGCCCGTCCTGGAAGGGCCGCCAAGCCGACCACGGCGCAGCCGACCACCTCAACTCGCCGCCACCGCCCTACACCCCGGGCCCAGCCGCACCGCTCACCAGCCCGGGTCTCAAGCCCAAGCCGGCGTCCCTCGCGGCCGCGGTCGCCGCCAAGTCGAAGCCGCCGCCGCCGCCGAAGCCCAAGCCCAGCCGGCTGTCGGCCACGCCCAAGGTCGAGACGGTCACGGCGCTGTACGACTATGCCGCGCAGGCCGAGGGCGACTTGAGTTTCCGCGCGGGGGACGTGATTGAGATCGTGACGAGGACGGTCAATGACCAGGAGTGGTGGTCAGGGAGGGTGGGGGGGAAGACGGGGCAGTTTCCTGGTGGGTTTTCCTCCTTTTTTGCCCTCTTGTTCTTTTTTTCTTTTTTTTGGGGCGGGTTTGGCAAAGGGAGGGGGTCGTTTTGAAACCCCGACAGCAGTGGTGGTGAGAATGTTTTTGAGTGTGTTATGCTGACAGAGTGGCCTTGCAGGGAACTACGTCAAGCTGAATCCATAAATCGCACGACCCGGCACTTCGATACCCTGATATGGCAACCCTCTGAAGGAGAGAAGGGGGGGAGATGGCTCTATGGAAAGGAGGGGGATTGAAGCGATAACTACGCTACTGACCCACCTGGTTGATGTTTGGCGTTGCCGGTGTTGCTAGAGACGACGAGTGTAATGGAGAGAGAGACAGGCGTGGCATGGCATGGCGTGGCGTGGGCATCTTGGGCTTGTGTGTTTGTAACTGGCCGAGCCAAAACTCGAGAGCGGTTTGTCGAGTGTTGGGGGTGGCTGGCCATGGCGTTGCTGTTGTGTGACCTTGATTTTGGTACGGGACTGCTGTCGCTGTTTGTTCGTCGTGGTCGTGGTCGTGGCTGCGGTCGTTCGCCGGCTTGCGAACTGGATATGGGTGCATTGCATACCTTTGTCTGACTTTAGACCCTGTGCTGGCGGCGAGATGGGGGTTCGCGTGTGAGGTGGGCAATTTGACAGTCGGTGAACCCGCGCGCTTTTGGGGCCGTTCTGGTTGTCGTGCTTCCCCACGACGACAAGACGGATGGACAAGGGTATGGGAGTGTAGTCCGCCTTGTTTCGTCATTATTTACCTCTAGACTGCCCGATCCAGCGCCACGCGTCTACCAATACCGCTCACCGATGACTGTCGACATCGCGAAGCCTTGGGGGCAGGGCGGGGGAGTGTGGTGAGAACCGTCAGTTTGCTGCCGTGGTTGGCCCGTCGGCCTGGCACGTGGTGCCCTTTCGGTGTCAGCTTCATCCCCCAAGGTCTCACGCATGGAGGTATGCACAGAGCGGGGGTGTTTAGCGCTGGGGGGCTGTTCGGTGATGCTGCGGGGTTGCAGGCAGGACTTTGTTGACTTTGATGGGAGACGTCGCAGGAGAGCAAGGGGGCAGGAAACCCTGGAAGAAAGGGGGTTTTCCCTGTGGTGGGGTTTGTGTTCCCTTAACCGTCCTCCTTGTTTAGCCTGCGTGGGTGTTTTATTGACCAAGTACGAGATTGGAACTTATCAATCTCTACCGCATTAGAGTCTCACCCGAACCCCGTGCTTGTTATCGCGTGCGGGCCGTCGGAGGCTCTTTCGATCGATCTGCAACCCCACGGGCGGCGCCGGTGGCATGGATCGTCGCGGGGGATGGATGACTGAAAGAAGGAATACGAAAGCTGAAACACGGAATCCCGGGAAGGCATGAGTCCGCTGAGCACACAACCGAAGGCTTGACGTGTGGGGGTTAGGAAGCGAGCGTATTGGCCGTCATATCCGCTGTTTTTCCAGTTCCCGGACTGACGACTTAGTGGCTGGCTCCCCGAGACGAGCAAGGTTAGTGTATCTGTATCTACTGTACATGTACATCCAGATGCGAATAATCCAGGGATGTCATTCCTCCGTTGGGGTACAGTACATACACGGTCATGCAGGCTGACCCGCAGGGCGTTTTTCCCCCCCTGACATGATTTCAGCAACTGCCAAGAACAGTTCGCGGACCATACGTGTAAACGCCAAAGTCGAGCTGTCGTTCAGGATAAATGTAAACCCAGGTGAGACAGACGTGCTTCAACTACCACCTTCCAAGTACGAGGGGGCCGGAGCAAGCCTCGGGTTAAAACAACAAACCTGAAGCCTTGTTGGCCGTTGCGTCATGTATGAGAGGTGGCTCTGAATGTCGGCACGAGGACCAGTCTGGAAGAACAGCGCAGGCCTTGGGTTGCGTTGCCAGGGGGAGCGGCATTCCCATCTCTTCGGCTGCCATTGCCTCTCGTGAGTGGGCTCTTGCGTGGCGTTTCTGCAAATAACCACATCATTAGTGCAGGCCAGCACATGCGGCTACCAGAAACCATTGCTGCCGGGCAACGCCCCCTCACTGCCCAAAGTCCATGTCGTGGAGAGGGGTACGCAAGGCTGAAGCGGCTGTTGCCCGGCCCGTGTGTGTAAAGTGCAACATCGTCACTGTGTAACTCCCTCGGGATAGTCGTCACCTAGAGAGGATGTCTTCTGGAACACGGAATTCCGTGCGGTCCTGGTTGAATATCATCATTTCTTTTTGAACTATCGTGATAATTGCAACGCACAATGGACACATCCTCTTGTCGTGCCCTCGACGTTTTCTACTTGCAGGACCCCCACCCTCCCCCCTTCCCATCGGCGTTCTCGGGAAGTTGGGTCTCAAGCACGCCCTGCAGACGCAATATGCTCCTTGCAGCTTCTGTAACCATCTGAAAGCCATGCGCCCCGCCAGACGCGTTTGATAAGGTGCATTCGACGGTCCTGGCGTAGCCCAGAGCCAATGGCAAGCCCTTGATTCGGTGTCTGTCGTGGCCTCAATCATCGGGCAAAGTGAAAGCCGCGAGCGATGTCGCGGTAGGCAGCTGGCTCGAGAGTTCTCCACGACGAAGAATTCGCGCCGATGCCGCGGGCCCCGTCTATGGGAGCTTTGAGGGTGATACGTGCTCCAGCTCCAAGGGTGGTATCGGGCCGCAGGGTTGGGCGCCCCTCAGTTCTTCCCACGCTTCCGTCGGCTCTGTCCTGCGCTCGTTGAGGAGGGCCCTTGGCTGCGGGCTTGGGCTGCCCGCCAAGGGTCAAGCTGCTAGGAAACGGGGCAGTGCCAGCCAAGAAGATGGAGGGGTCCCATGACACAAAGACAAGTGACTTGAGGCCTCCCGATGTCGCTTGCGTCGCGTATACCAAAGATCGCTCATCCCAGCGGCCACGGCGGTTGCCGAAGTACCCTGGGGGGTTGAGAACGGCGTATAGATCGGCAAGCGCGGGATCGTCGGCAGATGAGCTCTGCTCTGGGGGCCAAAAGAGGTCACTCTCGGTCTTGTAAAGGTCATCGATTTGTCTCAAAATCCCACTGTGCTCTTCTTCGGGTCTTGGTTCTGCCGATAGATGACCCCGCGCCGAAAGTTCGCCAGGGGTCCAAAGACGGCGTGTCCCCCCCCGAATGCGGAGGCGTTGGTGAGCGGGGTCGAAAGAATTCGAATCGTCCACAAGATCGATGAAGGCCTGGCAGGACGAATAGTAGGAGAGTACGGGGCACTTGCTCAAGGTGACGGTGAAAGATGAGCTGTCGTCGCCTGGGTGAACCATGTGCGGATCTCGGGTCCTCGGTCTCACCACAGCTCCCTGCTGGGTCTTAGCCGCAGAGATGAGCAAGTCCGTCTCGCCCAAGGCGCGCCGTGTTTTTGGCCCCCCATCCGGCATGTCAAAGCTGATCGGTGTCGTGTAATATGTGCGCCGCCCTGAGATGCTGCCTGAGAGCCACTCTTTCCGGGACTCGACAGCCATGAGCTGTCCGGTTGTCTCGTCCTTGAACATGCGAAGAAAGGTCCACCGGTCATCAAGAGGCCCCTCAGTGTGATCACGTCGCCAAAGCGGCTGTCCTGGCGGCTCCTCGACAACCTCAAATCCCCGTAGGGCGAGCGGAAACCTGAAGCAGGTGTAGAATGAGAGCCAGTCCACATCCTCAACATCCAAGCTTCTCTGGTTCGACAGGCCGTAAAAAAAGCCGTCAAATATTTCGAAGCAGACGGTAGAACCGACGTCAGTGCCAATGGCGGCGGGAATAGCGAGTCGGTCGCTCAGCAGGGCGCGGTTGGTGAGGTCAAAGCCGTAGATCGCCCATTGGCCGGAGTTGTCGTGGTCTGCGTAGGAAGCAGTGCCATAGTAAAGGAACCGATCAGTATTCCGAACAAAAAGCTTAGAGACTGACTCTAGCGGGTGGACGGTGATGATTTCGCCATGCCGGGCGTCGAAAACGAGAAGCCAATGCCTGTAGCCGGGCTGGTCCGACCTAAGCATGGTGTAGGAGCACGAGACGATGCCGTGTGAGTAGTACAGCAGCTTCATCTTGTACTTGTGACGGGCGCGCGAGTCCTCGACGGCCTCGAGAACAAGCTTCCGGGTGTCGATGACCGTCTCGTGGTCCCCGGAGCCGTGCAGGTCCAGGATGCGCAGCTGGCGGCCACGAAGATAGCAGAGAACGCCATTCTCGTAGAGCCACTCTTCGGCAACGGCTACAGTGGCAACGAGATACGGAGACACGGAGGCGATGGCGTCCCGGCGCTTGATGAGCGTTCTCAGCGCATAGGCATATCTCTGGGTGCGGCGGGCCTCGAGGGCCTCAGCACTGTAAGGCGCTTTGGACTAGGGTACGTATCAGCAAAAACGCGGCCGAAACAATACGGCGGGATTGCGGAAGCCCACCTCGAGTATTTTTTTAGTGATGTTTGCTTCGTGGAGCAAAAAACGAAAGGTCTTGCATGAAGCGGTCAAGTTGCGGACATCGGCGAGCTCGAGGTGACCGACGATGTACGCCACCAACTCATACGGCAGACCGAGGATAGACATGAGGGGCGGCCGGGAGAGGGAGGTTTAGCGTGAAAGGAGACACCGTGGCGATCATTGAGGATGATGTGGTGTTGACCATGGAATTGACGTTGGCGTTGAGGAATGGAGGACAAGTATCAATGAACTTGCCAAATTATTTACTGCCCTGGAAAAGTGATTGGGAGCCGGACTGCGAGTTTGGGTGGGAGAGAGGCCGAGTTATATGCGTTGAGGGTGACGAGAGCAGGGGAGAGGGGGGCCGAGGTCAGGTCAGGAACTGAGCGCGAGGCTGACCCATCGTGCCAAAGAGCCTCTTTGAGCCCCGGCCCGCGGCCTGAAGCTCTCTACTCCGGACACGTCGCCTGCTGAGACAATGAAGAAAGCCAAAAGAATGAAAAATCGGGGGTTTTGGTTGTTGGCTATGACTCCTGCGGTACAATGGGCCGATGGTGTTGTCGGGTTCCATGAGTGCAACCGATGCCAGCGCCAGCTGTCGCCAGCATGGCTCAACATGTTGCCCAGGAATCGTGTCGTGCGAGGACTCAGGCAGTGCTGGGCGAGCAAACCCTCACCCATTGGTTCGGGCCCCTCGATCCGGCCACAGAAAATGCGGCTCTGCTCAAGCGGTCCAGACTCTCAAAAAAGAGGAACGGACGGGAATGGAAATGAGAGAGGATGCAAACCCAGGGAGGGCGAGTTGCTCGTGTTCGACGGGGGGAATCAAACGCGCGCCGGGGTACACCCGAGGTACAAGGTACTTGCGGCTCTGCTGTCGAAGAATTGAGCAAGATTGCCGTGGTGCAAGGATTAGCGAGGACGGTTCCTTGTCCCTGTCAAGTCCAGACAGAAGACAGTGCAAGGGCCACTTCCGACCCCCTGTTTCACTTGAACCAAGAAAGGCACGTCGAGGTTCGCGAATATCAGTGGGGAAACCCCGACCGCCTCACTTTAAAGGCGTTCAGGTTATTCTGCCGTCGCGCCGAGCCAGATTCCGCCGCAAGCGGGCAAGTTCCATTGCCAGATTCCAACCTCCCCGTTCGATCCATGTGCATACGATACGGTACTTACCTTACATAAGCCGGATAAGCCATTGCGGCTCCTCGGCTCCCATCGCAACTCACATTCTGGCCGGGCCCTTCCTGAACTTTACGCGGTCCTGCAGGACACGGATGCGCCTTCGCTTGGCCCCTGCAGGAAATCCCCCGCTCAATGCACTCAGAGCTCAGTCAGTGCAGCCAGTCGGGGCGCCACATTTGCTAGTGCGCACGCAAGGCTGTCGGCTCATCACCAACAACACCAAGAACCCCGCGATGATGCGGCTCCGACTACTCACCCCTCAGTCAGCCCCCTGTTCCAGCCGTCCGCATGGGGGCCCCGGCAGGGAGACGAAGTCTCGTGCTCTCTCGGCGACGAATAGCGCACAGAATAAGCGCTGCTCTCACCGTTCACCTTTGCGAGAGAGTGCACCACCAAGCTCGATCCCAGCCAGTTTGGTTTCTATCGTGCCGCACAGATGCCCCTGTGCCAGCTTCGGGCACACCGTCTCACACCGTATCGGCAGCGCTCCGCCAAATGCGGTGGCCTAACTCGGTAACCCCAGCACCAAACAGACTCCATCCCGGTGCAGCCTCCTCTCCGTCGTCTCATCAATGGGACATGGCACGGCGATGTACAGAACAGGTTACTCTTTCCCGCAAACCATGGGCTTGCCACTGCGGCGGTCAAAGGAGTGACGGGCCGACTACATTCGTGTAACAATGGACGGCTGCTAACCTGGGGCTGCAATAGACTTGCTAGGCTCGGCCTGATCACCACTGCTGCAATTTGGCTTTGTGCTGTTTTCTGTTGCTTCCCGAAAAAGTTGCCCAATTGCCATGTGATGGCTGGTGTTGCGAGCACCCCTTCCGGGTGACACACACCTCGTCAGATGGTCAGAAACTCCATCGTCAGATTCTCGAAGCCTCGAGGACTCGAAGCCAATCAATAGAATCAGAGCACATGTCACGGCACAAACTGGCGCGCTTGCTGCGCAGAGCGCGCCATAGGTATCAACGACAACACCACACCATCCGCTCCACCATACGCTCGGTTGCCATCGGGGATCCGGAATGCCACGAAACCCAGCAGAATTCGACTTGCCGCTTTTAGCGCAGCAGCCCGACCCTGGTGCCCAATCTCGAGTCTGGGCTGCCATCTCTCCAAGTCTCCGGAGCCGAGAGGTGGGAATCCGACGGGGTCTCGACTTGAAAGGAGGGTCATCCAAATCTCGCCTCGCGGGTCGAGACAGGTTTGTTTACACCCCCTTGGAGCCCCTATTCGGCGTGTTTGTTTCCCGAGCAACTGTAGCGGGGTGTGGGGTGAGAGGCACACAGCAAGGTCAATTTCTGCCACCGGGAGGCACTCCCGAATACACTTCTACAATTCCTGACATACACTTGGCACCCTCCCTCACTATTCACATCCTTGCCTTGGATCAATAACGTCCCTTCTTGGATCTCTCGGGATTGGATTCGTGACGACCGAGTTTGCAGCCAGGCTCCGAGCCGAGGTTCTCACAGCATGTCCACACAAAGCCGTCCGGGTATTCCTCTCGATTTTCGGGTGTGTCTATGTTCTCATGATGCTCATCCGCCCAGAAATCGTCCTCGTAATCAGCTTCCATGATTCCTGTGATCATATTAGCGGCGTTTTGCAACAGTCCCAAGATGGCGACGTGCTCACCAGGGTGGTAAATGCACTGTTCATCGCTGTCTCCGGAAAATGTGTTTTCGCATTGGACGCATATGCTCAATGTTGAGTTCGGCTTCCGCTTCTTAAGATTTGGCTGGTCCCCTGTTGCAGCTTTTGCGCGGGATTCGGCTTCAGGCTCGAGGGCTTGAAGGTACTTCAGCGCTTTGGCACGCACGAGATCGTCATCACAGAGCGCGGTCAGAATCGCCCGGACGGTGTGGTCCGAGGCCTGAGCAAGGCTATCCATGGGTTAGGGCTGGTTGAGGAGGGATCCAGGCCGATGATTGTTGTTGCGTCGCGTCTCCCGGCGTAGCGGTCAGGAGAAAAGGAGGGATGGACCGGGATAAATCATGTTGACGCGACTTGACGCGTGATAATCAAATTTCGCGGGGTTCAGCTGAGGATGTTGCCCCGCCATCCCGTTTTCTGCCATGCTTGTTTCAGGGGTTCTCGGCACTCAAGTAAACATGTCAGACCGTTGGGAATTAACTGGCGGGCGCACACATTTTGGGTTCTGGGAGGTTATTCTGGCAATCTCTCGGGCGTGCTCAAGACGAGGGAGTGATTGATTAGTCAGGCCGTGGGAAGCGGTAGTGTCGGGTCTTCGGTCGGTGGAGGATCCAGATTATCGGTATTTGGATCTGACATCTTCCAGGTTCTCTTGAAACGGGAGTGGCAAGTGGGGGTTTGCCTTCTTCACCCCAACCCCGCAAAAGCCGAATAAGAGACATCGAGTCCAAGCTCAATTGCTGTTGAATAACGTCGAGCATCTCAAGTGATTTGGCCATTTATCGGTTATCCTCACAACTCGCATCAATCCGCACCGACCAACCCCCGACCAACCCCCGACCTGCCAGCCTCGATAAGAATATGCCACACCATGTGCCCGACGACCCCTCTCCCGTCCCCGAGGTGGACCTACACGCCCCCTTCACCAGCGACATCATCCTCGAGGTCCGCACGGGCAGGATGAAGCCGCTACCAGGACTGACGGTGCAATCGGGCATCGACAAGACGCTCCGCCACGGCCCCGTGCGCGTGACAGAGCTCGGGCTCGAGGGCGACGAGCACGACCCGACCTTCCACGGCGGCCTCGACAAGGCCATCCACGGCTGTAAGTCGACGACAAAGTCACAGAATCACTGCCTACCTCCCGTTACTCACCCCTCACACAGACTGCTCCTCCCACTACCCAACTTGGCGCTCCGAATTCCCCTCGGCCGCCGCGGCCTTCCAACCGGGCGCCTTCGGCGAGAACCTCGTCACCGCCCACCTCAACGAACACAATCTCTGCATAGGCGACACCCTCTCCATCACCCGTCCATCCTCTCTTGACACCACACCCCCAATCATCCTCCAGGTCTCCCTCCCCCGCCAGCCCTGCTTCAAACTAAACCACCGCTTCCACCTCAAAAACTTCGCCCCTTCCACCTGGCAACACAACCGCACCGGCTGGTACCTGCGCGTGCTCTCCCTCGCCGGCGACGACGCCACCATCCAGGCGGGGGACGTCATCAACCTCGTCTCACGGCCCCACCCAACCTGGCCGCTCTCCCGCCTGCAAGAGTATCTGCACCGCACCACTGGCAACGAGGCCATGAACGCCGAGCTGGCGGGGATAGAGGAGATGGGGCTGGAGTGTCGCGGGGCATTTCGCGGACGGGTCGCGCGGGCGGAGGCCAAGGCGAGGAGGGAGGCGGTGGAGAAAAAAGGGTGGAGAGTTTTTCGGGTGGTGGAGAGGAAGAAGGAAACAGGGAGGGTGGCTAGCTTTTTGCTGGAGGGTGTGGGTGGTGAGGACGGGAGGGAAAAGGAGGAGGCATTGAAGCCTGGGGCGCATGCGAGGGTGAGGTTGGGGAATGGGCTGGTCAGGACGTACTCGGTTGTGGAGGGGGGGCGGGACAGGTTCTGGCTGGGTGTGGCGCTGGACGAGAAGAGTCGTGGCGGGTCGCGGTACATGCATGAGGAGGTCAGGGTGGGCGATACGCTGGAGGTGGGCGCCATGACGGCGGCGGTGCCGATGGTTGGCGCGGCGAGCAACCACATTTTTGTCGCGGGCGGGGTGGGCATCACGGCGTTTCTGGCCATGATTGAGAGCCTCCAGAGCATCAACTACGGCGTGACGCTGCACTACGCGGTGCGCTCGGCCGACGACGTGCCGTTTCGGGAGCGCCTGGCTAAGCTGGGGAGTGCTGTCATCATCTACGACAAGGCTGCGGGCCAGCGGCTCGACATCGCGCGCATTATCGACGACATGCCGTGGAACACGCAGCTGTACTTCTGCGGCCCGAAGCGGCTCATGGACGAGGCTGCCAGAGAGACGAGGGCACGTGGCATTCCTGACAAGGAGGCACATTTTGAGGCGTTCGCGGCCGACGTGTCGGGGGATCCGTTCGAGGCCGTCGTGGCCAATAAGGGCGGGAAGACTATCAAAGTGGGCGAGGACGAGACCCTCCTCGAGCGCCTGCAGGAGGAGTTCGGCGATGTTGATTCGAGCTGTCACGTCGGAAACTGTGGTACTTGTAGGATCAGCCTCAAGCAGGGTGTGGTGGACCATCGAGGGACGGCACTAACGGACGACGAGAAAGCCACGTCGATGCTCGCTTGTGTGAGCCGTGGTATTGGACGTATCGTCATTGAGATTTGACCTTAAACTGCAGCTAAATAAGGTACATACGTATCTACGGAAGAAATGTTCCGAGGTGTGCATCGGCTACGTCTCACCGCGGCTGTTCCTCGACGGACCCCCCCCCTCCGCGTCTCCGACGGTGGTCGAGCTCGCACTAGCATTGGGCAGCTTGTTTGGTTTCGATCCGAGCCCGAGAGAGACGACCGCTCCAACCACGGCCCAGAGTGCAACGCTCCAGGTCGCCGTGCCCCAGCCCGGGCCGGCGTTCACATACCCAGCTTGGATGCTGCCAATGGTGCCGCCAAGAGCAAAGGCTGTAGTCCACAAGCCATAAGCAATGCCATACACTCCCTTCTCGCCCCAGATGCCCGGCTGCTGTGCGTCCCGCTCCTCTATGGCATAGGTCATTTCTGCCATGAGCGGTGTGGTGGCGAGGGTCAGAATTGTGATCCCCAACAGGGCGAGCAGCGCACACAGCAGGACCTTGTGTGCCATTGTGTTACTTGTCACAAAACGCAAGCAGACCAATGGCGGAACGGAGATGGCAAAGCCGGCCACAGACAGCCATCTGGCCCCGTAACGGTCCGAGAGCTTGCCAACCAGTGGGGCAGCGAAGCCAGGCACCATAACTGAGAGGAAGATGAGGCCGGCAGCGGTGGAATTCCACTGAAACCTCTCTTTGACGTACAGGGGTACGATGGTGTCAAAGGCGAATCTGCCGAAGCTCTTAGCACAGGTTCAACCTATCGGGGACGTGCCGCCCGCCGCACGATCGCTTACACTATCGCGGCTTGAGCGATGACGGCGACAAGCACAGCGAGGACTCTCCGGGTCCGGAGCAGTTCTCGGTGGGGATGCCTCGCAGCCGATATTGCTGCAGCGGAACCGGCACCGGAACCATCCCCGGTGCAGGCCGGTGAGGCTGAAGCTGCAGGCTCGTGCCCCGCATGCTCCCGCACCCCCTTCTCGTCTCGTGGTAATAGGGCGCTCGCCGGAACCTCCCCGAGTTCCGATTGCACCCGAGGCGTGCTGCCGCCATTCGGGGATGTCACGCCGCGGGACGCCGCCGTGGACTCACCAATTCGCAGCCACTGGCGAGCGACCTTCTTCTCGACCAGGACCAAACGAAGAGCGATGTCGCAGCAGATGATAGCGAATGCAATATAATAGACTGCATAGTACCCTGCGTACTGGTACACTGCGCCCCCTGCCACTGGTGATATCAGCAAGCCGACCGCCATGGCAATATTGACGTAGCCCATGGCGTAGCCAATGTCCCTGCCGACGGTATCAACCAGCAGCGCCAGCCCGACGGACCACACGATGGCGGCGCTAAGGCCCTGGAGGATCCTGCCGAGGACGAGGACGGCAACCGTCCGGCCCAGACACAGCAGGAGCGTGGACCCGCAGAGGGCTACGAGGCCGAGGACAAAGGGCCAGCGGCGCGACGAGGTGCGGTCGGCGTAGAAGCCCGCGATGGGGCTGCCGACGACGAGGGCGGCATTGTAGCAGGCGAGCAGGATGGCGGTCCAATGTTGCACCTGGTCCTCGGGCACTCCGGCCTGGGCCGAGAGACTGAAGGGAATCACCGGCACGATCAGACCGTAGAAGAAAATGTCGGTGAATATGGCGAGACAGACGGTGAAGACGATGAAGGGAGTTGAGGAGCGGAATTCGAGGAAGACGGGCGGTTTGGAGTTGGATGTTTGCCGGCCTAGAGAAAAGTGTCTGAGGAAAGACAGCGGAGCGGCTGAGGTTGTGCCGTCTGGGGCCATTGTCTGCTGCTCCCGAGATTGAAGCGAGACATGGGCATCGCCAGACTCCAAAGCACCGTCACCCATTGCGGGGGAATCAACCTGGAAGCACTAAAACTCAAGATTACAGCATCTTCGGTATCCTGGTCCTTATGGAGAATGACGAACACGGGAGTCTGCCTTGCGGTTGACCTCGGGCTGGGGTTAGTGTGAAGAATGCTACCATCTGCGCTGAAGTATTCTGGGCAGCCTCTGCGGTTGGAGTCCGCGGGTGCCGAGTGGGCAGGTAATGGCAGAGAGGGTTGGACGATTGGCTGCGCACTTGGTCTTGTTGGTGTTAGCGTCTTCCAGAGTTATCGGATGAGCAGGCTATTGGCCAATGAGATCACGGATGATAAGAGAAGCAGAACGAAGTGGGGCCTGAATTTTCTCGACGAGAAGCAGCAGCAAGCAGCAAGCAACGCGATTCACTGCGATCAAACACGATTCCTCGAGCATCGAACCACGCCGTCAAGATGCCTTCTGGTCCCGCGACAATCGGAGACTTTTCTATCCTCCCCGTTTCCATTCCGCCATTACCGTCATTTCCTCGAAATGTCGTCCACTACCTCTACGTCCGGCGAAACGCGCCCAAGATCCCGAGTGCTACCGACGCCCGCAGCCTGTTTCTGACGAATGTCCCCGTCGATAGCACCGAAGCCCACCTTCGTGCCCTTTTTGCCTCGCTGGTGGGCGCCGGCCGCTTTGAGAGTGCCGCTTTCGAGGACGAGCGGAAAGATGCGCACTCGAAGCCCCAATCGCCCATCGATGCCGCCCAGCCCGCCCACGCGGCTCGTCTGCTGCAAGCTCACGGCAAGAAGCGCAAGCGCGAGGACGAAGAGGCCGATCGGGCCCGGGAAGAAGCTGCGGCGCGCCTACCAAGCACCTGGACGCGACCGCTACGGAAGAGCGGCAGCACGGCGGTTGTGCTGCTGGCCGACGAGAAGAGCGTCGAGCAGGTAATCAAGGCGATCGGCAAGGTGCACAAGACGAAAAAGTACCCTACTTGGGGCGGCGCCAACTTGCCAGAGGGCAGAGTCCCGCCGCTCGGATCCGTTTGGCTGAAGGCACACAATCGGCTGTCGTACGCCGACAAGGAGGCACTGCAGGCCTCGGTTGACGCCTTCTCGGCGCTGTTTGCCCGGCGCGAGCAGGAGGCGGCCGATATTGCCAAGCGGCTGCGGAACGAGCCGGACGAGGACGGGTTCGTCACCGTCACAAGAGGAGGCAGGGCTGCGCCGGCGAGCAGGAACGAGGCCGAGGAGGCCAAGCGGAAGATGCTGGAGAAGCAGGACAAGAAGAAGGAGGAGCTCACCAACTTCTACCGCTTCCAGCTGCGCGAACGGAAAAAGGAGGAGCAGGCCGACCTGCTCAAGAGGTTCGACGACGACCGGAGGAAGCTGCAGGCGATGCGTGTGAAGAGGGGCAAGTTTGTCCCCGAAGCATGAGAGCGCCATTGCCGCGTGGTGATCGCATGGTGGTGTTGCGAGGAAGTCGACACATGGGCCCATTTCTGGCAGCTATTCGTGCAAGAGGGTGGTCAATATCAAAGGACCACACCATGTCTGCCTGTCTGTTTCAGCAACGACACCGGGCTGCAAAGCAGGCTGGGCGCAGTATCAAGATTGGTGAGTGGTTTTCTCCGCCTCCTTCGTGCTCTGCCTTGCCCCCCTCCGTCGTTGCTGCTGCGCACTATGATGACGCACGCGGGGCCATCAGAACCCCTCTCGTTGCTCGGAGTATTTTTCCTTGTGACGAAGGGTGCAGGATGACAAACACCGCGCGTATAACAATCTTCTCAACTTGTCTGAAGTGTGCTTGCCGTGACGGACGCGAGTCCCAGCATCGAAGGTCTAACCAAGCCAAGGCGCCGGAAGCTGACACGTGTTTGCCCAGGGTAGACAGCACTGCGACGCAGGGGAAATGCCGAAGCTGCTCGTGTTGCGAGACAAGGCTGCGCGAGGGAAGAAGATCGCCAGGGGTGGGGGATGATGGGGGACGAAAATGGCCGTCGTTCCTCGTCGGGATTCACGGGCCCGGAAGCTAGCCCGTCAATAGCACGGATTCCCGTTTGGACGGGGCAATCCAAAAACAGCAGCTCGTCCCAAAATATGGATCTGCGTTGGGGAGTCTGCAAGCTTTTTTTCTTGACATGGTACGATGCCTGTTGAGGTCGGACCGGGAAGGGTTGGTGCGGACGGCGGCGGAGGGCAGCAAAGGCGCAAAGATTAGAAGGGTTAGGGTTGGACGTGACAAGGCGCGGAGTGGGAGCGGAGCCAGCGCCGATCCATGCCAATTGGATCTCGCTGCCACAGCAACGCCCCGCCAAATAAACAGGGCCCCGGCCACGGTTCAAGATTGCCATGGCGTCGCATTGCGCCCGAGCTGCTGGTCACACATCCGAACCAGGAAAAGACATCTTGGACGCACTGGACATTGATTATTTTCGCCGACACGGGACAGGGGATTTTTGGATTCTGTATCCCATCCCGTATCCTGCGAGCCCCTGCTATTTCTTCACGCTTGGGGGAACCGCTCAAACTGCGTTCGCGATCGAATTTTGTGTGTTTTATTAGCGTTGGTGTTGACGTTACTTCGTGGGGAACCTCGAAAACTCGAAAACTCGGAAACCCGACACGTCGACATCTCGAAACCCTCAAACCCCAAAACCAGACCAACAGATCCGCCGACCCCATGCATGCGAGACGCCGGCCGCCACGATGATCGAGTCCGAGAACTTGCGTACCGCGTCGCTGTACCTCAATAACCAGCTGCTATCCCGAGGCCTGCTGCGCGATGGCCAGACCCTCGACTTTGCCCGTCCGGGCCACACCGAGGCCGAGGTTGCCGACACCATGAGCCGCATCATGGCTGTTGTCAATGACCTGATCCTGCGCCGTGATGTGAGCTGCCTGCCCTCCACCCTCTCGCTCTTCCTTGCCTTCGGCCCCCCGTCAGAGCTGATCGCTGACTGAATGCCGCCACAGCGCGATGCTGAAAACCGCGAGTCTCTCTCGGCCACTCTCCGGACCCTCCGGGCCGAGTCCCTCCGTCAGGCCAACGACATCCAGCGCCTACAGGAAAAATACGCGGAAGCACAGCGAAAGGTGAACCTGAGCGAGGCTGCCGAGGCAGCGTCACGGAGTCAACTAAAGGCTGCCGAGGGCACCGTCCAACGCCTAAAAGAGGAGGCTGCTCGCACAAAAACACTCGTAGCCCAGACAAGGTCGTCCTGCGCCAACGAGGTACGGAAGCGGGATCGCCAAATCGAGGGTCTCAAGAAGGCCACCACAGAAGCAGGACGCGCGAGGGGCGCCGGGAGGAGCACCGGCATCACGACAATCACCGTGAGTGGCGACGTCGGGTCCGAGATCGGCCATGGGTCACCTGCTGCCGGATCCGCGGACCAGAGCTGCGACTTGCGTTCCGAGACAAACGCCTTCCTGGCCGAGCTGGCCAAGGGCCTCAGCGAGGAGAACGAGGGGCTTCTCCAGCTGGTGAGGAGGACCACGGGGCAGCTGAAAGAGATGAGCGGGTGGGATGTCGCCAACGGGCACCCGACCGAGAACGGCGACGGGCACGCCCTAGCACTGGCGGCCAACCCGGCCGATATGTCGCTCGAAGTCGACGCCGTACTGGATCACCTGCGCACCATTTTGACGAACCCGTCGTTCGTTCCCATTGAAGAGGTTGTCGTGCGCGAAGACGAGATCCACAGGTTGCGCGACGGCTGGGAGAAGATGGAGACTCGCTGGAAGGAGGCAGTTCACCTTATCGACGGTTGGCGGAAGAGGATGCAGGCGAGCGGCCGGCCCGTGAACGTCGAGGAGCTGAAGATGGGGCTGCGTCTAAGTCCTGTAAAGGTCAAGAACGTCGAGGAGACCACCCACGGATATGCCCTCCGCTTGGAGGCTGTCCTGGAGGACGAGGAAGTGGACGTGTTGGAGCAGCACTGCGACGAAGGATCACTGGACCTTGTCCCCGAACCGGAGGCCGACGACGACGATGACGACGACAGCGATGCATCAAGCGAATTCGAGCATCACATTGAGGATCTCGACGTAGAGGAGCCAAATATCGAGATCCTCGAGCAATCGGTTATGCTGACCTCTCCACCTCTACCCATGCCCCCGCAACTCACTCCGTTGCGTGATCGGTTTATGGTAGATGACAGAGCCGGACATTCCGATCTCAGAAGACATCCGAGGAGCGTTCCGGCAGTTGCGGAAGAGAAGAGCCGGGAGCTTACGGACGATGAGCCCCCCCTACCCCCGCCTCATGGAGTTCCCAGATCACAACAATCACCCCAAAAGAGGCCACTTCTATCGCTGCGCACGGTGCCCCCGGAGGAGGCTGCGGGCGTTGCCCTGCCACAATCTGCGGTGGTCTCGACGCCCGACACTTCGGTTGACAGCATACCCTTCAGCAAGGCATCAGTCGACCCGGCATCAAAAACCTCGACAGCTTCCGCAAAGGCTCAAAAGCGACCGGCGCCCACCACCAAGAAGCGTGAGCCGGTCAAGCAGAAAGAGGCAGCACGGAAAGAGCCTGTAAAGAAGGATGCCCCTCCAAGAAAGAAGGAGGGTGAAGAAACAAAGCCGGTTACGAAGCCGCCTGCGAAGGCCCGACCAACCCGGCCCCCCATCACCAGGGGCAGGTCGGACACTCGACCGAACGATAAGCCTCCCCAAACAAAGCCGCCCCAGAGGACAACTTCTGCAACCTCTGCCCGGTCCCTCGCCACCAATCGGAGCGCAAACTCAGAACACATGATGCCCCCTCCACCCATACCACCACACGCCTCGGTGCCATCCCCAGCACCCTCACCAGGTCGCTCCCCAAGGCGGGTCAACTCCCGCCTGCCGCTGGCCCGGCCCGGCCATGCCAACTTGCTCCCGGCCCCGCAGCAGTCCCCTCTAAGCATGGCCACAATAACCGCCAAGCTGGCCGCCTCAGAGCGTGAAGCCGACGCTGCCCGGGTACGCGCCAAGCTTAAGGCGGCGCGCCTAGGCAAGGGCCCCAACCTCCCACCGCCAACCACAGCGACGGCCTCTACCACGAGCATGACCCCGACGGAGCCCGACGCGGCAGCGGAAGGCCACCCAGGCACCATGAGCACCCGCTCCGAAAGCGACAGCGTCACCGGGTCAGCGTCGATATCGGCCTCGGACGGCGGCGCGCCCAGCTCCACGACCACCAGGGATGATGACGCGGACGAGCTGGGGTTCTCGCCGCCATCGCAGCAGCAGAAATCTCCACAGAAGCAGCAGCAGCAGCAGCAGGAAGTTTCAACAGAGCTGGCGAAGCCGGTTAGGAAGAGGGAGAGGCGCACCAGCAAGGCTGCCTCGCGCAGGAGGAGCACGCTGAACCGGTGGGAGTTGGATGCGTTGATTCAGGGGGGGAAGATTACTGTGGAGAGGTAGTGGGAGGTAATATATATGTGGGGCGTGGTTAACGGAGAGGGAGTAGGGAAAGTCGGAAGATGAGAGAGAGGGAGGGACAAAACCCACTTTGTTGGGTTGGTGAGAGGAGCTGTTTGTGGAAGGCAGAGGGTTGTCATGAGCCATGAGATTGCATTTTGTTTGCAGTTTTTTTTCCCCTTTCCTTTTCCTTTGGTAATAACCTCGTGCTTGTTCATTGCATACATCCATGGATGGGGCTTTCTGGTTATTTTTCAGTTTCTTCTTCGCTGTCCCTGCGGTTGTCATCTTGTCTTTCCCTGGCATCTCTCTCGTTTGGACTTTGTGCTTTTTCGACGTGCTTGTTCAGGTGCATTCACTCGAGGTGGCTACTCTCGAACTCGCTTTATATCGTTGCATCGGATGGGGTTTTGTGGGCTTGCTTTTTGTTGACAGTGGTGGAAGTTGAGCAACGAGCAGCGCTATTGAACAAACATGACACTGCAGGGAGTGTCCAGCCTCCTTCCTCCTTGCGACCTTAGACCCTAAACCGAAACCCGTTCGCCGCCCCCTCGCCCGGCACCGCGTTGATGGCCCCCTCCACCCAGATGCCTGCCTCCAACTTCTTGTTCAGCCTGACCAACACGGCCCGCAAGACCGTCGCCGCGCACACGGCCACAAACGCCGTCACGCAGTTGACAATCATGGCCACCGTGTACTGCGGGTCTGCGCTCTTGGGGTACAGGTAGCTGGCGTAGATGCTGCTGCAGTTGCTGACAGCGTTGATCAACGCCAGCGCGGCGGCGCGCTTGGCCGGCGGCCGCGGCATCGTGTTGCTAATCCAGGCGAGCACCACCACAAAACCCGAGTAGACCGACGGCACCATCAGCATCATGCTCAAGTAGCGCGGCGCCACCGACGTCGTCGTCGCCGCGATGATGTACGCCACCACCGCCACCCACATCGGGATCGTGACGTGCCAGTACCGCTCGCCCGTCTTGTCGGCGTGCCACGCGTTGAGGTACGTCACGATCACGCCCAGCACGTAAGGTGGGGCGGTGAGGAGGAGGGTGATGGTGTTGCTGTCGCGCGTCGAGCCGGACAGGGCGCCTTGTTTGAGCGTGTTGACGACGGTCGGGAAGAAGTTGGTCACGGTGCCGCTGGCTACGATGCAGAAGAGTAGGACGAGCTGAGAGGCGGGGTTTGTCAGTATGCTCATGTTCAACGGCTGAAGCGCTCTGGGGCGGCCTTTGGTGCGGTGCTCATTACTTACAAGAATGTACGATTTGGGGTCAGTAAAGGCGAGCTTCGCGCCCTGCCAGAAGGTCTGCTCCTCGCTGTTAACCCAGTCATCTTCACCAATGTCCTCCTGAAGACGCCTAACGTTGACACACTCTCGTCAGCCGCGCAGTCGCACCCTCGCAGCATCTGCACTGCTTTAACATACCAAATAGCCAAGGTCCTCTCCTCTTCAGTCAGCCACGTCGTCGTCCGCGGAAAGTTGGGTAAAATAAAGGCGCAAATACCCGCCACAACGACGGTGGTGACGCCCTCAATAATGAACAGCCACTGCCACGCTCCGAGCCCGCGCGTCCCATCCATACCGTAGGTCACGCCTGCCGCGATGAAGCCAGAGAACGCGCCGGAAATCAGGGCGCCCGAGTACAAGACAGCGGTTCGGAAGCCGAGTTCCTTGCGAGTGTACCAGCATGACAGGTAGTACAGGCATCCAGGGCTGCGAGAGCCAGGTATCAGAAGGCAGGGCGCCGTGTTGAAGAGCGAGAGACTGGGCGCGATTGACTCACAAGTACGCGGCCTCGACGATACCCAAAAAGAAGCGGTTAGCCAGCAAACCCGAAGCGTTGGTGCAGACAGCTGTCAGCGCCGAGATGATGCCCCAGACAACCATCTAAGCCGAAGAGACTGCGTATCAGCAGGCTGCATAAGCGTCGACGACGAGGAGGAAAAATACAGAAACATACGCATGCGGGAAGGTAGATGGCCGGCTTGCCAAACTTGTTGAGAAAGAGGTTCGATGGTATCTGCATCAAGAGGTACCTGATCGGAAACAAGTAATGTAAGCGGCGTTGTTGGCCACAGGCACATCGCGAACCATATTGTACGTTTGCTTACCCAACAAAGAGAATGCTCACGGCAGTCTGGAACTCAGTCGACGTCAAATTGAGGTCCCGTTCCAGCCCAGCCAGCCGAGCCGCAGCGATGTTGTTCCTATTCCGTCCTGTCGTTAGCCATGGCAGGGCACAAGGCGCGGAAGAACTGAGCCAACACACCGGTCGATATAGTTCATGATGTACATGACAATCACGGCGGGCAAGAGTCGCAGATCAATCTTTCTCTTCAGCTTCTTCTCCAACTCCTCCCGGTCCTCGGGCGTCAGGCTCAAGATGAACTCGGGCACCTGAGCCCGTTGTCGCCTGGCATGCTCGACGTTTGTCGACCCAACCTTTTCGTCCGCACTCCCAGTCTCATCGCCCTTGGATGTTTTCTCTGGCGGAAAGTCGGCCATCTTCGATGGTATCCTGCCTCTGACTTATTGGATAGGGGTGCTGCACGACTAATGGCGCGTATCACTTCGAAGCCAAAACGACGAATTTGGGGAGTCTGGGTTGTGGGAGGGAAGGAGAACCACTGATAGCTAGAGAGCCAACAGGAGGGGAAGGGTAGCACTCTATCCGAATATTAAAGTTCCGTTGGACAGTTGCACCCGACCCGGGGCGGGAGATCTGGTGCAACTCGCCCACTCAAGTCACGCAGGAAAGGATGACAGTGGTAACCGGGACGTCATCTCCCACATGGCCGTCGATCCCAGCCGGACGGGCTGTCCGACCTCCATCCATTGAGCTTGGACAACGGCCGTCGCGAGGCTTCTGACAATGGCAACATTTGGCGGCGCCACAGGACGGTACTCTGTCGATCGGCACACCAACAAGCCTACCATCAACTTGTGAGCGTCCTATTAAGGTTGGTCCCGAAAGGATGAAGAGCCCCCCTTTCTTCATTGGCCCCGGGTGAAAGCACCCCGGCGCTTGGTCTGGGGTAGCCCAGCCAGGACGCGACCTCTGCCGTGCGGGGTGTTGCAGAGAGAAGTGATCGCCGACGGCGGCAGCAGGGAAAGGACCGAATCAAACATGGGGAAAGTCGAGGGCTAACATTAAAGCGGTCTGGAAGCCCGTGGTGTGGCCCCATACCCCTCTCATTCCCAGGAGGGGAGAGGGAGCTATTGAGTGTGTTCAAGTTCACGGTCCATCGTTCGCCTGTGGTGTGGTGGAGTGGCGTCGGGGGCACGCTTGGCAACTGCCGGCCGTTGCGCCCCCAAAGCTTAGGTTGGTTGTTTGGTTGCAAGTGTAAGTCCGTGGCTGTCTCAGCCTGTCCGTGGCTGTCTGTGGCTTTTTGGCCCCCTCCGCTTCACCAGATGTACATAAGATCGCACAAGGACCCGGCATGCTGGCAACCTGGAAGCTGGGATTACCAGAGTCCCGGAAAGCAAGTCTCTTAGATTGAGAGCTTCGCATGACATGCTGTGACCGGGATGTACTCTCCCTGCTTGCGCGTGGTTCCTGAGCTCGGCCCAACTCGGCCCGAACCCGCAGTCAGACTCTCACCTCTACTTACCCCCTTAATGCTGTGCAGCAACGCTGTTCTTTCATTTCGGTTCTCATTAAAAGTCTTACAAGTCATTCGATATCGCCTCAACTGCCACCGCCCATGGCATGCTGAAATACAATCCGCCCGCTGGCTGTAAAAGCAAAACAAAAAAAGGAGTGATGTACAGGTCTTTCCAAGATTCATACATACGACCCCTGCATCGGCACAGTCCAACATCAGTTCAAAAAATCGTGATCCCATCAGTGCGTAACCGTCCTCACCCCCTGAAGGATGACACCAAACATCAGCCCTCTCGCCACCTCCTCAATTTGGAGACAGTCGAACAGCCGCCCGAGCGCCTCGGACGTGGCGGCCTGGCCCATGACGCCCATGAGCGCCGCGGGCACGCCGCTCTCGATGAGAAGCTTCCTGGCCTTGACGCGAAGAGCCTCCTTTTCCTCGGCCGTCATCTCGGCCGGCCACGCCGCTCGCTCCTCTTCCGTGGGTAGCGTGTTCTCTCGAAGCTTCTTCAGGTGGGCTGCAATGCCGCTGTCTGAAGTGTTCATGTCGAGGACCGAGGATTGGATGAGGGACTGGATCGACAAGAGGGAGGGGTTACCCGGCCGAAGGAGGAAGGACTTGGCGGCCGCAAGGAGGGTTCGTCGAATGTTCCACGCCGAGGATAGTGTATACATTTCGTTGATAATGGCGAAGAGAAGCTCGACGGCCACACGTGTCTCTTGTTCAGACAGCTTGGAGTGAAGCTTCACGCCTTTCAGTGGCGGGCCGTTAAGCCGTTGCTGGGCGCTGAGCGTCGGCATCGTCAAGGAGCGCGCGTGATGGAAGTCGTTAGGGCGCACATTGGTCGCGTTGGACGGGCTGACGGGAGATTCATAATCGTCAGAAATCATATCAGGAGGCGGCGGCAGCCGGAAGCCGTCGAAGCTGAGGCTCGAGGGCGATCTCGTCGGTGGCGCCCGGCTGGGTGCTCGGCTTGATGCTCGGCTGTGCTCCCGGCTGTTCCTCGCAGAGGCCCGAGAGACTCGTGCGTTTTCGGGTTCCGCGTCACCTTGCGAGTTGTTGCTGGGGCGGCGCTCCATCGACGGCATTTTCCCTGGTTGCAGCGCAACGACAGACGAGCGTTGACTGTCCATGCTGTCACGCGCCCTGCGCATCCCGCTGAGAGATGCGCTACTGTCA
>FTCU01003508.1_pt1 | contig 63004 bp, 44 predicted proteins | sample 1639521 | NCBI WGS metagenome assembly FTCU01 (sample SAMEA3914864, study PRJEB12502) | metagenome | biome: forest; material: soil | place: USA | collected 2012-03-12 | depth 0.3 m
AAAATAAGAGATATTGATATAGAAAAAGAGAAAAAGATTGATGGCATCTTTCCGAGTACTTTGAGATATTCTATTTGTTTGTATTCTAGATGGTCACTGAACTGTCATAAGAGAAATCTTAGATTGAGGACCAGGGCCCTGTCAAAGTGTCGCGCTAACAAGTATTCAGTCATTGAACTGTACAGTACCATGGAAATTCTGTACAGTGCAGTGCACAGTGCTGTGGGCCCAGGGAGCTGGGAGCTGGGAGCTGGGGAGGTCGGTGTGAACCCGGCCCGGCTGTCCGGCAGCTGAGTGATCGGCAGGCCCATGATCTGCGGCCTATGATCGGCCGCCTGCATCTTGTCACCTGGACGAGCTAAGCCAACCACCAGCATGGAAGTAAATCCTTCTCCGATGCCAAGTGATCGAGTGTCCTCGGTAAACTAGGCCAGGGCCTAATGTCAACCTTAAGCAGATCTCCTGAGCTCGGTTCTCGTCTGGGACAGAATAAGGTACCTTAGGTACCGTGGAGGTTTTCAATCCGAGTTTCCGGGCAGCTCAAACCACTGCAGGAAAACACAGCCAAACATCCAAACCCCATGTTCAAGAAGCGGGAATGAGATGGATATATCTTCTTGTCGGATCACGACTTGCAGTTGTTGTGACATTAACATATAGGTGGCGGACGGCTTGGCTGTCTGGCTGCTGCTCCGGCTGTGCAGGCACGTAGCCTGTATATTCGGCTGATGGCCGCCTTTTTCAAACTCATTGGGCTTTCATAACTGGAACGACTCGGGAGTTTATCGGCGGGCTTGAATCCCGCGCGCAAAGGGGTAAACTTTGGAGGCTGCACGCGACAGCGATGGAAAGCAGGTTCATGAGTAAATGGGTTGTGAGGTACCTACCTACCTACCTAGTTGCTATATAAGACGTGTCGGGTAACATGACAGATTTCTCTCATCCAAAACAATCTCCACCCAATCTCGCCGTGGCTGAGCCAGCAAGTACCGACTATTCCGAGGTGGCGCTCGCAGCGCTTCGCCCGCTGCGATCCAGGTCACGCATATGTACCAGGCCCTCCTCGTCGTCTTCGTACTTCACAGCAAAGGTCTGTTGGCGAATGATGCCCATCGGCTTAGCCGTCTCGGAAGCCACGCTGCTGCCGGGTTGCGAGCCATTGAGTTTGGACTTGCTGTGCATGTTGCTGCGCGAGCGTCCCTGGCTGCCCCGGGCCTTGCTCGAGAGCACCTGGCCGCTGCCCGAGGGATAGTATCCTCTCCCGTAGCGGCTTCCGGCGCTGAGGGCGGGGAACACGCGGACCAGCATCAGACGCAGCGTCGGCATGCAGGTGCACATGATGCCGACGTTGATCTCGATTGTCGACCACAGCGAGACAGGAAAGTTGTCCCATGTCGGGTTGTTCGATTTGGCAAACTCCACAAGTGCCTGAAGACGGACGATCGACATGACGGTAACGCTGGCGAGGCGAAAGCAGTCAGCCAGACGAACTGGGAAGGGTTGCAGACACCGACAGAGAAAAGAAAAGGGATGACGTACAAGGTACCGACACAAAACATGAGGCCCACTCCAATCTTCTTCTTCCAGTGGAGGTTCAGAGCCTTGAGCTGGACGAGCGGGATCGCCAGCATCCACAAGTCGAGGGCGATGCTGATGCCGGCGTTGGCCCAGGCAATGGCGTTAATATCCAGGCAGCTGCCCTTGTGCTCGCCGTCCCAGTGCTCCCAGAAAAAGCTGATGGGCGAGCACTGGAAGATGGCGACGAAGAAGAAGATCACGCCGAAGAGTACGGTAAAGACGATGGTGCCCCAGAGCAGGCGTCGCACCGTGGGGCCCGGGAAGATGCGCAGGTAGAAGAGCAGCAGACACAGCTTGACCAGCGTCACCTGGGTGAAGTAGAGGATGGCCATGAAGAAAAAGTAGTAGAGAAAGTCGGTGATGGTCTGCGGCTCCAGCGTCCAGATGTCGCGACCGAGACCGTTCGGCGTCGTTCCATAGTGCGTGATGACAACGCTCGGCGCGGCGACAACGGCGAGCAACAAGATCACGTAGTCGTCGGGCGACAGACCGTGGGTGACGAACAGCTTGAAAGCAATGCGCGACACCACGATGCTGCTCGATATGACGGCCATGATGATCGAGATGGTGTCATACGTGCCGCCGCGGTTGCGCAGCGGCACGTCGCACATGTTGTCGGTGATGTTCTTGGTCGCTGTGTTGAAGGCGTGGTGTCAGTTGTTGCCAATGGAAGCACCTTGCGGACCAAGCAAGCAAAGGACGTCGGACATACACAGTGCCTGCAAAAGAGAGCAATTGGCCGTGACACACAGCGTGATGTTGGTCTGGATGGCCTCGTTGGGGCAGATACAAGCCGGCGTCTGGTCCTTGGCACAAGCCGAGTGCCCAATGTCGGCTTTCAAGAGGCAGCTGATCTGTCCTTGATGTCAGCGCTTGGTTCGGATTCTCAAGAGGGGGGACGGAGCATCTAGACAACATACCGCGCACGCTGGCAGCAGTTGGACCGCATCGCTGAGGGCCAGGCCAGCAGCCGCCGGCTGCACCACCAGCGCGAGGAGCGCGAGGGCAGGTCCGAGAATCCCTCTCATGTCGGGCGACGGGCGACGGGCGACGGGGGCTTGTCCACCGCGGAGAAGAGACGATATCGTGATGGCGGCAAGACGGTTGGGCGCGGGATGAGATCGAACTGAAGCCCAGGTCTTCACATTGGGACCAGTTCGACGTTGGGAGGGGGGGGGGGGGCGCGAGATCGGCCGGGGTGCGGCCCCAGCCTTATGGTTGAAAGATTTGCAAATAGCGCCAGTGGCGATGGTGGTTAGTCTGGATTGTGCTGGACGCTATGGCTTTCCTGGAGAGAGCCGAATCAACCGAACCTGGCTCCCGTCACTCGGCTCTCCTCAGTCTCCTGGTTGTGGCCTGTGGGACGAGTGCCGGTGGTTTGGGGTGCCCTCATGTGGACTCTTCAAACGAGGATCTATTCCGAATCCCTCCACATTCCCGAGGGCCCCGCCTGCGCATCGGTTTTATTACCCGAAACAACAGGTGTACCTGGCCAGAGATAGCTTGCCATGTCCCGACTTGTGATGCGCAAGTCATGCACGCGGCCTTTAGCGAAGATCAAGGCTCGCCCCAGCATCGCTACCGAAGTGTCGCCCGCGAGCGCGGGCTTGGCCTGCTCCAGTTGGGTGGCCCCTCGACACCCGACAGGCCCTGAATCTTGTACTATTACGAAAAACTGGAGTAATGCCCGGCCGGAGATTGGCAGGCATGGCTGCTGCATGGAAGCGTGCCCTCTGTGCCCTCTGCCGTGGTTTGCCCGTGACAAACACCATGGTGCAATCGGGCTTCTATCGACGGCCCAGACCACCGAACAGGGCAAAGACGAAGGCCCGCCAAGAGATTAGGAGGCCCCACGTGGAGGAGCCATGCCCGCCAGGGAACTCCAGGGAGCATGGCCAGGGAGCACGGCCAGGGGGCAACGGTCGCGTCGACTCGGCGAGCAAACCCTAGCGTTAACGCTCGTGTTAGCGCTGACAAGCGTGCGCTCCCAAGCGAGCAACGCCTGGCACCTCTTCCGATCGGCCCAGTTAGTCCCGGCAGACGGCCAGGGTTTATGGTTGTAGATTCCGGGGAATCGCCCCACGCGGGCTCAGGGGCAAAGTGAGACACCCTTCGGCCCTTTTCCCGCATTGATATCTAGGGGGGTATCACTGGCGTCGCTGGCGTCGCTGGCGGGCCTGCAAGGTGCACACTGCCCCGGGCCCGTGATAGGAAGAGGGGCGCACAAAAATGCCCCCTCGGTGAACGTGATAAAAGGTTGCCATCTCTGCCACCCTTTCCCCCGATCTCTTATTACCGCGGCCGGCAGGGGACGGAGGAACCTAACGGTAACCTGAGTGCGCCGAAACACATTGATCCCTACAAACACCACGGGCGACGGAGACCATGACTACTCACAGTATGAACGGGAGTAGTCAGGTGGAACGGGAAGAAGATTTGAAGAGGGGATTCCCAACGGTTTGATAATACGTTCGTAATGCTATAAGAGCCACGCGAGGGGCCTTGGCCTTGCAACTTGGGGTTGCATGTTGCCGTCCGGCTTGCTCGACGACCTTCGTTGTTTCCCTAAGTTTTGTTGTTAATTTGCCCATCTCTGCACCGTTCCGAGTCGGGCACCGGTGCGGCCTCGCTTTTCGGTCGTTTCAGCTTTTCTACCTTGACCAAGGGGCCGTCCGGATTCCCCGTCCACGCATTCCGGTTTTCAAATGAAGACAGCTACCGGCGCCGCCCTTGTGCTCGCGGGCCTTGCGGCTACGGGCTCGGCCACCGCGACGACCACCGCAGCTCAGTGTCGAGTGCTCCCCGGGGATGCCGGCTGGCCGAGCTCTTCGGCCTGGGCCTCCCTGAACAAGACGGTCCACGGCCAACTCGTGTCGACCGTGCCTCTCGGCAGTGTGTGCCATGACCCAACCTACGATGCCGCTGCGTGTGCCGCCCTGCAGCAGACATGGGCCCAGCCAGTCACACAGTGAGTTCCTTCCTGTGTGGCGTCGAGATTCACATGTCACTGACAAGCCCCCCCACTCTTTTCAGCTTGGACTCGTCCTCCTCTGTGATGCAGTCGTTCTTTGCCAACCAGAGCTGTGACCCCTTTTCGCCCCAGTCGACGCCGTGCCAGCTCGGTAACTATGTCCGCTACGCGGTCAACGTCACCTCCGCCTCCGATGTCCAGGCGGCCGTCTTGTTTGCGCAGGCGTACAACGTCCGCCTTGTCGTGCGGAACACGGGCCATGAGTGAGTCGAATCCCAAGCTCGGTCGTCTTGACTCTCAGCCGACGCGAGTAATCGCTGACCAACGAACCCTTCATTCTTGAAGCTTCTTTGGGCGGTCAACCGGAGCCGGCGCCCTGGCCATCTGGACACACCACCTGGACAGCATCAGCTTCGTCCCCACGCTCAGCAGCACCTTTCGCGGCACGGCCATGAAGATTGGCGCCGGTGTCATGGGCTACCAGGCTGCCAGTGCTGCCGACGCCGCCGGTAGGGTGGTTGTGACGGGCGAGTGCCCTACCGTCGGCCTCGCTGGCTTCTCCATGGGGGCCGGACACTCGGCCTTGAGCACGAGCTTCGGGATGGGCGCGGACCAGGTGCTATCGTACGAGGTGGTTACGGCCAGCGGTCAGCTCGTCACGGCCTCGCCTACCCAGAATAGCGACCTCTTTTGGGCCTTGTCGGGCGGCGGTCCCGGCACCTACGGCGTCGTGATCAGCATGACGGTCAAGACTTACCCGGCCATGAAGGTTGGCGGTGGCACCCTGCAGCTGGCCGCCGCCTACACCACCCAGGACAAGTTCAACCAGGCCGTCGCGTCGCTAGTGTCTCTGCTGCCTGGCATGACCGATCTCGGCGCTGATGTCCTCTTCGTCGCTACTAATGCGGCGCTACGCATCAACCCCGTCACGGTCTATAACAGCACCGGTGACTACGTCCAGGGGACTGTCCTGGCGCCCTTTATTGCCAAGCTGAACGAGCTCGGCATCCCCTTCGCGTCCTCATTCACGACGTTATCGTTTCTCGACCACTACAACACGTATATGGGGCCTCTCCCTAGCGGTAACATGGCGGTGGAGTCGTACCAGTTTGGCTCCCGCCTGATCCCCCGCTCTGTGATCCAGAACAACAACGACGAATTGCAGGCCGTGATGCGGAACCTGACCAGCCAAGGTGTAATTCTGGCCGGCAGCTCGGCCAACTACTCCGCACCCGACGGCGCGGCGGCCAACGCCGTCCTGCCGCAGTGGCGCCAAACGACGGTCCAGCTTCAGCTCATTACCGTCTGGGACTCGACCCCTGCGGCCTGGCCCGCCATGCTGGCCGACCAAAAGCGCATCACCGACGAGTTCGTGCCCCAGATCCAGGCCATTACGCCCGGCAGCGGCACCTACATGAACGAAGCCGACTTCAATCAGCCTGACTGGAAGACAGCCTTCTTTGGCGTCAACTACGATAAGCTCCTGAGCATCAAGAAGAAATGGGATCCCAACTCTCTCTTCTACATTCTCAAGGGCGTCGGCAGCGACGCTTGGACTGTTGCCGCAAACGGCCGGATGTGCAAGGCGTGAGTGAGCAGGACTCGCAGCTGGGGCCTGTCGTGAGAGGAGGCTTTTCTTCAGCTGGATAAAGATGGGACTCGAGTGGTTGTTCGAGGAGTAGCAAACCTTGTAATTCATCTGCAAATGGCATTTTTTCGTCCAGTACTTGTATGGAGACGGCTCCACCATATCCGGGGACATCTCGGAAGAAACGAGATAAAATTTCGACCGAGCCGAACAGCCGCAGCCGCCTGGCTGGGTTCTCTGTCCAGCTTGTTCTTGCATCATCAGTGGAGATGCCGCGGTGCCATGTTCTTCGTCATCTCGGACCATGTCCTTTCCTCTGGGCTTTGTGGAGATCACGTCGGCGACGACGGACCACATGCCACGTCGATGTCAGCTGCTCGGTTCGGTGCTGATTGAGGAGAACTGCCCGGCTGCTGCTCCCAACTTTGGCATCTTCGTTCTCGGTGATGCTCCGGGTCAGGGGTAAATAGTACTTGCAACTGGGCGGCATGCCAGCCAGACGGTCCAGACCCGGGTCCGAGACATCTGCGGTCAAATCAAGCATGCTTTGGCGCCTTGGCCTTCCAAATGCCGGGACCAGGCAATAAGTTCTTGATTGCTGGCACTGGCACAAAATAACCGCCCTTCCGGGAATCTATCCATAATTAACCAACCCCCCACCCGGCCGACCCCCCCAGGACCACAAAGCAACAATACTCCGACATCCCATCAAAGTTGAAAAGTTAAAAAAAGAGAAAAAAAAGTACCCTAAGCATCCCGACTCAGGTCATAACTCCACCCTCCCTCCCGCATCATCCTGTCCCTCGCGGCGTTGTCCTTCCTCACATCCTCCTCCGTCAGTCGGTCCGCCCCGCTCCAGTTCGCGCTGCTGGTCCTTGCACGGAACTTGTGGAACCGGTCCTTGTTCTTAGAGAACACCTCCTCCATGTTGATTGGTCCGGGCAGGCCAAATACCTGCATGGGGTCGACGCGCTCCTGCGCCAGCAGCGCCGCTTTGAGCGCCGGCGATGCCGCCCACGGCGCCACCAGCATGTGGCTGTCGTCCTCGTCGCTCTCATCGTCCGTCTGGATGTCCGGCAGCTCAATCAACTCGCCGTTCTGGAACCTTGGAGACCTTGCCGCGGCCTTGGCCGCCGACGATTTGGGAATCGCTCCACCCACCGGCCGCGCCGGCGTCTTGTGCGCCTGGTTGGGATTCTGCGCAAAAGGTATCGCCCCCTTAGAGAGCTGCGCCATGTCAAGCGGGTGGCCGGTCTTGCTGTGGCTGTTGTGTTGCGCCGTGACAGTCGCCTTGAAGAGCTCCCGGCTCGCGCTGGCTGCCGGCGGTGGCGCGTTAGAGTAGGCATTGCCGTATGTGGATTTCTGTTGGAGTTCCTGAGCGACCCAGTCAGCATCTCGGCCATGACCCTTTAGGACCAGCGGCGCGCTTACCTTTTTGAACCCTACCGAGGGCCTCACGGGAGGCCCTTTGATGGTCCCCGGATTGTGCGCTTCCATCATGTTGAGATCCCCATCGAGCTCCGGGCTCAGCCGCATGCGTTTCGCCTCCTTGGCGGGCAGTGCTGGCGGAGCCCGCGGTTGCTGCGCTCTCGAGCTTTCCTCGCCTGCGTCTTGCTGCAGCGGCCGCTTTGATGGTCCCTTGGAAGTGCTCGACAGGGCCGTGTTTACAAGCCGGCCATCCTGGGGCATCGTCGAACCCAGTCGCGAGGGTGGTCTGACGGGCCCCTTGTCGGCCATACTATACTCTGGGGGGGCGTGTGGTTGCGGCCTGGCAGCGGGGGGGGGCGCCTTAGTTTGCTTGGCCTTCTCAATGGCGGCCTTCCTCTGAGCCGCCTTTCGATCTTCCTCCCTCTGAGCCGCTTTGCGGTCTTCCTCCCTCTGCTGTTCCAGCCTACGCTCTTCCTCCTGGGCAACGCGCTTACGATCCGCCTCGAGCTTGGCGTCGCGTTTGCGTTGCGCGTCGCGTTCCTCCTGCTGCTTCCGCTTGGCAGCCGTGTCCAATGCCTTGGGGCGGCCCGTGGAGGAGACAGAAGTCTTGAGACCCGGAAGAGACGGCTTTCCGCGGAGTGAGTTCTGGCTCGCCTTGCCGTTCATTTGTCCCGCCGCGCCGAGCGGCTGCCCCAACGTGTCTTGCAGGGTGGAGGCCAAGACGCTATTTGAAGGGTTGAAGTGTGTCTGCTGCGCACCAGTCGTAACTCGGATCAACGTCGGGGCTTGCTTGGACTTGGCCAGAGCTTCCTTCGTCGGCTTCATGGGTCGTCTTATCGATGAAGCTGTTGTGGGGCGGGGTATCGACGGCGGCGGCATGTTGGTCGTGACATCAGTCATCTCCACGTCGAGTTCATCAGATCCGTCCTGCCGCGACTGGCCTTTGGTAGTGTGTGGAGTGGCTTTCGTGACTTTTGTTGGGCTTCTGGCGCCGTTTCTTGACGGTGGCCCAGGGGTCCGGAAGGGTTGTGATTGCGACGGGGCCGGAGCTTGAGCCGTCTTTTCCTGCTCCTTGCGGGCTGCAGCGGCAACTTGTTGTTCCATGACTGCAATCTTCTCCTGTTCCTTCCTGAAAACTCGGGCTTTCTCGCCTTCCTTCTCGCGGGCCTTTTCTAGCTGCTCAGCCACCCGCTTTGCTTCCCTCATCTCCTTCTCTCGGTCCTTGGCCTCCCGCCCCTCCCTGGACCGGACTGGACTGAGGGGGGCGGAAGTGGCGGATATATGCCGTGACAAATCGGGATACATGACATTCTCCGCTGTCTTGAAGGATTCGACCGACACCGACGCCCCTTGCTGATAACCGAGCCATGTTGTCGAAGGGGACTGGAGTAGAGACGATTTGCCCTCGGCGCTGACTGCTGCACTGCTCGCTATCAGACCTTTGGAGCCCTTGATGAGAGAAGTAATCGTCTTCTTGACGTGCTTGAGCGCGTTATCCTTAACCCTGAAGCTCCGCGTGGGCGACTTGGGTGGTGAAGAGGCAAGGTCTTGCTCGGTCACCGTGGAGAGTGTCGGATTCGACACGGAAATCGTCTTTTTCAACGCAACGTCGTCCAACTCGGCATCGAGTTGGCTCAGAGTCGGAAGCACCGGGACAGAGACGGACTTGCCGTGGTTGGGAGTTCGTTCGCGCATGAAAGGAAGCTTGCGTGGCGAGGTCGGCCTGCTCTGAGGAAGCACAAATTCGGAGCTGCTCGCGGCGTTTTTGGCTGGCAGGGTTTCTAAAACGCCAGAGAACACAGACTCGGCTGTCGGCGCAGCTTTTGGGCTTGTAGGCGCCATGGCGCTCGCGCTCGGCGGAGCAATCCAGTCGTCATCATCATCCTCAGGGAACGCACCAGGGGCCGGAACCGAATGCTTCGGCTTCGGCGACGGTTTCCTGGCCTCCGGCGTTGGCCCCGGAATCGGGATTTGCTGCGACGGCAGCACGTTTGCCAGCGACTTCGAGGGCCTGGCACCGCTTGACGGTCCCTTGCCAAGCATGCTGATTTGGTCCTGGAGGCGCTGGGTGTATGTCTTGGTGTGCGCAACGGAATCCTCCTTCTGCACGGTGATCTCATCATCGACGTCCATATCGTCGTGGTCGTCCTGCTCGTCCTCCGACGATTGGCGCATGGCGTTACCCAGGCTCTTCCCCCCGGTCTGTCGGCTGAAGTAACTTGGGCGGCTGCCATCTAGGTGACTCGCCCTGGACATTCGAGCGCCGCCGAGGCTTTTCTTGGAAGCCAGCGGCTCACGGGCAGGCAGTGAAGCGAAGTTCAGACTGCTCTTTCGCACGACTGGCCTGATGGGGCTTGACGCGTCGGATGGCGACCTCGCTTCATCTGCCTCAGCCGCATCGTCGCTCACTTCGCCCCGTTCGGCAGCAGTGTCCATGAGCTCCTCGGCGGGCTTTGGGAATCGTTTCTGCGGGCTGGCAGGTCTCGATCTCTGAGGTGAGAATGGCTTCTCGGGCGAAGCTAATTTGTGAGGCGAGGGCGACTGCTGCGGCAGCTGCTTGACAGGAGATGACAGCTTCGTGGGCGAAGGTGACTGTGGAGACATGATTGGTAGTCGCGTTCGGCCGGCGAACGGGCTGCTGGCTTGAAAGTTAGCGGACGACGGGGTTGGCGCAATGCTTGCCATCACATGGGTCGTTGCCTGCCGTGTCTTATTCTCGTCTGCTGATTCGAACTCCTGATCGACAGAAGCAACGGACGGACTACTCGGCGCAGCTTGCTCGCTCGGGAGCGGGAAGGCGTCGTCCGACATGTGCAGGTCACGCTGTGGACTGTCGGACATCTCGATATCCTTATCAAAGTGGTCAAATGGGAGTGTATCCTGGGATTGGCTGCCGTGGTAACCAGAGTCTGCGAGGGAAATAGGAGCTCGAGGCTCCACCTCGTGCGGGGGGTGCACCACAGCAGCCTTGGTTGGGATTTCGCGGTGGCATGCCGGAGGCTGGAGCTTATCCTCGACGATTTGGAGCCTGGGGCTCCGGGGTTGCGAGAGGTTTGACATGGCGAAGGGGTTCGGTGCACCCTTGGGTGTAGCGGAGAACATTTTGGATAATGGCTGCGAACATTCGGTCAGCATACGGCACAATAGCTCTGGCATCCGCCCGAGACGTACCACTCGAATACTGTTGGGCTCTGCTTTTCTCGCTGTGCGTGGCGTCTTGCCACGCAGCTTCCCGGGAGTCTTGAAAAGCTCGGCAACGTTCCTGTGGTTCTGGGTCAGCGACGCGCCGGGCGACTCGGGTGATGGGGTAACGCGCACATCTGATTTTCCGAAAAGATTTCGGCCATGTGCTCGTTGAGCCAGTCCATCTCGTTGCGCGCCGAGAACGAGAACTCCTCGATCTCGGACTGCGCGATGGTCAAGGCCGAGTCCCTTTCCTCCGCAACCCAGGCGGCCGAGCCGACCTGGAGACGCGGGCCTCCTCGCATAGCCATTGTTGTGGGTTGGTGTCGCCGTGCTCGGCGTGCCTCGTCGTTCTCGGCGGTCTCGGCGTTGTCGTCGCAGGCAGAGAGACAAGGGAAATGTCAACAAAACGTCGAGGCAAGGGCGACAATCCTAAAGGGAGCGGACACGAAGGTAAAGTGTAAAAGCGAAGACGTATGCTACCGAATCGGCATGTCGGGGAGAAACAGATGGTCGGTTCGCCGTGAACGAACAAAAGACTGGTTCAGAATGCGAGAGCAGCTCTGCCCTGTTTGCGAAACGGAGCTGGGTTGTGTGGTTGTGCGAGGGCGGTGGGTTGTGGACAGAGGCCTGTCTGGATTTAGTTAGGCTTTGTTTTGATTCTCTCCCGAAACGGAATGGTCGGGATGACAGCTCCTGGGTGGAGTCCCTGCGTGCCTGCCGACGCCAATTCACGTGCATGCCCCGCACCCTGAATTGAAACTTGTGGGCCCGCCACTTGCCTGAGCCGTCCGTCACTTGCCTGTCGCGTTTTGGAGGCGACAGTCGCGTCTTCTGGGCTGGGTCCTGCAGCAGCCTTCCACAGCAAAAGTCGAATCGAAAAACTAGAGAATTACAAAAGGTTTTGGTTTCGTCCTTCACCATGCCCTCAGCCAACTTTTAGTTCTTGAAGGCCACTAAACCCGAATAAAGATTGCCGCTGCCGCCAGGATGGAACCCTTCAGCGGCGATGCATTGCCTGCGTTCGACGTGCCCGACTCGACTGACTGGCTTGGGACACCGCTCTCGGGTCTCACCCAGGTCGAGCAGGCCCTGCGATGCCACGTCTGCAAGGACTTCTACAACTCGCCCATGATCACCTCCTGTAACCACACCTTCTGCTCCATCTGCATTCGCCGCTGCCTCTCAGTTGATGGCAAGTGCCCGCTCTGCCGGGCCCTCGACCAGGAATCCAAACTGCGAGGCAACTGGGCGCTGCGCGAGGCCGTCGATGCCTTTGTCCAGTCCCGCGATGCGATGCTGGTGTTTGCTCGGACCCCGGCCCCACTTGCCACACCAAAGTCCCCCAAGAGGAAGGCGGCTGAGCTCGAGGAGTCGATGCAGGAAGCGCTCGAGGCTAAGAGGCCCCGAAGGACAACGAGATCGACCAAGGCCAAGGCATTGGAGGCCACCGCCGCGATTATGCGCGATGAAGTTGACGTGCCGGAAAGTGAGGACACGGCAGACTATGAACCCGAACCTGGTATGTTGGTTCCCTTCCTGTATCTGGATTGAACAGCATTGACTCGAACCCTGCAGTCGACGGCCTTGTTGCTTGTCCGATATGTTGGATGCGGATGAAACCCTGGCAGGTCGACAAGCACATCGACACTTCGTGTCCCGGTTCTCCACAGCCGCAGATACCCTCGTCGTCTACATCAGCACCCAGCCGTCCAGGAAATAACCCCCACCCCCCGCGAAACCCTTTTAGTCCGCCGACGCCGACAAAACAACTCGAGAGGCTTCCAGCGCTCGCATACTCCATGCTCAAAGACACGGCGCTCCGCAAAAAAATGATCGAGCTGGGGCTCTCAACGAACGGCTCGCGACAGATGCTCGAGAAAAGACACCAGGAGTGGATGACTATATGGAACGCAAACTGCGACTCGGCAAAGCCCAAGAAGCGTTCGGAGCTCCTCCACGATTTGGAAGTATGGGAACGGACAATGGGCAGCCGTGCACCGGTCATGTCACGGGCCGCAAACATGGGAGCCCAGATCAAGGACAAGGATTTTGACGGGTCTGCTTGGGCGACGAAACACGACACCTCGTTCAAAGATTTGATCGCCCGAGCACGCAGCTCAAGGAATAAGGTCGATCAGCAGGCGGACGAGGGTCGCAAATCAGAAGAGCCCAGGACAGCACAGGAGGATGGGAAAGGGGAGAAGAATGCAACATCACAGCCGATGCTAGTAAGGACTGCAGTGGTCGATTTGACAGGTCCGCCGTCAAGCCAGCCTGAGCCACCCGATTCGCCTGTCAAGAGCAGGACGGAGAGTAGGGAGCCGACCTGTCTTGAATTGGAGGCACCATATCTTGCGCAAGCAGTGTCATCAAAGGGGCCAGGCAATGCGCCTTGATGAAAAAACGAATGACCAAAATATAGATACTTTGGCATCATATCACAAAACTCCTTGCGCCTTGAGAACTCGAAGCAAAAAATGCCAAATTGCGATGCCCCTCCGTTCTCCTGCCCAAACTCTAGCAATACACGTGAAAAGCCTCTCCGGGAGTCCCGAGGCGGACATGCTCTCGGACACTTGAGACATGCAGATACCCTTAACCCCACGTATTTTCAAAACGCTAATAATGGAGGAGCATCAATCACGCCCAACGTTGGCCATTCGGCGGCTGTTTATTCAAGAACTAAAACAGCAGATTGGAATTAGCCTCTATACCGTTGCCCACGACAACAACAAGCAAACCAAAAATGGGTCGGGAACTCCATCAAGTCTCCTTCAGGGACATCCTACTCATCATGTCCTCAGCGGCCTGCACCTCCTTCTCTTGTCTCCCCTCCTCCGGCAGCTTCACACCATCGGGCACCTCCCCAGTCGCCTCCAGCCGGCTCCGCATCTCCTCGGCTTCCCTCCGCTCCTCGGCCTCCCGCTTCACCCGTTCCGCCTCCTCGGCTTTCCTCTTCTCTTCCCCGAGCATCTCGGCGAGTTCGTCGTCAATCTCCCCCTCGTCCACCACCACGGTCCCCGCCTCCTCGGCCAGGATCCTCCCAACCTCGTCCGCGGCCGCCATTTGCTCCCTCAAGCGGTCCACGACCTCCCCGACCCGCTCGGCGCCGCCGACCTGCACGTGCAGCCTTTGCAGCGCCGCGCCCGACGCCTCCATCACCCTTACGAGTTGCACGTTGTCGGCGGCCTGCTCAATCTGGGCGGCTACCTCCTCGAGCTGGCTGACGGTGGCGAAGCGGCGCTCGAGGGTCGATTCGGCGAGTTTCTTGGCGCGGAGCGCGGCGAGCGCGGCCACGCGGTTGTTCTTGGCCGCGGCTTGCTTCGCCTGGGCCGCGAGCAGCTCCATGCGCTGGCCGAGGAGGGCGGCTTGGTGGGTGAGGGAGGCGAGCAGCTCCTTGAGCTGGGCGACCGAGGTGTCTTCGGGGGTGATCTCGGGAGCTTCATCAGCGCCGGGAATTTTGATCTTGACGGTGGTGCCGTCGTAGACGATGACGGCCTTGTCGCGAGCGAGGAAGCACAGGAGGACGTCCATGTCGGTTTCAGACAGGTGCTTGCCGTCAAGGAGCTGGTCATTGAAGGTGCGGTAGAAGTGAGATTTGGAAAAAGTCCGCTCGAACCGGGTTTGCGTTGCGGCGGCGGCCATGTTTCGCTCGCCGAATGTCTTGCCAGCGTCTTCTACGTTGGCCAGGACGACAAACTGCCCTGGCGGCAAGCTGTCCTTCTTCAGCATGTCGGCCACGCCCAGCTGTTTCATGGTCCACGAGGCGAGACCCCACACAGACCATGGCCGTCGGTATATGCTCTCCTTTGCGTCGAGAAACTCCCGCAGGGGGATCAGATCCTTGGCTGCGAGCGCTTCGCGGACCACAGCGCCGAGAGCGAGTGGCCTGCCGTACTGTTTGGACTCGAGGGCGCGGAGGAGCTGCTCATCCGAGTGGAGGACAAAGAGGTTCGACGCTGCTGCGCGGCCGGCGGGGGCCAGCCCAGAGCCGACGATGCGGGCGAGGGCCTTGCGCCATGCTGAGACGTTCGCTTGGTAGCCGTCCGGATTGTGGGTGCGCTGGGTCTGGAAGTCGGAGTAGAGGGCGGGAAGGCGGGCTCTGATGGATGTGTTAGCGGGAATGGTGCTTGGGTCAAGTGGAACATGAATGCCAACATGCTTTCTGAAGCCAGGCTCGTTTTCCACGAGGTAGTCTAGGAGAGACTGGCTCATGGCGCCAAAATGCAGCAGGTGAGGCCGGGGCGATCAAGTCTGTTGGTTTGGAGGACCCGCCCCTCAGTCATGACAGGGAGGAGGAGCACGGCGGATCTCCGGTGAGGAGTGTGAAGAAGAAAAGTAAGGAAAATTTGGTGATTGATCGCAACACAGCCCGTCAAAAAGGAGCCCGGCGCGTAAACAGTCGGCAGTGTTGAGCGGAACACGCGCGACGCGCTTGGTCGAAGTTGATGGGATGGGGAGGCCGCACTGCAGCGGCTCTGGACAATGACGTCCAGGCAACAACCCGCTGGGGGCGGTTGGGTGATCCGGCAGGCAGCCCGGGGTGGGGCGCGCAGTGCGCAGCACCAAAGGCGAACAGGGGCCAGGGGCAAGACATGATTTATTCGCTTCCCCTATTCCGCCCAAAGCCATCAGGTATTAACTATTGTTGCCCATACACGGCATTGCCGTGGCAGACAGCCATGATTATGCATACAACGCCGTCCCATGCAAGCCGCCTCAACCTTGGCGGTGTCTAACGTTAGCTCTACCGCGCCACACCCAGACGACCCCGATTCCCACTCCCACCCATCTTGTCTTTTGTCTGTTTTTAACCAAATCCGTCGCCGAGGGAAGCGTCTCCTTCGACCTCCCGCAGTATCGCCGGCTTCGTGTCATTCAGAGGCGCCGTCTCCAGCCCGGCACCGCCTCCCGCAGGCCCGATCAAGCTGGTCCTCCTCGATCTCTTGTTGCCCAGCGTCTCGCTTTCCTCATCCACCACTTCGGGCTCGCTCTGCCCCTCCCCGTCGTAGTCATCTCCACGGGCCGCATCCGCCCTCAGTCCTTCCTTGAGCTGGTTGTTGAGATGCGCCAGGAAGTCGCTGGCCACAGCAAAGTTCTGCACCCCACACTCGCCAGGGAGGAGCGCATACATTCGGCGCGCCTCGTTCAGGCACTTTTGCGCCTGGACGTGCTTGGCCTGGGCGATCCACGCTTCGGCACTGAGCACGCTCCACAACGCCGACTTGCGCCGCCTGCCGCCCAAGGCCTGCGAGCCGGCACCCTGCTTCGAGGCGTAGCATATCGCCAGGCGCTCCTTGAGCAGCGCGTCGCCGATGGGGCCAAGCAGCCTCGACTCGAGCACTCTGGTGCCCCACCGGACGGCTTCGTCGATCCCGGAGCCGCCGCGGAGCCGCAGCAGCTCCAGGGCCAGCACGGTGCATCGCACGGCGCCGTCCAGGGAGTTGCAGCGGATGTGGTACGAGTAGAAGGCCTGCTCGAGCATCTGGTTGATTGTCTCGATGCGCGTCTTGGACGACATGTTCTGTGGCATGATGAGGAGGGCCAAGGCGGCCATCTCGTTGGCCGACGCGTGATACTTCCACGCCTTATCGTTCTGGAAGTCGCCGCGCAGCAGATCGTACGTCGACATCGCCAGTTTCCAATCCCGCAGCATAAAGGCAAAGTCGGCGAGTCGCCGCATGATGGCCTCGGGGCTGTCGGCCCGGTAAAATCCCGACGCATCGTAGTTGCTCGACGAGCCGCCGCCGCCGCCGCCGGATGAGCTGCGGCTGGAGCTGCCAAAGGTCCACCGCTTGGACAAGCTCATGAAGCGGCCGCTGATGCCCCGCCGGCGTGAGGCAACCTGGTCGTTCCACACTGAGACGTTTCGCTCCATTGTGGGAACCAGAGACTGCGTGACCATCTCCCGCACGAACGTCCGTATTGCCGTCGCGTCCGACTCGAATATGTAGCGTGTCGGGTCCTCAAAGTCCTCTCTCGCATCGCTCGCCTCGATATCAGCAAGTTCTTCGGCCGCCGTCATCCAGTCGCTCCGCGGGAGTGGAATGCTGTCGTCGTCCGTCTCGGCGCTCTGCGAACTGCGTAGCCGCAGCAGGTGACAATGCAGCCCGAAATTCCGCTTCATCTGCTCAAACAGCGCCATCGACTTGGTGATGTCACCGCTCTCCTCGTCGTGCACCAGGATGTAGTACCGCAAATAATCCCCATCCACCCACGGCGGAAGGGCACCCTCGCCCTGGCTCGTCTCCCGGTAGAGCTTCTGCAGCGCCTCGATCGGCGCCGGGTTCCTCGAGCTGATGGCCATCACGCACGCCACAGGATGGGCAAACGACTCATGGCACACCAGCGGCATCCCGGATAGCAGCCGCCGCAGGTACAGAGCGTAATACGGCGACGTCGCATCCAAATCTACCCCCTCCCTCACGGGCGTGATGACGGGCGACATGGCCCCACCAACATAGGCCTCCTCGGCAAACCGTAAATGCCTCTCTACAACCTTTTCAACCCTTCCCGCTTCCCCCACTGCACCACCACCAACCCCCACACCCTCATCAGCCTCCGGCTCAGCGAGCGGCGGCCCTGCCCCAAACCTTACAAACCGCACCGCGAAGTCCTCCCACCCCTTCGCAGCCCCATTGCTATCCCTTACCGTCACCTTCCCCTGCACCCTCTCCCCAAACGGCCTCAGCAGCTCCCACAGACCGCCAGCGAAGCCCTTGTCGGCGACCAGGGCGTCGACGTCGTCCGAGGCCGAGATGCCGACGTGGGGCACGAAGCTCCGCAGCATTAGGTTGAGCGGGTCGCCCGGGTTATCGGCGGCGTCGGTATCGACGAGGGACTGGTGTCGTGCAGCGGCGGCGGCGGCGGGGGGGATGAACAGGGAGCCGGTCATGGGCAACGGTGCGGCCGTCGTCGAGTGGGAGGCGGAGCTGGCGGGGGAGGCGGAGCGGGAGCCTGGCGGGGTGAGGGTAGAGCGGAAGAGGTACTGAGAGGCGGCAACGGAGGCGGTCGGGCTGGAGCGGCGGTCGCGGATGGGGAGGGAGGAGGGCGGGGAGGAGGGCGCTGCGGCGAGTGGGTGCGATTCGGGCGGGAGAGATTGGCGGGATTTGGGGAGTCTCATGGCGGGGGCGGCCATGGAGGGAACGGCGCGGGCGGGTTGGGCTTGTGTGAGACGGGCATCGTCTGGAGGCTGCATGGACGGTGTTTGTGGTGTCTGGTGCAGGGGAGGTGGCTGTTGCGTGGGGTTGGCGAACGGCACGGGAGCTATTGGGGTTTGGGGATTATTATGTTGGTTGGAATAGCTCGGGGCTGAGTGGTTGTCGAGTCGGACTCTGCTGTTCCTAAACAGCTCCGAGGCCAATGGGTTCAAGATGGTGGCAACAATTCTCCGTCGTCAAACCCGCCCCTAGTGTGTAGGTTGTTGTTGAAGCCGCTCGGGACTGGGCTGGGCTGCAACGGGAGCTTCGGTTTGGTTGGTTGGCTCGAGGTTGAGTTGGGTGGGGCCAATCAGCAGGCCGGCCTTGACGCGAGTTACCAGGTATCACGTGGCAACGATGCGCTCCTCCACAAGCGCGCCTCGTGGGTCCCAACTCCAAAGTCTGGGACCTCCGGGATGACGTGCCGTCTGTGACATCTTCCTCCTCAAAGTCAACAATTCATCACCAATTCAGCGGACATTGACTTTTCAGCCGAGTCTTGCTAGAATTTCCCCGCGCACACACCGTTTGCTGATTTTCTCATCTGTGCTTGTACCCAACCGCACCACGCCAGCGCGGACTCTGCACCCGACGTCATTCTTGTCACCGCCGTGGACGAGTGGTGGTGTAGTCTGTGCCTACTTCAGGTTGCATCCTGTCTGCGTCACATTGGTCCTCGAGCTCTGTTCTACAGTTTGTGCGTCTGTGTCTCACAACCGCGGTGCCGACACCTCGTTGGAGCACCACGTCGATGATTTGTGCGAGCTGGCAACGACGACGTGCCGACAACCACGACAGCGACAACGAAATGGGACCCGGATGAAGCGCCAACTTGCGTTCCATCACCTCAGGGCTGGGCCAGTTGCCTCCTCAGAAGCACCTGCCTAGGTGGGCATCTGGACAAGAGATTTAGATTTGGACTTGTGTGCAGGCACAGGTCAAGTTACCATCGCCAACACCGACGCGCTTTTCTCCCCTCCTCACGCGAGGCAACACACCACGACTGCGTTCTCGTCTGGTCTTATTTGCCCTCCCTCCCGTCTTGGGCAATTACTTGTCCGAAAGTGGACGCGCAAGCGCGGTAGATGGCGACAGCAGCTCGAGGGAAGGTGAACTTGGTGCCCCCCCCCCGAGCCAGCCGCCGCCCTGGTTTTTCTCAGGCCCGACAGGCCGACAGGCCGAGAGGCGGGCAGATCTGGGATCCAACAGGAATAAAGCCGATTTGCCCGACGAGAGCAAGCATTCGAGAGGAAGGTTGCCAGGAGATCTCGGCGCAACTTTAGCCAGCCCGGCTGAATGTCCACGCCTTGGCCCATGCTTGAACGTGAAAGTAACGTTAAACCAGACACGCAGGTTCAGCCTTGGAGCTGGAAAGGATATGCGGCGATTGTTGCAATTGGAGGCCGTGGTAACGGGGGAGCCAGGGCCGCTGCCGGGTTGAGGTCCTTCGAACAGCAAATGGAACTCTGCTGGAACCCTGCTGGTGCCCAGCGTGTTAATTGTCGCTGACGGGGCGCATTGGGTTGCAGATACGGACTTGAGAGTCAAGCAACAATCCGGCGTCATCCGTAGGCCGTGGGGTAGCAGCGTGGCCGGACAAAAGCACGGGTGTGATGTGGGAACTGGCGGTTGTGAGAGCCGAGAGTCGTCGAGGGTCGAGACCCGAGAGTCGAGACCGTTCTTCACCCACACCAGCACTCAACAACCCCAGCTTCTTGGCAGAACGGGATCTGCAGGCCAAGCAAGCCAAGCCTCGGGTCTGCTTGCTTGCCGAGAGGCACCCCTGGCGGACCCCTGGCAGACCCTGGCGGGCGGTTGACCTCGTCGTTGGGTTGCCCCCGGCCCATGGCCACACACCATGGACTGCTCCTCGGACTGCCCCGTCCCAGTATTGGGACAGACCTGGCCGCGCGCTCGGCAGCCACCTCTCGGCAGTCTCTGGCCGCCGAGTCAAGTCCTCCTAGGCCTAATCTACGGCCAGCTCTGTCGACCGCGCCTTTCGAGCCCCAACCCCCTGTTCAGCAATCCCGAAAGACGCCAGAGATTATGAAAACATTTCCCGCCTTCTACTCCCGGCCACATACCCTCTCCTTCTGGGATGCTCTTTCGTGGACTCTGAGTTTCCGTCGGCGGAGCCTTGGCCGAACATCTCAGCCCTCTTGGATTTACCCTCGCTTTCACCCGCTGCCGTTAATTGTGCTCCGCAAGATGATGCCTTGTCATGGCGTAAGCCATATAAACCGATCCACTCCAACGTTCCACTTTGTATCGGGGAGCGGGTTTGCCAGCTGTCTCTCGTTTTCCAGAACCCGCCATGCTCAGGCCTGGCCGTAGCGAGGTGGTTGTGCCGCCATCTCGACGAATACTGGTAGGCAGTGCTACCATGTTATGCACTCAATATATGCACCCGGCCGAGCCCTGAACTGCCGGACAGGACAATGTTGGTCGCCGATGGAATAGTGGTACATATATGCCTTTCCCTACTGGAACTCCCGAAGCAACTCCTAGGATTCCCCGTGCGTCAGGACTGTAAGTAGCTGCCCGTCATGGTGCTTAATCACCGCCTCGTGTTTGGCCTGGCCGGCCTCTTGACTGCCGCCAGGGTGAACGCTGCGTGCTCGTCCAAGCTAGTGATTGACGACTTCACCAAATGGACAAGCGGCGTCAACAACCTGAACTCGCTGAATGGAGGTTAGTTGGGTCGGCCGTTTCTTGCATTCCGGAAGCCATACTGACAGACCGTCACAGATGATGGGAGCATGACGGCGATTGCTGCCTCTGGCGGAGAGGTTGACTTCATCCCCCAAGCCTCGAATGGCTCGTACTTTTACGAGTCGTTCGACTGCCAGCAGGCCGTCACCAACGGCTATGGCGGCATTCAGTTCACCGCCCAGGGGCCCGTGGGGTCTTCCTTCGCCTTCGAGCTGCAGTCCGCCGAGAGCTGCAGCAACACGACAGGGACTCTCAAGAGGTCCTACAACTTTGTGGGAAACCTCACAGGCCAACGTCAGACCTTCACTTTCCCGTTCGCGGGCTTTGAAGGCGAAGTCAACTACGACGCAATCGTCGGGATGGCGTGGTCCACCTTCTCCAAGACCGAGGTACAGTGGTCGATTGGCAACATCGCACTCGTGTGCGGAGATACATCTATCCCCCAGACTACATGTACGGCAATTCCATCTTCTCGTCATGGCCGTCGGGAGACGAGACAGCTAACAATGAAGCAGCCGTGTCCACGAGATCGACCATTCCCACGTCGACCAGGGCCACATCCCTCCCCCCCGTCATCACATCTCAGCCGGCAAGCTGTTCAAACCTCCTGATCGACGACTGGGAGTCCCAGTCCCGTCTAACCTTCCTTGGTTACAACTCCCTATCCCAAGCGTCGAGCGATGACGGGTCCATGTCATCCATCGTTGTCAGCAACCACAGGGTCATGCTGACTCCCAAGAACACCGAATCGTACTTTTACAGCCAGTTTGGCTGCCTGAATGCCAACACAAAGTACGGCGGCATCTCGATGCGCGTCCGGGCAGCACGGGGCACGACCTTTTCCGTGACCATGGCCTACACGGCGACGTGCAGCGACAGTGACACCGACGCCAAGACGGTCACTCTGACGACGGCACAGCTGAAATGGACCTTTGACGGCACCGAGAGGCTCTACTGGTTCCCCCTTTCCGTCTTCACCGGCCTCGATGCCACCAAGCTCAACATGATCTACTTTTCCAACTTCAACGCGGCCACCATCTTGGGGCCCATGTCCTTCTACTGCGGCTCGACCGCCTCAGAGTACGTCGCCTCAACCGTCAAGTCGTCCCCGGCCATCACCCGCTCCACGATCAAGGCCCCCGTCGCGGCCCATGGTTTTGTGATTGACGACTTTGCCAACGTCGACACCAACGCGCTGGGAGAGTGGCACGGCCCCGACGAGGATGGCATGACCATCACGTTCGGCAACAACGCCATGACGATCCGCACCAACGACTCGGACCTGGGCTGGAACACGCAGCTGACCAGCCAGTGCGCCGACATCCGGAGCTACGCCGGCGCCTATCTCCATATCGCCTACTCAGGCAGTAACAAATTCAGCGTTGCCCTGCAGCAGCACAACGCCCAGTGCAACCCCGACCTCAACCCCTTTCCGGAGACGTGGGACTCGCTCGAGGCCGCGCGCTACGGCACCGCCAGCGACATCTACATGCCCCTGAACCATTTCAACGTCAACTTGACGCGTGCCGTTGGCTTCAACCTCAAGGGCTTCTACAGCACCGACCCGACCACCGTCACCAAGATCGAGATCGTTGACGCGCTCCCGGCCCGCTGGAAGTTGCCCACCAAGCTCGCATCGGGCAATCTCGTCTTCTCGTGCACGCGGCCCAACTCGTTCGCCGTGGCCATCGATGACGGTGACCCCCAATACGCCAAGCGGGTGGCCGAAATTGTCAAGCAAGCCGGCATTCCCGTGACCTTCTTCACCGTTGGCCTCCCCCTGCTGGACAAGAAGAACGGCCTCGCCGACATCTACAAGGACATGGCGTCGCGCGGCCACCAGATCGCCCTGCACTCGTACACGCACCCCAAGATGGAAGGCCTGCCCGATACTGCGTCCATTGACTGGGAGTACACTAACGACATCGGCGCCGTGCGCCAGGTCTTTGGCGCAGGCGCCCACACCAACTACTTCCGCCCGCCGTTCGGCACCGAGGGCGCGCGCATGCGCCAGCGGCTGGCCGCGAACCTGGGGGACCCGAACCCCTACATTGTTGGTTGGAGTATCGACATTGAGGATTGGATGTGGGCAGAGACGAGCACGCCCGAGAAGCAACTGGACGCCTTCAAGCGGGACCTGGCCAAGGGGGGCAACCTGATGGTGATGCATTATCTGTACAACTCGACCGTCGAGCTGCTGCCCGAGTTTATCCGTCTGGCGAAGGCGACAGGCAAGACGCTGATGCGCGTCGACCAGTGCATGGAGGATCCGAAAGCGCCGAAGTTGAAACAGTAAATCGTGGGAGAGGGCCTGGGAAGGGGATTTGCGGTTTTGTAATGTTTGTTTTGCGTTGTTTGGGAACACAGAGGCCGTAAATAGTATTTCGCATTCGAAAAGTAGTAAAAATCTGTTTTGAGTAGGTACCGTTAGATGGTATGTTGGTTGCTAAAGAAGCTTGGTGAACGAGACTCAGGGGCAGGAAGAAGACCCGGTCGAGCATCAGGTACCCCTAACCAGCCGCGTGTCAACATGTCTTGGTAACAACAACGTAACATTCCATCTAGGCGACAATATCATCTAAGCCCACTGATACCAACCATTCCAAACCTTGAACCGTCCATGATACTTGGCCGCAGCCCAAACTCCAGACGCCCACCTCGACAACCGCCGTGCACATATGGAATGACCGCGGACCCAACCACTGGGTACCTCTTGCACCACTTTCGCCTCAGCAATCCCAATCAGACCTCTTCTACAGCGCAGTTGGGGTGCAGGACATAGACAATTTGGGCCGCCTGGGCCGAGCCGCCCTCGCCAGCATCATCCCCATCCGCCATGCCCTGGCCGCGAATCGCCATGAGGATATTTTCCTAGCCGATCGTTAGCAAACCCCCTTCTTTCCAAGACACAGGGACGAAGACAGAAAAGCATACCCTGACCATCCTCTTCAGGACTTTTCTCACCAACGCCATCTCACTGTTATACTCCTCCTCGCTCGTCAGTTCCTCCTCCTTCTGCTCCAGATACCACTGGACCAGCGCATCCCCTTCAATTCCCTCGCCGCCTCCCTCCTTCATCTCGTCCTCGGCGACGTGCGACGCCAGCATGTTGACAATGCCCATGTACCGAACGTGCGAAATCATTTGCTTCCCCCCCTGCGCCGCAGCGGCAGCCGACGGCGCCACCGAGGCCTGGCGCTCCACCCCGTCCTCCTCCATCACCTCATCCCCATCTCCATCGGCGCCGGCCGCATCGGCCGCCGCCTGCCTCAACGCCGCCTCCTCCTCCTCTTCATCTACATCCACATCGTCGTGCTCGACTGAGATGATGCTCTGCCTCAGCAGGTTGAACGCCTCGTTGACGAAGTCGGCCGTGATATCCTCAACACAGTTCGCCTTGGCGATGGCCTCGGACAAACGGATCATGCTCTCGAGCTGGCGCACGGTGATGCGGTAGCTGTTGCGGCCGACGCCGCCCTGGGCATCATCGGCGCGCAGATCCTTGTACCGCTGCACCAGCACCTCCTTGGCCTCGTCGGTGAACTCGGGGCGGAAAGTCCGGGCGAAGCGGATGTACCGCTGCAGCTGCTCGGTGGAGAACTCTGGGGTCACAGCCGAGTCACGGTTCTGGTGGATGCCAACGATGTGCTCAGCCAGATGGCGGTCAACCTGCTCGTTGCACTCGTCGAGCACGACGAAGAAGAGATCGAAGCGGGACATGATAGGCGCCGACATGTTGATGTTGGCCCGGAGCGTCGTCTTGCGGTTGTAGCGGCCCCCGACCGGGTTGGCCGCCGCGAGAATCGACGTGCGCGCGTTGAGGGTCGCTTGGATGCCGGCCTTGGCGATGGAAATAGTCTGCTGTTCCATGGCCTCGTGGATGGCGACCTGGTCAGCGATGTCCATCTTGTCGAACTCGTCGATGCAGCAGACACCGTTGTCGGCGAGCATCAGCGCGCCGGCTTCAATGGTGAACTCGCCCGTCTCCTCGTCCTTGACGACGGCCGCCGTGAGACCAGCAGCTGAGGAGGCCTTGCCCGACGTGTAGACGGCGCGCGGGGCAAAGCTGCAGACGTATTTGAGGAACTGGGACTTGGACGTGGACGGGTCGCCGACGATGCAGACGTTGATGTCGCCGCGGAGCTGCATGCCCTCGGGGGTGGACTTGCTCACGCCCGACAGCAGCTGCAGCAGGATGCCCTTCTTCACGACTTCGTGGCCGTAGACCATAGGTGCGAGCGACTGCACCAGGCGGCTGTAGATGTGATCGCTGTGCACCATGGTGCGGAGGTCCTTGATCTCCTCTTGCGTGTATGACGCCAGCACGGCCTCCTGCAGCTCCTTCACCGTCTCGGCCGTTTCCAGGTTGGCGCTGCTGGTCATGGCGCCGACGACGTCGACGATCTGTGCCTCGCCGGACGCACCGATCGACGACACGTCGGAGCTGACCATGCAGGCAAGGAAGGCGAGGCGGTAGGTGAGGTCGCGGACACCGAGAGACTTGAGGCCGGTCACACCGTTGCCACCGGCCTCGGCTCCGCGGTCGTCACGGACAGCCACTCTCCGGAGACCCGGCAGGCCGAGTTGGCTGACATCCGGGACGACGATCAAGGCGCCGGTAAATATGCACTTCTCGCCAGCCTTGGCCCGGTCCACCATCTCACCGCGCAGGATGATATCCATGGTCCGCGGCATGCTTCCCGTGGGAATTTCGCTGCTGTTCTCCTGCACGCGCACCTTTTGCCAGTCCACGAAGGTGCTCTGGCGGATGTCCAAGCGCCAGGCGATCCGGTTCTGGCACGTGGCGTTGGGACACTGGGTGGGCTCGGTGTAGCGAAAGGTTTGCTCGACGTCGGGCACCACGCTGCGGCAGGCCTCGCAAGTAAAAGTCGCCAGGGCCAGCTCCGGGCGGACCTCGGAGGTGCGTGTCACGGTGCCGCTGATGGAGAGCAGCTGGCCGATGTTGCGGGCGCGCAAGGCGCGCACGCGCGAGACGAGCGGCAGGTTGTAGAAGGCAATGGAGAAGAGCTTGTCGGTCTGCTGGTTGGCCGTCTTGCTGCTGAGGTCGCTCTGGCTGGCCGAGCCTATGTTGCTCGCGCCTGACGTGTGCTGCTGGCTCGACGCGGTCGGCTGCCGGTGCTCGCGGAAGTACTGCGGTTCGTACTTGGCGATCATGTTGTGCAACGCGGCGGTCAGAAAGGGGAGGAAGCGGTAGTATGACTCGGTGACTCCTGCCGCCAGGGCGCCGTTGTGCCAGGCCTCGAGGTGCCTGTAGTCGACGTAGAAGGTTGAGAGCTGGTATGTCCGCAGGCCGTGGATCTGGGCGACATAGTACTTGTCGGTGGTGATGGCGCTCGAGGCCGGCTGCCCGGAGGGTCGAGGAGCCTCTATGTAGCTGTATGCGCGCCTCCCGTGTCAGCAAGCAACCAGCAACAAGGTGGGGAACCCCAATGCCACGCACCCCTCGATAAACTGCTCGAAGGAGTCCTGGATGATGAGGCCGATCTTGTCCTCGACGCGAGGAATGTTGGCGAGGTCTGTTGGCCTGGCGCGCACGGGAACCTGATCGTCGGCAAACCCATCGCCCTCGCCATCGCTGAGCGCACCGACGCTCTCGGAGGGGGGTGCTGCCGGCCGGCCACTCGAAGACCCGGGGGGTCGTCGTGCTGCGCGCGGGGTCCTCTGGCTCAAAGGACCGTCCGATGTCATGAACCCAGCATCGCTGGAAGCTGTGGGCGTCGCCATGGCAAGAGACGGTCTGGTGTTGTGGGATCGTGCGTGGGATGTGGGACGCGTGGGATGTGTGGGTTGAGTGTTTGGCGGGGGAGTGGTGCAGTGTGCGTTTGGTTCAAGTCCAGGACCCCCGCTCGTCAATAAAACGCGACAAAACGCGGGACCTCAGACAGACACGCGAGGGAAACGCGAAAATGTGGGTCGAGTTTAATTGCTTCGATATTCCGATACGAACCGCCGTGTCAGGCAGAGTATGCTGTTAAAGGTATATATGTACTTAAACAGGCAGGCCCCTTCGTGCTCTCACATTCTGCCCTCACTACCACCCCCATGTCCTGCTGGCTGCTGTAAACACTGGGGGCTTCCACTGAATCCGCTCTGGATCAATCACCCGTTTCTTCTTGGCTTTGGACTTTTCCCGCTGCTGCAACAGCTTGTCTGGTATCACGATCTTGTGCTCCCCCTTGTGGTAGACCTGCATCTTCAGCGCCTGCAGCGTGTGCTCGACGTCTTGGGTCGTCATGGAGAGCCGCGTCGAAATGGTCTCGATGGTGCACTTCTCCTCACGCTCGCTGTATCCCAGCAGCAAGTCGATGATGAGCTCGGACCAGTACTGCCGGTAACTCAGCAAGCCCAAATCTGAGAGCGGCTTCTCGGGTGACCCGAGCTTGCCCTCGATCTTGGAGAGCTCGTAAGAGAACTGGATCAGGATCCGTCCGTACCCCTTCCTCTGGTACTGCGGCAGCGTCAGGATGCATGCCACGTTGTAGCCGTCAGCGCTCTCCTTCTCCTTGGAGAAATAGCCGATCAGGTGCGACCCCCGGTCGTCCCTCGTCGTCATGACGTAGAAGAGGAACGGGTCCACGTCGTAGTACAGCGTCTTGTGGTCGAGAAACATCTTGGAAAGCAAACACAGGTTCCGGCACCACGTCCGCTGCCGCCGACCGTCGATCTCGTAGAAAGATACAAAATCGTCCCGGTAGATCTCGTTCCCCGGGGGGTGCTGGAGCGTGCACTTCATGCGGTGCCGAGCAAACGACTTGAGATCGCCGTAGTAGCTCAGACAAAACTCGCAGATGTAGATGCAGTCCTCCTGGCTAAACACCTCCGGGTACGGGGAAAAGTACCACGGGAAGAGCACGTACCTCCCAAACTCAACCTTGGAGATGTTCCGGATGCGCGAAATCTCGGCTGGGTTCTGCGTCATAGAGCCAGATGTCCGCAGCTTTTCGATTTCCTGCTCCCGGCTGAACGACTGCGAGTGCTCCTTCTTGGCCGCGCTGGCCGGCGTCTCGTCCTCGTCCAGTTCCATCTCGTCGGGGCCGAGTCCCGGCGTCCCCCCCACTTCCAGGCTCGCGTTTGCCTTGTCCTCCCCATCCGCCTTGCTCTGCGACTCGACAAACTCGCTCCAGGGGTGTGGCGTCTGTCCCTCCGACGCAACCGACTGTTCCCGCTTCCCGACCTTCTTCTGCGCCTTCTTGGAGGGCACCGTCTTTTTCGCAACCGCTGTTGTCTTCTTGCTCTTGGCGTCTTTCTGCTTGTCCTTCTCGGGGTTGGGCCACTCGACGTCCTGGTCAAAGTCGATTCTAGTGACTGGGACCCATTCGTCTAATCGTTTGTTGAAATTGTCAAAGTTGCAGTAAAATTGCCTCCCACTTTTGGTCTCCTTGATGCTGAGGATTTCGGCGCGGCGTGGCTGTCCATCTTTCGTGACGTGAGCAATGCATCCGACCCTGCGATTTCATGTGGTGAGCTTGATGAAAGCATGGAATTTGCGATGCGACCGGGACTTACTTTAGGGTGTCGGGCGTCGCCTTGCCCTTCTGCCGTGGCCCATCAGAGCCAACCTCGGCCTCCCCGTTACCGCCGTTCGGACTCATGATGAATGGAAATGCTGAGAGTGTGGCGCGTGATGAATCGATGCCGCAAGGAAAGCTCCCGCCCGTGAAGTTGATGTTTTGGGGTTGGAGGGGACGGGAGGGTCTAAAAAGGCCACACTGGAACGTGCTAAATTCAGGTGGGGCCAGCACCTTGATGGCCCCCGTCGCAGCGCTCGGGCTTCAGCGGGCAATCCCCCCACTCTCACATGGCAACTGACGGGAGCGTGTGAATTTTCCTGCGGCCAATCCCGTCCCATCTCAACTTTCGAGTCTCAAGTTGCATCCCGCCCGACTTTCCCTTCTTGCATACAACCGCCATACATACAGGATGCAAACCCCCATCATCAACACCAAGCAATAAGCCAGCCATGGCCGGACTCTCATCCAACTGGAAAAAGCTGCAAGCCAAGATCAAGGCCGAGTCGGCTTCACAGCCCGTAGCGCCAAACAAGCGGAAAGCCGAGGACAGCAGCGTCGATGATCAGCCGCGAGAGAAGGCCCCGAGGAAGAAGCAGAGGCAGGACCAACTCCAGAAAACAAAACCAGCCCGCCCTCCCAAATCAGCATCCAAACCATTCTCAAAACCACCCATGGGCAACACCCAATCGTCCAAGATCGACCCCGTCCCACCAAAGCACGGCGTGTCGCCCTCGCTCGCTGTCTGGGCAGCAGACAACGGCATCTCGGCAGAGTCCATAGCCGAAGCCTACGGCTTGGGGTTGCGGTCCAATTCCCTCCTCTCAACAGACAACCCCGCTCGCCCCAATGAGGGGTTAGCCCCCGACGTCGAACTCGGCAAGTACGTCGCCATCGACTGTGAGATGGTGGGAGTCGGCGAGGGCGGCTACGACGACTCACTCGCGCGCGTCAGCGTGGTGGATTTTCATGGACGGCAGGTCTACGACTCATTTGTGAAGCAGCGGGAGCGCGTCGTCGACTGGCGGACCCACGTCAGCGGCGTCGGGCCGAAGCACATGGCCCAGGCAAGGACGTTTGAGGAGGTACAGACGCAGATGGCAGAGATGCTAAAAGGGAGGATTGTCGTGGGGCACGACGTCAAGCACGACTTGCGGGTTCTTGAGCTGGACCACCAGTCTAGGGGAATCCGGGATACGGCCAAGTTCTCGGGCTTCAAGAAGTACGGCCACGGCCCGAAACCTGCGCTGCGGGTGCTGGCGAAGGAGCTCTTGGGGATCGAAATTCAGACCGGGCAACACTCGAGCATAGAGGACGCGCGGGTTGCGATGCTGCTCTTTAGGAAGCACAAGCCAGCTTTCGATATGGAACACGCCAATCGGTATCCGGACGAGACGAAACCGCGACCGCAAAAGGGCGGCAAGGGGAAGAAGACAAAGAAGCGCTGAATCATTCAACTCTCCTCTGACGGAAAGTCCCATCTCTATGGTGCCATTTTTCGCAGAATCTAGGACTTCAATATGATACCCCAAGAGTGTTTTCGATGGTTCTCCGCATCGATGATGCCGTCAAGTTACAGAGGAATACCTTCCATCAGCTCCATGGCGCCCTCTCTTCCGACAGTGATGATGACGTCTCCGAGCGTCTTGGTCATGAAGCCCGCCTCGCAGTACGCAAAGTAGTACTGCCACTGTCAGCGGATTGTCCCCGGCAAGAAGCAGAGTTGTGCTCACCTCCCACTTTCGCCGGAATACCTTGATATCCTCCTCCTGCATCTCTGGATGTTCCTTCACCAGCGCCGGGCGGATTCTGTCATCGAAATTTGTGAGAAACCGCGCCTTCCAGAGACGCAGGGCTCGGGCGTAATGGCCGCCAATGTTCTCGACGTGTTCCACAACGAGCGTGCCGTTGGACTCGACGGTGATGTGGTTCAGCAGCTGGGTAATGGACGGGATATAACCACCTGGGAATATGTAGTGGTTGATGAAACTGTTCCGCAGTCAGCGCAACTATCGTCTTTTCTTTTCTTTCCCCGACCCCGACCTACTCTGCTGTCCTCTCATACGCCGGCTGCCTGCCCTCGGGCATGGTTATGCACTGGAACACGGCCACCCCGCCGTCCCTCTTCAGCAAGCGCTGCACGCTCGCAAAGTAGGCCCCCAAAAACCCCCTCCCGACGGCCTCCAGCATCTCGATGGATACTATCTTGTCATACCCCCCCTCCACCTCGGGCACAGCCCGATAATCCACCAACAGCACCTCGACGCTCCCCTCCAACCCCTCCTTCCTGACCTTCTCCTCCGTCCAGGCCTTCTGCTCCCGCGAGAGAGTCACGGTCGTCACCCGACACCCGGTCCGCCTCACGGCCTCGATGGCAAAGGACCCCCACCCGGTGCCGATCTCGAGGACGTGGTCGGTGGCCTTGATGCGGGCCGCGTCGATGACCCGCCTCAGCTTGCGCATCTGCGCCGTCTCCAGCTCTTCTTCCTCCTCTTCTTCTCCAACAAACTGTGGACCGCCTCCTCCCTTCACATCACGCTGCGTCTTCGTCGCCCAGATTGGACACGAGTACGTCATATCGAGTGACAGAAATGCGGCAAACATATCGTTGCCCAAATCATAGTGTGCCGCGGCATTGAGTAGGGCGTTGCTCGTGGTGTTGGTCGGCCCCCCCATTCCAAGTCGGAGGAGGACAGGGGAGAGGCTGGAGAGGGTGCCGGTGAGGAGGGAGGAGGACCAGGTCGAGCCGTTGTTGAGGCGGGCCCGGTTGAGGACGAACAGGCGGAAGAAGGCGGTCAGATCAGGGCAGCGGACCTCTTGCAAGAGATACGACGCCGCGAAGCCCATGTCGGCGAAGAGGAGGAGGCGGAGGTAGAAGGTTGGGGAGGTGATGGTGAGGGTGGCATGGGGCTGGTTGGCGGGGTTGGGGGCGAGAGCCTGGCCAAAGACGTGGTGCTCTCTGCTTGGCTCGTCGACGAGCTCAAGCATGCCGATCTCGATGGACGCGAAGAGAGAGAGGATGGCGGGTCGGGCGATGGCGACGCCGTGGCGCCATGCGAAGCTGCCGAGCCGGGTGCGGAGGTATGCCGTGCCATGGGAGATGGGTTGCGACAGGAAGCCGGGCAGGCTGGGTGCTCGCAGTGATGGCGCCATTTGTGGCATTCCTCACAATTGTTATTGATGGGCAGGTGGTAGATTTCGTGTGTCTAGCTGCTGTTGGAGGTGGATTCGAAAGCCAGGCGGGTTCAGCTAGCTGTGTGCCAAAGTGGCTGCATGCCCGTGTCGTCAAGACGGCTGTTGATGGGAAGGGAAAAGAGTCAGGTACCTACCTAGGTACTGTACCCAACTAGCAACTCAACAGAGTCAACACCGGAACAACGGCGGGGATCAAAAAGACCAGCCGGGGCGGTGCACAGCAACCTGGACGTCAACCTCAAGTGAGTCGCGCAAACATTCTGGGAGCAGGGATTACGGTAAAGACCAGGAAAGGTGGTTCGGCAACACCGGCTCGGTGTGTGTGAGGGGGGACAGCGTGGATTTGGGGGTTGCCTCGTCGCCGCCTCGTTGCCAGCCATTCCTCAGCCTCAGGGCGATGTAGGTACCTAGCCTTGGTGCAAGTCATCAAAGGCGTCGACCTATGGAGTGGTGCTGATCAAAGGCAGATAGCCCGGTCCAAGCGAGAGCCAGCGGAGATAGTTTCACCGAGGTGTCTACAGGCAGACGCACAAGAGCCGCCGTTCGCCGCCCGCAATCCGCACCCGAGGGTGTTGTTGACAATCCGGCTGCTCATTGCGGACAGTACACACTTCCTGGCCAAACAGGGGGGAGGGAAAGGAAAAAAGATAGGTGGCAATGAAAGAGACCTGAATGCACCGCAAATCTTTCTTTCTGTCCTTGTTTGTGGTGTCAGCCCTGAAAGCACACCGGCTGCATCATGCCGTGCAGATCCCGGATGCTGCACCCCCGTTCGCCGGCCCGAAGCCGCCCCTTGCTGCCGGGAGGCTTGTTGCCATGCAGCTGCCCCGGTGAGCCCGGGTTGTGCTTGGCAGGGTTTTCGCACCGTGCTCCACCAAACCCATGCAACCCCCGGGCCATCCCTGGGCGAGCGAGACGCGTCAACCACAGCGCGTTCCACTTAAACCCGCGTCTCACACACCCACTCCGCGTCCCAAGCCAGACTCGGCCCGACCTTCTTGCACGTCCCGGAAGCATCGTCAAGGCCACTCGCCATGTCGCAGTCAATGCCCGGCTTAGCGTTGAAGTCAGAGCTGCCGGCCGGGGAAACCCCCAGGGCCACGCCGCACCTCCTGCCCTGCCGCGTGCACCACTCCGGCCCCGTCGAGCCGATCCAGGCCTTCTGGGACCCCAAACCCGGCGAGAGTGAGACCGCCCACTCTTCATCTGTCTCCGGGGCCATGCTGACCAACTTCGTTGCCGTTCCGTATCTAGACGGCATCAGCACCGCCTTCTTCCGAGGCCGCAAGCTCCAGGGCACGACGGTGAAGCTGCCCGAGGGCTATCGCGGCGTCGTCGCCGTCACGTCGGCAGCTGAAGAGCCATCCACACGGCCCGACGAGGTCGAAGTTGTTGATCTGGAGGCCGAGACGCCTCAGGGCACTCTGCAAACCCAGGCCGCCTTCGACGAGATGGTGGTCTGGGGCCACGAGTCGGCTGTTGATGCCGCTGCAGATCCGTACTTGAGGGGGGCCGAGGAGTGGCTGGGCCTGGCCGAAAAGGTGCGACGGCTTGCTGTCTGCCTCAAATGTTTGTCTGGCTGCTGATGTTGAGGATAGATCCACTCGACTTCGTCCAAGGAAAAATGAGATGACCGACGCGGACATATTTTCAAGCCGCGTTCCTAGCCGTAGGCATGAGCCGGGGACCGAACTCCCGTGCTCCGAGGTGTTTCTGGGCCTTTTGGCTACCGTAGCAACGAGCGTCCTGGGGGAAATGCTGGTTCTTCCTTGGAACAGGAGGAGATGCAGTCTCAGGACACAGAATGGCTGCGCCGCGGCGCTTGGAGAGGAGGCCAAATCATGATATTGGTGCATAGATGTTGCGTTTGGGTTTAAATCAGCATTCGCTGTTCCTTCAGAACGTTTTCTGGTGCGTCACGGAGATTGCTGGGTCGGCCGCTGGCCGCATTGTCGGCGGTTGAGGCCTGATCACAGGAAGGGGGAGACGTTGCGCAGTTAGGCTTTCCTTGGCTGGGAAACAGGATAAAGATTCGGGCCAAGAGCCTTGGGAATAGGGATAGGTTGGAGATCCGAAAACATAGCGACATGGAAACGGTGCCCGACATTATGTTTTGTTTTTCGAGCTAGGATGCAGAAAGCTCGCCGACCAACCCATTCGCAAAATGCTCTCTTGTGTCAAGGATCTTACCCACGACCTCTTTCCGACCCCCTATTTAAACTCGTCTACCTCTCCCGCTCCCCTCCCAACTGTCTCAACGGCACCACCCTCCCCATCGAGCATGCGCTTGACCACACTTCCCAACCGCTCCACCCCTTCCACAATGTTCTCCTCCTCCTCCCACGAAAAGCACAACCTCACATGTTCCGGAAATCTTGCCGCCGCCTCGTCCCCAGTCACTTCAAACAGCCTCCCAGGCGCAACCACCAACTCCTCCTCCTCGCGCGCCCGTTCCGCCACCAGTTCCGCATCCAACCCGGCTGGCAACTGCAGCCACAAAAAATAGCCCCCAAATACCCCAGCCTCTCTAACCCCGCCCTCGCAGACCCTCACCCCCAACGGCCCCAACACCCGTCCCACCACGTCCCCCATTAGCGCATGCCTCCGCTTCAGCAGCGGGCGGACCACGCCGTCCAGATGGCGCTGCAAGTCTCCGACCGCCATCATGCGCCACACAATGGCGCCGGCAAGCTGGGAGGCGGCGCCGCCGCTGCGGTTGGTGCCCGTGTGGGCGAACCCGGCAGCGAAGGCGGGCGAGGCGTGGATCCAGCCCGTGCGCACGCCCGGGCCGACGAGCTTGGAGAAAGAGCCGTTGGAAATAGCGTGGGAGAAGACAGAGGTTCCTGAGGGGCTGTCCTGGTAGGGGAGGAGGGCGTCGAGTTGGGAAAGGGTGGGCAAGATTGGCGGAAGGGAGGAGGGTGGAACAGGAACCTCGGGAGAAGAGGAAGGGGGAGAGCTGGTCGGCCACTGGAGGAGGTCGTAGACATCATCGCTGATGATAAGGGCGTCATGCCTGCGTGCAAGGTGGACGAGGGCCTCGCGACGAGCGAGAGAGAGCGTCTTGCCCGAAGGGTTGGCGCTCGTTGAGACGAGGTAGATGACATGCCGGTAGAGCTTGCGGAGGTGAGGGACGGGGGGTTTGAAGGGTGGGTTATGGTCCTGGCGATCGGTATGTTGGTTCAACATTGAGATGGGCATGGCTGCGCACCCAGAGGCACTGTACCTGAACAGATGCGGAGGCGGGACAAAGACGGGATGATGGACTTACTGCTTCTCCTTCCATCCTCGCATCCATCTCCCTCAACCCCCTGCCCAACGCCTCCACATCCACCCCTTCCTCATCTTCCGGCACGGCCCGCAGCCGACCCCAAAACCCGGAGTCCTCAAAGATGGGACACGCCATGAAGTAGCACGGCGCCACGGCCCACACGGCTCGCGTGTACCCGGGGTCCGTAAACGACTGCAGCACGCATGCCAGGCTCTGGCTCGCCCCGCCCGTGATGGCAATCTCGTCAGCCTTGATCTCGGAGAAGAAGCCGTACTGTGCCGTGAGCCAGCGGGCCAGCTCTTCGCGTAGCGGCTGGTATCCCGGGTCAATGCCGTACTGTAGCACGGGGACCGCAATGGACCGGTCCGCGAGCACGTAGTCAGCCGCCGACCGGAGGGGGTCCGAGGGGAGAAGATCCGGGGACGGCCAGCCGCGGAGGAGGTTGATGAGTTTCTTTGCTTCAGTTTTGGAGGTGCCGGCCCCGGAGGGTGCGGAATTGCTTGTGACGTCGGCCATGAGCCGTGATCGGATGGGACCGAGCCTGTGAATTGAGGAGAGAGTCCACCTGGCAGTTGCTATGGGAGAGCAGCTGGAATCGTTGTTCAGAATAAGAATAATGTCGGCATCCACAACAAACCACCTCTCGGACCCTTGTCAGAATTCACATTGACGTTGTCGTCTGCGGGAGATGTAAAGGTTCCCGCGGCCCGTCCACGGTGGATCGGAACCGGGACTGTTCATGGAGCGGAGTCAATACTTGGCGGGGCAGCTCTAACGTTATGGATCTGATCTGACGGGACAACTCCCTCCACCACTTCTCTCTTCTCTGATTTAATACTCGTGAGACTGGATGTGGCTGATGGCAGAGAGTGGCCAAATAACGCCGGGGCAGAATACACAATGCAAATCACCCGACTCCGTCTACTCGACACAAGGCAGCAGAGACTGATCATTGGTATGTTTCTCAGAGACTGTCGAGCCACTAAACTGCGAATTGCACCATCATCGGTAAGTATTCAGGCAGTCCCGCCCACACCACTCCGTGATGCCGCGGGCGGAGCCGCCATCCATCCATCTTGCCTTCAATATGAAAGGTATCCTTCCTTACTTCTCCAGGTCTACCGGTATCTCAGAGAGGCCAGACAGATGTCTCGTCCAGCCAGTCACCGGCCAATATTCATCGTTGCAAAAGAAGCCAAAGTACTGCGAGCAACGACCGAGTGTCCTGCTCTGTCCCGCCTCGTCGTCCCGTATCATCTCCCATCCACGTCCGCGCTTCCTCTTGATAATACTGCCCCAGACATGTCGTCGCCACGACTCGGTATTTGATTTCCAAGTCGGACCACGCCCTGCGGGGAGATGAGCTCGTGGCCCATCTCTTGTTCCCACATCTCCCTAAAATATGCTCCCCGGACGAGGATGAAAGATGGACCAGGAGCTGGGCTGCGAGCGACAAGAGCAGCAGCCAGGGCTGCCATCCGCGGCGTCGATGCCGCGAGGAAAAGAGGAAACGAGAAAAAATCGAAAACTAGTACACTTGCTGCTGCTGGCTGTCCGGGCAGCCGTACCGAAATATAGAGTAGATCCATGACCGAGGCATCGGCACCACCTTCAGGCTCCGTGGTGCCGCGAAAAAGATGCCGCGTCCCAAGGGCCAAGACAGGAACCCGACTCTGCTGTTACTGACCTGCCGCGCGACCGACAAGCCGTCCAGCGTCTCGCTAGGTCTGGATCTGGGCTGTTCCGGTCCGCGGCCAGTTGTCGCGCCCTCGGTAACCTCCTCGGTGATTTCTGCCGTGTGGGGCATTGGATCCCGAAGCGCTGGCGCCCTGCTCCGCTGGGTATGATGAGGGAGCTTCGCGGCCCTTGCCTTGGCGATGCTGAGCCGAGGAAGTGTGACGGCTACCACGCTGGGCGCCTCCGCGACGCGGGTTGCTACGGGTCCGGCCAAATGGAATCGTGATGCTCTTGCTCTCGTTGCCAGGCAGGCAGACGCGCCACACCGTTCCTGCCCCAGACACATCGACGGGGAAGCTGATAGCATCCGCGCTGAACACCGCCGGATACAGCTTCTTGGAAAGCGGCTTTGGCGTCGGGCAGGGTTGCCACGCCATCTCCGGTATCGTCTTGGGAAGCCTGATGGGGGGCACCGACCCCATCTCCTGCTCCTCGAAGCATTCCTCATCCATCACCTTGGTCGTAACGGAGCCATCTGTCTCGCGGAGCCGTGCTGACGGCCCAGCGGGTGATGACTCGGCGTGTTGATGGGGCCCACGGCTGCTGCCATCCACTCCTGCCACTCGAGACGGATGCACCTTGCGTCCACCCAGCAGGCTGTCAATCTTGGCCTGCCACGCGTTGTCAGACTTGTGAGCAGGCGCGCGTGGGGAGTTATCCGGCTCCTTGTAGGCTGTCTGCGCTGCCCAAGCAAAGTTTGGCCCCTGGGGCTTGGACGACGGGCCGGTAGGCGGTCTGCTGCCCTCCGTCGGGCTCGTCTGCGATTCCTTGGCCACCGAGGGAGGGAGCCGGACCACGGGATACGGTCGTGGCAGCGAGACATGAGGGTGTGTTGCATCGCCGTCGAAAGCGGGGTGGCCAACCATATCGGGAGGAGGCGGAGACGGCGATGTGTGCCGCAACGCTTCGGTGCTCAACTCCAGACGGATATCGCGCGTCTCTTGGCGGATGTCGCGCGATGGGAAGAAGCGCGAGCCCCTGCCTTGCTGCACTGCCGCTGACTTTGCGCCAAGCATCGCCGCCGGCGCCATATCGCGAGCGGCCAGCTGGCTGTACTCGGACGGTGCACCGCTCGGCCCAGCCGGTGCTTGTTGCGAGGCCGCGGGCTTCGGCTCAGCAGAAGCAGCCCACGGGTGTTCTTGACCAATTTGGACCGTCTGTTTCGGGGCGGCCTCGGTGCGCGCGCCGCTCTCATCGAGCTTTGTCGGGCGCCAGGTGTCCTTGATGGTGGGCTGTATGTCCGCCAGCGAGCGGCCTTCGGCTCGCAATCGACGATCCCGTTCCTCATATTGGTCGTTGAGCATCTCGGAGAACTTCTCGTCGTTGAGGCGCGCAGCAACGGCCCACGGGTTTTCCTTGATCTCACGCTCGCCCATAGGGCCTCTCGGCGCCTGTGTCTGTCTGGGGCCAATCGGAGGCTGCCATCCGGCGGCAGGGGGGATGCTTGCCTGAGATGTCGCGGCTGAGCGGGTGCTATTCGGCGGCGCGATGGGCCCGGGTCCAGCTTGGCTGGGGATTTGAGGAAGCTGAGATGTTCCCAGGTCGGCAGCAAAAGTGCCATTCCCCAGGCTCCGGTTACTGTTAGGGGCGGCCCAGACATTCTTCGTCGTCGAAGGCTGAAGACTCCATCCCGCCGGTTGCCGATCGGCTTGCCTTGTCCAAGGGTGGGTATGGGTGTTGCCTTGTGCTTGCGAGCGAGGCTCGACTTCCTCAGATTGCAAAGCTGTCTCTGATGGTGCAGCGTTCGGATGCTGGTTGCTGGCAGATTCGGGGGTCGCTGCAGACACGTCTTGCTCAGCCACTTGCGACTCGGCTGGCGAGGGTTTCTGAGGGGCGCTGCTCTCGCGCGATTGGGTCTGTGCAGGAGCCGCAGTCTGGTCTTTCCCTGCCGTTTTCTTGTTCTTGTTCGACTCGGGGGCAGGCCCCAGAGCCTCTAATTTCAGGCGGATCCGCTCCCTCCGCGCAGCCTCTTCCTGAGCCTCTTCTTCCTGACGGCGCCTCATGGCGAGCTCTCGGCGCTCCCGCATCAACCTCTTCTGCAGCTCATAATCTTGCTCGGTAACAGGAACGGCGGGAGCTGCCGATGGCGATGGTTGCGCGGGAGGCGGCATGCCCCGTCCGTCGGGCGCAGGTCCGCCCGGTTGGTAGGGGGTCGCATGGGCGGTCCCGGGAGAAGCTCTGTGTTGCCATTGGCCGTGGGGAGGTCCGCCTTGGAGACCGGACGGGGAGAAATTCCTTGGCGAGACGGGGCCATCGCTGGCTCCGGCCATAGATGCGCGGCGGGCGTTGACGAGGTCGGGAGGGGGGAGAGGGTGCTCGAGACCTTTGAGCCGCTGCCAGCTACCGCTTCCGCCACTAACATTGGAAGATCCGCGTCTCCGCCCGTACCCCTGCTGTTGCTCGTTAATCCTGCCTGGTGGGAAACCGGATGGCGCCTCCAGCGGCCCTTGCTGCTCGTGGTGCGGCGGCCGCTGCAGGAGTGCCGGCTGTCGGCCGTGCTGTTGTTCCTGGCGCATCGAACCGCGGCGGTCGGGGACCGGCTCGTAGCGGCCGGATTGCGAATTGAAGAGCTCCCTGTTTGCACCTGGTGCGCCATCCCGCCAAGCAGCCCGGCTGAAATCATCTGCCGCAATCTCCTTCGGTGGCGGCGCAGCGTGTGTTGAGTACACGGGCGCGTCCCTTGGTGGGTACCTCGGCGGCGCCTGGGCCTGTCCATCTGCCATGATCGGGGAGACCTTGTCGATCTTGGGGAGGGCTGCCCATGGCGACTTAGCTGGGGTAGGCGGGGCGGGGGGCTTCGCAACAAGCGTCGGCTTTTCCGGCGCGCCTTTCAACACGAGCCCCTTCCCCGATGCAAGGACGCCGGGCCTGATGGATGGTGACGCGCTGGTGACCGGCACTTTGGTTCTCTCCAAAGGTACATTTTCCTTTGCGACCAGCACGGGCATCGGTTCTGGCGGAGGGGGGGGGAGGTCCTCGGTATGCGCGATGGCGATCTTGGTCCCATCCTTCCAGGTGATGGTGTCCGGGTCCCAGTCGTCGTCGTCATCATCGATATCGGCCCAGTTGGACTGGCCCTTGGCGTCGTCGGGATGGAGCCGCGTCGCCATGTGGATGCCGTACTTTTTAAGTTCTTCGTCGGTGTACTTCTTAGGTTCCGGTGGAGGAACGGCTGGTCGGTGTGTCAGTGATCCGCCCAAACGGCCGCGGCCGCAAGCAGTGGTTTTGCTCACGTCGATTCTTGTTCCAGACGGCGCCCGCGTCAGGACCCGACTTCCCCCCATTTACTCCGGACGACTTCGCGACCAGGCCACTGCCGGTTTTGGCAACGAGCCGGGGCCGGGTCGCGTTCAGGGTTCCCGCCTGGGCAGGTGCTGGGGCAGTGGTCGGGGGGGCCTTCTCGGTCGTCTTGGGCTGCGCCGGGGCAGCGGCTTTGGCGGTGAGGAAGGTCTTGTTGACATTGATCGCCTTGAAGGACGCGGGCTTCTTTGCAGAAACTCGGCCGTTGCCCTTGCCCTTGGAAGCATCGGATCTGGCTGCTTCGGTATCGGATCCTCCACTAATGCTGACTTCTGTCGAGTTGACCAGATCGTCCACGATATCGGAAATGTGCTTGTTCTCAAACTCGTCCGTGGCAGAAGCGGGAGCGTCGCCGTTTATGTGCGGTCGGTTGAGGTCGACATTTTGCGAATCGGTTTCGATCTTGATCGACTGCGGGCGACGCGCGCGGGGCTTGGGTTAGCGGAAACGGATTCTCAAACAGGCTCGAGCAGCAGACGGGATGTGGAGAGCGAAGAGCGTACGGGCTCGGTCGTCGAAGTCAGAGTAGCTTCATCGGATCGCTGCTTGGGTGACTCAGTTGCCATCCTACGGTTATCGCGGTCGTTGGCGATCAAGCGGGCAAGAAATTGACCGATTTACGCGTTCACCTCGTCGCGGGGTGTCGAGAAAGTCCGTGTAATGGTATCTGGCCTGAAATAGCAACCATCTAGTCAGCGAACTCTGCGATAGAGCAAGAAAGCGCCAAAGAAAGCAAGAAGAAAGCGAGCTGCGAATGCTGCTGCTGCAGCTGCTGCCTCGGACGGAATGTCGATGGCTGGCGCGCGCAGACTCGGCCGTGCGACCTCTCGCGAAAATGAGGGCTCCTACCTGCTTCTCCCGAAATTCTGCTGCGAGGATCGTCGACTGGGGATGCCTCTGAGCCGGGGGGCGGTGATGTGGAAAGGAACAGGAAACCGAGAGGGGAGGGAAGGGACGGCGTTCTGGGATTTGGAGAGGTTCCAGAGGCGTGCAGTGTCCTTCCTGTGAGGCGATGCGGCTGTGGCAGGTCTTAGGTTCTTTTCGCCGACAACTGGACGGCCTGGAGAGCGGTTGGCAGAGCTGGCAGGGGTGGCCGGTTTGGGCTTAGCGCGCAAGTGAGTCGTCCACGCAGCACCTTTTTGGGTCTTGGCAGGCTCTCGAGACAGGCTCAGTAGGGAACGATCGGCTGCAATCTCAGGCAACCGCTCATGCAACCACGCGAGGGAGAGCGGACCGTGCAAGACGAGTTTGGGCAGGACGAACGCAACAGTCTGTGATTTTGTTTTAAAGAACCGATTATCGGTTTCAATAATCAGCAATTTTTTTATTTCATTTTTTAAAGTGATCCAATCGTCAATATCTTTCTTTTGGTCTTGCTGATCCTCGTACTCTGGCCGGATGGCGAATGAAGGTGTATGGGTTCACCAAAGAGTTTGGGCCAGGGTCACCATGGGTTTCAGTCGCGAAGTGGCAGGCTGTGCTTTCGTTTGTCTGCGGGCTTGACTCGTCCAGTCTTCTTGTGGCTCGACGCCGGCCTCGGGGCGGTATTGAAGGCCTCGACAACATCGACTCGACTGCATGTTAAAGATGGCGTCCGATGCTGCACTCAGGCTGTCACAAGGAGGCTGTCTTCAGCAGCGCCGATGTGAGAGCCGTCCCCTGCCATGGCGAGAGACCAGCATCATTCTACACTAGTCGCTCTCCTTCTAGATCTCCGGGCTCTGGTGAACTCTCCAGCCAGGCCTTTCGTGTAATGGAGCGCGCATCTTGCAGGCTCTGCAGCTGACCCCGGTGGAAGAGTCATGACACCGGTGCCTGGGCAGTGGTCGACCAAAGGAACAAAAACGACTCTGTTGCGGTGCGTGCGATGCACTCCGTCTATTGCTAACAGTTTATGTACACGCCTGGGCCACGGCCTGGTCGAAAGCCTCTCGCAACTCAGTCCTAGTGAGCGTGGTTCTTGTGGTGGCCTGTCATGTCTGGTCAGCAACACCTTATCACCGGCCGGTTCAAGACCCAGAACTCACGGAGATGGAAGTAGTAGTTCTGCGCATATCCGACGATGAGGAGGCCGATGATGGCGTGGATGATGGCTAGAGCGAAATCAGCACCTGGTTCTCGGCTCGGATCAGATGCACGCTGGCCACATACGCTTCGCCGACGGGTTCTTGCCAAAGTGCTTGGCTTGGTATTTGCCGAGAATGCCGGTGGCCTTGACCTCGGGAGCAGCGCCACGGGGAAGCTTCTCGTAGAAGTTGACGACACGCTGCATGCGGACAGCGTCAGGGGCAGCACCAATGGCCTGCGTCCTCCGGTTAGCCAGCTGCTCTTTCCATGGCTCTATTTTTTCTCTCAAGCCCAGCTCTCCGCCGTGCTCAGCAAACAGCCCGGATCTCCTGTCCTCCAGCAATGCACATCCGATCCGCAGGTGTCGCTAATGCCGGGTCCATGTAGCTCGAGAGGCGGCTCCGGGGGCGCAATTCGAGCGCAAACACGTACCTTGGGGGAAGCGACCTGAATCATCCACGTCAGCAGCCATCTCCAAGCTCTTTCCCAGCGAACGGCGGCCTACCTTGGGCGGGATGAGCGTGGAAAGCGCCCGGCGTGTGACGTAGCTCATTTTGGCAAAGTGCGTCGCGCGCGTCGAAAACTCGATGAGGGAGACGGAGAAGATCGCAGACGAGGCCCCAGCTGCTCGATTCGCAGGTCCGGCTCAATTGGGCGAGTGGTCGTTCTCGGGATTTGAGCTGTTAAGAACGGGACCTGATTGAGCGGGAAAACCGCAGCGACCCTCGTCGGATGGAGGTTGTTGCGCGCGGTTGTTTCCGACCGCTGTGGCCAATCAAGGGCCGTGCAGTGGGGCTGCGCCGCAATTGAGCCAAGCCGTCACCAAGCTCGAATTGAATCGCCTCACCAGGTCCAGAGTCCAGTCCAGTCCAGAGCCGTCCCGCTCAGACCACAGCATCTTGAAGCTTAAGGAGCAACAGCAGCCCCCTCCCGCGCCGCCATCGAAGAGAGAGAGAGGCTGCCGCCCACCATGTCCTCATTACGAACAACCGCCTCGGCAACCCGGCTGCTGCGCACAGCGTCGCACACCCGCACCGCCGTCCTGCCCGCGGCCCGTCGCTACGAGAGCTCCAAGGTCCCGGCCAGGACAGGCCAGGAGAAGAAGGAAACGGCCGCGGCCGGGCTCCCTCGGAACGTGCCCGACTACCGCGCCCCCATTGACATGGCCACCTCGTACGAGCTCTCTTCCCAGCCTATTTCCGGAAGCATCACGGACCGCCAGATGGACACCCATTGACACTCTTGACCTCGCAGCACCTTCACCCCAGTTCCCAAGCACGTCCAAGACGGCAGCGAGGAGGGCATCCTGCCCGCAGCCGTGCTGTCGGGCGCGCCGATTGAGATGCAGGCCAGAACCGTCCGGTAACTTACCCATCTCCTTCTCCAACGTCCATTCTTCACTACCCCCACGACCGCCAGACTAACTGAATTTCCCTCTCCTATCCAGCATCTACAAACCAACCAAGCCGGCCACCCAATCCGGCACGCAGATCGGCACCCGCTGGCGGATTGACTGGGACGTGCTGGGCAAGGGCCACAGATGGGAGAACCCGCTGATGGGCTGGCAGTCGTCGGGCGACGCCGTGCAGGGCACACACCTTCACTTCAAGACCAAGGAGGACGCCATCGCCTTTGCGGAGAAGCAGGGCTACGAGTACTTTGTGCAGGAGCCCAACACGCGTAAGATCACGCCCAAGGCCTACGCCAACAACTTTTTGTACTCGCCGGGCAAGCTCAAGCACATCCGGACCAAGTAACGGGCTTAGGGAAAGCCGATGGCGGCGGACGTTTGTACATATGAGGGTGGCAGGAAAAGGTCCGGTTCGTAGAATACGAGGGACTGCTCAGCAAGAGACAAATACATCGTGAGAGTAAAACTAGGCAGAACAGGTGTCATGACAACAAGGCCGCGAGGCCCCGGCTGGTGTGCAGATTCATCCGGCCCGTCGCAAAACCAACCAACATTAGGTACCATAAAAACGCCACCACAATGTTCCCAATAGCCATGGGCATGCCGAAGCGGTGACCATCCCCGGATCCCGCCAGCGACGCCGTGCCCGAACGCCTAAACATGATGCCCACTCATACCAGAGTGCCCAAACGCCCAGACCGTCATACGCAACACTAGAACATTCCTCACGTCGTAATCATCGGCTCGTGGCCGCTCTCGCCATACTCCATGCTGTCCGGATTCAGTCCGAGCTCCATGGCATCGGGTAGGTCCTTCTTCTTGGACCGCGCCGACGACTCGGCCCACGCCCGCATGCGCACGAGCTGTCTAATGGCAGCCTCTCTACGTTGGTTCTGCCGCAGCAGCACCGCCTCGTTCACCTTGGTCGCTGTGGTCCGGCGCAAGTCCGAGCTGAGCAGCGCCGCCAGTTCCGGCTGCAGGCTGTCGTGCGGGAAGATAATTAGAGCCATCGTCTGCTCAAGGTCATTCAAAAAGTCACGATTGGTGGCCGCGCGTGGAGCCAGCTTCTTCGTCGCAAAGTCCACGGCAGGTGTGATATCGCCTTCGTTGCACTGGCGGATGAGCTCCACCAGCTGCAGCCGGAGCAGCGAGAAGTGCAGCTCTGGGTCTGTATCTAGCAACTGAGGCCGCGTTAGCCTCGAGACTCGCAAGGAGACGGCAGCAAAAACAAGGCGGGGTGCAGTTGCTCATAGTGATAGTGGTTGTGTCTCATCAAGGGCCGAGGCCTATGCGTGGTGCATGTTGAAACTCGTGTTCTAATCATCGCAGCGAGAGGCGGCAGAAACAGAAAGGAGAGAACAGGTGTTCATACCTCCGGGTCAAGGCCATTCAGTGCCGAGATGGCCGTCTCGATATTGCCACTGTGGATGGCATGCTGGATATCCTGCCGGGTCTGGATGGAAAGGTCTGGCTGCTGTGGCTGCAGGTTGGCCTCCTTGCAGAACTTGGCGGCAGCCTTGGGGTACCCTTCCATCGTCAAGTAGTCCAGGATCAGAGCATTGATGTCGCTGCGCCAACGGTCAGCACAGCGCCACGACAGCGTGATGAGGGAGCAATGTGGAAAGGGCAGGGGCAATCAGGGTTAACGAGATGTTGCAGGGTTTCTCTACATGGAATTTTCAGAGAGATTCCCATTGATGTGCAATCATCATTTTGCCAGTTTGTGTGGGTGTTGCTCGAAGTGAGACGGCTGGGGTTCGCGCTTACCTCTTGGGCGCCTTGACGTCGGCGACGCGCTTCTCGAACCCATGTTGGAGAGGAGTCGCCGTTGACGTTGAGGAATTCTGCGGCGGGTTGCCGTCAGCATGCAGTCCCGACCATCGCCGCCATCATCTCCCAGGGTGTGCGCGTACCATCCGGCCAAGACTCTCACGGAGCTGGGCAAAGACGGTGTCCCGAAACGCAGAGTCAATGTCGAGGACACCAAGTTCAAGAGCCGCGCTCCAGTTGGACATATGCCTGGCTGACGGACGCGATGCCTCACATCTGTCTCTGTGTGTGCCTGAACCGTGGGCCGGCACGCGGAGGCTGGTGGTTTGGATGGAGAAGAAAAAAATTGAAGAGGAAGTGGACTCGAGGAGAAGCGGGCGGAATCGAGTTGAAGTTGGTCAAAACCGGAGCCAAGCGAAAAATGCGTCAAAGCTCCTCGTGGTGGAGTCGAACTCTGGCGGAGCTGGTCGCCGACACCCGCTGGCACTGGCGCGGCAGCTGATGACGGGACTCAGCTGTTAATACGGACAGTACCGAAAGTTACCGTATGGCAGCTTAAGTGCCCCGCACCCTCAGCCAACCCTGACCAGGCTGCTCTTCTGATCTGATCCCAGCTCCCTCCAGTTCCCATTTGGATGCAACTCCAAATGAACAAGGCTTCTTCCTCCTTCCTCCTCGTTGACTTACTCAGGCTATTTGGCCTCGTTTTCTGTGAAGAGTGCAAAGACACCCCAAATGTCCTGCCGGCATCATCATCATTAGTTTTCTCGGACCTCGATCTAAGTAAGCTTTGAGCCGCGAGCCTTGTGTCGAACTACCACACCCACCCCACGTGCACAGCTTCCCCTGTCACACTGCCCCTCACAAACCGTCCGGTCTCCAGCTGGTTCAGCTCGACCTTGACGGCTGCAACCGCCCCGTCCAATCATGTCGGCTTCCGTGGTCTCTGAGATGGAGGACGTCTCCAACAGCCCAGTGCCCCCCGAGACAGACGGTACCATCGCAACGCGGGCTCACTATGCGCCGCCGTGGGCCGATGTCAGTATCATCGGCATCGCTGGCAGCTCGGGCTCGGGCAAGTCGACGCTGTCTCAGGCCATTGTCAGCAAGCTCAACCTGCCGTGGGTTGTCATCCTATCCATCGTAAGTCTGACAACGCGGTCAGGGGCCAAACGTAAACAAGCGCTTATAGGTTTCTATGGCGTGTTAGGACTCGTTTTACAAGAGCCTGGATGCGGAGTCCTCAAGAAAGGCGTTTCAAAACGAGTACGATTTTGATGCGCCGAATGTAAGCCGAAGCCACCCGTGCGACCCCTCGTCACCAACCTCATTGTCGCCGCAGGCCATAGATTTCGACGTCCTGGTTGAACGACTGCGTGATCTCAAAGCTGGGTAAGTCTTTTGTATGGCCGCCTCTGCCTGGGACGTACCGGCAGCTGATGAGCTTTTCACGCAGGAAACGAGCCGAGATTCCAGTGTATTCTTTCGAAAAGCACGCCCGTCTTGACCAGACAACGTCGATTTATTCTCCGCATGTCCTGGTCCTCGAGGGCATCTTTGCGCTTTTTGACCCTAGAGTCCTCGAGTTGATGGACATGAAGGTGACGTTCTCATGGTCTCGTTGTATCGGCACGACGGGACTGACTCGGATCTAGATCTTTTGCGAGGCCGATGCAGATACCTGCCTTTCGAGAAGGAGTACGTCTGCACGCCATCCTTCTTTGTCTGGCCTGACGAGCTGACAAACTCCAAGTATTGCGCGACCAAAGGGACCGTGGACGAGACATCGAAGGCATCATCAAGCAATGGTTCACGTTTGTCAAGCCCAATTTCGAAAAGGTATCAAACTCGATCTCAGTCTTGGCCGAAGCAGTTTGTTGACACTGCGCAGTATGTCGACCCCCAGCGGAACGTCGCCGACGTTATTGTGCCCCGAGGTGTCGAGAACCACGTCGCCATGTGTGAGTGGTCGCCACATTTATGGAAGTGAGAGCCACTCGAAGCGCTGACTTGAGCAGCGATGGTCGTCCAGTTCATCCAGCACAGGCTGCTCGAGAAATCCACACACCACCGGGCAGCACTGACTCGGCTGGAGATTGGGTCTAAGTCGGAGCCGCTCTCGGAGAAGGTGGTGGTGATGAAGCAGACATCGCAGATGCGCGGCATGAACACCATCATCCACAACATCGACACGCTGAGCGAGGACTTTATTTTTTACTTTGACCGGCTCTCGGCCCTCCTCGTCGAGCAGTACGCTGTCCCCGCCTCGGTTACGTGAGCCGTGGCAACGGGAGAGCTAACCATCGAATTAGGGCATTAAACAACATCCCCTTTACACCTGCCGCTATCGCTACCCCGCAAGGTCTCACCTACGCCGGTCTGCGTCCCAAAGGCGAAGTCTCGGCGGTCATCGTCCTCCGCGGCGGGGCGGCGCTCGAAGCAGGCTTGCATCGGTGCATTACGGACTGCAAGACTGGCCGGATTCTCATCCAGAGCAACATCCGCACGGGCGAGCCGGAGCTGCATTACTTGGTGCTGCCCGACGACATTGCACAGCACGAAGCGGTGCTGCTCCTCGACGCGCAGATGAGCAGCGGCGGGTCGGCCTTGATGGCGGTTCAGGTGCTCGTGGATCACGGGGTCAAGGCGGAGCGGATCGTCCTGGTTACCTACAGTGCTGGGCGTATGGGGCTACACCGGCTGACCAAGGTGTTTCCCGGAATTACGGTGGTGGTTGGACAAGTGGTGCAGGATATCGAGGAGCGGTGGGTTGAGAGGAGGTATTTCCGCTGCTAGTTGCGTGCATGTACCTTGGATTCCGTGGCTGGACGAGGCGTTGCGGTGGACGATTGTGATTTTTGGGTTGGGGGACATCGTCTGGCGTTCTTACAGCTGTTTGGATGTGATGAGCTCGACATGTCGAGATCCGGTCTGTATTGTGGGTTGAACACGCGACCGAGTCGTGGACGTTGCAGAGTCACGACTCGAGTGTTTTGGGCTGATCTCAACCCCTATTTTGGCCGCGGAGACCACGGCACAGGGTTCCGAATTGCAGTTCCCGCCGCTGTGACCCTGTCGTCGACCCCTGGCTTAGCTCCATCGCACAGTGTGGATATTCGGAAGGTGGCGCTGAATCAGCAAGTGGTCTCGAGGTGGTGTCCCGCAGAAGCACACACAGTGCGTGGTATCAATCTTCTCCCGCATGTCAACTCCTCGCCTGGCCCTGATCCCAGGAGCAGTTGGTCCCTGTCCCTGGCTGCCCTGGCCGGCAGTCGGTCGCTGACGTAGCAACCTCGCTGTTCTGGTTGGCAGATAATTACGAGACGTCGGCCGCTTTCGCATCTGAGTTGACCAGCGCCTTTTTCGTCCTCTTGATTTTCTTCTTCCTAGACAATACCGTTGTTTTCAGGCTTTCACTCGCTCGCGCCGATCTCTTCTGAGCAGTTCGATTTTCTGTTCCCCTGATCTCTTATTCGCTGTGGAGCGCCGTCTGCTTGTCGCGCCTGGTCCTTGCGAATTGACGTCACCGCAAGCGCAAACACCAAACCCTACATCGCGATGCTCGGCCGTCGAGCAGCCCGACAAGCCGGGCTCTTCGGTTCTCGTGGCGCAAACTTGACAACAAAAAAACAATGGAGCAGGACTCAAATCCAGCCATTATTCACAATAACGCCTACTAGATCAAAGCCAACCGCAGGTCCGAGTTCGAGTTCGAGTTCGAGTCCGAGTCCACTTCCCTCGAAACGACTGCTGCCCGTGCCCCTCGTGCTCACACGCCAATTGTCGGGCCGGCCTCTCCCGCAACGAAACTCAAAACTCCTAAACTTCTGCTACCGTGCCGCGGCGTGGTTTGGCGGCTCGGTTCTGTTTGTCGGCATCGGCGTGGTCGGCTTCTTCCTCTACGATGCCTCGACCTACCAGGTGCACGAGAGCCGGGCCGATATCGACGTCTCTTCCCTCGCCATTAATCCCCGTCGCGGCGGCCCCAAGAACCTCCCGATTCTCGAGATAAACCTCGACGACAACGACAGCGAGGAGGCGCGCAAGCAAAAGGACAAGCCCAGGCTGGTGATCTTGGGCGGCGGCTGGGGTGGTGTCGCGCTAATCAAGGGCTTGAATCCCGAGAACTACCACATCACTGTCATCTCTCCGACCAACTACTTCTTGTTCACGCCGATGCTGCCATCGGCGACGGTGGGGACCCTCGGGCTGAGGGCGCTGGTGGAACCGATTCGGAGGATTATCCACAGTGTGGGCGGCCACTTCATGCGCGCCCGCGCCGAGGACGTCGACTTTTCCGCGCGGCTGATCGAGGTCTCGCAGAATGACTGCGACGGCAAGGAGCGCAGATTCTATGTACCTTATGACAAGTTGGTGGTTGCCGTCGGGTCCGTCACGAATCCGCACGGCGTCAAGGGCCTGGAGCACTGCCACTTCCTCAAGGACATTAGCGACGCCCGCGAGATCCGCAACAAACTCATCCACAACCTGGAGCTCGCATGTCTTCCGACGACGACAGACGACGAGCGCAAGCGCCTTCTCTCGTTCGTCGTGAGCGGGGGTGGGCCGACGGGCGTCGAGTTCGCCGCCGAGCTGTTCGACCTACTCAACGAGGACCTCATCCAGCTCTTCCCCCGGCTCCTACGCAACGAGATCTCGGTGCACCTCATCCAGAGCCGGGATCACATTCTCAACACCTACGACGAGACGCTGTCCAAGTACGCCGAGGAGCGCTTCGCCCGCGATCAGGTTGGCGTCCTAACCAACTCGCGCGTCAGCGAGGTCCGTCCGGACGCCATCGTCTTCACGCAAAAGGACGACAACGGAAAGGTGGTCACCAAGGAGCTCCCTATGGGCTTCTGCCTCTGGTCAACAGGCGTGTCGCAAAACGAATTCTGCAAGCGCCTCGCGACCAAACTCGGCGCCGCGCAGACTAACCGGCACGCGCTCGAGACCGACACGCACCTCCGGCTCAACGGCACCCCGCTGGGCGACGTCTACGCTATTGGTGACTGCGCGACGGTGCAAAACAACGTGGCCGACCACATTGTCAGCTTCCTGCGCGCCCTGGCCTGGAAGCGCGGCTCCGACCCAGAGAACCTGCAGCTTCGCTTCGACGACTGGCGCCGTGTCGCCGAGCAGGTCCGCAAGCGCTTCCCGCAAGCCGTCGGCCACCTCAAGCGTCTCGACAAGCTCTTTGCCGAGTATGACCGCGACCAGTCGGGCACCCTCGACTTTGGCGAGCTGCGCGAGCTGCTCGGCCAGATCGACAGCAAACTGACTAGCCTGCCGGCCACTGCCCAGCGCGCCCATCAGCAGGGGCAGTACCTTGCCCGCAAGTTCAACAAGGCCGCCCGCGCGACCCCAGGCCTGCGGGCCAACGACATTTCCGATGGGGATGTGGACGCCGCCGTGTACAAGGCTTTTGAGTATAGGCACCTGGGCAGCCTGGCCTACATCGGGAATTCGGCCGTGTTCGATTTGGGCAAGGGATGGGGCATGGCCGGCGGGCTGTGGGCCGTGTACGCATGGAGGAGCATTTACTTCGCGCAGAGCGTGAGCTTCCGGACGAGGGTCTTGATGGCGATGGACTGGGCGAAGCGGGGGTTATTTGGAAGAGGTAAGTTCCGGTCCCCTCCTTGGGGCCTATCTCACGTGGCTGGTGATGTGCGTGACTAATGGTTGATGGCAGATTTGATGAGCTATTGAAGACCGCTATCTCTTGGTACGTTAGGTATTGGTGGCGGCGGATCTCATCAGCGTTTGCGTGGCCCTTTTCAGCGCAAATAGACCTGAAGCTTCAAATTCACATTCTCTACGGAAGGTACCCTTCTCACTCGTGCGATGCATGGACGCATTTCTGCAGCAACAAAAGTCGCAGACCTCTACCATATCATCCCCAAGTGCCGCCACCACCGCCCCTCCCGCCCCTGCGCTGTGTCGAGAGCCGCCAGTCATCCTTGCCCTCAACCTTGTTGTACAGCGGCTCTATACGCTCCTGTTGGCGTCGTCTCGACATTTTCCCATTTGTCCCCGCCAGCGTAAAAAAGGTTGGCGCTGCGTCGACGAGCCATTTCGGCTCGACGCTGGTGGTCCAATGCATGTACTCGCGTGACGTAAGAACAAGTTCGTGGTAAATCACCCACTCGGCTTGTTTCCCAAACAGTGCTGAGGAAGGATGCATATATACCTGAGTGCCCTGGACGACAGTCTTGTAGCAACCAGCCCCGGCCCCGGCCTCTGTGTCCCTCCGGGCGGCATTGCGAAAAAAGCCGGCACACAAAGCTCGGCGTACCCGATCCGTCTCGCGACCACATGAAACGATGGGCTGCCGGTACCGCTCCATGATCCTCACGAGTTGTTCTCGCACGTCCTTGGCTTGTCTCATAGAGCGTGCTAGGATAAAGTTTTCAAAGCACCATGAGCTCGAGTAGCCACTCTGCTTCCACGAATTGTAGACGTTCAGCAGTGTCAAGTGATCACCGTTCGGGTCGTGAAATTTGGCTTTCTTCTGATCGGCCTGGGATTGCTTCTCTTTTGGTCGGTAGAACACGTTGGGCAGGTTCAACATGGCCACAACAGAGAGGATCTCTTCCGAGCACCCGAGATCGCCTGCCACAATCAACACCTTGGCAAGCGATGACTCAAGAGGAAAGTCGGCGAGCCTGCGGCCGAGCCGCGTCAAGATCCCCTCGTCATCGAGAGCGCCTAACGCATATAGCTCTTCGAGGGCGGCTAGCATCGTGTTGACAGGTGGTGGGTCCATAAAGTCAAACCGCAAGAGATCATTGATTCCCATTGCTTTGAGCATGAGGATCGTTGTGCTCACGTTCTGGCGTTGAATGGCGGGTATTGGCGAGGGGAGCATCTCGGACTGGTATGCCGCTTCCGTGTAGAGCCTGAAGCATTTCCCTGGCCCAGTCCGGCCAGCCCGGCCGGCTCGTTGGTTGGCTTGGGCTTGTGAGATGGGCGTGATGATGAGCGAGTCCATGCCCAACTTTGCATCATAGGCATCCTGCTTGACAAAGCCCGGGTCTACGACGTAGTAGATATTGTTGATGGTGATGGATGTTTCGGCGATGTTGGTGGCGATGACAACTTTTCGTCCACCTGGAGGAGCTGGATCAAAGATCCGACTCTGCATCTCGGGAGGGAGTGCTGAGTACATGGGAAGAATTACAAGCTCCGGGACCCCTGACCCGAGAGCCTTCAATCGGCCGGAAAGAACCTCGCAGGATGTATCGATTTCTTCCTGTCCCGTCAAAAACACAAGGATATCACCAGATGGCTCTCCCAGATGAATCTCCATGACAGTGGCCAGAGCCGCATCGAGATAGTCGGATTCCGGCTCTCGCGAATACAACATTTCGACAGGAAACGTTCGGCCAGGGATGGTAAAGATCGGGGCGTTGTTGAAGTAGGATGAGAACTTTTCGGCATCAAGTGTAGCAGACGTGCTGATCACCTTGAGGTCCGGCCGCTTCTTCAAAGTCCTCTTCAACAAAGCGAACAGAACATCAGTGGCGATGGTCCGTTCGTGCGCTTCGTCAAGGATGACGACCGAGTACTTCTTGAGGTCCGGATCCAGCAGGATTTCGCGTTGCAGCGTGCCGTCTGTCATGAATTTGATCTTCGTGGCTGGACCCGTGCAGTCTTCGAAGCGAATAGAATAGCCCACTTCCGCGCCCAGAATGCAGCCAACCTCCTCGGCCACGCGTTTGGCCACCGACATGGCGGCCACCCGGCGAGGTTGGGTACATCCAACAATACCGCCAGTGGCAAAACCCGCTTCGGCCAGGTACTGTGTTAACTGCGTCGTCTTTCCCGACCCAGTCTCGCCGACCACGATGAGGATTTGATTTTGTCGTATAGCGTCGATCAGTTGATCGCGGAATGCAAAGATTGGAAGTGATTGCCGCTGCTGTTTGATGGACATGTCTGCCCTCTTCTCAGACAGCTGATCGTTGTGTTGGACGGCGCAGCTCTGACCTGGAATGGTACTCGGCTTTGTGGCCCTGGTGTTGGCAGTCCTGGTCTCGCTGGCGAAGTTGGGTTGATCGGAGTCTGCCATCGGATCGTTCCACAGAGTTAAAAGGTCAAGGTTCTTCCCTCCGTTAGTAGCAGCTTCGGCAGCCGCCTCAGCCTTTGCCTGTCGCAACTCAACCCTCTCTTTGGCCAAAGTGGCCCCAGACATGGCAGCGCGATTCAAAAACCCGTCGGGAGCTTTCACGACACGAATAGGCGATAGTTCAAGAGACTGGCTGGTTTGCCCAACAAGGAATGGCGGCTCCTCTTCTCTGACTTCGATGTCGACGTCTTCTTCCAGTTCCAGCCCATGGTCACCTCTGAGCACTGCGTTGCCACCAAGGGCAGGGAAGTCTGAGGCTTTCGCAACTCCAGCTGCGATCAATTGGCGAATCTCCCACCGCTCGGGGGACGTCATCCTCTTCTCTTGCCGTACCGCAGTCTCGGGCTGTTGTGAACCAGCGTCGGTGTGTCCATCCCTGCCTCTGCCGAGAGGCAGCGTATTGGAACCAGAACCCAAGTCCATGTGGGGGGCGAGGTCCCGGCCCGTGTCCTGATCAGCGTCCTTCATTGACAACCCAACTCGCGCCCCATCTATGCTGATGACCTTGACCTTGACTGGCCGTCCGCGCTCGACCGAATGCGATGGGTGGCTGCGCGCGTCTGCCAGCCGTGAAATGTGAACGAGGCCCGTCAGGTTCCCTCTGACGCCGTGGAGATTCACAAATGCGCCGAAGTCCTTGACTCCCGTCACGTGCCCATCGTAGATTCTGTGTAGAACAGGAGCTTCGTCCATCTCTGGCGCTGGCCGGCGGGATGCCCGCCGGTTCTCGTGATCAAGGTCTCTGCTTCGACTCCGACTGCGTCCACGTTTCCGCGTTTGCGGTTCATTGATGCGCGTCTTTGGCTCCGATGCTTTCAGGTCAGCGAGGGCGTCACCGGTATCATCGGGACCTGGCGCCTTACCGGGCAGGACCAGGCCGGAAGCGAAGTGGGCCTTCCCGGCGACGGGTTGTTTGTCGGCTTCAGCCTGTGCGGCGGACATCCTAGCCTTCATGGACGGATGCATCATTCGGACGAGCCGGTCGATGCTCTCGAGGAAGCTCGGAGGGAAGGAATCGGCGTCAATCCCAACCATTCTCCGTTTGAACACCTCGAGCGTGTCGGAATCGAGCCGTTGTGCGATGATGAACTCGGCGAGGTTCTTGTCGGCGACACCAAGGTGGTTCTGGAGCTCCGAGACCACCTTGCTCACAAGACCAACCAGCTCGAGATCAAAAAGGTCCTCCATGTTGGTGAGAATTGTACACAGGAGAGGGCGGATTGACAAAACCGTTTGCAAGAACCGAATGAAGCTCAGCGGTTGACAAGCTGAAGCAGCGGAGAAGAAGCGCGTCCGGACGACCAGGGCAGCTTCTTGGCACGCGGGTGTTGCCTAACCAGACTCGTTAGATGCATGTTTGGCTGGCAGACCAAACCAGAGTGTTGTGTCATCTGCCTCGGCGACTTCCAGGTTGGTTGAGCAATGTGACACGCAACCCTGTCAGCGCAACGATTTTGACTTCCTCTGCTTGATCACCTGGCTGGAAACTCGAGCGACTTGCCGCTATGCAAGAGTGGCGTCTCTGAAGTCCAATACCATTTCGTTCGGATGGGAAGTACAGAAGAGTTTACAAAATCACAGAAGGGCCTTCGGGCCGTGTACAGCCGGCTTCTTCTGCACGAGTTGAATGAAGGCCTGGTTGAGGAGCTCTTGCCAGTCCTTGAGTGAATGGGATCGGATGGTCCAGGACAGATGGAAACCCGATGCCGCGGGTGTATCACGGCACTGAGGATCAAGGGAAACACCCCAGATGTAAGCTACGGTTAGCAAGAAGTAAAGAGGAATTGCTGACTGGTAAAATCCACTTCCTACGCCTTGATTCAAGGCGCGTGCTCTCACGCGGCTCCGTGCCCGGACCAAGCCGTCCTTCTTCCAACCTATCAGCTGTGCCGCCGCGTCCCGACAGCATGGTAGCACAGTGCGAGGACTGATTCTCATGGCAGTGCCAAGAGTTTTCTTCCGCTGTGGTTCTCGCCATCGCCAGAGCTTCCATGACATGACATTGGTACTTCCGGTTGCTCACTTGACAGGATTCCATGTCTATACTGCTCGCAGTTTATACAGGATCGCCCATCGGTGCAGTGTGCCGTGACCTAGCACGAGACTCCCCAATGTCTGCACAATTTCGGCCATGGGTAAACCCCCGAGGTGGGTTCAAGCCGAAGTGATGCATGCCCATTGCCACCCTAAAACGACAACTCGCGATTACGAAATGGAATCAAGGCCAACACCACCGCCTCCTCGTAGTACCCCCTCCGCTCCACCGCATCACCTGTCAACAACCCGACGGAACCATTTTTCTGCTTCGTGTTCACCCCGCCAAAGACCACCTCGTCCGCTCTCCCCAGCTCCAAGCCCCCCCTCACCAACGCGGCCGTCTCCCGAGGGAGGTAATACATCGCCGTCCTCGCCTTCCCCACCGTTCCGTCCCGGCCCTGCACCACCACCCACGCAAAGGATTGCAACAAGGCGACCCCTCCACCATCTGCGGAGCCGAGATCGGGATACGGATCTTCATCCACCCCGCCCTCGATCCCAACCCAGTAGTCAGCCCCCGGCTCGGCGGCGCGCAGCCCCTCGACGCGGTTGCGCGCGCCCTGGAGCGTGATGGCGTCGGAGAGAGGCTGATCGGGCACCCCCGACGGGACGGACAGGCCGCGGACCGCGGGCGGGTCGGCTTGTGGGAACATGCGGGCGAAGGCGCGGGCGGCGGCGAGGATCTTGACCGGGTTTTTGGAGGCTACGAGGATGGTTTGGGGAAGTGTTATGGATAGGGTATCAGTCTTGGTGGTAGTGTCGGCTAAAGTGGTGGTGGGGACGGGGGTGGCGGTGGGAGGGGTAGCTTCGGGGAGCATTGTGACGACCGGCCGTCTTGAGTGGGGGGTCTGGTTGCAGGAGACGTCGGGAATTGTATTTGAGGACGTCTATGCGTGCTATCGAGGTTCTTGATTTGGAAAGACCTGACGCGATGGCATGATGGGAAGCGGCGGCTCAGGTAAGAGCATGTGGGATGCCATTCAGCGGTGAGTGGAAACCCAATCGAACCCCTCTCGAGGCCCTCTAGGACCGGACCCCACTCGGCACATCTGAACCGCGCCCGCTTCCGCTCTCACTGCGGTCCGGTTCCGGAGAGGGCGACGCAGGATGCATTTCGCGAGAAGCCAGCTCGAGATGTCCCAATAGCTACCAAAATATGCTCCTGGAACCAGCTCTGTCTATCCACCCTCGCTCTAGACGCCCAACTCGGTTTCCGCACTAATTGTTGAGGCACTCACCCCCGCCCAGCACCATCTCACGAGCGCGGAACAGACGTTGAAAGGAGACCAAGAACATTTCTCATTCTCCCGGAAAGTACTTCATTTCCACTCATGCAAGGTGTAGCCTTGCACAGGTGGGACATTGTTCTCGCGTTCCTGGTGGCGCCGCGACATCAGAGCCTGGAGACGTGGAATTTATGGTTCGCTACCACAACACCAATGGAAAAAAAGAAGACCAGAGCTGTCCCAGAACGTATTTTCGCCCGCCTATACAAGTCTTCACAATGAGAAATCCTTGTATGTCCACTTTTCGGTCACCTTGGTCTTGGCCTGTTTCCTGAATGGAATCTTCCTCCGGCTCTCCATCTTGCCCCTGACCAGCATGCTGCGATACCGGTCCTTGAGCAGGTTACCCTCTGGCTTGAGCAGCCGGAGGGAGTCCTGCAGCTCGTCAGGCAGCACCAGCTCCAGGTCCTTCTCTGGGAGTTTGAACTTGCCCAGTTGCCTCCGACGCAGCTCCAAGTCGTCGCCGTCCTCGCTCGCGTCGCTCATCTCGACCTTCTCCAGCGCCATTTGACGCTCCTTCTCGGCCACCTCGAGCGCAATCTGCTTGATGCGCTCCTCTTGGACCCTCTTCCGTTTCATGGCCGCCTCGTGCTTCGCTTTCCGCTCCTCCTCCTTCCGGCGGTTGATCCTGTTCCTCTCCGCTTGGGTCTTGCGCCGTGGCCGCTTCACCTTGACGCTAAGCTCCTCCCCAGCGCTCTCAAAGCCTTCCCACGCGGAATCGTCTTCCCACTCGGAAAGGTCCGCCCGTGCTTCAGCTGCCTCAGCCTCTGCTGCCGACCGCGCGGCAGCCTCCAGCTTGATACGCTCAGCCTCGAGCTCCTCCAGCCTCTTGCGCTCCGTTTCCACGACCTTCTCGCTCTCCTCGATGAGCCGGCCCTGGTAGTCGTTGAAGGCGGGATTGTAGCTGTGGCCGCCCTTGGGCCTTGGCACCGCAGGGATGGCTTTTCCACTGGCTGCCAGCGAGATGGGCTGCTGGTGGAGTGTCTTGGGCTTCTTGACCTTCTCGGCCTTGCGCAGGAAGGAGACCCCCTCCTCCGTCATGGGCTCCTCCTTGGGCTCGTCCCAAACATCGTACTCGGTGTCCACAACCGCGACAGTCTGCTCGTGATGCCCGTCGGCGACCTTCTTTATCCGGGTGAGTTCCTTGTGTGTGACATAGGTGGTCCGTTGTCTCTTGACAGGGAGAATTCCGTCGGTAGTCTTGTCGCCGGCCCGTTTGCGCAGCGACACAGCCGGCACTGCCGACCGTTGCGCAATAATCTCGTCGGCTTTCAGACCCTTCTTGACGTGCTTCGAGAACCGCTTCGTGAGCTCGGCGTCGCCGACGACATCGAGGGTAAAGAGTTCGGCCGATTCCTTCTCAGCAATAACGCCTCTATGTCGCTGTCAGTCAATTGGATCTGCAGCGCATCAGAGCAAAACGCACCCCTTGATGATTTGGTCGTTGAGTTCCTCGAGGCCCTGCTGGACTTCGGAGATGTCGACGTTCTTGCGCCATGCCTTTTTTCCCTTCCTGGAAGGCTGTTTATGTTGCTGAGGAGCGTTCGGGTTACCCGATAGGGGCTTGAGAACGGGCATCGTGGCGGTCGGAAGGATGTCAGAGCTGGCGCACTTTCTTGACGTTCCTTGGGTGTTCTTTGTGTGCTCCTCGCTTGCGTCTGAAGCACTGTGGTGCTCTGCTCTGTTTCCAGCGGTGGGGCATTCTCAAAATTTCAAGTGCTGGACAGGGCGATAAGATAATCTTGTTTACACAGTAGGCCAGCAAGATTGACGCACAGACCAGTGAACGCCACTTGCAGCGGTGGGCCCCAAGTCCGCAGCACGGCCTCCCTGCCAGCTGGCAGGGATGATGCTCGCCAAGAGCTGCAGCGCCCGGCGACCGCGCCCCTTTTCCCGGGTTCTCGAGTGGCCCGCCAAGTTGCCAGGTGCCAAGTGCCATCGAGAGTGCCAGTCGATTTCCACCAAGCACCCGATCGATTCCAGAGAACATTCCGTGCTTTGCGCTGACCAGTCGAGCCAGTGCCGGAGAATACGCTACTCGGCCTCAAGAAGGTCTCTTAATCTCACTCCCACCACGAGCCGTCCACAAAGCCACACGACAAGCCGGCGCTGTATCGTTCCCACGCCACCGCCCCGGAACCCCTCCTCGCTTGCGCATCTCTCAACACTCCCAGTCCACCACCTCCTCCGCCACCTCCACCACCATGGCACAAGCAGGAGCTGGCGGGTCGTACAACAACCCGCTGAAGAAGTTCAAGTACGCATGCTCCAGCAACGCCGCGCGCCGGCCTACGATGCTGACCTTGGGAATAGGCTGGTCTTTCTGGGGGAGCAGAGTGGTAGGCGATTCCGTACCCGGCGCCGGGCGGCGACGAAGAGCGCTGCTTGCTAACCGTGCGTGTCTGATAGTCGGCAAGACATCGCTCATCACACGCTTCATGTACGACTCGTTCGACAACATGTACCAGGCCACCATCGGCATCGACTTCCTCTCCAAGGCAAGCCCCGACACTCCGCGCGGGAAGGAGATCTGCTGACCAGGCTCGGCAGACCATGTATCTCGAAGACAGGACGGTGCGGCTACAGCTCTGGGATACAGCCGGCCAGGAACGATTTAGGAGCTTGATTCCGTCCTACATCCGGGACTCGAGCGTGGCGGTGGTGGTCTACGACATCTCAAGTGAGCGCCAGCCTTCTACCTCTTACCTCAGGCACCCCTTCCCCTCCTCCGGCTCCGTATGCTGACCCAACCCACCGCCACAGACGCGAAAAGCTTCCAAAACACAAGGAAATGGATCGACGACGTGCGCGCTGAGCGGGGGAACGACGTCATCATCGTGCTGGTGGGCAACAAGACGGATCTCAACGATAAGCGCGAGGTAACGACGCAGCAGGGTGAGGAGGAGGCGAAGCGCAACAACCTCATGTTCGTCGAGACAAGCGCCAAGATCGGGCACAACGTCAAGACCCTGTTCAAGAGGATAGCCCAGGCGCTGCCGGGCATGGAGGGGACCGACGCCACTGCCCAGGCGGCCAACCAGATGATTGACGTCAAGACGCCTGCCGCTCCGGCGCAGCAGGAGGGATGCGCATGCTAGAGGGCGCAGAGCAGATACTGGCGGGAGAGAGGAAGACATGACGATCCCGGGCCCGAATCTGTTGGGAGTCAGTGCCAGGCTATGTGGGATAGGATGGGGTGCGTCTGCATCAGCGTTATATGAATCTAATAATATGTACTCCATAACTGTCGGTTTCGCATGTCTCACTTCTTCCTGGTTAGACCGCTGCTCTAGGTGAGATGCATGTATTCGGGCACCAAGAACAAGAGGCGTGGCATCACAGGGCAGGAATCCACTGAAGCCCGACAAACAGCCTGCTTCTTGGTCAAAAGTGTGTCGTCAACCTAACCAACCGATATATTTTACCCGTCTCTCAGTCTCGGGGGCCCCAGACATCGGGTGCCTAGCTACCTAGCTAATCGCATGCCCATGGTCTGTGACAACTGCCCTCCAATTAAACGCCGAATTCGCCGAATTCCCAACCGATGGTGTCTATAAACTCGTTTCGAGGAGCGCGAGAGCATGCGCCCCGGATGGGCCCGTGTCGCAACATGCAGGACCGCCGGTGAGTGTCCTCATGCTGGAGGTCGGATACGGTATGATAATGGCCCCGTTCCATTCCCTCTGGCCCCCATGGCATATGCGCCAGCGATAAGCGATGCCGAACCCAAGCCATGACGGGATTGTGCGTGTGACGTGGGGTTATGTAGTCAGGGGCAAGCCCTTCAGTCGGTATCCATCTCGTCGTCCTCGTCATCCTCGTCGTCCATGTCCTCACCCATGAGGCCGCCCACGGACTCGGTGATCTCCTCGACACCGCCGTCCGTCCGCACCCTGAGTCTACGCACCTCGCCGCCGAATGCCTTCGTCTTCTTGCTGCCGCGCAGCGTCGCCAGCTCCTCAGCCTCGAGCTCCTCCACGTCGACGCCCCGCTCGGCCGCCAGCTCGGCCAGGCGCCTCTTTTCGCTACCGCGCAGGCGGGGCAGCAGATGCTCGTTCTCGGCAACGAGCTTGCGAGCAGCAGCGACGGCGCGGGCACGCTTGCCGGCCATGCGCTTCTTGTAGAAGATGCGCTCGCGGCGCGTGCGGATTTCGCTGATCCGCTCCATGGCCTTGAGCGTCGTGGCAAAGAGCTCGCGGTCGTAGCGCACGGGCACGTTGCGCCGCGCCGCGAACTGCAGCGTACTGTCCACCACCAACTCCTTGCCGGCGTTCTTGCGGTACGCCTTGGTCCACTTGAGCTTGCGCGGGTTGCGCTTCATCTTGAAGTTCTTGTGGCATTTTGAGCGGCAGAAGCGGAACGATTTGCCTGGAGGAGAGGGACGGAGGGTCAGTACGGTCTCGCGTGACGTTGAGGGGGGAAAGTCGTCGTCGCCGTCGTGGGAAGGAGAAACGAACCGTCATTTCTCATAAAGGTGATGCCTTTGCTGGGCCAAGCGGGCCTCCCGCAAAAGAAGCAGTTGTCGACACGCATCTTGAAGCTCGGAACCGGCGGTTGTTCGTGAGGGTTGCCGAGGGGTCTGTCGTCGAGTGCACAACCTCCGCTGCAGTTGATGCAGGCCTCGATGGCCCCCGAAAAAAATATTGACCGCCTCTGGCGGAAAAAAGGTGGGGTCAGGGCAATCTCTTATCAGCGGGTCGCTGTGAACTAAAAGGGTTAGGGTTGGAGCATGTGGAGCCGTTTGCCGCTGGATCCTTCAGTCTCGTCGGAGCAACCACAGAACCCATCAACAGTGATGAAGGAACGCGCAAAGCTGGGGGATGATCTTATTGCTTGGCCACTTCTTCTACTCGAAGACCGATAAACATGGATTTTGCTTGTACTTGTTCGTCTTTCGAGCATCGGCTAAAGCGCAATTCTACCTCCGTAATTCTAGCTCTATAAGATTAAATTCGTTGGATGGGCAGGCGAGCAGACAAAGGTCCATCTCACAGAGCACAATGGTGGCTGAGGGATTCATCGCTCAGGTGCCAGCTTCTCCGCGTCGTGTCTTGTCGCCAGCTTGATGAACCGCACTATCCCCAACACAAGCGTTGACGTCTGTCCACATGACCCCATTCTCGCCGCCAACAGCCAATGCCGCACCCTCGCTTGGAGCTTGACTCGGACTCTACACAGTCAACGTTAACGCCAAGCCGGTCTCTGGGTGGTCGACCGTCCTTCCCCCCTGCAGGGGCGCACTTCGCCAGCAGGCCAGCCAGGCGTGCCAGGCCCGCCTCCCAGATGAGGAGTGTCTCACGAGACCAGCAATCCGCGACCATCTGGCGCGCCCCTGACAATGCTGACCTGGTCTTCCTGGTCCATACACATGAAAGAGAAAGAGTGATATTATGAAGTATGCAAGACAAAATCAAATAACCAGCAGCAGAAATATATATCTGTATAGCGCGCGCATTGGCCTGAGGACAGACAACCGGCCGGACTGCTCTTGTTGCTGGACTGCTCTTGTTGCTGGACTGCTGTCACAGCTCCCCCTTCCACTGGCCCAGCAACCCAAGCCCGTTTAGTATTGACTGGCCGCGAGTGTGCAAGAGGAAATCTTGACACTGTCTGCCTCCATTCTCGTCACATTGGCTTCAAAACTTCATTAACCCGCCGTTGATCTCTTCCGATGAGCTTTGACTTCAGCTCGGCGCAATGTTTGGGGATTGGAATTGGGCACTCACTCCACCAGCTCCACAGCATCGCGGGGGTGGAGTCTGGGGAAGTGGAGCTTCAACACAGACGGGTCCACCAGTCCCTTGCCTGACACGCTAACGCGCGACCAAAGCCGGAAGCGACGGCCGGGTCAATTCGAATATCAAAACCTCAAGTCTTGGACTCACTTCCCTTAAAGATGTGGCGTCGATAGCACCGACTTTGGGGAACGGGAGAGTCGGGTGTGGCTTGCCTGCAGGCTGTCACGATCAATCGGGGCCAGCTGGTTCACGACCAGACGTCCCAGCGTTCATCCTTCGGGTCGAACATGGGCGCCATGTCATCTGAGTCAAGGGAAGGGGCCAGGCTCGCTGGCACAGGAGCTGTGTGATTGAAGAGTGACGTTCCCTCCAGGCCTTGATTGGCGCTGGCTAATACGCCGCTGGTTACCCCGCTCTTTTGGTTCGGGTTGGGAACGCACGCCCTTGGCCTGTTCGGCCTGGACGTGCGTCCCTGCGGAGGGGACCAGAAACAGCCTGGAGTCTTGAGTCGGCAGGCAGCCCCCCTTTCAGTTGCTGGGTGCCCGCGCTTGTGTGTGCCAGCAACTGGGCTCAGTCGCACACCTCTCCTCGTATTAAAAGGCTGCTGTCACTTCCCTCTGAACTCCCTCTTCCCCTCTTTGTGTGACACACCAACTTCTTCAAGATCTTGTCTGCCACCAGCGCGTCAGCCGTCAGCCACCAGCCATCAAGCCTCTTCCACATCGCCAGCCTTTTCTCCATTGGGCATCGCGTTTTCACCAACTCCTTCTATCGCGGGAACACCAAGGTCGATTCGCCGTCGCACCTTTATTACGCCCAGAGGTGAGCAACAGTCGACGAGTATTTGTTTTGCCACCTTTCCGCCCACCTTTCATT
>FTCU01000312.1_pt1 | contig 62954 bp, 76 predicted proteins | sample 1639521 | NCBI WGS metagenome assembly FTCU01 (sample SAMEA3914864, study PRJEB12502) | metagenome | biome: forest; material: soil | place: USA | collected 2012-03-12 | depth 0.3 m
GAACCGGACCTCGACCCCCGCCCACCGCCTCCCCTGCCACAGTCCTCACTCCCGCACCCACCACCCCCCTCGCCCGCACTCATCTCACAAGCCCGACAGCACTACTTGGAGGGAGTGTGGCCCACACGACGAGGCATCGACGCCCCCAACGCCGCCGCAGCAGACGCCGCCGCCGCAGTCGTAGCTAGAGAAGAGGAACTCGCGAGCCCGGGCGGCAGGTACCGCGCGCTCGCCGACGCGGACGGACCGGGTCGCAGTGCAGTGACGGGAGGCGGCGTGCTGAATCCACCGAGCGGCGCGGCCGGGTACGAGATCTGCGGCGTCGGGTACGAGATCTGCGGGCGGTCGTTGCCGCTGGCGCGCCGGGCGCCGCGGCTGCGGTGCAGGCCGTGGTGGTGGCGGTAGCGCGGTGCGGGGGCCGAGGAGCCGCCCGGGGAGCCGCCCGTGCTGCTGCCGCTTCCGCCGCTTCCGCCGCTCATGCTTGCGCTGGGACTGGCATAGCCGCCGCTCCTGCTTGCGTTGGGGCTGGCGTAGCCTCCGCTCCTGCTTGCGTTGGGACTGGCATAGCCGCCGCTCCGGCTTGCGTTGGGGCTGGCGTTGCCGCCTGGGCTGAGGGGGGTTCTGCTGGACGAGACGAGGCCGGCGGCTTGGGCATTGTGGGTGGCGACGCGGTTGAGGGGGATTTGCGCGCGCGGACTGGGCGGGGGAGGGTACTGCTGGGGTTGGCGCTGCTGGAGGGGCATGGGCTGGTAGAGGCGTTGCTGTTGCTGGCGTTGGGTGGGTATCGGCTGGTTGAGGTAGATGGATGGGAGGGCCCCGAGACCGCCGGCGGGCGCTTTGGCACGGTAGGCGCCTTTGGCTTGGGGAGGTGCGGCTTGGCTGGGCAGGGTAACGACGGTGGGGATGAAGTCGGGTTCGCGGCGTTTGGTTTGGCCGTCATCGCCCTCGGAGGTCGGGAAGTAGTACGCTGGCTGCGTGGGCCCCAGTTGGACCACGGGTGGCTTGGTGCGGACCGCGGTGGGAGACACTGGTGGAGGAGGCACGGCTTTCGAAGGGAGGGGCGGCGGGGGCATGGACAGTTCTTCTGGTGTTGGACCGGGCGGGCTTCGACCGAGGAGGCGGTCACGAACTCTCCGGAGCCGGTTGCGCCATTTCCCTCCGGCCATGTCCAGAATGGTCAGTCGCCGAAGTCCTGAAAGGGAGGTGATGACGAGTGAAAGGCCAAGCGCATGGGGGGATACGGATATCTCGGGGGTGCTCCGTTGACTTCTGTCGATACCCGAAGGAAAGATATAAAGCGAATGACGCGCCTGGCGATCCAGAACAAGCGAGTGACTGAAGTTGTAAACTGTTGGCGTGAAGGGGATGTGGAGGGACGGGGACGATGAGCGTTTGGGGACGTTAACCGGCTGATCTGTTCCTGCTTCCTTCCCGCCCTTGTATTGCCATGTCGGTCGCGTCCGGGTTGATTCCTTGGGATGGGTCGGTGGTGTGGAAGCGGCCGCCGGGATGAGAGGGCTGTCAAGTCGAGCTTGACAGAAGGAAAGCGGTTCCACGACGACCATAACATGGCCCTCATCTTGGCCCTTCCAGAATCACATCATCGAAGCAAAGCCGAAAACCAACTCCAGTTATTTCCGTAACCTAGATACAGTCTCGCAAAAGCCGACATCCCCGACTGGCAAGGAGCTGAGGGGAGTAGTCAAATCCCTCCGTTAACAAACCAGAAATCTCATCGATGCCCAAGACTCTCGTCTCAATCACACCTCTCGCCTTGGACAGCCGCGCCACGCCACGCCGCATCTAAAACTCGACCACAACAGCCTGCCCATAAATCGGGCTCACCCCATCGCCCCAGATCCCAACAATCGACAGCAGGAATCCCAGGCCGGTCAGCGTGCTCCTCACAATCTGCTTCTTCAAGAAGACCTCCACATCCGCCCGCACCTCCTCACCATTGACATCCCGCTCCTCAGCCTCGACCTCCTCCCCATTGCTCGCCTCGCTGTGCGCATCCGAGCCGGTCCCAAGCACCTCATAGCTAGCCTCCATCCGCGCCCGCGCCGCGGCAGCGCGCTTCTCCCTCTCCTTCTGCTTCTCCCTGCTCGCGGCAGCGGCAGCCGAGCGGGACGAGCCCGCCGGGGGCGCGGGGCCCAGGGAGAGGAGGTACGGGGCGAGTAGGTCGGACGCGGCGAGTTGGGAGGCGACAATCAGGGTCGAGGCGTAGAGCAGGTAGGGGTGGCGCAGCGGGCGCGGGGAGAGCACGTAGGCGAGTGTGAAGGCCGAGGAGGAGACGGCGGTGAGCAGGCGGAGGTGGCGCTTCGCCGTGGTCGTCAGGGCATCGAAGGCGCGGGACGCGGTGCTCGCCGAGGGGAGGGTCAGGAGGGCGGGGATGGTGAGCGAGGAGAGGGTGTAGGAGAGGCCCTGGAGAGAGGCGATGTTAGTACGGGTTGCTTGGTGGATGGATGCGTGGTTGTGGTCGACGGGATGATCGACGGGATGAACGACTGCGTCGCATCATGCAAGGCGGGGAAGAGGCAATGAACGACATACCGTCAGGACACCGAGCGACACGGTGCCGACAAACTTGAGCACCGAAACGCCCCTCGCGGCCATGGTTGCAATCGTCTGCCGTCAAGACGGTGGATTCGCACAGGGCTTCGAGTGATCCAGTTAAAGTTATGGAGATGGAAGTCGGGTTGTTGGGTTGCGTGCGAGTCGGGAGCAACACATGCTGGACGCTCGGGATTGGGGAGGGGAGGGTCGGAGGGGAGGGGCCTGAGCTGCCGCCTCGGGAGCCAACTTGGGCGCCAAGCTGGGCTCCATCGCCCTGCGTCATCGCTGATGCTCGCGTTAGCGCTACGGAGCACGGTTGGCGCTACGAGTACGCTAGCCAGCCCTAACCCTGCCACAGCGGGGGCAGTCTTGTTGACCTCCACCCCCAAACTCCAGAACACATCAGGGGTAAATTCGCTCGCTCTGAACATCCCTGTCAAAAGGCAACGTGCCAGAGTGGTTAATGGGTACGCCTCGAAAGCGTATGGCTTCGGCCGCAGCGGTTCGAATCCGCTCGTTGTCGATTACTTTTGGCTCCAGCTTTGTTTTTGCTGGTAGAACTTGGGTGCAGTGAAGCTGTCAGACCGGGTGTCTGGGACTGAGAGATGCCTTGCGAAGTTCCATGCTGGACACGAAAACTCAGAACAGTCGAAAGAAAAATAAGAGAGTCAGGTTGCCCAAAACAAGAGGTCCTTGTCGATGATTTTCAGGGAGCTATCTATCTGGCCATGTCTTGCTGGGCTCTTGATCGAGGGGGTCAGTCGACTTGAGAGGAGACCTTGGGTCAGTTACAATAGCAGTCCGCAGCAAGCTCTGCTCAAAAGACATGGATTTGCTCAAGTTACTCGCTCTACGACGGAACCAAGCTGCCTTCATACACCAAACCCCTACTCCACCGCCAACCGCCACAGCCCATCCCCAAGGAAATGCGCGTCCTCCATGACGGGCCCCTTGCCCTTCTCCCTCACATCCTTCGTCCCCATGACCAACAAGCCCACCGCCGCAGCCTCCTCCTTCCCCTCGGCCATCACCACAACAGGCTCCCCCTTCTCCAGCTCCCTGCTCCAGTGTCCCTCCTCATCCGGCCCCTCATTCGGCACCTTGACCTCATCCTCATCCTCCCCCTCCCCCACCTCCTTCTTCACCACCTCCTTCTGCGGCTGCCCAGCATCCCGATCCACCACAACCGGCAGTCTCCCCCCGGCGCTCGTCAACCCCGGCGCCATCAGCGTCGCACCGCTCAGCACAAACCGGATCGCACCCCGATCGATCCGGATGGTCGGGAAGCACGCGGGGAAGCGGTGCACCAGCCGCAGGTGCGGCAGCAGCACGCCGTTGTTGTCCTGCTGGTACACGATCGGGTGGCCGTCGATGACGTACAGCGAGACGCGGTCCGGCAGCTTGACCAGCTCGAGCGACGACTTCTTGGGGAGCACCTCGTCGATGTGCGGGGTCAGAAGGGGGTAGGTCGAGAGGATCGAGTTGCGGATCGAGCGCTGGATGGAGGATTTGAGTTTTTGTTTGGGGGAGCCGTGGAGGCTTGCAGAAGGGGGGAAGGTCAGCTTGGGTTTGAGTTTGGATTTGCGGGAGAGGAGATGGGAAGGGTGGTGGGGGATGGAGGTTGCGGGGGTCCCAAGGATTGCGGGCTTACTCTTTCTTGAACATGGTGGATATCGGGTGAGCGGTATGCTCGTTCTTTATGGTATATTTGGTTTATTCAAAGTGACGAGGGGGTGTGGTGTTGTGGTTGAGGCTGGTGTGGACGGTCGTTGGTCATGCGTTGCTTGTTTGTTTGCCCCGAGATTGTTGCTCAATGGAGGGGAACAAGCTTGGTGGGGTTGCCGCAAATGCCAAGCTTTTGGCGGGGGTGCTTTGTCTCCTACCAGCACCCTCCTCGTGGCGTCCTGGTTCGGCTCTCTGATGGAGAGCAGAGGGATTGTAAATGGGCAAGCAGCTCGAAATCACTTCTGAAGTCGGTCTCAGAAACATATGGTATTGGTATTGTACAAGTCAATCAGGCAGCTAATCAAGACAGCTCGCCCAGCTTCCTTCTCCTCCCTCTCTGCCCCCTCGTCTCGTCCGTCCCCTCAACCATGGGTGACATGCGAGACGGTGCCGTCTTCCTTGACAAACACGTTGAGCCTGTCAGGGTTGAAGTCCCTGGTCATCATGCTGCCGGGCTCGACGACGCGCGACGACTGCGGGAGGTCCTTCTTGCAGAATGCCTGGAGAAGGAGAAGTCGTCAGCGTGAGTCCGGAGGCTGCAACGGCGGCCGGCTTACAGTTTCGGACGAAGGCCCATCGCATATCGTCTTGCCAGCCAGCTTGCTCGTCCACTCCTGCGTCTTGTCGCCGCCCATGTTGTCGGCGGTCACTCCTGGAACGACGAGAGGCATGTTGGGCGTCTTTTTCTGGGTCTGAATACGTGTCGATGTGGAAAGATACTGCAGTGCACCTTTGGATTGCTTTATGATTCTTTGCATGGGCGAAAGGTCGTTCGTTGTTGGGACTCGGGCTGCTTTAAATGGAAGTGGACGCGCGGGTTGCAACTTGATGACGTCGCCCCAGCTCGCTGCATCAGGCACGTTACCCTATTCGCAGCCCTGCATTTTGAAACAAGGCCGGAGTTCATCCTCCATCAATCCTCCCCGAGGATAGCCGATTGTCTGTTTTGCGAGATCAAAAGAATGACCGCAGCACCATCAACGCAGGCCCAAAAAGAAAGACGGGAATGGATGCCCGGCAAAAGTAAATGTGGCTGATTTCGTCCAGGCTCGAACTGGAGACCTTCAGTGTGTTAGACTGACGTGATAACCAACTACACCACGAAACCACTGATTGATTTGTGATAGGATGGGGTTGAGTTTGTGGATATCAAATGGATTAAAAGTGGGTCCGGAAAAAGGGGTTGCTTGCCAACCAAACAACATTCAGTGCCAAACTGACAACATTGAATGGGATAAAAAGGCCACAGTTTCCCACCGACTTCTTTTCTGTCATGAAAACAACTAGTTTAGCGTCTGTTACCTGCCTTAAACTTGACGGACCATGCTCAAAACCGTTTCATCACCTGTAGCAGGCTCGCTGCGACGACGGCATCGGTTGCTGGGTCAAAGTTGAGTTGAAGAAAGGTTTCCTTGTATATATCTCACAAATAATTTTGGCTCCCTTTTTTTGAGAAGGAGAGCATTGCCACTTTTGACACCGCATGTTTGGCACCGAGTTCTTGACACTGGGACCCCTAACTCTGGATTGCTGGCATTGGGACCCCAACGCGTTCCCGTTATTGGGACTCCAACGTGTTCCCGTTATTGGGACTCCAACGTGTTCCCGTAATTGGGACTCCTGACAAACGCGATCCCGGATCTGGGACTCTCTTTCCACAGACAAACGTCAACCCCCGAGCAACATACAAGTCAGGGACATATAAGAACATTGGAATCAGTTCACTATGCTCGGTCTTTTGGATCTCAACAACATGATCGACGTATACAATTGCCTAGTACTGCAGCCGGGGAGACAACAGGCCACTCATCCCAGACTGCCTACCTCACCTTCTGTTTCTTCACAACGACAAACACCTTGTCTCTGAGCATCACAAATGCCAATGGATTAGCCGAACGCCCCTGCAATTCCATGCTCTGGTCCAGAGTAACGCCAAATAGCGGTCTCTATACTTGACGAGTTCGCTTGTTGCGGGTTACTGTAATCTGGGAAGAATCGTCTCGTCTTTGGGTCCTTCCTGCGTTGCTGAGACCCAAGCTTAAACGATTTCCACCCTGGCTGGTGTTGATCGGTGTGCACCTTGATGCCCAGAGGCCACCGAGCACTTGCCCACCCATCTGAATGCCTGGCGACATTCACCAGACCTTGTAACCGACCGGGCCTTTGATCGCAATCCCAACTCCAAAAAACCATCTGCGGACTGCGACCGACCAAGACCAGAACGCGTGAAGAAATTCACCCAAATCTTCAACCATCAAGACTTCCTCACCCGACTTCTGTCTTCTCCGGTCTCCCAAGCACCCCAGGTTTCTTCCGGTCCTTTTCTTCTCGCCGGTCTTCTGGAGCTGAACCCGACCCGGCCACCACTCCGACCCCGACCCCAACCCAACCTCCCATCCTGACCGACCGGCTTTCAAGCAGCAGTGGGCAGACAGACAATGAAGGCCCAACATCACTGGTCAGTATCCGGCAATTGTATCCGTTCCATTTTCGCATTTGCATTCGTCTGTTCTCGCATTTGCATTCGTCTGTTCTCGCATTTGCGTCGTCTGTTTTCGGCGCGGGCCGTCACTAACACGATTCATTTCTAGCCCGGTCTGCCGAGCCATTCCGGGATCCCAGTGCCTGAAGCGAGGGCACATGAAGAGATGTGAGGTCCACGGGACGACCCACCCTGGCTTGGCCAACTGGTAAGAGCCTCCCCTTTTGCCCAAATTCTACCCCTTCCAGCCTCTCCGACGACCTCTTCGCCGTTGGGCTAGCTCTTGTGGCTGCCGGCGAGGGGGTGCCCTGACGCCGGACTCTCTGACGGGCTGCTCTCCTCGTGGGCTCTCTGGCGGGTTGGACTCTTCGCTCCTGGGTCAACTGGTCCGCGGAGTCGTAGTCATCTCTCAATAGCACCATGCCCCAAGCCAAAAGAGCCAGCACCTCTCTCCCCCTTCCCTCCCCAACAAATCCAAGACACATCCTCGTCTCTCACACCTCTGGCAAGCACTCAAACTGATACTTCGTCTCATCACAGCGTGGCCTGCGTCGAGGCCGAAAGACGCAAGGAAAGAGCGGAGAGGGAGGGACGGACCGGCTCTCGGACGAAAGAGGGCGGCGGCGACGGTGGACGGGCCAAGAAGGCTAAGAAGTTGCCGAAAGGCAACAAGAAAAAGAGCACGAGCAAGAAGGCCTGACAACCCCTCGCGCTCTCGGGTTGATGTGGTGTCGGTTTGGGGCCTGACTGGTTGGTTGGCTGTCGGCTGGTTTTTCTCCGCTTCTTCTTTTTCTCCCCTCTTTTTCGTCTTCTTTCTTCTTTTTTCTCTGTTTTTAGAGGAAAATGTTGAAAGTGTTTCCTGGGAGCATACAATTGTCTTGATGGCACAGCTTCGACGTTGTCAGTGATTTCTCTCAGTAAACGTTGACTTGGAATGGCACGCCGTCCAATCGGCATGCAGCCTGGAAGGTCTCAGCGGCGTCTGAACAACACAGCCACCAAACATTGGGACTGGGGAAAGCTTAGCCTTCTGGGCCCGCTGATCTGCGCTTTTCGGTCCAGTTTGCCGTGAACATTGACATGTCGTCCAGAGGAGTTGAGTCGTTTCGGACAGGGCATGTACGTCTCTACGGAATACATCGGTAAGTGCAGAATCGAGATCACAGGATGACACGGAATGCCAGAGTCCCGACTGTCTGTTGGCAAGCCTGAGCGACTGATTGCTGTCAACAGCGACGCATCCCACGTTATTTCGGTGGTGGCTGATGTGTTGGCTGTCCATGCAGACACACAGTGCGCAGGCTCACGGCAGCGCTACTCGGATCTCTGCCGCTCTTCTGCATCGTCGTTTGCACAGCCGACCGCTCATGCGGGGAGCTGTCCCGAAATGGGAACCCCACCAAACAGCCTTTTGGGCGCCGTCAATGTCGATCGACTGATTTGCTGATTTGCGGATTTGCGGGTTTGCCTGGAGGATGCGGTGGACCTGTGGTTCGTCCAATTTTGTCTCCATCTCTCTGGACAACGGCGGATTCCGTCCGTGATGCAAACAAACTGCAGCGCAGACTTCGGATATCTCTCAGGTCGATCGTGGCATCCAGACCTCGACGGCCGCAGTCCAGACGCCACAAATAGCCGGGCTCGAGGGGCCAGAGCCCGACAGCCACCGCCATGGCGGCACTCGACGGTCAAATCTGGCGTCCCAGGCGGGCCTCCACTGCGATGCAGGGATGCGCCACAGCTGGTGTCGGGTCCTGCGTTGCCGTTGGCCGGCGAGACTCCATCAGGGCCCACAGCCGACAGACTCTGCCGAGAGTTTTAGCCCCTTTGGACCCTGCGGATCCGCGGGACCCTGGATCCCGGTGCCAGCTGGCCGGCTTCACCAACCACGCCGTTTCGCGCAAAGCGCAGCCTCACGCAAATTGTGACGCCAGCCCGATGGATGCTTGGCAGCCGTCCCCGCTTACTTTTCCCCCGGCCGGCGCCTGGGGCTGAGCTGGTTGCAGTGGTTGCTGGTCGGCCATGGGCCGTGGGCATGGACCGGGGAGTAAAAAAAAGGAGGCCTTCCTGAATTCAGTTGGGCTGCTCACCCAACACAACGGCGCCCCCTTCTAAGTTCTCCCTCTGCGCACATTCCAGTGACGACGACCATCCCTTTCAACGCGGCCATCGCTGCTCCGGCGAAATCCAACTAAGAGGCGGATACAGAGTAGTGTTACGGATCCTGAGATTGGGATTGACCGTCGAGGATTGCTGTACACAGCATTGAGCACCAGCACACCGCCGACCAGCCGCCGCAGCCGAGCCTCGTTGCACGACTCGTCGATCCGTGGCAAACACTTCATCAGTCGGACGAACCAACACGCCAGAAATCCATCCTGCAGACGCTCCTGGCGACGATCCAGGGAAGAATCCCACAAAATGCGCGACACCATCCTCACCTCGCTCGTCCTCGCGTCGGCGACCCTCGCGTCCGCCGGCAGCAGCTGGGAATGCCTGCACACCCGCAGCCGGGAGCTCGCCATCGCGGCCTCGTGCGGTGACGAGGCTGCCCTCAGCGCCTGTTTCTCCCACCTTCCCGCCTCAACCCAGCCCGACGCCCTAACCTCCGAGCTCGAGCACTGCTTCGTCTCGGCCGGCTGCACCCCGACCGAGGCCCACGTCGAGGCCTTCTGGGCCGTCAAGCACTGCGACGTCGCCTCCTCCAACGACCTCCGCCGGCACCGCCGCCAGCCCGACGCCGACGCCGACGACACCCTCCTCCTCGCGCATGACCCCCTCGTCGCCGCCCGCAACCCCCTCCCAGCCGCCGGCCCCGCCATCACCGCCATGCGCCCCCGCCAAGACACCGCCGCCACGGCCGTCACCTCCGCGACCCAAACCTCCCCCTCCCCCTGCTTCAGCGACGTCTCCACTGACGTCTCGACCTGCACCACCCAGGATGGCTCCAAGACCTGCTTCCTCGCCCCGACCACCACCGCCAAGTGCCGCGACGGCCTGATCTGCCAGTTCGACGGCCAGGGCAACCCCTCGTGCATGTACAAGCACTCGTCCCTCGACATCGGCGGCATCATCATCGCCGTCGTCTTCGCGGCCGCTATCGTCATCGCCGTCATCGGCATCTGCTTCATGTGCTGCCGCGAGCGCCGCGAGCACCGCCGCATCGAGCGCGCGGCCGAGGCGGCGCGCATCGCCAAGGAGGCCAAGACCCAGGCCACCGCCGCGGCCAAGAGGCCGGGCGTGAGTGTCACGGGCGGCACGGGCGGCGTCGAGGGCCAGCCGTTGATGTATCAGAGCGAGCCGCAGCAACAGCAGGGTCAGCCGCAGGGGTACTACCCGCAGCAGGGGCAGTCGCAGCCGGGTAGCGGGTATGGTGGTGCGAATCCGTTTGCGGATGCCGCGTATGATGGGCACCCGTTGAGGTGAGGGGGGTGATGCGGGCGGTTGTTTGGGGTTTGTGAGGCGGATGAGCGTGGGTGTGGGTGAGCCGTGGAGCCAGACGTGTTGGGTGTTCCTTTTTTTTGGTTGGTTTTGGTGGATGGGGTCTAGAAAGGGAGAGGGACTTTGGAAAGCTTGCGAGTCGGTTGGAAAATGTCTCTCATGTGTTGATATCTGGTTTGGGTAATTCATAGTTTGCTTGGGCAAGCGGTGGTGTTGTATGGCAACAGTTTTCTTTCCCTGATTTCCTCTTGAGGTACGATATTGGTCTGCGTCCGTTCTCCTGCCAGACGACAGTTTTGCGCCTGCCCGGTCCCGGCAAGTTGCAGCCAGGAGCAAGCAACCACAATCACATCACAAACTTGGAAATCAAGCCATCGGTCGTTTGTTGTGTTGGTCATGCCGAGGCAGCAATGCTGCGCTCAATAAATCGCTTTCCTTCGCTGCGTCAGATAACTACATACTGTACAACACGATCCGCATCTCGCTGAATTCCTTGTAGCTACTTCGCAAAGGATAGTACCATAACCATGGTAGTCCGTTGCCGCCCTCCCAGTCCCGCCGCGTGATCATCACCGGAGCCCGCAGCCCCTGATTCACTCGGGTATCGGCGGGACGAACCCAGATTCCGTGGCAAGGTCCAACCAAAGTTGCCTCCACTCCTCAGAGCTGCAGGGTGCTGTCGACGGCCAGTCCTAGCGGCTGCCGCCGACCAGTCCGCCCTCGCCGCCCACGACGACACCATTCCCGCTCGCCCCCACCGGACTGCCCGGGTGATAGCCGACCGCCCTATGGACCGGCTGTGGCGTCGGCCGCTCGTCACCCGAGACGAACCTAATAAGCTTGCTGCCTTGGTCGCCGTCTCGCACGTCGAAGCTGCCGCCGCCATTCACCTCGTTGCCCTCGGTTTCGCAGATGTCAAGGAGTTCTCTCTCGTCGACGGGATAGCCTTGGTTGAACATGCCAACCTGCGTCTTGATCCGCTCTAGCGGGATGAAAGCGTCGCTGGCAGGACCCTCGGCCTTCTTGTTTTCCGCGTTGGTGAGTTCCTCGCACGCACGGCGGAGCATTTTCCGAACGGCAACTGACCGTGGCTCGATAGGCCGGTCGATGACGCCCGGTGCCCCAAATGTGGATGCTGGTGGCATTGGGTGACCCCATGGCATGTTCATCGGGGAATGGTGGACGTTGAGCGGGTTGTGCCCAAACCCGGGAGGCGGAAGAGGGCCGAAGGGGTTTGGTTGGAGGGCGCCGGGCGGGCCCCAGAGGTTGCTGTGTGACGGAAAGATGGGGTCCATTCCGAAAGGAGCCATCGGGAAGCCCGGCACCGGCCGGGGACCAGGTGCTGAGCCGCCCCGAGAGAGGCGGCCAGGGAAGTCCTGGAGGCCGTCGTCAAGGTCGTCCAAGAGGGCCCGGCTTCCCAGATGCGCATCCGGTTCTGGCCTCGGCAGTCCACTCGATGGTGACCCGTTCGACGGCCGCTGGCCCTGCACCACGCTGGCCGGCCGCCCTATTGGCGTGGGCCGACTGATCGGCTGTGACGCTCCTGCATCAAAGCTCCCGGAACCTTGGCGGGAGTGAGGCGATGTGTTCTCCTTTTGCAGGCCGGGACCCATTAACTGGGCCAAGCTCGGCACCGGAGACTCCATGGGCCCGTGGAATCCAGGAGGTGGGTGCATGGGGAACCCCCGGTTTCCGACCGGACCACCAAAACCTGGCGGCATCGGGAGCATACCCGGGGCCGGTCTGAACCCGGCAATGGGAGGGAATAAGGGGTCGCGATGGATGGCGTTACCAAATCCAGGCGGGATCTGAGAAAGCCCCGGCGGGAAGGACATAGCCGCTCCCATAGGGGGCATGCCGAACGGGCTGTGCTGTGGAGGTATGGACTTGATTGGTAGGCCCATTGGAGACGCCGAGTGAGGGGACGGCTGGGCGTTGCTCTGCGAGCTGGAAGCTGGGGCACCGGACTTGCTTGGAGGCGCAATGGGGCCGGGGCTCGCATGTACCGGCGTGAGGGCGTGAGGAGACGGGTTCTGGCTTGCCACAGACCCTGAAGAGGCAGCAGAGCTCTCCTGTTGTGATGACTGGCGCGCACGCATGGGTGTCGGAGCCTTGGGGAACGCCGGCGTAGCTACCGGGATTTTCGGTGAGGCGTAAGATGTCGGCGCGGGTTGTGGGAGCACCGGCACGGCGGCTACGGGGGTGGGCGGAGGTTGTTGAGCGGCGGGCCGTTTTGGGGCGGTGACAGGCACCGGGACCGCGGCGGCAAGCGCTGCTGCTTTGTGTGCGGCCCTCTCCTCTCGTTTCCGCTTGTCCTTAGCATCCTTCCCCTCCTTGTGTTCCCTTGCCTCCCGTTCCGCTTTCGCCTTGGCCTCCTTCTCTCGTCGCTCGCGCTCTTGCTGCTCTCGCTTCTCGCGGGCTTCCCGTTCCTTTTTCTCGCGGGTTTCCTTCTCCTTGAGGCGCGCGTCGTCGCGGGCCTTCTTCTCCCGTTCTCTAGCCTCGCGGGCTTTGCGATCGGCTTCCTCCCGCTCTTGGGTTTTGCGGAGACGTTCTGCTTCCTTACGCTGGCGCTCCTCCTCTTCCGCCTTCCGTTGGGCCTCCTTCTTCTTACGTTTCTCCTCGGCCTTGACCCGCTGCTCTTCGGCCTTGCGGGCTTCTTCGGCTCGGCGTGCTTCTTCTTCGGCGGCCTTCTCGGCCTCCTTGCGAGCCTTTTCTTCAGCCTGAGCCTCCTTCCTCTTGGCAGCCTTGTCCTTGCGCTTCAGTGCGTCCATAGCTTTCTTCGCCTTGCGTTGGGCATCTTGCTGATGCTCGGCCTCGATCTCCTCCAAGAGCTTAGCCTGGCGTTCCTTAGCCACCTTTTCCCGGTAGGCGGAGAGGACTCGTTGTTCGAACATGCGAGCGGCGAATATCTGGAACATCCGCCTGCCTTCCTCCATGCGTTGTTCTTCCGTCATGGTGTCCTGTTTCCAGCGTTAGTGTCAAACATGCCCCCTACAGTCCATGATATGACAGTAGATAGTCAGCCGAGAAGTTCCATACCTCTTCGTCCTGGCTGTCGTATTCCTCCTCGTCGTCTTCCTCATACTCCTCCTCCTCGTCCTCGAATTCCTCCTCCTCGGGCGGTGGCGGGTGACTATGGCCGTAACGGTCGCCATTCGCGTGCTCGTAGCCGCGGTCAAACTGCCCCCTAGCGTCTTCTTCGCGGGCCATGCGGCGCTCTGCGAGCTGCTCCATCATTTCGATGAACTTCTTGCCGTCATTCTTGAGCAGGTCGTCGGCCACAGTCAAGATGCCGCCTAGAGAAGATGAGCCATAAGCGTTATTGCCAGCCCCTGCAAAGGGATAACTCTGTAAGAATGATGGAAGAATGGGGAGTCTGTCCGTACCCTGCACAGTCAGGCTGTTCCCGAAGTTGAAGAAATCAGCGGCGTAGTCGGATCGGTGCAGTTCTTCCGAGGGTTCCGGCTCCTCGTCGCTGTACATTTCGTCTTCCAGCTCGTCCTCGCTGTAGCCGTCCTCACCCTCGCCCTCGCCCTCCACGTCCCCCTCCTCCTCGCCCTCGTCGTCAACTTCGGCCTCCTCCTCCTCGCCTTCTACCGAGTGGTCCACGATTCGCCCGCGGGACGGTTGGTGGTTGGAGAAGCGCGAGTGGAGGCCGCCGGGCCGCATCCCACCCATGGAGCCAAAGGATCTCCGGGGTCGAAGCATCGGTGGCCCTTCGCCTTGGTTGGGGTGGTTGGCATACTGCTCCAGCTCCTCGTAGTAGGCGTCGTAGAGGCCTTCCAGCTCCTCCTCGATGGCGGTCCGCTTTCTCCCACAAACAGTGCAGCTGCACGTATGCTTCTGCTGCTCCTTCATCTTTCTGAGAACGGCGTCCTTCTCGACCTTAACCAGAGACTTGCGCTCCGTTTCGCTCAGCCCGAGCCAGAATTCTTTGATCCGCTCACGCTCCTCTTGCGAGTTGGTGTTCCATATCTTTTCTCTGGACATGCCCCGGCTTTCCTGCTGGGGAGGGGGGGGCGGCGGCGGAGGGATGAGGGCGGGTGAGTGTCCTTGGGGGTCCGGCGTGTAGTGGTCGTGGTTGGCGGCGTCGTCGGCGCCAGGCGCTGCGGCGTTCTTTTTCTTTTTCTTTTTGGACTTTTTCGACTTCCCCGCGGGGGCGGGTTGCGCATCCCCATTTACGTAGGGCGGCTGGCCCTGGTGAGAATCCCGACCAGCAGCGATCGGCTCGTCTTCATCGTCCTCTGGGTCGACGTCGGCCGACTGTTGGTCGTTGGTCGGGGGCGGACTGGGGATCCCGTTGGGCGGCTGGCTGCTCTGGGCTTGCTCGGCAGCCGCCTTGGCCGCGGCCTTCGCGCGGCGCTTCTGCTTCTTCCGGTTTACAGCATGCGCGGGCTCGTCTGCGGGCGCTGGGGACGCAGCTGGCTTGGCAGCGGGAGAGGATGCGGCGGTCGGCGAGGGCTGTGCAGAATCGACAGGTGTGCTGATCTTGGGAACGGTGATGAACTTGGACCCGTCCTTGTTTGTGTATTTTGCTGTGCCCTTGGAGGTAGGAGAGAGGGGCACGGCGCCGGATGCCGACGGCGGCGGGTTGCGGCCGCCCTTCATCTTGGTTCGTGGACTGCTGCTGCGACTCGGAGGAGGGGACCGAGGGGGCGGGCATGAATCGCGGCTGCACGAGGGCGCTGCAGTTCGGCGGGCGACGCGGGGACTAGACGATTAGGCAGCGTAAGCAGAGTGTCGTAGAGGTCGCGAGGTAAATGTAAATGGTAAAAGCGAGAGTCGTCCTGTCCAGCGGCCACGGCGGTGCGGTGCGGGGGAGGAGGGCAAGCAGAGGAGAAATGAAATCGGGCAGAGGGGCAGCGGTCACGGCCAGATGGGGGCGAGAAAGAAGGCAGAAGGCAGAGACCGGGGGCGTGATCGCAGGGCTGCAAGGCGGAGTGGAAGGGCGGGCGAGCAAATGGAATGGCCATGGCCGGGGCCGGGAGAAGCAAGGGCTAGTGGCAGCCCAAGCGGCAGCGGGAAGGCAGGCAGGGTTGGCGGTTTGAGGGCTAATTGACAGAGGGGTCGCGCAGACTCACAAACGGTGCTGGGCCAGCCGACGGCAAAACGGGGAAACCAGGAAATCAGGAGCACGGCGGCGCGGGAAGGCTCGCCCGCTGTGGGAAAGAGGCCGGCGGCTCGCGGGCGGGTTCGTGGTCGGGCGTTGTCGGTCGCTGCGCGGGTCTCGATGCGGGCCGAAGGCGTGGTGGGCGTGGGCGTCGGAGCTTCGTTGAGTTGTTCAGATGTTCCAAGGCGCTGCTGCTGGATTTGTGGTCCCGGGCCACGGGCCATGCAAGGCGCGGTTCCCCATCGGCCGGTCCCCATTGGCTGGCTCCGCCGCACGTGATCCGGCAGCCTCGTGCTCGCCCCTGGTTTGGCGGCCGGGATTCGACTTCAACGCTGCAAACGCAGCTCTTTCCACCAACAACCCAGCACTGGGCATCTCGGCGTTTGTTGCAGCGCTGGCCATTCCTCAAACGGCTTCCGCTGCGGCGCACCCAAGACCCGTCAATCCGACCCGGCTCACCCATCCCCCCGCCAGCAGACATGCCCTACCGGCACCCTGCCCGATGACGATGGTGCTTGGCGCCCGGAACTGGCCAGGAAATTGCTAGCACAGTGGATGTCTCAGCACACGGTGGATGCGGCCAGCATTTGGCGGCTGGCCAGGAATGGAAATTGACGACGAGGGCTGGCGCTTGCTTGCTGGTTTCATCAGCCTCTGCTCGTTCTGTACTCCGCTGAAAGCTGATTTTCCTTTCCAGCATTAGTCGCTCTCGTCGATGTCTGAACACGGACTGCAACGAGAGCTGCTGAACATGCAACCAGTCTCATAAGATTGAATTGTGGCACCATTGCTTGTCACTTGCGGATGCTTGAATTCCCACAACCATCTCTCAAGGCCGAAGACGGATCGCAGCATCGAGCTCCTACACACGATTCCGGGTTCAACCTCGAGTTTCGACATCTCCACGGCATGTCCCGCCCCTTGCATCTGAGACTGACCGAGTGCCGAATTCGCATGCTGGCATGATGCTGCACCGAGTCTACGTTCGCGCTGCTTTCGAGAAGCTCCTTGATGCGACGCTCGGCCAGGGCTTATGCACGGCCACCCCGCCCCAGTGCTCAGCACTGTCCGCGGCCTATCAGACGGCGGCGCTGAATTGCCCTGCCACAACAGCTGAACGCACCCTCGCGGCTGTCGACCCACCCATGCCGTCGTCAATACGACTCATCCTTCAACATCAGGTGGATTACATGGCGGGAGATACGAAGCACACAGTAATCCGGATGATAAAAATGCAGCAGTGAGCGGGCCGTTGACCAAGGCAAACGTGGGGAGAGCTGCGCTTGCTGGAGCATCACCATCATACCATGCGCGCTTCACGCCAACAAGCCCGTCACGTTGTCTGCCTTTCGTAACGGACTGCAACAGACGTCACATTGACCCCCCGGCAGGCTGAAATGGCGAGGGGTGCACAGGTGGGGACAGCGGAAATAGTCCCGGGTGCCGTGTAAAAATCAAGTAAGGACCCCAGGGAAGAGTACAGAATACCACATACAGAATAGAGTTGGGCGTTTGGCGAGACAGACAAAATCAAGTTTCACAAGGTTCCTATCTTGAAGACTCTTCAGCAATACGAGACCTAGCCAACAAGACTGCCGTTGGGTTGCTTGCTGCTAAAAGTCGAATTTCGCCGAGTCGTACCGCGCCAAGCCGCTGAGGTCCTAGCCTCTGGGAGCGCAGAAAGGCGGCAGCTAACAGGGGGTCCTAGGACGTGCTTGTGCAGCGCGCATCCGCCCGCACTGTGCTACAATAATGTTACTTATTACTGACGGGGCCCGGGTCGGCTTCCTCTCAAAGGTCGACCATCAGCCCGAATCCTTCGCTATCTCCTGAGCCAAAGTCGCACCCATTTTCTATTTTCCCTGGCGATTGCGGACGGCACCAACCTCTTGAGTGAACCGTAACTCCCCAGTTCATTTGCCAGCCATGGCAGGCGATCGCAGTGCCCAGAACGCCATCCGCAGGTAAGCTCCCCCAACTCGCCGGCCACCAATCTGCCCCAACCAGGTATCCGCCGCATCTCGAAAGGAGGCGCCCTCTGCCGTCGACGACACCCGAGTGTTCAGCCCCATTGACATGCCCAACCCCCAGGAAACTCGTCATCATCGGCGACGGTGCTTGCGGCAAGACCAGTTTGCTCAGCGTGTTTACTCTTGGTTTCTTTCCCACAGTGAGTGCCGTGCCGTGCCGTGCCCTCTACTTCTTGTCCCCCCCCCTTCTCTTCGTTCCAGAACTGACATGTGAGAATACAGCATTACGTTAGTTCCCCTCTCCCCCTGACATCATAACCCGGCCATCAAGGGACTCAAATCTCTACTCCGGCAATCCGGCGCCCCGTCACCCGATCCCCCACCGAAACCACCCGCCCCCTCCCTCCTCGATACCCGCGATCTGACAGCCCCGTTTTCTACAGATTCCTACCGTCTTCGAGAACTACGTTACAGACTGCCGAGTGGACGGCAAATCGGTCCAGCTGGCGCTTTGGGACACGGCCGGACAGGAGGACTACGAGCGGTTACGGCCGCTAGCATACTCGAAGGCGCACGTCATCCTCATAGGCTTCTCGGTCGACACACCAGATTCCTTGGACAATGTTAAGCACAAGGTGGGCCCACAGTCACAATTCTACAACCCAGCCGTCTTGTACCCCTTACCCGACCAAACGGCTCTCGCTTCTCCTCTGCAGGCCACCTTTTGCGTGTTGGGCATTACCGTCATGTGTGACGGCTGTACGACGCATGCAATCTCCTGCCCCCTTTTGCCATGGCAGGCGTGCCGGATTGGGACAATTGCTAACCGGGTGAGGTGTAGTGGGTTGTGGAGGCACAAGAACGATGCCCCGAGGTACCTATCATCGTTGTTGGGCTGAAGAAGGACCTGCGGGACGACCCGATCGCGATAGAAGAGATGCGGAAAAAATCTCTACGCTTCGTTACCCCGGCGGACGGCGAGCACGTGGCCAAGGATATCGGCGCCCGCAAGTACCTCGAGTGCTCCAGTCTTAGCGGCGAAGGCGTGGACGACGTTTTTGAGGCCGCCACGAGGGCCTCGTTGCTCATGTTCGAGAAGAGCGAAGGAGGCGGCTGCTGCGTCATATTATGAGCGGTTGCAAGATCGCTACGAGACCGCCCAACGGCCCGTCCCATCGCCGTCGAGGGGACGGAACGGACGAGCGCACTTTTGAACACCTTTGGGTTGTCAACCCCGATTTTGGACAACCCTTGCACATCACAAACGAAATCATTCGTCACAAGAGGCGGCATGAAACGGTCTCGGTGACCAGATGGGAGACGAGTCGGTCGATTTACCTGCCAAACGATCACATGCATTGCAAGCCTACGGAGTCATTCCCGCTGTATCAACAAGCTATAGAGTTTTTAGTTATATTTTCCCCGTTGGCTCAAGGCCCGGGCGCTTAGGTTCTGGAAACGGGTACGTTTTACGGGCTGTAAAAATCAGGCAGCTGTACAAGAACGAGGAGGCGTTGGAGGGAGAGGACGGTCAGACTGTCAATGCAGGTCATTTTCTATTCGTGGTGCCCAGCACTTCAGTGCGGTAATCAGGGGCTGCTAGCAATACAGCGGGGAATCGATTGGCCATTTGCCTTGAATCTCGTCTCGTCTCGTCTTCGAGTGGCAAGCGATGTGGACATGGGCCACGTTTATCGAGTAAACAACTGTCCGGATGGGCTCCTTGCCCCAGCAACGCTATGGTACAGAATACTCTACATTTACAGCACATTTGACCACCCAAACACCAGCCTCGATACCATCGCAAATCGGTCTCCTTCGGCCAACGATGCCTCCATCTCGCCTCAGAAAGTCCGCAGCTCTCAACCTCTCCGATGCCACATGCAACCCGGCTTCACCCCCTCCCAAAAACCCCACCGCTACACCACCCCTCACGGCTTCCAGTCATGATTCCACGCCACCGTAGCCGGCGTCTCAGTCTGCGCCCTCGCATACTCAATCGGCACCCCCTCCAGCCCATAAACCCCCTTCTTCTCCATCGCCACGCGGTACAGATACCCCTCGCCGCGCGTGCCCGGGCCCGACGTGAGCCGCAGCGCCTCACAAGCAGAGCTGATGCTCTGGTACTGGCGCATGAGCGTCTTCTCGCGCGCCTCGCGCTCCCGCCGCCGGAAGAGCAGCCACGCGCGGTGGATCGTCCAGTGCCGCAGATGGCGGTTGCGGCCCATGCGCAGGGGCGGCGGGATGCGCTTGGGCGAGAGCACGGCGAAGTGCGAGAGCATGTTGATCATCTTGGGGTTGCGGACTTCTTCCTTGCGCTTGGACTTGCGGATGGGCTTGGCGCCGGGCTTGCCGCCGAACTTGGCGTTGGGCTTGGAGCCGCCTTTGCCGGTGTTTTTGCCGCCGGCGGGTTTCTGTTTCGCGGCGAGGGTGAGGGGGGTTGTGGAGAAGAGGCGGGCTGATGGCGGTGGGACGCATCGTGGGGTTGTGGTGGTGGTGGGAATGAGGGTGTTTGGCCGGGCCAGGAATCGCGAGGCGAGGCCCCGGAGGGAGGGGAGTGTGAAGGACATGGCGGCGGTTGTGGGCTGCCTCGACTCGGTGAACCTGAAGGGCGGTTGGAGGTGTTGGAGCTCGGCTCGTCGACTCTTCGAAGCTCCAGGGTGTAACTCGGTCGGCGATTAGTCGGCTCCTCCGGGGTTATGCGTCGAGACTGTGAATCGTCTGGCCGGTCCGGCTCTCCAATCGCGGCGGAAACAGGTCGGAGCGTGAATCGGGTTGGTGTCGTCGTGCTCGTCGCCGGGATTAGGTGTGTGGTGGATTGGTGGTGGTGCGTGCTGCGACGACAAAATTGAAAAGTTGAGCCAAGCGCGGGTCCGTGCCGTCCAAGTCAGCTCCGGAGCCGCAGCGCGATTGGTTCCCCGCTGACGGGTCGGCGACAGGGGTTGTTGGACGGGCGGGACCTGGGACAAGTCACCTCTTCCATACTCCGTACTTCTCGCAATTCAGACTTCAGAGCGCGTCAGATCATATTTGACTCGGTGATGACCTGTAATGTCCCTCATACAGTCCCATCCTCCGAGTCCGTCAGTCATTGCAGGATTGGATATTGAGAGGCATGGCAGAACTGGACCTACCGTCCTGTATTTTGTGTTATTCTCTCTCATCACGAACTGGCTTGGTGAACCCACACACACACCACTGTCTTTCACAGCCAAAGCAACCAGTCAATCAACTCGATCCAGATGCATTTGACCCTTCCCCCCAAACCAGTCAGGATATCATCACACCAACCCCCCAGAACCCAACCCCCGTCTGCACTACAATACCCAACCCTCACCTACACAGCTAACACTCCACTACTTTCTCTTCCTACATAGCATGACGGCAGTTAACCCCAATGAACATGCCCCCCATGCCCATGCCCCTGCCCGTGCTGCCCGCCAATCCCGCCCCCCAGATTCAAAAACCCTTCAATATCACTCATCCCCTCCGTCTCAAGCACATCCATCAGCTCCATCTGCTGCTCTTGACTCAGACTGCCATTCCGCAGGCTGATAAACGAGTTGTAATACTCGCCGCCAGCACCGCCAGCCATCGGCGGCGCCAGGCCCGGTCCGAAGCCTGGTGATGGGAACCCTCCTCCTACTTCATGGTGCGGCCCTGCTCCCCAGCCTAGGTTCCAGTTTGTCTCCGGGTTGCCGCGGGCGGCTTGGTGGAGCCCGTTGCGCGCGCCGGGGTAGGCACCGTGTTGCTGCTGCTGCCCGCTGGGCACCCCGGGACCGTGGAAGGGGTTTGGCGTACCGGTCCAGAAGGAGGGGTTGTTCATGCCGTTGGTGAAGGCGTTGGGCGGGACGAACTGTGGGAGGGGATTGTACCAATCTGCTGCTGTCGGGGGTTGCGGAGGCCGTTGTTGCGTTGCTTGCTGGGGGTGAGAGTGAGATGGGGGCGGTGGTGTAATAAATGTTGGCGGTGGTGGCGGTCTCGTTTGTTGTTGGTGCTCCTGCTTGAAGTGTGGAGCGGCGAACAAGGCCATAGGCTGTTGTTTCGCTTGCGGGATTGGCGATGGGTGGTGCTGGGGACCCGGCGCCGGGCTGGCCGGATGGAGATGTGGTGTCTGAATTGGCGTTGTTTGTGCCGTGGTCGCGGTCAACCTCGGGGACAAGCCGATCATGGGGTGCGCGGGTGGCGGAACTAGCGATTCCGGTGGTGTGGGCAATGAATTGAATGTGGAAGTGGTTGTTGGTGGCATCGGCTCTTGTTTTGGTATTATCAGAGGCGGCGGCGGCGTGTTACCTAGCCGCTCGGGGCCGGCAGCTTCGCTCGAATCGGGCGCGAGATGAGATAGTCTGCGACCGTTGCCGTCTGTTGACGGGCTCATGAAAATGGAGTTGGACCGGAAGGTGGGCTGGTGCTGGAAAGGAGGTGTGTCGTTGTCGAATCCGTATTGAGCGGCAAGCGCATCGTTCGCCGCATCGAAAAGGTATCCAAAAGGCGAGGAGGTGTTGAAGATGGATGTGGCCGACTGCGGCTGTGCTTGGCGGGTCGGGGTGTTCCTCGAGCCATCTGATTCGGGTGATATGGGGCCAGCAAGAGACACCGGCGTGCCAAGTTGGCTCGTTGACGGGGGTGACGGTGTCTCTTCTTCCACATTGTAGCTTTGCAAACAGGCGTTCGCGATTACCGTGTAGAGCTGGACCGCAGATGAAGACCCGGGCCAGCGGTCAGAGAATATTTTGATGGCCTCGAGCGCCGCGGCCGCGAGGTCCTGCACATCCTCCCGGACGTGCTCGGTGCGGACTTCAAGGTACGAAATGGACCAGAGCAGCGCATTCAGCGAGGCGTAGATGGTCAGCAACGACTCCCATGTGATGTCGGCCGTCCCGTCTTCAATTTGGCGAGAAGTCAAGTCGATGATAGACCGTGATGCCTCAAAACACTTCAACGCCGCGTTGCTTGTTGGTTTTGGTACCTGGGGCGAGGGACGGTAGAGGGAGATAATCATGCTGTGATGGCACTCAGCGAGCCTAGAATCATAATTAGCAGCGCGCTCGCACACACAAAGAAGCAAGGGGGATTCATACCAAGGCTTGCACCATGCGGGTTGTTCAGGGCAGGTGTCCAGCCACTCCTTGAGTCTTTGCTCCATCTGAAGAAACCAGGGATGGCTCTCGTGGACGGGCTCCGAGCGTTTCTTTTCGTAAAGCACCCGGCGGATTTCGGCCTGCAGAAGCCTCATCTTGCAAAAGTGGATGGCGACCTCCTTCCTTTCACAAGGCCTGCCGGGGCGGATGCCATCGGGCGTGATGTCCTCGTCCATGGCCGTGTCGAAGAACTTGACGTTCATAAAGTCGTCGGCCTTGGCGAACCCGGTCGGACGGCCCATGGTGTAGGCAAGACCAAATTCTTGCGTGGTGACCACCCAGCTCACTCTCCTCCTCATGTCCAGGGCCCGCGCGTCGAACAGGCCCACGGCTATGGTGCTCTCATCCCCAAGACCCATCTGCTGGCAGATCCTTGTCGCGAGCCCAGTCACGTAGTAGGTGGCGGTTCTGGTCGGCGTCATCAGGGAATACTGTCCGATCAGAACCAGACACTGGAGCGTCTTGAGATCCTGAGGGCGAACCACGTCTTCGAAACGACGCATCGCGTTGAGGTAGTAGCTGTCCGGGAGACCGGCATATTTGCCCATTTTTTGCAGGCTGATGGCCACGACCATGTTTACGACAAAGTGTTTGTATGGGTCAGTATCGCCGGCAAATACCGCGTTCAGGTCTTCCTCAAACGCCTTTTCATGAAGAATTGGCGTCAAGACTTGGACTGAATTTCCCAGGGTTAGCACGTACAAGCACAGAAGCGAAGTTGGAAAGTTCCCACCTCTGTCGTTGAAGGCGCGTACCAACCCGTCAACAATTTCCCTACTTGGCAAGGCGGACGCGGGGATGATGCTGTGGGCCGGGTAGCTCCTCGTCCTCCCAGCAGGCCCGCTGATGCTGGATCCCATGACTACGCTCTGCATGCGGTCTCTCCGTTCGGCCCTCCTCGCCAGCACGGCGGGAATGAGGTTGGCGATCCTCCGCGACTCGCCGTATCGTTTTGCCTCCTCCATAAGGAGCCGTGTCATGGCGGTGCCGCTGCTTGGGCCGAGATAACGCGGCATCTCGTCGGTCTGGTCGAGACGGACAATGCCGCCGGGAAAGACCATGTCGTCATGGCTGTGCGGGTACTCGCCGTCCTGGTCGGTGTATTGGGCGAGGTCGGCCTCGAGCTCGCGCACCTTCTTCTGCAGGCTGACGACGTAGGCGCGGTTGATCCTCTTCCCCTTGGTGCTGTCGTAGTACTCGCACGTCGAGCCTGACCGTTCGCAAGGTAGGCATCGCGGAAGGGCGGGGTCGCACCTCGTTTTCCTCTGGACAGCAGCGACGGGTCAGAGGAGGAGCATGGGCCTCGGCGGGGGTAGCAAACACGCGCAGGGCTGTGAGGGCCGTGGGAATTGGGGAGCTCAAACGTACCTGGCGGCACCTGCAGCACGCCGTCAAGGTGTGTGCGACGCGATGGGGCGAGCCATCGTGTGTGTCTAGCTCCGGGCTGTCGTCCCAAGGATACGGGCCCGGCACCGGAGGCCGGCCTGGGAAGAGGTGCGGGGGCGGGAATACCGAGCCCAAGGACTGATGGAAAACAGCAGCAGGGTCCATCTGATGGCGCCGCTGATGATTTCGTCTCGTCTCGGGCGCCGGAGGGCCCCAAGACAAGAGGAGGCGGGTGCTGTGTTTCGGGTCTCGATCTCGATGGGAAGACGCTCGAGGGGGCGGCTACGGTATGGGACGGCGGCGGTGATCAGATAAGGGAACCGAAACCGTTCGTTGGGGCTCGGCGAAAGCTGCGAGGATCGGTGGTGCGGGGGCTAACGGAGGCGCATTGCCATAAGAAAAAATCAACAAAAAGAGTCGGCACAGTCGCGTACTAATAGGACCTCGGACGGCATCTCCAGCAAGGCATGGCGGATGGAAGGGGAGTGCTGGCGCAACTCGAACTTGGGTTGGAGTTGGGGTCGTTTCCCTCAAGAACAGCCGTGTGTGCGCTGTTCCTGATTCGCCCAGCCCGCAGACGCACCCCTGTCAATCCGCCATGGAAGCTAACGCGAACGTCAACTTCAGTTGCTGTCCTGCGCCAACACGCTGCAGCCGCCGCCCGCAGCCGCAGGGAGCATCCCCCTGGGAAAAACGTGCTAGCACTGGGCGTGGAACAGTGGGCCGCGCTGCAAATGAAAATTAAAATACGTATTTGCATTTTGCCATGGTGAATCCTTCGAGTGCCTGCCTGGTCGTCCCGTCGCTGCCACCGGTGAGTATAATTATTTCTCACTTTTTCAAGCATCCCATCGTGAGCTGTGAGTCGTGCGTCGCGGCCAAGACCACAGCCTTGACAGTGAGAAACGTGGGCAGGCGGGCTCGAGTCCCAGCGACCAGGGACTGCGGGGTTCACACGAACCACGATTGGTGGGGCGAGCAGGGTCTCAGGATCAACCCACCAAACCCCACACTTTGCGGAAGACGCAGCGGCTTCTGCTGGCCGATATCCTCCTGGCCCCACTCGGACCCAAACTTCGTGACGACAGTTCTCGTACTGGACGAGTCGGATACGAATTGCAATGAATCCAGCGCGGCTGCACGGCTGCACGGCTGGGGAACAGCTGGCAAAATAAAATCAGAAATCATTTGCTGCGGAAATCGCGGCAGCATGGTTGTCTCCGGGCTGAGCGCGCGGTCACATGACGCACAGACCACACACAAACAGCCCCAACCAGTATTCTCACCTTAATGCGTTAGCGCAGTAGCTAAGGCTAAGGCTGCGTTGCGGCGGGACGGGAGTTCCGATGTTCTCGAAGCCCACGGCGCCTTCCATCAATCTCACCAAGTGGACCTGGACTTCCTGAAGAGGAGCAGACTGGCGCAGACTGGCGCAGACCGGGGGCACAGCGACCCTCTTGCCATCTTCCCCTGCATATTCCCGCGTGTCAACCCGCCCGACCACCGCACCACTGCATCGCCGAGTCCGACACGCCGTCCCGGTTTCGTGATTCTCCTGGCCAGCCGGGGGTGAAGCTCCACAAGTTCCAGGTTTCCAGAAGAAAAGAACAAAAGAGCACCCGCCCACGGACATCACGCAATTCCGTTTCAACGCCATTCCCCACCCCGGCGTGGTGTCCCTGCCTGCCTGCCTGCCCTGCCCCAGGCACCCGACCCCGACCCCATCCCTCGACGACCATCTACTCAAAGGTAAACCGGCCCGGCTCCCACGCACCCACGCTCCCACACACATCTTCGGAGTGACCGCGTCGACACCGTCAACACCAGCGACACTACTGTTTCACCTACGGAATTCGGTCTCCTGGTGTCTTTCCCTCAATCCCTCTTGCGGACAGCTCGTTGCCGCCTCATATCCGAAACCGCCAACCCCCACCCCCCACCCGTTTTGGACTCGGCGCTACCGGCTCACTCCGCCCGACTACAAAGCCTCCTTGCCGCGCAGCCCTTCTTGATATTGGTCGAGAATATTCCGAGTGAACCCGGCAGGACCCCCCAACCCCTTGGGTAGCAACGTGACCAGGGTTCCAGGGAAAGCATCCTTGGTCCCCTCCAGTGGAGCCATCTCATCATGACCATGCTCCAGTCAAGCTTAGCAGACAGTCCTCTGCTCAAAGTCTCTCGGCCAGTGTCTGCGTGTTCAAGATGTAAGCATGGCCCACAAGCTTGTTTACTATGTAGGGCCTGACTGACACATCCCGCCTCCTAGGTCGTTCTGCCAAAGTCAAAGTGAGAGACCCAGGAATCGGAGAGACTCGCGTGGATCCTGACTGACGCTCTGGCCAGTGTGACAACAAGCTGCCAGCGTGCACTGCTTGCGAAAGGGCCGGCCGTGAGAAGGAGTGCACCGCAGCCAACGACCAGTTTGCTCGCGGAAAGGAGAGAAGGTATGTGATATCCCCTCGCAGCAACCTGATGATTGTCCTTGGTGGCTAATCCACGCCGTTGCCGACCAGCTATGTCGCCGCCTTGGAGCTCAGGATAGAGAAACTGGAGAGGAGGCTGGCCTATGCCCGCTCCACCAAGGCTTCGATAGCACTGCATGGCCCGGATGAACCTCCTGCGGCCGACCCGAGTCGCAAAGACTCACTCGCCTTCATCCGGGCCGCCATCCACCGAAAGGCGGCCCTGACTCAAGAAAATGCAGACATCAACACCCTGGTGTCCGATTTTGGCTACTTGTGCGTCCATCTCTGATTCGGCCCAGCTTGGAGAACATCCTGTTGACCCCCTTCCCAGAGCCGTCAACACTACCACCCGCGACTTTGAGCCATCCGAGTCAAACATGACGTTCGCGCGTCTGGTGCTTGCTGCTTCGACCTACGAGCCGGTTCCAGAGCCCAGAACCACCAACCTCCCAGCGGAGTCAACGGCAAGAGCTCTCGTCCAGTTCTACGAGACCAGCATCCTCCCCCTGTATCCCGCGTTCCCAGGGACGTCACTGCATGCCCTGGTCAGCGACATCTACCAGGACCATCCTCGCGCGATCAGGAGTTCAGAATATTGGATGTTCTGGATGGTGCTCGCCATCGGGTCGGCAGCACAGAGCCGAAGCCGCCAAGACGAGCACTACTCCAACGCCGTCGAGTTCGTTGCCCGCGCACTGCCTCACGCCGACAGGGCGCTGAAGCCAGGCTATGTGACGCAGGTCCAGTCCCTGTTGCTACTAACGCAATACTCGATGTTGGATCCTGCCCATTTTGACAGTTGGCATCCGATCGGTTTTACCTGTCGCGCGGTCGTCGACCAGGGATTGCATCAGGACCCGCCGCATGGCCAACAGATGGATCAGGATGCCCTGGACGCCCGCCGCAGGACTTTTTACTGCGTGTATGCTCTAGACAGGTCAGTAGCCGCATTCTATTCCCGTCTCTCAGCCGCCCTCTGACAATGCGACTTTCCAGGGCTATAAGCATGGTCCACGCCCGCGCTTTCTCCTTCTACGACGACGCCGCATCTGTGGCGCTTCCGTCGCCAACGCAGTCAGGCGGCGCCCTCTCCGGCGGCGGTCAAGTCACCAAACCCTCCCCAGATGCATCGGTGCCCCTGTTCAGGCTGCGCCAGCTGCAGTCGGACTGGTACCAAGCGCTCTACCAGGGCAACCCCACCGAACCCCTGCCCGACGCCGCCTCGTTCATCTGGCAAAAGTACTACGAGATGTGGGAGTGGTCCGAACGCCTCCCGGCCGACCTGCCCGCCGCGATCCGCGAGATGCTTGATCTGGAGCTGCGGTACAGTTACGTCTATTGCATCGCCTCCAGCGCCCGGGGCGCCCAAGTCTCCGCCTACGGACGCCTGTTGATCTTCGAGCACGCCATTTCGTACGTGGACCGCATCTACGACATTGCAAACCTGACCGCCAACGTGGCACTGTACACCTACCATGACGCGCTGCGCGTCTTCTTCATGGGCTCCCAGTTCGTCGCCGTGCTCCGCGACGCCGGCGACCTGCTCCTAACAGGCTCCCCCATCCCCATGCCCCCTTCGGTGCCGGGCAAGGTTTTGCCTCCGCCCCAGCCTGTGAGACTCGACAGGGGTACCGGGGACAACCTGGACCGCAGTCTGCGGTGTCTGGAGAGGGTCAAGCTCACCCTGCGGTTGTACGGCGACCGCTGGGAGGACGCGCTGTCGCTGAGGGAGAGCTTTGAGGCGATTTCTGCTGAGGTGTGGAAGAATCTTACTGCTAGAAGAGCGATGAGGAATGCGCATGCTACGGGGCATTGGCAGCCGGCGCCGGGGGTATAGGCTGCGCTCCGAGGCCGGTCCCGAATCCGGTTTTTGACGGGTGTAGTCGCAGTGTAGCAAACACAAGAAGTGTTTGGATGGACGGTTTTTTGGATATTTGCAAGCAGAGATGGGCGGGAGATGTGACATGGGCTTTTGATTAGAGGTCATATCCCGAGAAGCTGGGTTGGGTGGTGGTGCCAGAGTACTTTGGATTTTGGAAAGAGACATGGATGGGATGCGTTCTATATCACAAGTCTTTTTTGTTTGCTCTTTTGATAGAATCCGGGCGTCGGAAGCTTCGGGCACAAGAGAACGGGGTGTTCAGCGATTCTTGATCCTTTTGCATATACTCTCCGAAGGCTGCTTGACCATTACGGTTCTGGCACGGGATTTTCCAATACTTCTTGTGGATCTATTGAGGAGGATGTACCTCCCGGGCGCCGTCGGCCACAGGGTCCGCAGATGGTCCCGAACATCAATTGGCGGTGTACGGGCCCGTGTCGGGTGTAAAGCTGAGTGCCGTGGCCAAGCCTCCCGAGAGGCCCGCCTGGTCGTCCCGGACTTTGAGGCCCTTCCACGCGACAAGGCATCTTGAACTCGGGCAAGAAACAGGACTAACGACGCGAGGGCACGAGCGAGCTGCACCCCGCCGTTTGCTCGGACGGACAGCAGCGTCAAGGCGAGGCCCTGCGGATGCGACGCTGGGCAGCCGAGTGGCCGCTGTTGGCGGCGACAACGGGAGTCGGCATGCGTGTTGACGCACAGAGGCCATGAATTGGACGAGGCACGGGATAGCGTTCCGTTGCGGCTGGCAACAGGCGTTATTGGCTCCTTCGGGGAGCATTATCGCGAATTCGCTGCTGGATGCAGCACTGAACTGACGGCGTTGGGATGGTTCCTCGGAGCATATCCAGCCGTCACGTTCCCGACCCGCCGCTTCGGTCCCGGAGCCAGGGGTCGAGCGCAAGAGGGGCGCGAGGGCCGCAGCCAAGGCAACCTTCGGGCACGGGTACCGACTGGTCATTCGGGAGCATCGTCTTGCATCCAACAACATGAGGGGCACAATTTGCGGACTGCTCGGGAGTGGCGAGGCTATAAAGGGCCTCCCTGTCGGTAAAACATGTGCGGTAACACCACCCCGACCAACAGCCATGACAGCGGCCGCTTGCATCCCCCGACGAGTTCAAGCATAAGTTGAACCTTCAAGGACGCACCTTGCTCGCCGTGTCCTGTCTCACCGCGACGGCCCCCTCTCCCCGATGTCATCTCTCCTTAACTGGGTGGTTCCCTCCCGGAGGATGGCCGCTCATCGCGCCAGCCGACACGGCACACCAGATCTCATGGATCACAGCGCCACCGGCTTAGGCCACCCGCCGAGCAGTCTCGATGCCATTGAAACGCTCAAAGCCGTTCAAGGACTCATCAACACCTACCTGGCCAACGGCGGGGGCGACGGCCGCAGCGCGATCCCAACCCCTGAACCTAGTCCGGTTCCGACGTTTATGGCGGATGGCAAACGAGATGTTGGTGTGAATGGAGGCGAGACAAGAGCGATGTGGGCAGGTTCAAGTAAGGCGGATGGAACTGTGGCCAAGGAACAGAGCAGCACGGCGCAGCAGAGGGGAGTGATCGGGTCACAGCTGGGCACAAACGTACCCGAGGCCTCCGGCAGCACATCTCAGGTTCCTCAGACAGCGCTGGATGTGACAGCCGAACCGAAGTCTCGCGGCGATCTTGGCAGCGAAGCGCTCAATACCAAACCCAATGCCGGGAAGATGGAATCTGGTGAGCCAGCGACTGGCACGCCTAACGGGAACGCCAACATCGGTGCCCACGGCGTCAAAACACCACCCCGTCTGGCGGTACCGGGGCCCAACCATGACCGGATCCGCAGCCTTGTCGACGAAATCGCCCGCAACGTCTCTCAACTCGCAACGGACGACGCAGCGCGGATCAAAGTCACTACTGCTGCGCTCGAGCTGGCTGCAACGGTCCGCCCGCCGGGAGACACCATCATGGGCTGGTTCGCCAACATGTCTGTCATCTCCGCCGTGCGTCTCTTTCTGCACTGGGGCGCATTTGCCATAATCCCCTCGGGCAAGGGAGAGACCATCACCTACACTGAGCTGGCTCGTCGTATAAACGCCGAGGAAGCGCTGCTCGGTGAGTCCATCGCCCCCTTAAAACGGAAACAAAGACAAAGAAAAACACCACCGCTCTCAAACTAACACCCATCCCAGTCCGCGTCGCTAGCATGCTCACTTCCGCCCACATTCTCCACCATCACCCCGCCTCCCCAGCAAACCCCTCCTCCTCCTCCCTCTCCCACACTCCCACCTCTCTCCTCCTCCTCCCCTCCCAACCCATGTCAGCAATGTTCTCCCTCCTCTACACAAATATCACCCACGCATCCACCATCCTCCCGTCCTACTTCGACACCTACGGCCGTTCCGAACCCCTCGGCCCGGCACACATACCCACCTCCTTCCTCGCGGGCCACCCCGAAGAAGATTACTTCTCTCTGCTGCGCCGCGACCCGGTCGCGCTGAAGGATTTTGGGGTGGCCATGCGCATGACGAGTCGGAGGGTGCCTGTTACGGGGGTTTATGATATGGACAGGGTCTTGGAGCTTGCCCAGAACAGGGAGGCGGGGAGGGCGGTGTGGGTGGATGTGGGAGGCGGGGATGGGCATACTGTGGGGGAGTTTTTGAGCGCGTATCCGAAACTGAAAGCGGAGCAGTGTGTGGTGCAGGATTTGGAGGAGGTGGTGAGTGCTTCAGAGGAGAAGGGAGAGGAGGGGCTGAAGGGGGTGGTGTGGGTTGGGATGGACTTTTTGAAGGAGGCGCCGGTTGCAGGTGAGTTTCTTCTTTCGTCTTTTCTGTCTGTGTCTGCTTGTGTGTGTGTTCGGTGCCACTGGGCCGCTGCTTCTTCAAGGGTGACTGACAGCTGACATGTACCTCCAGGCGCGCTGGTCTACTACCTCCGACACATCATGCGCGACTACTCAGACCCCGTAGCAACGACCATCCTGCGCAACATCGCGCGCGCCATGACGGACCCGGACAGCCGCGTGCTCATATCGGAGCAGCTCAGCCCGGACGTGTCGAGCATGCCCGGCCCGCTGCCGCTGTACGCGGCCTTTAAGGACTTCTCTATGCTCTCCATCGGCGGCAAGGAGCGCTCGCTGAAGCAGTTTGCCGCGATGGCCGATGCCGCGGGCTTGCGGGTGTCGGGGGTGTTTAGGGACGGGGCGACGCCGCATGCTGTTGTTGAGCTTGCGCTCAAGGAGAGCGGGGTGGTGGTTGTCGGTGCTGGCTCGGCCGCGGCGTGATGTGCTCCCCTTTTCAACTTGACGGGACTGCAGGCGAGTAACAAGCAGAGGGGAACTACAGGACCTCAACATGACGGAGCAAATCAGGAGTAGAGGGTTGTTTTGGGAAGTTCGCCCCTTTTCTTGTCTGCTTTGAGGTTGTAATTGATGAACACCTATGAGACCAAGACTACAGTCTTCAAACCCAGCAAGTGAAACGATCTAGATGTTTGACGAACGGAGACGCCCTCGCTTCCCAAGATGGCGGTGTCGAAGAACTAAACTCATGCTGCAGCTGCCAACAGGCGGTGATTATTTTTGATATTTATTACGCTAGCTGGCGCTGATCTGTACTACTACAGTATCTATCCATAAAGCAACGACGCTGGTGTGGAAACGACGAAAGGGTCTATCCATGTCAGTATCCTGCTGTGCCTCTGCATGTCGCCATGCCAGACACTTCACCTCACCAGGGCCAAAACCTCTCAGTCAACAGACTCCCCTCCATCATCCCGTTTCCCTTCCCCTTCACCACCACCCTCCCTATCCGGGTCTGCATCACCCCCACCCTTGAGCCCCGGGCCTGTCGAAGAGGAACCCAGACCACCAGCGGCCTTTTTGACAGGCTTCTTCCGCCGCTTCCGGGGCCCATCGCCCACACCAGGCCCAATGCTGGGCAGAGGGACTTCCATGACCCAACGAGCGATAGCGCTAGCCCGATCGCTCAAGACGAGTATCTCCCTCCCGTCCTCCGTGATAGCGGATTGTGTGCCGCCAGGTTGGGCGTTGGGTGCTACCGCCACAGTCACGGGCTTCGCGTGGCTTTTCTTACTGCCGGCGATGTTCCCGATGCTAGCGCCAAGAGCCGAGGAAGCAGGTCCAGCCTCGATGGTTATAGGAGCATTGCCGGCACCCCCAGATGGGTTGGAATCCGAGATGGAATCCGCCATGTCGTCGACCAAATCTGCGACGCGAGCTAATGTTGCGTCAAAAGCGGAAACGGCAGTCTCGGCCCGATAGTCGTGCTCAGCCTGCAGCTGGCGGCTCTGGATGGCCGTGCGGACGGCGGGGTCGTCAGTCACGAACTCCTCAATGGCGGCTTGCTGGTCGTTGCGATCTTTGAGCTGCTTGTCGGGTTCGCCCAGTGCCGTGGACGAGTCATGGCTCGGGCTGGTGCCGCTGTTGCTTTCCGGAGAGGTGAGTGTTTTGGGTTCTTTTGAGGGAAGCTGGGAGACGGGGACTGGGGTAGCACCATTTCCGGTGGACTGGAAAAGCGGGAGGGTTGTTGGCGCGCAGAGTTCCTCCCATGCGTCTGACAGCTGAATCCAGTTGCTGCTCACCCGCAGAACATCAATCCAGTCGGTCCGGGCGGGACATCTACTAGCCTGGAGAACAGGGTAACCATCGGCAAGACGGGCGAGACGGGCCGCCATGTATGCGTGGCGGACTAGCTCTTTGACAGGTGTCTGAATCAGACAGTGGCAGAGCAAAAGAGCGTGGAGTCCGTCAATGAGGAGAGGGTTGTATGTCACGCTCTCGGTCGTGGTCTGCAAAGGGCCTGAAGGCGGGGGTGGTGATCCTGAGGCCGGGACGAGCTCCGTGCTCGGATACGGAGGCAGGCCGGGCGGGGGTGACGAAGCGAACAGGTCCGACAGCGCATAGACACGGTGAGGCGCGACCGCCCCTTCACCATCGTTGGCGAGCGAGGAGCGGCGCGCCGAACGGCTGTGAAAACGCGGTGTTTTGCCGCCGATGGCAGAGTTGACTTTGCGGGTAAACTCCTCGACCATCCCGACATGCAGGTCCGGCGAATATTCAAAATGTGCGATATAGGCCATGTAGTCGCGCAGGGCGCGCTTGGCATTCAGCCTTACGAGCCTTCTTGCCTCGGCCATCTTCCGTTGAGTTTCCTTGTCTGCCGGTGGCACTTCTGACCGAGGCTGTTCTGATTCGCCCTCAGCGGCGCCGGTATTAGAGTGCCCGTCGGTTGAGTCCGCATCCGCCGGTAGAGCAGCGGCAACATGACTGCAAGCAGCGACTAGATGGACACCTGCCCTTTGAAAGAGCAGCTGCGTCTCCATGCTGCTCGGCTGCTCCGCGTCCTTCAAGATGACGTCCGGGTGCCTTCGGCTAGCGCCTTGCTGTAGTTTCTCCGAGAGCTGGCCTTCCTGCCGCGACAGCTTCGGTAACGAATGGGTGGGCTGTAGCAGACGGTGAATTTTAAGGGCTTCCGTGAGGTCGTCCACAGCGCCCTGGCAATCTCCCTTGAAGAATCGTACGACGCCGCGGGTCCTCAAGGGCCCGGGCTCGGACGGCTTTGCGGCAACGACCTCGTCCAACGGAGTCACGGGTGTCGACTCATTAAGTTTGCGGCTTGGAATCTTCTGATGAAAGAAATGAACGTATGTGGCATCGACGTCCTGAGGGTTCCGCTCGAGCACCTCGGACGCTACACGTTCGAGGGAAGAGGCGCCTTGCATGGAGGCGACGCTAGATGCAATCTCCTCCAGACGATATGCCTCTGCCAACTTCTGAGTCGCCTGCTCCCTCATCCTGTGTCTCCTCTCCCCGCTGAGCTTTGCCTGAGGTGGCGGCCGTTGACCGTAGGCCAGACCGAAGGCGGCTGCCTGGTGGGCGGCTCCGGTAAGGCCCTTTTGGCCGAGGGAGACCACGCCGCTGGCAGAACGCACGGCGAGTTTGGTAGCCTCGTCGACGAGCCGTCTGATCTTGATCAGGTCGAAAAACACGGCCGGATCGATGGGCCGCGGCCTTGGGGTGTTGTAGTTCACATTCGCGATGGCCTCGAGAACCTCGATACCTAGGTGGAGCCATGGGCCATGGAAGGCCGAGATGTATCGCCAATGCCTGTGGCGCTTGTGTCAATGGCAGACACCAGGGCGGAAAGTCTGGACATGTGGAGGAAGCGGATATGCAACGCAAGGAGAGGGAGTTGGGCCAGCCACTTTGAGTTGAGGCCAAACACGGCCAATGGCAACATGGGACGGTTGGGAGGTGGGAAGGAAGCGCACTTATTCCTACAGATTTCGAGGACACTCTGCGCAGGAGGCTGTTTCGGGCCGGCTTTGGACTTTGCGGGCTTCTTGGTGGTGGCCGATGCGGTTGACGTTAGCTGCAACGGCGCCAGCGACAGTGGTGGCGCCGGTGGCGAGGGCGATGGCGGGCGGCCATTAGTGTGCCCGCCGTCATGGCTGGACCTCGTCTTCTTCTTCTTGCCGGGCATCTTTCGGCGGCAGCGCGGGGCAAGTCGGCCGAGAGATGTGCGCAACTGGCAATTGGCATTGGCAAGCAGATGGGCGGCGCAGCAAACAGCAACTGGGGGCGGCGGCGTGAATTTCTGGATGCCGCGAGGGATTGCAGATTGCTGCTTTGTGGACTGGACTCGGAGCCGAGTCAGCGGCAATCAGGCGCGGCGGCCGCTCAGAATAAGACTCGGTCGACGAGTCCTCGGCGTGTCGAGGCCTGGATGCAGACGAGGAAGAAAACCGCAACACCAGAGCAAGCCGATTGATGCACCCGGTTCAGCTCCAGCTCCAGCTCCAGATCCAGTTCGTGCGTGCAACAGTCAACCGAAATACCGGTCGCTTCTCTCTCCATGGAACCACGACGAGACGTGTTTCGCGCCTGGCTGAGAGGACATCACGTGCCAGGCCGTGGACAATGGGACTCTCGATTGAGTGAGCCCGCGGCAGAAGGTGGGATCTCGGCCGGCATTTTGTGACTGAGAGGGAATGAACGGGATACGACTGCTTGCAAGTTGCGAAGTTGTCCGGCCGGTGGTGGTTGAGGGCAGGGACGCCACGATCAAGGGCAGCGGTCAGTGATGAGCGAAGGTCGAGGGCTGCAGGCAAGGCCGGAGTGCCCAACCAGATGCGCAGGCAGCACAGGCACCGCACCAGGCTGCAGCGCCCTCATTGAGAGCCGAACCCTAACCCTTCTCTGCACCCTCTCGAGCCCCAGTCCCCTCTCGCCCTCTCCACCCAACTTGCTCCTTTGAACCATTCACACGAGACTCGGTAGGGAATGGAAACTGCCAACACCATTTCTTCTTGAAACAATCCAATGCATGCATGCATGCACTCAACGGTCAACGACATGCCGCTCCAGGGCCACGAATAGACGGACTTTGATTGACAAGACCGGAAGAGCGAACGGGAATGGCCTGGATATTTTTATCGCGGCACTCATCCCGCGCCCCCTGATTGGCCGGCGCCCTGCCGGTGCTCACCAGCAGCTGTCCCTCGGGCGCTTCCATCACCAATTGCCATGGGCCTCCTGCAGCCCCCTACGCGCCCATCCCGTGTCATCACGGCCGTGCCCCAGCATCGGCACTCTCCGTCCGGAATGCATTGCTTGACGGCCATCGCCATGATTGTGGTTCAAGATGTCCGACTTACTTCTGTTCACGACGAGACAGACGGGCCTCAATCAACACTTGCACTTGAGCCTTGAGACCTGTAGCCGTGTTGTTCCTCCACACATTTTCTGCCCACCGTGAGCATGGTATCAAGCGGGCGGGCTTCAGTCCCGAAATGGCTCCCATGGCTAGTCCTAGGCTTCATCACACAACTTCATCTCACCGCGGCACAAAGGGCTGTTTCGACGCTCGCCATGCCGGACACCAACACCATCTTCTCCATCAACCTGCCCCCTAATTCCGACGACATCAACTTCTATGTCTCAACGCCAAACTTTTACCAGTACACGGCCTTTGGATTTGGGGCCTCCATGTCCAATACCTTGATGCTGGTCATGTACGCCTCCGGTGATGGCAAGGGTAACAAACCCATTCTTCCACCTCCGGCCCAACAACAAGAAGACTAACAAAATTACCACAGCCGTGACGGTCAGTCCACGGACAACCACGTAAGAACCCTCCGTTACAACAGCTTACCCCTCCCTCTAACACCCATCACAGGGGCAACACGGAGCCAGTCTGGTCTTCCACCACCCAACTCACCCTCCACTCCTCCACCATCGACGAAAACTACCAGATGACCGTCAACGGGACCTGCCACGCCTGCCGATCTTCATCGATTCCCGTCACCTCAACCTCACCCATGATCTTCGCCGTCGGCCCAGGCATCGATCTCAACTCCGACGACTTGGACGCCCGCATCAGGCGCCACACCGCCTACGGTCCGCCCTCCCTTGCTCCTGAGTCTTCTCCATGAGCTTGCCCCAGCTAAACAAAAGACCAGGCCACTTCACAATGAACCTCCTTCTTGCCACCGGCCCAGGCGGCCTAGCCCTCGACAGCGGCAGCCCCAACAACGCGTCAGTGGGCGCAGCGCTGGCTGCCGACGGGCTGCAGCGCGACGACAACAAGGCTGCCACGGCCCACGGCATCCTGTACGCCATTGTCACGCTCGCCGTCGCCCCCTTCGACTCGCTGGTCGCGAGCGCCCTCGGCAGCCGCTGGGCGTGGATGCACGGTGTCACGGCGACGGTGTATTTTGCGTTTGTGATTGGGGCGATGGTGCCGGGGGTGATGACTAGTGGGCAGCTTGTTTCGGTATGTTTTTGTGACTGTCGTCTTCTGGGTGGTGTGGATTTGCTGACGCCGGTGATGGGTTTGTTGTAGACTCGCCAGTTCCAGACTCCGCATCAGGTCTTGGGCTTGCTGACCGTTGTGGCCATGACCATCATGTTTGTCTGGGGCCTGTCGCTATCCTGGATCAAGCGCTCGGCGAAGAAGCGCGGCCAGGAGCCGCCCCAGAGGAGCCAAATGCTGGGAACCGTCCACCGGTGGACGTGCAGGCTGATCTGGTTGCTCTTGTTGGTCAATGTTGGGCTGTAAGTCTTGAAAACACACGAACTCTAACCTTGGAAACTTGACTGACGAGACCTGAAAATAGGGGCATGAAACTGTCGGAACAGAAGCTGATCTTGCTGCTGGCTTACCTGGCGCTGGCGCTCGGCTTGGTTGTTATTCTGGTGCCTATCTACTTCTGCATCTGGAGGTGCTCGAAGCGGAGGAGGAATAAGGATGATGATGGGATGCAGGAACTGCATACCATCTACGATCATAACTACCACCAATGAGGTCAGCGCAGGCCAGTTGGCCGCCAGCGTGGAAGGCGTGGGTTTGGGGAAATCTGGGAGTTGTCCTTTTCTGTTGGCGTTGGGTTGATGTTCAAATGTACTTGCTTACCGATATGTTCGATACCACCACCAGCAACGTTGCAGTTTTGTAAGTGACGTGTCCTCAGAGACTTGAGACCTTTCTGAACATATATAATGGCATGGCGGTAGCGGAGCTGGCCATGACAAAGAGCAACCCCTTGGGGCAAAGAAGATGCCTCTCAGGGCCCGCAAAGCTCCCCTTCATGAGATCGGCTCAAATCCGAATGTTAATTGCTTGGTGGCCCCCTGAGCGGACACTGAACCCACCAGTCAAAGAAAAACACCATGAACCACGTTTCAACATGCAGCCTTGTGGTAAATGACAAAACCACATCGCTCTCTGTATGTGTATATTAAGCCTGCCGTTTCCACAGCTAGAGCGGTCCCAGCACCTATCACCAAACTGAGCCCACCCCAGCATCTTGCCACGTACCTTCAACCAGCCCCCCTATTAGAGACAGACACCAATCCGCGTCGACTTGATCGCCAAAAGAAAACAACCACCCAACTCTTTTCAGCAACATCAACATTCACGATGCCGTCTGAGGTTGTCAAGTGTTCCAAATGCGGGGCCGAAATCTCTAGCACGCAAGCCTGCCCCTTCTGCAAGGACAAGGCAAAGGAGACTACGTAACGACAAGACAGAGGAAAGAAAAACGATGAACAGAAGAGGAGCAAGTAAGCGTTGAGGGGTTGGTTCGGGTCTACGGCCGGGTCAGGATCCAGACGGCACATATGCATCGGTCTTCTCTGTGGTAGTGGGCTGAGGCTGGCTGCGGTTTAAACCTGGCGTTGATGGTTTTGGCGATGGCGATGACAACTGGCGCGCGCGAGGTTTAGCTTGCTGTCCTGGTTTCCGTTCTCTCCACAGACCCCCCCAGCACTAGGTACTACCATCGAAATCTACTAGCTCCCTGACACAAACACACACATACATCTGGCCAGTGGTTCACGTATCATTTTTTGTTCTGAAATGGAAAGGCTCGCGTAATAACCACCAACCAAACAATGCTGAAGCAGACCTCCGCTGCATTTTGACACTCGCAAACCTGCCCATCTTGGTATTTTGAAACTCGAGCTCAAGGCTCACCGACACATAATGCGATGCGACCTCCTCTCCAAATCGAGCGCGAGCCTTGGTATTTCCATTCCCGCCAGGTGCCCGGGCCGTGGTGAGGGTCGTCAAAGGGTAGCGGAGGAATGCGATAATTAGGTGAGCTCTACGGCAGAGCCCGGCCGGTACGGGCAAGCCGGCTTCTCCGGGTCCGGAGGCGGACTCTACAGCTGTAGGAGAAGGCCGAACGGCGGGGCAAAGTGCGGGCGCATACCGGGTAGAGGCGGTATCGGAGTCGACGAAGACACGCTGTCTAACCTTCATCCGATGTAAAGGCATTGATGTGGAGTCGCATAGCGTACCTAGTACTAGTAGTTGGGCACTACCTCGCCTGCAATATGCAATATACAGGTGGGCCGATGATTGCTGCTTGTCATGATTACCTCCTACCCATCCCATGTGCTCCGGTCCCGGCCCGGGCTGCAGCCTGCATAGCATCACGGGTTCCGTGTTATGACCGAACCGAGCGCCGAAGCGGGCCGGGAGTGTCATCCGGACAAACGATGGCGTCAACGGCACTTGAGCAGCGGGCAAATTTGTCCAGGTCTGCGTAACAAAAGACTCGGAGCTTGCCGACCTACCTCTCAAGCTAGGTACTACAGTTCACCGCATTGTTGGCATTGCTGGACTAATTATCCTGCATTTTCTAGTGCCATGTATCCAAGGCCCAGGTTAGACAGACCTCCTCACTCCGATTCCAACGATTCCTCCCGCAGACGAGACCCACCGAAACCCCAATCCAAAGGTGGCTACTCCGCCGGTCCTGGTCCTGGACCATCGGAGCTTCCAGCACGCCAAGCCCCTTGTGCATCGGGCTCTGCCGTCCATCGGCCGTCTTAAACCCTCTTAAAAGCCGGCTGCCCCGTTTTCCCTTCTGGTTCTCGAGAGCAGGTCCGACTTGTTGAGCAAGGCGGTATGGTGAAGAGAAGAGAGCATGTCGGACGAGAAAGCAACACAATGTCAAGGCATGGACCAAAGGTCGCTATCAACTCCGGAGCTGGTTCATGACGGCGGAGGAGGAAGTCCACGATTAGCAAGCGGGACAACCGAAGACCCGGACAGAGCAAACACGCCAACCCGGGCCAACGATGTTGAGGCCGCGGCCGTATCAAGCTCGGGGAAATGGCATCTCATCCGACGAGCGTGGAATTGGAAGCCTAAGCCAGCTCGCTACGATCCGTTGAACCCTCCCCGATTCACCATCTGGCTGAACTTGCTGTTTGGCTTTGTAAGTCTTCTGAACACCTCTCACTGGCCCCCGTACTTGACTCAACATGGCTGATATCCATGCATGTCTTCCCAGGCGTCTTGCTTCACCGTTTCCAACCTCTACTACAACCAAACCATCCTCAATCGCATCGCCGAGACCTTCGACGTGACATTCGAGCGAGCCTCCTCAGTCGCCACGCTCATGCAAGCCGGCTACGCAAGCGGCCTGTTGCTCATATGTCCCCTCGGTGACATCCTCCCCCGACGACCACTTATCCTAGGCCTCGTAGCCTTCACCGCCACGCTTGTAAGCCCCCCAATCTCAACCCCTCAACCTACTACTCACAAAAACAAAACACAGTGGCTCCCCCTCACCCTAACACCCTCCTTCCCGGCCTTCCTCACCCTCTCGTACCTTACCGGCCTCACGACTGTCACGCCGCAGCTGATGCTGCCACTGGTCGGCGACCTGGCGCCGCCGCACCGCCGCGCCAGCTCTCTCGCCGTCGTCGTCTCCGGACTCTCGCTGGGCATCCTGGTCGCGCGCATTCTGTCGGGCGTGCTGGCCGCTTATACACACTGGCGTAATATCTACTGGTTTGGGTTCGGGGTGCAGTGGGTTGTTGCGGTGGGGCTGTGGGTTTGGTTACCGGATTATCCGAATAAGAATCCTGGTGGCGCTGGTAGCGGCGGGGCAGCCGGCTGGATGGGTGGGTTTTGGCGGTATCTGGAAATTTTGGGGGGGAGGGGGAGGTTGGCGGTCACGGAGCCACTGCTAGTGCAGGCCATGGTGGTGGCATTTTTGCTAAGCGCCGTGTTTACGTCGTACTGGACGACGTTGAGCTTCTTGCTGGCTAGCCCGCCGTACGGGTATGAGAGCGTGGTGATTGGGTTGTTTGGCTTGATTGGGGTGGTGGTGATTCTGGCCGCGCCCGTGTATAGTCGGCTGGTGATCGACAGGGTGGTGCCGTTGGCGTCGGCGCTGATGGGGTTGACCGTTGAGTTGGTGGGAGTTGTCATCGGCACGTTTACGGGGTCGTATCACGTTGCCGGGCCCGTGGTTCAGGCTATTACCATCGATCTGGGCTCGCAGTTTACGCAGATCGCCAACCGCGCGGCCATCTATGGCATCCGGCCGGAAGCGCAGAACAGGATTAACACGGCGTACATGGTGGCTGCTTTTTCAGGGCAGCTGACGGGGACAGCAGTCGGCAACAGGCTGTATGCACAGGGAGGGTGGGTGTACAGCGGTAGCTGCAGCAGTAAGTCATCCTTTATGAGTTCCTTTGCTCTCATCATGTGGCTAGACTAGGTCCTGACTGACACTGCTCCGATAGTTGCCTTCATCGTGCTTGCACTGATAGTGTGTCTCGCCCGGGGTCCGAGGGAAATAGGGTGGTTTGGATGGTCCGGAGGCTGGGCAATCCGTAAAGACAGTTCGCGGGCTGAAAGGGAGCCCGACGTTGAGGTGCCGGCGGAAAAGGGGGCGGTTGAAACAAGTAGTGCGGACGGTGATGGGACGAAGTCGGAAGGACGGTGACCGAGGCCGAACGTGTTGATAAACTGATGTCTTGTATAGAACGCACTGACTTGGTAAAAGGCAGTTTTGAATGATTGATTCAAACCTACACCGGGACTCTCGGCTTCATAGAGAGATAGTCAGTTTTTACAGGTACACCTCTTCTCCCCAGTTACCTTCTCAACCACGCATACCAACTTGCGGTTAACAGAGTATACAGAATACTGTCGCATCATACAATAGGAACGCCACTCGTTTTGGGAGCTCTGATGGTAAAATCCCAATCATCCAACATAGCCTCAATAGCCCCTTTCTAGCCCCTTTTCAGCCACTGTCCGTGCACACCCCAACGCAAGTCTCAGGAAATCTCCGCTTTTGAGGCTTGGGCGGCAAGACACCTGTGGGGGACACGGGGGTGGTTGTCGAGTCAAGTTTCGTTTGAGGTTTCATGCGTGTCTTGCGCGCTTGGCTCCGTACAGTTGAAACCCCAGTGGAGAGATCCTGGCGGTTCTTGGTGCCGCCCATTGGGTTGATGGACTGCCACACCAAATCTCGTCCCTCAGTGTGTGGAGTGACTGACTTACGATGAACACCGTGGAGACTCCCTGTAAAACACGCATTGAACATGACACTGTTGTGGCTTGTGGATGGGCTTGAGATGAACCCCTAGTCCATGAGCATACCCACCAACTGACCGTCGAGTCCTCCGTATTGCCGCTGATAAGATGGAAGTGATGGCTGCAATCAAACTCCGGAGACTTGAAAGCTTCCACCCACAGATGTCCAAGATACCCGCCAGTTACAATGAGGCACCGGCAACCTCATAGAAGCTCCTTTTTGGCCATGGTCCCCCGCGACCCCATCGACAGAAGAGACGATAGCTCCCCCGAGAGCGATGACAGCGGCGGCAATTCTGGCCCTCCACCAGCCGATGACACGGGCAGTTCCGGTCCTCCACCAGGCAAAGGGAAAGGCAAGAAGCCAAAAAAGGACGCGAGCACCTCTTCTGACAGCTCGTCGACCTCGGAAACATCATCGCCTCCGCCGCAAACCACGGTAGAGCCACCGAGTCTCTCCACCTCCCAGGTGTTGCCCCAGCCAACACCGCTGCCACCACGGTTGCCCGTCCCAGTACCAACATCAGCACCGATATCACCTTCAACACCAGCGCCATCGCCAGCACCGCCCTCTTCTACCGAGTCTAAAAGCGTCCCGGGTACGCCGGCTGCTTCGACTTTGGAAACGATCATTATTACGCTTCGGACCACGACTCGCACACTCGAGACCAATGTCCCTGTGTCTCAAACCAGCATTGCCTCGACGGAGAGCAGGACCGCCGAGCAAAGCACCCTTAGCCTCACCACTCAAAGCGATACCAGCACTGGGAGCGGTTCTATTCCAACTCAAATCGAAAGTAGTTCGTCAATGCAGACCACCATGAGCATGGGTAAGTACCAGCCGCCTGCGCGCCCTGACACTGAGGGCATTGTCCGTCACACATGCTAACTCTGCGAACAAAGACCGGTATTCCACCGTGTCATCAAGCACACCGCTTCCCATGCCGAGCGGCGGCAACGGCCTCAGTGCTGGCCAAATAGCCGGAGTCGTCATCGGCACCCTTGGTATGACCCCCCTTATCCATCGGTCATCATGCATGCCACTACTCCTCCCACATCAGCACCAACTAACCCATCCCCAGCCCTCTCCGCCCTTCTCGCAACATCTATCTTCGCCTTCCTCCGCCGCCGCCGACGCAACTCTCCAGTCCACGCTCCAAACTTTTGGAGCTTCCTCAACCCTCCCACAACACCACCACCCCCTAACGAAAAGTCTCCCTCCAACGACAACGGCAACGACCACGCCCCCCTCTTCAACCCCAATCCCATGATCACCAAACCCAAACCAACAGCAACCACAACTCGCCTCTCCAAATGGCTCAACTCCACCCTCCACCACCACCACACTCCTGTTCCATCCCTACCCTCATCCCCCCTCCCACTAGGCCAAGGCGAGGATGAACCAAGACTCTCACCAACCCCCTCCCTCCTCTCCCTCCCAACAACAATCCACACCCGCCACACAAACAGCACCTTCTACCCCACCACCGCACTGCACTATCCCAAGGGATCAGGCTCCGGGTCGGCGCTGCACTACCCCAGAGGATTACCAGGTCTGGAGTCGCTCCAGCACCCGCACCCGCTGCTACAGCACCCACTGCCGCCGTTGACGCCGTCGACAACGACGACAAGCAGCCAGGTGCCTGACGGGTCGCGAGACACGATGCAGGTGCTGTTGTCGGAGCCGCCACCGCCAGGGAGGGAAAGGAATGGTGGTGGTGGAGAGGGTGGTGGGTTCTTGAGGCCGATTTCTGTGATGGAGTTACGGCTTTCGGGGTTGGGGGTTTAGATACCTATGCAATCTGGAATACTTTCCTTTCCATAGGGAGAGCAGTTGAACTCCGGATTGTACCTGACACTTGAAGTGTCTGACGGCTCGGTCGAGTTATCAAGAGGTCAAACATCACATCACACCTGTCATGTCAATTCGAACCGACAGTTGTACAATTCCTCCATTCTATCCCCCCGTCCATTATTTTATGGTTCTGTTTATATATACACGGCAACGCAGCTTCGCTGCCCGCCGTGCAGAGTGGAGATGTGTCTTGAGTCTTCCCGACCCGCCCTTCACCAATCCCGTCCCATCCCATCATGCCATTGATTCCCTTCCCAGACCCAATGCCATCCCTCCTCCCTAAACGAGAAAAGCAAACCCGCCCGCCCAAACCGAGCCTCACGCACACGTAGTCGGGGCCCCCGGCGACTGACTCTATCCGATGGAACGCCCCGCTGACCCGACCCGACCCGATCCAGCCAATTTTGATGATATCCGCGAGAACAGAGACAAAGGAAACCAAAGAAAATGCTCCGCCCTTCCCAATGATCCTTGGTGTATGCTTGAACCCCCCACGTATCAACTCAACTCAACCTCAACCCGACCCAGCCCAACAACCAGTCCGCATAATTAGGGGGTATCATTCCAAGAATATCAAAGAGGGAAAGACACGAGACGCAAAAAGGAAAAGATCAGACCAGAAATGAGAAAAAAAGAAAGCCGACCAAGCGCAGCTTACGCGGCATGAGCCACCTCCTGAACGTTCCCGCCACCGAGCAGATCCAGCACCTTCTGAACAACGGCGTTGGGGTATCCCCGCGTAAGCATCTCGCTGACGACACTTTGAGCGCTCTCGCGCTCCCGCGCCGAAAGGAACGCCCTCGTCATGGCCTCGTACGTGCTCGGCTCGCGCTTCTCGCGGCCAAGCGCCGAGTAGATCTCCCTAGCCTTGCCGAGCTCCTTCTCCGCCGCCCAGCCGTGGATGAGCACGTTGGCGATGTAAGGCGTCATCTCAACCCGCCGGGCACGCATGTCAGCGAGCAGGGGCTCGGTGGCGGCGACCTGATGGTTGGCGACCATGCCCTCGAAGAGGGCCTGGTAGAGGCAGGGGTGGGGCTTTACGTCGCGGTCGGCGAGGGCAGCGTCAAACGCGCGGCGGGCGCCTTCCACATCGTGGAGGACGCAGCCGCGGGCGTGAATGAGGGAGGCGTGGTGCACGGGCTCGATGCGTTCGCCACTGGAGCGGACCACGTCGAGGACGGCTTCGGCGGCGTGCATGTCAACGGGCTCGAGGGTGGCGTGGGTGTCGACGAGAAGCTTGAAGGTGTGCGAGGTCGGGGCGATGCCCTTTGCCTGCATGCGGCCGTAGTACTCGAGGACCTTGGTCTTGTCGCGCTTGGTGGTCAGGAAGAACTGCATCATGCTGTTGTAGGGAGCCGGCCGGGGCTTGTAGTTGGGCATGGACTCCATCTCGTCGAAGAGCTCCTCGGCAAACTGATCGTCGCTGACACGGCAGAGGGCGTTGACCACCGTTCCGTACGTGACGGAATTCGGCTTCAGGCCCAGGGCGCGCATGTCGGCGAAGTAGTAGAGGCAGTCGTCGATGCGGCGGGCCTTGCCGAGCTTTCCGATCAAGGCGTTGTACAGGAACGGTGTTGGCTCGACACCTTCGGTCTTGGCGCGGATGAAGATCTTGACGGCTTCGGTAGCCTCGTCAAACGACTTGGCAGTGTCCTTGAGCGTGGTGATGTAGAGGCCGTAGGTGTTGGCAGAGGGCGTCGCGCCCATGGCAAGCAGCTCCTGGTGGTAACCCTCGGCGAAGTTACGGCGGCCCTGGGAAAGGCAAGCACCGATCATGGCGTCCAGAATCAAAACCCAGCCGTAGCGAACGGTTGCGTATTGCGGGAGCGGGGGAATATCGGTGCGCGCCATGGCGAGGATCTCCTGGCAGAGGTCCATCTTTCCTTCCTTCGCAGCGGTCGAGATGAGCTTCGCATACACGGCGTAACGGGCGTGGCGGCCGGCACGGCGCATGTTCCGGAGGCGACCAAGCGCGTCGCTCAGCCTCGGGGCCTTGCGGCCGTGGGCGCCCTCAAGCTCGTCCATGATGCGGTATGAGCCCTGCGAATCAGTGCTCTGAGCATAGGGATCGAACGGGTCCTCCTTGCGGGGAGCCGGAGGGGGCGCGGGATACGGCGACGCCGCGAACGACTTGGACATATCCGGCACAGGAGCGTTCCGAGGATCGGTAACCCCGCGGAGGGCCATGTACCTCGAGATGAACTCGACGCCTTCTTCGATCTCGTCGGCCAGCTGCGGCTTCGCATCGCCAGCGAAGTCACGAATCCGTTGAAACATGTGCTCTGCCTGAGTCAGGCCCTCGAGGACCTGTCCCGAGCCGATCATGGCGACGGCGTACATGGTCGCGGGCTCGATGAAACCCGCCGTCGGCTTGATCTCGGGGTTGCACAAGACGTCCCAGTACCGAGCGGCGTTCGTGACGTCACCCTCGCGGATGCTCATGGCAAGCAGCGCGGTCGCTGGTGCCACAGCAGCACTGGGGGCGACGTTGGCAAAAGCCACTAGGGCGGTCTGCTTGTCGTTGTGGTCGGCTGCGGCAGTGGCGAGCTTGACCATGGTGGAAGTCCTGGCCTCGGTCTCGGCCTCGATCTGCTGGGCCCAGTGGAAAGCTTCCTGGAAGATTCCACGATCAATGAAGCCCTTGACGAAGCCTCCAGCAACGATGGCATCCTTGACGTCCGAGGCCTTGACATCGTACTCTTGAATGATCTTCTCGTAAAACTTCATGGCGCCCCCAATCTTGTCCGAGACGATGTAGGCGTTGATGACAGCAGCATAAACCTGGGCATCAAGGCGATCCTTCAACGTCGGCTTCCCGGTGTCGTCGGCAATAGCGAGATTGCGGTACTCGTTGTAGCACTCGACGGCACTGACAAGGTCTCCGGAGTTGGCAAACGCCGTGATCATGGCGGGGAAGGTGGCGGCAAACGGCCTTGTCTGGTTGACCTCCATGTGCTCGAAGAGCTGGAGCATGTCGGAAATCCGGCCGGACTGAGCGCAGGCCGAGATCAGCTGGTGGTAGGTCTCGGACGAGTACCGGGCCTTGTTCGACATGACCGAAGACACGAACAGCTTCATGGCCAAGTCGAGGCGGTCATCGACGACCAACATGGCGTGTTCGAGCTCGTGGGAGCCAAACATGAACTTGTCGGGCTCATCCATGCCGCCGAAGCGCAGGCGCTTGTCCTCGAGGGACTGCTTGAGCGATGCGATCTCGAGCGAACGAGACGCGAGCAGGCCGACGAGCACATTGTATGTGTCGCCGTCCGGAGAGACCTTGCGGCGCAGCATATCGGCGTAGACATCCAGAGCCTTGGTGACGATCTCCCACTTCTCCGAGGGCAGGTGGATGGCGGCCATGAGCAGGGCATTGTACGCGGTCGCGATGGGCCGGACGCCGCCGACCAGCATGGCCTCGAAGACGGCCGGGATCTCGGCATAGCGGCCGGCCTCGGAGAGCTTGGTGAGGTGGTCGGCGTAGGTCTGAGACTGTGGATCGATCGCGGAGAAGAGGCTGGGGACGTCGCTGGCGGGCGTCGCCACTTGTGAGATGGGCGTGGCAGAGCGCGACCGGATTTCTTCGGCGAGCTGCTCTGCGAGCGCCGGGGAGGTGGCGCGAAGGGCTTCGACCTTCTCTTCCAGCTCCTCTAGCTCTCTGCGTGCCTCGATCTCCCTCTCGATGGCTGCATCGATGTGGGCCAGGGCCGCCTCGGCCTCTGGCGGGACGCCCGGAGCGGACTCATGGGCGGCGACCTCTTCGCTCTCGAGGGCAAGGGTCTTGGCGTCGGAGCCGACGAGGATGGAGGCCGGGGAGGGCTTCCACTCGATGGGCTTGGGGAACTGGAACTGAGTCCAGTCCTCCTCGACCTCGCCGCTGGCCTGGGCGTTTTGCAGATGCTCGAAGTAGGCATCTAGCCCGCCATGGCTGACGACCTTGTCCGGGCGATGCTCCGAGCCAGGAGCGACGAGGCTCGAGGTGTGGAAGGCCGACTGGAGGCCGAGACTGGCGAGACGGCCGACGCGGGCGGCGTTGCGCCGCCGCGCAAACGACGGCCGGTTCTGTGCGTTTAAAGCATGGGGATGAGTCGCAGCTACGACCGACTGGGCGTAGCCGTGGGTGAAAGACTTTGAGAATCCCTGTCGGATGAAGCTCTGGAAGACCGACGAGTAGACGGAGGGCATTTAGGAGACGCCTGGCGAGGGAGGGTTCTGAGCAGAGTTGATTAGCAGCATGTTCGCCAGGCGGATTTTGTGTTGTGAATTCCCATCCCACGGCAACCAAAAAAAACCGAGGAATTTCATGGGCCACGCGACACGAACGCGAGAGCTTGACCTCGGCTCTGGACTGGAGTGGCACTCACAAGGGGAGAATGAACGATGCGCAATTGCAGGTTCATTTGACGACAGTAAAGCCGTCAAATAAACGCGCGACCCGAAAGGTAAAGGTGGTTTGGAAAGTTGTTGATGCTGGGAGCAAGTCTAGGCGGAGGGAGCAGGAGTGGGAGTGTGGAATAATATGGGCATGGGTTGCTGCATTGGCAGCGGTCGCAGGGCCGGGCAGGGATGGAGCAGCCAAAGCGAGTCGGATTGGTGGCCGTGATTTGCGAACTTTTTTTCCCGCTCCGGAATGGCGGGTGGATTCGGAAGCCTCCCAGTTTCTTAGAGGAGCGGCCCGCGCCAACAATGTCAAACAAGACTTCACACAAAAAGAGGCAAGGACACCAAGAGAGAGAGGCTGGTTGATCGAGTCAGAGGCTGTCTGCTTTTCTATAGAATACAGATAGACACGGTGTTTTCTTCTGTCTCTGCAGGCATCATCCAACCACGGCGACGCGCAATGGCTCATCTCGCCATCTCGCGCCCGTCTGCGGTGTGTGTGACTGTGTGGTCGGCGGATAACCCACACCTAACCGTTATCACGGTTGACTCGACACGAGATTCCCAGAGAGACCCAGATGGCGTCTCTATCGCCGAGGGGTGCTCGAGCGCATGACGCAAGGCCCTTTCACAATCCCGTGAATTCACGCCTCGCAGGCCTCACAGGCCCCCTCCCCCGCAACCCATCGCTGCCTCACGCCCACGGCATCCTCCAACCGACCGGGCAAGAGGGAGGTGATGACGACTCTTACCGTCGCGGCGGATGCCTCGGAGGCGGGCTGACAGGTGGGGTGTGCCCCGGGACACGTCAAAAGAACGAAGACAAACCGGACCCAAGGCAGCATGAGGATGGGGTGGGCCCGGCACCGCAACGTCCCCATTGGCGCAGCGCGGGGGCGGCTGCCGAGCCCTGTTAGCAGGCCCGGCGGGCTCGGGCTGCTTTCACTAACAGACCGAGTCCTCGGGGCTCGCACTTCTCGAAGCCCGACCAGAGATTGCGGAGAGCCAAGCCGACGCTGGGCGGGGGTTGGGATGGGATTTGGGATGGAGCTGTTCCTGGCTCGCAGCGGTGCCCTGTCGGGAAATGAGGAATTTCTCGAACGCCAAGGCGCTGGCCACAAAAGGAAGCACAGCGAAGAAGCTCTCGACCGCTGGTCGCAGAGTCGCAACTCCATCGAACGCTCTCGCGAGTTCTTGGTGGGGCGTGTCAGAGTCAGAGGGGTCAAAGTCTCGAGTCTTGTACTACAGTATTGGGTACACAGTAATATCTCACCGAAGCCTTTTGTGCCGAGGGTGCAAATGCCCCTCGGTCAATAAGGTACAAAGAACATGCTGGACCAGCCCTTGCCGATCCTCAGGATTATCAGATGGATGGCCTGAAGCGGTCAGGGAGGGTGGTGTCCGGCGGTCACATGTGCCTAAGCAACGAAAATTCGCCGCTACGAGTCGGGTTGGACGTCACCGCCCGGCTGCGCAGGGCCTGATTGCATCCACCGGCCCGGCGCCGCGGTCCATGCGACACTTCCGCCCCCACCATCAGTTCCAGGCCCGATCCGGCTCGCTGGTCCTGAGGATGGCCGCTGGCCCGAGTGCCCGGCGCGGAGTGTGGTAATGTTTCTTAACCCCGGCCTCACATCAACAACTCCCGTCGTTCGTACATACAGAATAGTACAGAGTTAGTAACACCCGTCGTGGAGGGATGATATTGGCATCGCTGTTGTTTCCCGCACACCCACCAGTGTTGCAGGCCGCTATTCACGGCACGCCACACAGCATCGTCATGTTCCTGCCTGTGTCTCAGGACAACCCTCTGAGAAGCACAACTCGGCAGGAAGGCTCCCTTCGTATTGGGGCGGCCTGATGTGATGCCTTCCGCTGAGTAAGGAAGCGACGGGCAGCCTCAGCCCGTCCAGCTCGTTCAGCCTTCCCCGACGTAACACAAAGCGGGAAGGGACGACGTCCGTCCCCATGCTGTGATTGAGGTTTTGTTTCTTGGTGAAGCTGCGATCGGATTGCCCCACACTGCCCATCCCCCGCAGCCCCGCCTCCGCCAAATTATTTACCCCTCGCTCGGCAGGGTCCAGGAACAGCTTCATCAAGCTTCATCGAGCTCCCTCACCACGGGACTCATCGCACTCGTCACCAATCCGAAACCGCGAGGACAGCCAATCGGCCAGTATAAGTGACTGGCCGCTATTTTGCTTGGATATATCGTCTCTTGGCCCCTCTCGCCGCGTCGCACTCCTCGCACACATCCAACTTCGAGGAGTTCGTCTGGTGTTGTACCGTACCAATCACACACACAAGACACCAAAATGGCAGGCGACCGGACTGTGGTGGTGTCGGCGCCCGGCAAGGTGCTGCTCGCGGGCGGGTACATCGTCCTCGACCGGAAACACACCGGCCTCGTCTTTGGCCTGAGTGCGCGCATCCACGTCTTGGCCCAGGAAATACACACCAGCGCGGGCGTGCACCTCTCCGAGATTGTCGTGCAGAGCCCGCAGTTTCTCAACTCCACCTGGAGATACGGCTATCACATGGTCGAGAACGGCGGCGGTATCAAGGTGACCCAGCTGCAGTCGTACGTGTCCCCCCTTGTCCTTCCACACACCGAAACTCACACATCTCAGGGGCACCCCGGTGGAGCCAAACCACTTCGTCGAGACAACCCTCAACTACGTCCTCACCTACATCGCCCAGGTGGACAAAACTCGCGCCACCCACGGCTTCCAGCCCGCCTCCCTCCTCGTCCTCGCCGACAACGACTACTACTCCAAGCCAAAGCAGGCCTCCTCTCGTCCCTCGTCGAGCTCCTCGTCCGGCGAGCCCCAGCCCCCCCACACCTCCTCCACCGCACCTCCAACCGAGAAACCCCCCCGCCCCCGCTTCCGTCACTTCAACACCACCCTCCGCGGCGCCCACAAGACCGGCCTTGGCTCCTCCGCCGCTATCGTCACCTCCCTCACCGCCGCCCTCCTCTCCCACTACCTGCCCTCTCACCACTTCAACCTCACCACTCCAACCGGCCGCCGCATCCTGCACAACCTCGCCCAAGTTGCCCACTGCTCCGCCCAGGGAAAAATTGGCAGTGGCTTCGACGTCGCCTCCGCCGTCTACGGCTCCTGCCTCTACCGGCGCTTCAGCCCCTCCCTCCTGAGCACCTTGCCCGCGCCGGGCGAGCCGCTGTTTGGCGCCGCGCTGGCCGCGCTGGTGGAGGATGAGGATGAGGACCAGTGGGACTGTGAGATTCGGAAGGAGAGCGTGGCGCTGCCGCCTGGCGTGGCTATTCGCATGTGTGATGTAGACTGTGGCACCCAGACAGTGAGTATGGTGAAGAAGGTGCACCAGTGGCGGGATGGGAATCCCCAGAAGGCTACCGAGGTGTATGCCCGCTTGCAAGGGCGGGTGGATGAGCTTGCGCAGGTGCTGCGGGAGCACAAGGTCGAAGAGATTGGGGGTGTGATGGGCCCGGTGCGGGACATTATGCGCACGCTGGGGCAGGACAGCGGTGTGCCTATCGAGCCCGAGAGTCAGACGGCCATGTTGGATGGGCTAGAGGGGGTGGATGGCGTGTTGGGGAGTGTGGTGCCTGGCGCGGGGGGGTATGATGCTGCCGCGGTGGTTATGCGGGATGATGCGGACACGGAGAAGCGGGTGAGGGAGTTTTTGAGGGAGTGGAGTGGAAAGAACGAGATACAGGTTAGGTTGATGAGGGTTAAGGGGGAGACGGAGGGCGTCAGGAGGGAGGAGGTGGGGGAGTTTCAGGCGTGGCTTCAGTGAGGAGGAGGTTAGGAGGACTCCGAGTCTAAACTTACAGGGCGTAGCACCGTTAGAGAGCGGCAGGATATCACCAATCCAATTCCTAACAAGAGGCTGTGGGCAGACAGTACAGCCGTGTGATTTTGGGTTTTCTCTAACACTGTTATTTGACAATCTTTGTTGTTTGACGTCGAGCCAAATGCCTGCACTCGGCTTTCCCTGCCACGCCGTCTTGATTAACCCCGATACCTAGACCCCGACCCTTTTTTTGTTTCCATTTTGTAACCAAGTCCTAATAACGAAAATCCTCTTTTTTGCGTCCACTTCATTATCAGCTCCCAACGACGAATAAGGAACCCCAAGGACTGGGTGGGAAATGAAGAACAAGACAAGAACTCCAGCACCTTGCCGAGAGCCGGACAGACAGTGAAGAAGGAAGGGGAAGAGAGAGAGAGAGAGAGAGAGAAAGCCCAAACTTTGCCACTCACTCACCAACTCCAACCTCGTTTCTCACCCCCAGGCTGGAAACCACCCCCTCACACCCTTTCCCCCCTAACCGGCGACACCGGACTCACAGGACTCCCCATCTGAAACTCAAACTCCATCTCCCAATCCATTCCGCCAGTCACATCCACATCCGCCTCCAAAGGCGACACCTCCCTCCCCTCTTCCCTCTCTCCAACCCCCATCCCACGCCCTGCATTGATCCGTGTAGTCGAAACCCCCGACGGCTCCCCAAACAACAACAGATCCAACTCCCCCATCGAAACCGACACCCTCTGCCCCTCCCCCCCAGTCCACATCGGCCGCCGCCCAAGCTCGCTCGCAACCGTCCTACAGCTCCGCAGCAATGACTCGCCACTCGACCCGTGGCGTTCCGCACTCAGCCCGACAACATTCGGAATCGGGATCGGCATTGGGATAGACAGACGTGGCGGCGGCGGGGAGAGGGAGAGCGGGCCGCTTGGGGTGCAGGAGCCGATGAAGGGTTTGATGTTGGCACGGTGGTTGTATTTGTGCGTATGGGAGGGGAGTGGAAGGGTGTCGGAGGGGGCGAGGCCGAGGCGGGAGGCTGCTGCCTTTTCGCGGAGGACGGTGATTCTGTTGGTTTCGTTTTGTTAGGGTTTCGGTGGTGAGAGGGGAAGAGGGAGAGGGCGTACTCGTCTTCGGTGAAGCCTGGGAGCGCGGTGGGTTCTTTTTTGAAGTTGAAGGGGTCGGACTGGGAGGGAGAGTGAGGTTAGGATGGGCTGGTTTGGTTGGAGGGAGTGTCATCAAGGCGTACGATTTGGGCCGGACGCTTCCTACGCCGGAGGCTGAGCGTCTCTTGCAGAGACGAGTAGAGTCTCTTGACTTCTGAGTACACAGTCATGGTAACCATGTTGGAGATGGTGTGGTATGAGCAAAATCGACTTGCGCGACGGTCCAAAGAGCAGGGCCGGAAAGAAACCCGATGGGCAGGGTATTATTATAGGAGTGCCTGGCTAGTGGTACCGGCAGGACGGAAACAGCTTGAATAGGCGAAGCCACAAAACGTGACGAAAGAATCAGCGGGATCAAGGAGCGAATAGTTGACGATGGTTGACGAGAAGAGACCAGGCGGACGGCAACGAGCGGGACAGCACCGAGCAGATCGAAACGAGTGGACTAGATTACGACAGACGACAGCAAAGGAAACAAAGGAGCGGCATGGCAAGTCGATGAGCCCATTGACCAAAGTTCCCGGTTGCTGGACTTCCCTTTTGTAAGCTGGTTTGGCAGAGGTGGCCCGCCAACGACGGGCCCGGACAAAGAACGTTGGCAGCATAGCCGAGGGATGGCGGGAAATGTCAAAGAGCATTACCGCCGCATTGGATCGCCGGTTCCATGCCACTGGAACACACCCGCTGGAGCGATTAGCGAGGATAGAGTGAAAGGGATGGAATGTGGCGGACGGTGGAAGCGAATCCGCGGCGTGGCCCAAGCCGTTTCCGCCCCCCCTTTGACCACAAGCGTGGAATGCGTCTCGACCACCAAGGGTTTCGTCCGAGACAAGCTCAAATTCACGTGCCATGAAGAATTAGAGCTGGCTGTCCAACTTATTAGTCTAAAACCAATCGCGTGCGATTGGCGATATCCCTTGCCGAATTTCCCTCCCTGCATGAAGTCTCCTATTTAGGGTAATCCTTCAGGTGATAGCTCTTCAACTTGACAAATTGGTCGAAGCCGAATTTGCTCAACGTGACACCTTTTCCGGAGTTCTTCCATCCGGTCCAGGCCAAGTCCTGCATGTCTGTCAGCATCATTCAACAAAACCGGGCGGCGATTTACTGACAGGGCTCGGGAAATCGCAACGGTTGACGAAAACAGTGCCGGCCTCTACCGAGTCGCAGAGGTCATAGCCCTTCTCGGTGTCCTTGGTCCATATGCTGGCCGTCGAACCGAACTCGCTGTCGTTCATCAGCTTCACAGCCTCCTCATCACTCTTAACCTTCATGATCGGAATGACAGGCCCGAAGGTCTCGTCCGTCATGACTGTCATGCTGTGGTCGACGTTTGTAAGCAGCGTCGGAGCCACAAAGTTTCCCTTCTCTGGAAGACTACTAAACGTCTCGTTTTCTGGGGTGGCGTTGGTGGCGCCCTTCTCCAGCGCGTCCTTGATGTGTCCCTCGATGGTTTCCTTGGACCGCTTTGAGATGACTGGGCCGAGGTGGGTTCCCTTGTCGAGGGGATCGCCAAGTTTGTACCCTTTCAGAACGCTCTGCACGGCGGAGACGAATTCGTCGTGAATCTTCTCGTCGACATAGACGCGTTCTATGGAGCAGCAGCTCTGGCCCGAGTTGAACACTGCGCCATCCACAATCTCCTCGGCGGCCCATGCGATATCGACATCCTCACGGACGTAGGCGGGGTCCTTCCCGCCCAGCTCCAAGCCGACATTGACGATGCGGTCGGACGCTGCGCCCTGGACGGCCACGCCGCCAGCCACCGAGCCAGTAAAGCAGACCAGGGCAACCTTGGGGTTCCTCACGATCGACTCGATGACGGTAGGCGAGCCAGAGTGGAAATATTGGATCACGCCGTTGGGCAGCCCGGCCTCTGTGAAGGCCTTGGCGACTTGCTCGACGACGGTGGGCGTCTGGGGCGACGGCTTGAGGATGACCGTGTTTCCAGCCAGCAGCGCCGGGATCAGGGCGTTGACGAGGATTAGGTACGGATACTGAGAGGTTCTCATCAGGACTCATCTCTGTGTTTGTAGACTCAGCAGCACTTACGTTCCAGGCAAATATGATGAGGACTGGGCCCACGGGCACCTTGCGGATAAAGCGCTTGAACCCTTTCTCCGGCTCGCCCGGGGTGTCCTGCAGGGTGTCCTCGCTGATCTTGACGAGGTACTCGGCCCTCTTGATGGCCGTGGCGACCTCTTTTGCCGTGTAGGCGATGGGGCGCCCCATCTGGACGGTGAGCTCGAGGGCGAGCTCATCCTTCTTCTGGTCGAGGACTGAGAGGGCCTTTTTGACGATGTCCTGGCGTTGGTGCAGCGTGGTCTTGCGCCACGTCTCGAATGCCTCGGTGGCGATGTCTGGGAGCAGCTCGAGGTCGGTGGGCGAGATGCCGTTGCGCGTGAGAATGGGCTCGCCGGTTGTCGGCGAGACAGTGGTGATGACTTCGACCGACATGGTGGCAGTTTACTTTTGGGTGGAATTTAGTTCGATTTTAGTTCGGATGCAGATTCAACGCGGAACACATGGAGGGGCAACGTCCATCATCCCTTCACTTCCTGGCTTACAGCAGCTCCCCTCCCCTCCTGCCCCTCTAATGGATGGACCCTGGCCCGCCGATTGCCGTCATCGGGCGCGAGACGCTGATAAGATAGGATGGAGCACAGGGGTCTGGACCCGCCGTTGGAGATACTTGGGAGTACTTGCCATGGCTCATCTCGAGGTTGAGATTGCCCGAGTATTCTCAGCTATCAGCATAAAACTGAGGTTTGAAAGAATCCAAAATCTTTTCGTAGGCTCAAAACCCAGTTGAGCTCAGTTTTCAACTCACGGAAACTCTTAGATATCCCTCGGAAATCGAACTTTGTTGGTGCAATAAAAGTACTCTCACGTCGTGCACAGACCCCTGCTGGATTCCCCGAATTTTTTTGGATGAACAGCGCAAGCAACGAGACCAGGACCGCGTGCAACTGTCTGGTGTGTTTCTCGTTCGCTTCTTTGTACTCAGCCCGCCGCAATCACCCACCATGGCCGACAAACGCAACCAATTCCTTGACGCCGGCGACAGCGACGATGATGCGGGTCGCGGCTATGACTCCGAAGACGATTTCCAAAAGGGCGGCCGCACCGCAAAGCGGAGGAGGGTCGACGACGAGGATAGTGACGCCGAAGACTTGAGCGACCAGGAAGACCTCCAGAGCGATGATGGTGGCGCAGCGCCGGGAGAGGGGGCCGAACAGTCGACAGCGGCAGGTGACGCCGAGGAAGACGAAGACGAAGACGAAGAGCAAGAGACACAGGGACAATCCAAAGCCAACAAATCGGGGTCAATAACAGAGCTTCCTGGCGTATTCAAGCCTTTGCTGAAGAAGAATCTCGTCGCATCCGAGACCGCCATCAAGAAGTCCGGCGTGGTCTACCTGTCGAGGATTCCGCCCTTCATGAAACCTGCAAAGTTACGGTCGCTGCTCGAGCCCTACGGCAAGATCAACAGGATCTTCTTGACCCCTGAGGACCCAACCGAGCACACTCGCCGCGTCCGCAGCGGCGGCAACAAGAAGCGCTCATTCACCGAAGGCTGGGTTGAGTTTGTGAAGAAGAATGACGCGAAGAAGGCATGCGACCTGTTGAATGCCCAGACCATTGGCGGGAAGAAGTCGAGCTGGTACCACGACGACGTCTGGGCTCTGAAGTATCTCAACGGTTTCAAATGGTAGGCTCAACTGCTCGGCGAGTTTCCGACCAATGCTGACCATTACCACAGGCACCATCTCACCGAACAAATCACCGCTGAAAATGCCGAACGGACCAGCAGAATGCGTGCCGAAATCGCTAAGACGACCCGGGAGAACAAAGAGTTTGTCCGAAATGTTGAGAGGGCCAAGGTCCTCAATGGGATCCAATCCAAGGCAGCAGCGAAACGGAAGAAGACTTCGGAAGACGAGCCGGAGAAAGCAGTCGGCGATGCCGTGGCAGAGAAGGCGGGCGACGGGCCAGCCCAAGACAGGAGACGCACCTTCAAACAGATACCCCTGGCGAAGAAGAGGAAACAGGACGAGCAGCCGGCACAGGTCCAGAGAGTGCTCAGCAAGATATTTTGATCAGTCTCGGAGCGCGACAAGGAATATTATTGCTTACACTTCCCCTGGGTTCTCCTGATCGTTCTTCTCTCTTGTGCGTATACCCATCATGCTTCACATTGGTTCTGCCAAGGCACATGTTGTCAACGTTTCTGCTGTTGAGACTCTTGATCGTGGAGTTCAACGACCTTGAAAAAGATGTGTTCCTGCTTTGCTCAATCCGGATCGGATGTCTTTTGTCAACTTGCCTAATCACTTATTTACCACCCCTGAACTGTAGGTAGGTAGGCACTCAGTAGCCAACCTGCAAGCTAGGAGAGCGCCAGCCTCTAGTGATGCGTGGAATAACTGCGGCTCTCACCTTCAGTCGCCAGATCCAGACCTCGATTGTCTCGCGACCGGGTCCCAAAGCGCCAGTGGGAGGTCGTCGAAAATGTGGCAGGCGGGAGGGGCTTCCCGTCGGTGGGTAGCCACTTGGAAGTTCCAAGATGCGTGAGGAAACTGGAGGAAGGAATCAAGAGACGGGAGGCAAGAGACCCTCTAGGGCATGTCACGATTTGCACCAAGGTATCTCTATCCGGCCTTAGAAAACACTGTTGTCGCGCCAGCTACCGCAGCTGACGGATCCAGCACCTCAGTCATGGCACTGAACGGTATTAACGGGCACGGCATCAACGGCAACGGCGTCAACGGTGACAGTATCAACGGGGACGGCGTAAACGGTAACGACAACATCAGCAACATCATCAACGAACACGACATCAACGGTATCAACGGCAATGGCGCCAACCAGCATGGCGTCAACGGGCATGGCGTCAACGGGCATGGCGTCAACGGGCATGGCGTCAACGGGCATGGCGTCAACGGGCATTGCATAAACGATATTGACGGCAACGTACACGACGCTAACGGGCATGACATCAACGGCAACGGCGTGAACGGCGACGGCATCAACGGCGGCGGCATCAACGGCAGCGGCATCAACGGCGGCGGCATCAACGGCAGCGGCATCAACGGAGACATAGATCATAGCAGTCAGACGAATGGTTATCGCTCCATGTCAGAGGAAGTGTCCCCACAGCCACTGTCTTCACTTCTTCCGCATTCAGACCACAGCGTCATCGCCCAAGAAATCCCCCTGCTTCTGCCGACAGTCTATCGACCACTTGCCAACGGAAAGGAACCGCCCAGGCAGCGAGGGATAGCTGAAAATGGTACATCACGTCGCTCTCGCTGGGCTAGGCCATCCAATCTCGCCATTTCGCGTCGCCGAGGGGCAGGCCCCGGCAGGCCGGTTCTGTATTCTCTCACCACGCAGCATGCACAGACGCAGACAGACGACCCGGACGATCAAGACAGTCTTGGAGAACGGGTTGTCAGAAACCTCCGCGGAATCCACCACGAGGTTTTGGAAATCCGCGAGGTTCCCGTGCGCAACCCGATTTTGGTCACGATCGAAAGCGGGCCATACGGTATCACTCCCATGATCGACTCCACGGACGACGACGACGACGAGGGACCGATCTTGGGCGACGCGCTGCTCCCTGATAGGAGACAAGAGCCTCAAGGCTCAGACGCGGGCTTCGGGTCTGGTGATACGCCAGTCCCTGACAGAGGGCAAGAGCCTCAAGACGCAAACAGGGGCTCCGGACCTGATGAAACGTCGCTCTCTGGCAGAGGACAAGAGCCTCAAGAGTCCAACAGGAGCTCCGGGCCTGGTGACACGCGACCCGAGACCGGAGGGCAAGAGCTTCGGGACTCAAACGGGAGCGTCGAGCCTGATGACCCCCTCCTCCCAGGCAGAGGGCAGCATCGTCGGGATTCCAACAGGAGCTTTGAGCCTCGTCTGGGTTTTGGGGGGAGTTTCAACACGCCCGAGCCGCCAAGGGGCCTAAATCTCCAAGGCGCGATCAAGAAACTCGATGCCCTCTTCCGTAGAAACCACAGCCGCAGCAGCGAGGAGACCAAATCCTCAGGCAGTCCCTCCCCAGCTCTGCGCCACCAACTCTCATTCCCCGACCTCCACCATAGCGAAACAAGCTGGGTGAGCCCCTTCCGCCGCGCAAAGAGCCGCTCATCCTCCGACACCCCCGCCATCCTCCGCAGACCCGGCCCCGCCATCTCCAGACCGCCCACCCCCATCCCAGGACGCCACACTCCCCCCTCAGACCGAACCACGCTCCCCCGCGCTATAACCTACCACGGCGACACCGCCGCCACCACCGCAAACCCCACCACCACCCTCACCCGCAGCGCCGCCATCCGCCGACGCGGAAGCAGTCCCTCAGTAGACTACCCTCCCGGACCTTTCCGCTACCCAACCAACGCGTCGCCGAACCCCGGCCCCAGATCGATCCAAAGCACACCAGCCAAAGCATACAACATCAGCACCAGCAACAACGCATCACCACCCTCGCCGATCGCCGCGCCCAAACTCAGGCGTGCGAGCTGTGTTGCGGGGCCGAGTCCGCTGTTTGATATGGCCTTTCCGGAGCCGGATGGTCTGCTTCAAGTGCAAGCTCAGGTGGAAGTGCAGCAGCAGCAGCTGAGTTCGCCAGGCTCCGGTGTGCTGCCGCAGGAGGGGAAGGATGGCGAGTAAGGGGGATCTCCTTATCCTACCACCATCTATCCCGTAGACAACAAGATGCTTCATCACAAGAAAGACGGAATCAGATGGCATGCGCCAGGGCTCTCGGTGATTGTTTCTTTACAGCTGGGGAGTTGGTTGCCCGAGGGTTGCATTGGGTAGATGTCACGCTTGCTTGCGGTAGACAGACTGTCGTTTATAAACTCGCCCTAGGACACTCAGTGGTCACACAGGTTCTTTTCACAACAGCATTGAGGTCCAAACAACCAGACAGAACACAAACAGATGGAGTATTTTGCACTTCAAAAACAACAAACAACGTGATTTATTTTTAGCAAACACCCACCCATCAAGCATGCTCGTCCTGAATGTCCAAATCATCAAAGTCATCCAGCAACTCGTCCATGCTAATTTTCGGCCCGTCATCCATCGTCATCTCCGTCTCAGCGATACTCATCGCATCCACATCCTGCGGCGCCTTCTTCTTGTTGGCGCTCTTGTACAGCGCCAACGCGGCGCGCAGGTCCTCGTCCTCCTCGACGTCGCGCAAGAACATCTCGTACTCGGCGTCGAGGCGCGCCTGGTCGGCGGCCTTGGGCAGCAGCTCGCCCTCGTCCTTGGCCATGCGCTTGAGCTTCCAGTTGCGGCGCTTGTTCTTGCGCCGGTTGGGGTAGTGCTTCTTGACGAGGACCACGTCGGGGATGGTGGAGCCGTAGGCGCGCGAGTTCTCGATGGCGTCGAGCGAGTCCGAGTTGAAGTTGGCGCCGGACAGCAGGTAGCCCATGACCGAGTCGCCGGCGCGTAGCAGACTGCCGAGATGGGTGCGCGCGAAGTAGGTGGTGTCGTTGACGCCGAGGTCGGAGGCGCGGGCGACTGTTGCTTCGCCTAGCACCCACTTGCCCTTGCGCACGCCGGTGGGCTCGATGTCCATGACGATGAACTCAACCATCTCGGGCGAGCCGGCCAGCGGCATGACTGGCGCGCGCCAGTAAACATCGGCGCTGAGCTCGGCGGTCTGGAGGGTGTTGGGGTCGAGGAGGTTGACCGAGGTGCCTATCCTGTGGCAGAGGACGAGCGGGGTGATGTTGCCCAGCGACTTGGCGAGCTTGAGTGGCAGCGCAACGAGGTCGTCTCTGCAGACGGGGACGATCTCGGCAGAGTAGCTGAACTTGTAAGATTTGTTGCCCGTGTGGGTATCGGCCGAGATGAGATGCCTCGAGTCCTTAACGTGGATTGGAATGACGGATTTGAGGAAGTTGATGAAGGCCTCGGCCTGGTTGCGGTGGGCAAAGTAGAAATCGATGCCGTCCCTCTCCTCCTTGATGTTGATGGCGTCCCTGTGCGCCTGGTGTTTGAGGATCAACTGTTCCAGCAGGAGAAAGGTGCGCTTGTGCGTCACCTTCTGGCGAACCTGCACGGCGGCACGCCACACGTTGGCCGTGTACGACTTGGCGCACTCGCGGCACTGTTGGTGGGCGACGACGTAGACAACCTCAAAGCTCTGCTGCATCAGGACACCGTCGGCGACGGCATCTTGGACTGTGATCTTGACTTTAATGCGGCGAGAGTGGGGTTCTGTCCAGATGAAGCGGGCGTCGATAATGCGGACCTTGCCCAAGTTGCGTAGCCGTTTGAGGCAGAGGGACAGCAGCTCTCGTGATTCGGGGGCGGCGGTCACCCAGCTCGTAGGGGGCATGAGCCATCGGTCGCAATCGCGGCAGAAGTGGAGGACGCCATCGCGTTGGATTCCCTGTGAGATGTCGACTGTTGATTTGATGCTGCATTGTCTGTCAGTTGCCAAGTCAGGCTCCACGGTGTCGGTCGAACATACCAGTCGTAGCAGAGCGCACCAGTCGAAGCAGTGCCGTCGATGGGGACGCCGCAGTTGCAGCAGAGAATCCTGCCATACAGTTAGAACCGGTCGTATGTCGAGCATGCCCAGCCCAAGATGCCGGAATCAACCTACGTTGCGCCTGTGCGTGCCGTGCCTGCTGCCATCGGCGCCATGGCCATGGGCGTGTCGTCGAGATCCATGGCGTGTTCTTCTTTGGCTTGCTTGTTCTAGATTTGTTGTATTTCCGGCTTCGGGGTATCGAGAAACAGACGGAAACTGTTCTGATTGTTTGTTGATGTTGCGAGAAAAGCGGTCGTACAGCAGTGGGAGTACCTACCTATTTGCTTGGGTCGGTCGGGCGGGCAGGCGCTGGGCTGCGGGGCAACTTTTTGTCCTTGTCTCTCGAGAATTTTTGCCCCGCCGAGCTGCTTGATAAGCCGCTTATCGGTTTTTTTTTGTGGCGACGGCCCCGCCTGAGAGGTCTTGGCCATCTTGGCAAACTGAGCAGAATGTCCCTGTTTCTGCTGCTTCAGATTGGGTGTTTATATGGCATGACGAGTGGCCAAAGCCTCCGACTACAACTCGGATTACACGATCGAAAACCAGAAGAACCCTTGATGGGCACATAGTGGTCCGTGATGGCTTGAGAGACGTGCCCTTCCACCCAGTCGCGAGACACAGTCTTGCCTTCGACTCTTCCACCCTCCGTAAACCTGTGGTCATGTGCCTGCGCTTGATCTTCTTCTTGAGAGATGTTGCCTTGGCGGTATCTGGTTCCCCCGGCCAGCTCGTCTGGCCGTCCTGGTGGAGGCTGTTCCCAGGTGTTCCCATGTGTTCCCATGTGTTCCTCTCCCGGTTACCCATCAACTTCAACTCTTGCCCCCCGGCCCTCCTTGTTGAAAGTTCATGCTGTACGCACCCGTCGTCTCGTCCTTGACCATGTTGAAATTGTCGGTGCTGAGCCCAAACGGCTTCAGCAGCCCGTTCCCCAAGTCTTTCAGCTTCCCCCACATCTCGGCCGTCTCCTTCTCCTGCGCAGCCTTGGCGCGAGGCGGCAGCACCCGCAGCTGCGCCTGCACGATCTTCTTGTCCGCGGCCGTCAGGTTCCCCATGCCCGACAGCCGTTTGTAGTCTTCGATGGCGCCTTCCAGGTTTGACCACCCGCCCTGCTCGCTCCTTGCGCGCGCCCGGCGCATCAGGGCCTTGGCGCGGATCCGGGCAATGTCGTCTCGGCGTTTGCGTCGGGCCGCCTCGGC
>FTCU01001363.1_pt1 | contig 62738 bp, 36 predicted proteins | sample 1639521 | NCBI WGS metagenome assembly FTCU01 (sample SAMEA3914864, study PRJEB12502) | metagenome | biome: forest; material: soil | place: USA | collected 2012-03-12 | depth 0.3 m
CCCCCTCCCCGACGCACACACGCTAACATTAGCTGTCAGTGTATGACTGCTCTCTTCCGCGCCATCGGTGCTGCCTTTTCCAAATTTGACGGCGCTGCCAAGGTCGCAGGCCTCTGCATCTTGTCAACCATGCTGTACACGGGATACATGATTCAAAAGCCGCAGATGCACCCCTGGTTCGTGTGGATCTTTTGGATCAACCCGGTGGCTTACGCCTTCGACGCCCTCCTGTCCAACGAGTTCCACGGCAGCATCATCGAGTGCGTCGGCAACAGTCTCGTCCCCAACGGCCCCGGCTACTCGAACCCCGCGTACCAATCCTGCGCCGGCGTCACAGGATCAATGCAGGGCCAGACCTGGCTCACTGGCGACCAGTACCTCGACGCTCTGACGTACAACCGGACCCACATCTGGAGAAACGTGGGAATTCTCGCGGCATGGTGGGCGTTCTTTGTCATCATCACCGTGGTCTCGACTATGCGATGGCGGGCTGCCTCTGAGGGCGGCTCGACCCTCCTGATCCCGCGCGAGCGTACCAGGCTCGCTCTCCCCGCCGGACAGGACGAAGAGGCCAAGATCGGCGAGAAGTTTTCCGGCGGCCGCAACGTCAGCAACCCTGACCAGGTTGCGGAGCAGGTCCTGTTCAAGAACACCTCGCTCTTCACCTGGAAAAATCTGTCGTACACGGTCAAGACGTCTGAGGGTGAGCGGCTCCTCCTCGACAACGTGCAGGGGTGGGTCAAGCCGGGCATGCTGGGCGCGCTGATGGGCTCCTCCGGCGCCGGCAAGACGACACTTCTCGACGTGCTGGCTCAGCGAAAGACTGAGGGGACCATCCGCGGCTCCATCCTGGTTGACGGCCGCTCGCTACCCATTTCGTTCCAGCGCTCAGCCGGCTACTGTGAGCAGCTCGACGTGCACGAGCCATTTGCGACGGTGCGCGAGGCGCTCGAATTCTCAGCCCTTCTGCGCCAGCGCCGTGAGGTTTCCAGAGAGGAGAAACTTCGGTATGTCGACACCATCATCGACCTCCTCGAGCTGCATGACCTCGCAGACACGTTGATCGGTCAGCCCGGCGCCGGCTTGACCATAGAACAGCGCAAGCGTGTGACGATTGGCGTCGAGCTTGTCGCCAAGCCGAGCATCTTGATGTTCCTGGACGAGCCTACCTCGGGTCTCGACGGACAGTCGGCGTACAACACGGTTCGCTTCCTGCGCAAGCTCGCCGACGTTGGCCAGGCCGTGCTCGTCACGATCCATCAGCCGTCTGCCCAGATCTTCTCGGTCTTTGATACGCTGCTGCTCCTTGCAGGCGGTGGCAAGACCGTGTACTTTGGCGACATTGGCGAAGGCGGCCAGACGGTCAAGGGCTACTTCGAGCGTTATGGTGCGCCGTGCCCCGACGAGACCAACCTCGCTGAGCACGTAATCGACGTCGTGTCTGGGTCCCTCTCGCAAGGCAAGGACTGGAGCCAGGTATGGCTCGCGTCGCCCGAGCACGAGGCAGTGACCAGGGAGCTCGACGATCTCATTGCCGACGCCGCGTCCAGCTCGCCCAAGACAATAGATGACGGCCACGAATTTGCCACGACGATCTGGGAGCAGCTCAAGCTGGTGACAAAGCGGACCAGTGTGTCGTTGTACCGCAATGTCGACTATGTCAACAACAAGGTGGCGCTGCACTTTGTAGCCTCACTGTTCAACGGCTTCTCGTTTTTTCAGATCGGGCACTCGGTCAACGACTTGCAGATGCGCCTCTTCACGATCTTCAACTTCATATTTGTGGCCCCCGGCATCATCAACCACATGCAGCCGCTCTTCATCCAGCGGCGCAACATTTTTGAAACGCGGGAGAAGAAGTCCAAGATGTACTCGTGGGTGGCTTTCGTGACGGCGGCGATCATCTCGGAGCTTCCCTACCTCGTCCTCTGCGCGGTTCTCTACTTTTCCTGCTGGTACTACACTGTTGGTTTCCCGCACGAATCAAGTAGGGCGGGGTCGACCTTTTTCGTCATGCTCTTGTTCGAGTTTCTCTACACGGGTATTGGGCAGTTTGAGGCGGCCTACGCGCCTAGCGAGCTCTTTGCCGCCCTCGTCAACCCCGTCGTCATTGGCATCCTGATCTCGTTTTGTGGCGTGCTCGTCCCGTACGCGCAGATCCCGACGTTTTGGCGGTATTGGCTGTACTGGATCAACCCGTTCAACTACCTGACGGGCAGCATGCTCGTCTTCGGCATCTGGGGCTCCGAGGTGACGTGCGCGCCTGGCGAGCTAGCTCTGTTTGACCCCGCCAATGGCACCTGCGGCGAGTACCTCGCTGGGTACATGCATGGGATGGGCAGGGGCGCCAGGCTCTTGAACCCGGAGGCGACGACGCAGTGCCAGGTGTGCCCATTCAGCAATGGCAGTGTTTACCTGAAGGGGCTCAACCTGGACGACTACTACTACGGCTGGCGAGACGCAGGAATCCTCGTCATCTTCGTCCTCAGCTCCTACGCCTTGGTGTTTTTGCTGATGAAGCTAAGAACCAAGACGTCGAAGAAGGCGCTGTGATGGGGTGGTTGTCTTCCTGAGGTAGTTCATTTGTTCTAGTGTTATTAGGTCTCCCCTCCCAAACAAGGAATTGGTCGGTATCATTTCATAGCACGGCGTTCTGTACGGCATCCACTCAAGGCTGGAAGATGAGGGCATCACGCGGATATGGGTACCAGGAGCAGGTTGCGTTGTACCTAGCATTGTCCATCTGTACTATTAGCATGAATTGGCATTACTTGAAACCGCGTTCGTATCAAATGTCAGCATCAGAGTTGCCCAACACTCGAGCTACGAATACCCCAGAGTCCCCAGTATGAAGCTAAATCACAGACGACAACGACATGTGTGACTGAAATGAGGCGAGTGGAGTTCAAACGGTAACACCACTCCAACGTTCCTTTACTCACCGCTTAGTCATCAGCCGAATGGCTGTGCAGTCGGCGTATCCAGGGCAAAGCATGAAAAGCTTCGCGTGGCGCGGCGGAGAGCAAATGCACAACGGCCCCTGACCGGGATCATCTCTGGGCACCAACGTTAATGCGACTTGGCACTCTGGGCGTTTCTGGGCAATGGGTGGCCGCGCCGCACCCGGCGACCAAACCGTGTCAGCCGATATTGGCCCAGGAGGGTCCAAGATGCATTCCGGACCCCCTGCGGCCCAATATAAGGTGCAAACAGTGTTGGAGGTACGTCAGCTTCTGCCTGCTTCGGCACACGTCCGCGCCATCGTCCCTCCTTTTTACCTCGACCACGAGCCCTTTAAACCCCTCCTCAGCGGCACACTTTCTGCCAGTCAAAATGCCCAGCTTCTTGGCTCAGTCTATCTTCAGAGCAACGCGATCCGCATCAGCATCCTCAGCAACCCACATCTACCGCCACCACCCCAAAGCCGCATTTCACCATTGCCAAGCACTCAACATGAAGGTCGCTCGCGTCACATCGTGGGGCTCCGCGCCCGTCTTCTCCGACGCCCCTGACTTGCCCGCACCCTCGCCCTCGCAGGTCCAGGTCAAGGTCGTCGCGGTCGCCGTCCCCCGTGTGGTACGCGGGCGCGCCCTCGGCTTGCACTCGAGCGCCAGGGGTGCCGCTCTGCCGTTCGATCCTACCGTTGACGGCATCGTCCAGGACGAGGCCTCGGGCGACCTTTACTATGTCAGCCCCAACAGCGCTTCTCTCTTCGCGGAGCGCGCCAACGTCGAGCGGCAGACGCTGGTCAAGCTCGCGCCCGGCGCGGATCCCGTTGCCGTTGCGACGCTCGTCAATCCGGTGGCCAGCAGCTGGATGGCTCTCCGCGTTCGCGCCATCCCCGGCGGCTGCGAGGGTGCCACTGTTCTCGTGGTTGGTGCCACAGGCGCTAGCGGCCGGGCCGCAATTGCTGTCGCTCGCTCCCTGGGCGCTGCCCGCATCATCGGCACCTCGCGTACCGAGGCGTCACTTGCTACCGTTGAGGGTCTCGACGAGCGTGTTGTGCTGCAGGACCCGTTTGCTCTGCCAGCCAATCTCGGCCCCATTCACATCATCCTCGACTTTGTCGGTGGCAAGGCTGCCACTGGTGTCCTGCAGACCGCCCAGCTCGAGCCGGGCAAAGAGCTGCAGTACATTCACGTCGGCGACCTCGCTGGTGAGGACACTATTGCGGTACCTTCCAAGCTGCTCAATGCCAGGCCCGTTCGCATCACTGGTTCCGGCATGGGCGCTTGGGGCAAGATGGAGATCAAGAAGGAGATTGGCGGGCTGCTGGCCGCTGTGACCAAGATGCCTAGGCCAGAGGATCTCGTGATCGCCAAGTTTGCGGATATTGAAGCCGTGTGGGACAGCGATGAAGCCAAGAACAAGAGGTTTGTGCTGGTCTGGTAATTAACGTGGTGGGATCACGACTCATATGTATTGCTCCAAAGGAAACCGCTCATTCCTGTCATGCTAGCCAATTAGAATTCATATTCTGTCTTGCTTCACATGCCCTGAGTCTGCTCCCAGAGTCGCAGTGCTTGCTCTTGGTGCCAGCAACCCTCCAGGTACAACCCCCTTCCCCAGGGCGGCCGAGGCGACGAGGACGGAGGAGGCAGGGAAGCCACGGACGGGGACCGGGCACGAGCCAGGGTACCAACCGATCTCAGATCCTCAACGGTTGCCAAGCTTCAGCCCCAGCCACGCGCCGCTCCTTCGCGTTCGCGTGTGACAATCGGCCGCTGACTCAGCGGAGCAACAAATCACAGTCAAACCGACCAAAAGTCTGCGGCTGATTCAATGGACAAAAAGATAGTTATCCGATGACTCAGCGGCACATGCAAGCTGGGATCGGCGCAGGGATTCGCAGCCCGAGCCAGGGTCATCTGCGCCACGCAAAGAAACGTTGGGCCGCTCGGGCCGTTACATCCTGGAGACGGATCTGTATTTTAGCTGGAAGCTTTGACAGGGGTACTGTAGTACCTCGTCAGTACCGTGGATGTTACCAGGTCCTCAGCGCACGCGCGCATGATAATTACAGGGCTGTCAAATGGAAGTAAGTCCTCAACTCCATCTGCCTTCCAGCCGGCGATCAAACTCGCAGCTCCGCCGCTTACACAGAGGACAACAGCGCCTGGGAATTCAAGCATCGCCCGCTAAGCTTCAAGGATAGACATTCGAAGATTCGAGACGGCGTCGAGAAGCCGAGGTCCGTGTTACGAGGCGTCTGAGCACATGATGGGTTGTGAGTATATACATGCAATGGCTGCTGTTGGTCTCAGAAAGCCTTGGACCTTTGTTGTCTTTTTCTGCCATTAACTGCGAACGCCCCACTCCCGCCCGAGCCCTACCTAGTACTTTGCGCCGATTCACCATGGCGGCCGTCGCTGACGCTTTTATTGGAAAGCCCGACACCGCGCGGGAGACGCAAACCCTGGAGAAAAAGACGGCCCACGAGTTCTGGTCCGACTACCTCTGCTCAATCATTGAACCGCTTCTCCAGGCTTCTGGTTCGTACACTCGTGAGCAACAAGCTCGTCACCTGCAGTTCCTCGTCGATCACGTCGCGCCGACCCTCGGGCCACTGCCATCGGAGCCGCGCGGGACCTACACTCAAACCTACGTCGACTCGCCTTTCGAACCGAGCCTCAACTTAACCTCGGGCAACAAGGTCAAAGTCCGCTACGGGCTTGAGGTCGTCAAGCCGCCCGGAGGTGCAGATGGTCCGGATCCTTTTGGCGAAAAGCGGGCGCGTGAGGTGCTCTTGCAGCTCGCGCACGCCTCTGGTGCTGACACCAAGTGGCTCACCAGCGCTATGGACCAGTTCTTCCTGACGCCCGAGGAGACCGAGGACATGAGACACAAGCTGCCGAGCTTTATGCCCAGCAGCTTGCTCGCTTTTGACCTTGACGCCACCAAGACCATGATGAAGGTGTACATTATTGCCATGCGCAAGGCCATTGCCTCGGGAAGCCCGTCGAGCAATCTGTTTACCCTGGATGCCCTCCGCAGACTAGAGCCCTGGGGAGAAAAGCTGGGCCCTGGCCTCGATGTCCTCGCTGAGTGAGTGTGTTCCCACAATCCCGACAGAGCCCTCGGAACTAACCTGGGTAGCTACCTTACCAACGTCAAATACAAAGTGATGGTCATCTTTGTGGGGATTGACTGCGTCGACCCAACTGTGAACGATGGAGCGCGCATCAAGGTGTACATGCACACCAGCAGCAACTCGTTCGCGGTTGCTAGCGATGTCATGACGCTGGGCGGCCGCTTGACTGATGACACATCGCTCAAGCGGGTCGAAATCCTGCAGACCCTGTGGCCTCTGCTGCGGAACGAGAAGCCCGGCCAGGGCCCAGACCCGGCGGACAGAAATGCGTGGGATGTCTGGGAGAAGCCGGACCGAATCACCGGGACTCCCCTCTCTGGACTTCAGTATAACGTCGAGCTCAACCCAAGCAAGCCCGGGCTCGAGATGAAGTCCTACGTCCCGCTGTTCCAGCACAACGCCACCGCTGCTGAGTCTGAGGCCAGCATGGAGAAAATCCTGACCAAGCTGCAGCACGAATGGGGCATCTACGGAAAGTACAGTATGGCCGTCAAAGCCGCCTAGTGAGTGCCCTTCTCTTTTGTTTGCTTTCTTACTCTTCATGGTTCGACAGTTCTGACCCCTCGATAGCGGCAAGGACCGGGTCTCGCCGACCTTCGTGTCCTTCTCGTATTCCAAGAGCAAGGGTCCATATATGTCGTCCTACGTTCCAGGGATTCTCGACGTAGGCGCGGAGATGAAGTCCGGGAACTGGAAATACTCTTAGATTATCTGGTGTTGCATTGCTGTACAATGATTTATATGCATTTTCGTCTGTATGGGTAGCTTCTACTGTTCAGCATTACAGGCTGCCCCGCCTTGTCAATTCCCAAGCCTGCGCACCTAGAAGGATGGTTCCCTTGGAGATTGTGTGATTAGATGTCCAAGGTCTTTGACCTGGGATGTGGATACATTAATTTTACCATCCCCCTTCTCCGCGTTACACTATTACCAGCAAAGTCGTTGGCTGAGGGGAAAACAGAGAAACATGTCGCCCTTTTATGTCCTTTGCTCTGTCAAGTCGACCGTTGTTGAACGACCGTTGCATTGTGAATCTTTATAAGGAGGTCGCTAAGTTCTCTCACTATTCCACAACTTAAGGTTGTTGCAGCACTCCGGGGTACACATAAATGACAGACTCCGGCAGGCTGGCTCGGCCGCCCATGTCACATAACTGTCTGCCACCCACCGTCGCATGATGAGCTGCATACTACCCACACATTTTCAGCCTTCTGGTGCCATTACTTTGTACGTTGTCGTGTGGCACAGCTCATCGGAGCTCGCCTCGCTCTGTTTTCGTCTATTTCTTCATCCACGAATCACAGCCTTTGAATCCCATTTTTCGCAAGCCGCGCTGACAGAGCGGGCACGCCACGCTCAAGAAAGAGATGACCCCCAAGGCTCATTATTTCCCCGAAGGATGTGGTGGCAGGTCGTCGCTACCAAGGCACGGAATAAGCGGCTTCACTTGCAGGGGAGAAAGCATTCCTGTACTACACTCGATCTGCTGGCGGCATTGTCAGCCGGCGAACGCTCACTCTTAGGTTGCACAGCAGGAAGTGTTACCCTGCAACCATTCGGCACCCCCGACCTAGACGAGGAGGAACGCCGGCGACGGGGAGGAAAAGCGGTACCAAATCGGACCACGAATCAATGCCAAGGAATTAGACACCAGTGAGCGCAGCCACGTTGCGCAAGGGAAGGCGAGCCGTAGCAAAACTCAGGTACCTGCATGGCGCAGGCCTTACTGCAGGTGTGCGCCATGAAGGGTTCAGCTCCTGAATCCGAAGATTGTAACCAAGCAATTTCCTGGACGGCGTAGGTCTAGCGTGGGAATCAGCCCCGGCATCTGGCGCAACCCCAAATGTCGTAGCCAAGCAGGTTTCGGGAAGGCTACCGTCATGGTGGTGTGTTCGGCGCATGCTTCTATTGCAATGCAACCGGAGTATAAGGATCAAGTCTGTCTCTTCATACCAAAGGTATGTCACACGCTGGCCGAACACCTCTCTCATCACAGGATCACCAGTCCTCCTCCTCGTCGGCAACATGCACATTTCTCCATTCCTCGTCGTCGCGGCCCTTGGCTCGAGGGCCTTTGGTAAGAATACCAAAGGCTCTTGCAGCTGCTCCAACGCAGCATTGGAGCAATGCTTGAAGACCAAGGGCGTTCCATTCAAGGTCCGATGCGACTCCGACTGGGCCCAGTACAACACGACGATGAACCTCCGTCTTCCGGTCAGCCCGGCGGTTGTTGTGGTGCCTGACAATCCGGGGCACGTCTCGGCTGCCGTCATTTGCGCTGGCCGGAATGGAGTTAAGGTGCAAGCTAAGTCCGGTGGGCGTACGTTGCTTTTCCTCCCTCGGCCTTTCTGCACGCCCACATTTGCCTATTGCTGACACCACTCACCAACAGATTCGTATGGATCATACAGTTCCGGAGGAGGCATCGACGGCCAAGTCGAGATCGATCTCCGCCACTTCAACCAGACTGTCCTGTCAACAGACGGGACCAACATTGCCGTCGTCGGCGGTGGGGTTCGCCTTGGACCCATGGCTACGGCTTTGTATGCGCAAGGCAAAAGGGCCGTTTCCCACGGCATCTGCGGAGGGGTGGGCATTGGCGGGCACTCTACGCACGGTGGCTGGGGATTCAGTTCTCGGGCTTGGGGCCTCGCACTCGATCACATTGTTGCGATGCAGGTCGTGCTCGCGAACGGCACCGAGACCCTGGCGAGTCCCAAGTCCAATTCCGACCTCTACTGGGTGAGTTGAGCCGTCTATTGTGCCTCTTTTTTCCAATCACCTTGCTAACCCGTATCATTCGATAAAGGCGTTGCGTGGAGGTGCCGATAGTATCGGCATCGTCACGAGCTTCTCTCTAAGAACCAACCCGGCCCCCGAGGAAGTCATCAATTTCACGTACATGTTTGGCGCCGTCACCGAAAGCGTAGAGGTCGCCGTGGATGCGTTTACGAAACTCCAAAATTACATCAGCAACTCGACAGCCGTCAACCGCCGCCTGTCATTTGCACTGCAGACGCATGTGGGCCCAGACCCGAGCACCGGGGCTATCGGCAAGCTATTCGGTGTGACGGGCACCTTCCTAGGCGGCCTCAGCGAGTACACTACCTCAATTGAGCCCGAGATGTTGCGCGGGCTGCCCGCCCCCACCACCCGTGACGTGCAGTCGCACGACTGGACCACCTCGCTCGCCGCGCTGAGCCCGGACGGCTCGCTGGCCGGGGGCCCTCTGCAGCTCGCCTTCTTTGCCAACAGCGTCACGATCGATGCGCCAGGCATGAACAAGGCAGCCCTGACGAGCTACTTCACCTACATGTTCAACGGGCCCGCGCCGCCCGTGCCATATATCTCCAGCATGGAGCTGTGGGGCGGCGCTGACACGCAGATCAACCTCCCGAGCAAAGACGCGAGCTTTGCAGCCTTTCCGCATCGCAACATCTTCTGGACCGCCAACAACCAGGCGGGGGCCCCCGGTTTTCCGTTTCCCAGCGAGGGCATCCCCTTCCTGAACGGGCTGCGCGCTGCCCTTCTCAAGGGCTTGGACGTGAAGACCGCCGCCTACCAGAACCTAGTCGATACGAGTCTCACGCGGGAGCAGGCCCACGCGCTGTATTATGGGGATGTGGTGCTGAAGAGGCTGCAGCGTCTGAAGGCGGTGTACGACCCGAAAAATGTTTTTTGGAATCCGCAGTCGGTTTGAGGAAGTCGTTTCGTAGGTAGTAGAGTACCTAGGTACCTAGTAACTCGATGTTTAGATGCATAGGTTGGAGGATGTGAATAATTGTTCGATTTTGCGAGAGCCCAGTCTCCCAGAAGTGATGTGATGAGAATGTCAACGAATCGGCCGACGCAGGCATGCCGACAGCTTGCACGTTTGCACTGGGCAGCTGGTGGCCTCTCCCATCTCATGACTGCTGTTTCGGAGGCATGGAATTGGTATTGTAGGGCACTCTAGACGGTTGCGCAAGATGTACTGCAACGCCTTGAGCCCACAGGGGAATGACATAATCAGATACATAGCAGTGTTTGTCGACCTTTTCTCATGGACAAGGTGGGCAACCCTTTCATTGAACATCCTCATTGGCGCGGTACCTTACCTGACACAGTAGGGGCCCGGCTCTGTCGGGAAACAGGAAGTGCCACTTTCAAAAAATGTCTATGTCACAACGATCACCAGTGGTACAGCGGCCCGAGAGAACCCATCCCATGTCCCTGGTTCAGGTACGTTCCCCGGCGCGGGACCGTATGGCGCCTGCATGTTGGTGGTGCCGAATGCCAAGCCCCGGAAGTTTATTTGACTTTTCCGGGGGTTTGCGCGACCCCAGAGCATGCATGGTTTAATAAGTGGAGCAATGATCTGAAGCAGGGTTCAGGCGCAGAGCGGTCCGCTGAATCAGCGGCCTCGGAATTGCTGTGCCTGGTGTTCCGCTGAATCAGCGGCGGTATGGCCGTTTCAAACACGAGACAGATGGTCGCACAGGTTCTCTATTCTTGGCAACCGTTGGGCGTAGGAATCGGCTGAATTACTTGTACTTCTCTGCGCGACCCGTTGGCTGGAGGAGTCGGCCTGCATACTGTGGTACGGGCGGTGCCCCTGACATAACGTTTTCGGGCTTCTCTCGGTTGAAGGGGGACGAGGACTCGAGTGCGGTCTCACATGGAACCGCCTCGGCAGGCACTTGCACGATACCCGAGACCTCGAGGGACCAGAGTTGGATCCCGGTTCCTGGATACTGGGACTCAAACTAGGTGACAGTCGGCGCCTAGGAACGACCGCGGACGCGGCGAGACAGGCGACGACCACGCCTTGATCTGCACCGTAGGCTTGAGAGGGAGGAAGAGCGGGCGAATCGGACGCCGAGGAAGAAAATCAAGGGACGGGACCCTATGATGTGACTCGAGTAACCTTGATGGCGAGTGCCTGCTTGGAAGGAGCGGAATGTGGACGTGGGCTCATGGTGACGGACCTGGGAGGCTGCTGATGCGGATGCTGACAAGGATCGGGTTGCTCGCGAAGGAATTGGGCCAAGAAATTAGACATTGTGGCCCGGGGAGGGTGCGCCGCCGCTGAGCTGTTTAATGGGCATGCGAGGAACGTCGAGAGCAAAAAGATGGCGTGGACATAAGCCCAGAAGCTTACGTTCGGCCCTTCAAGCATCCGACGTTGGTTGGTGAATATATTGCGCTGCATGGGATCCATCATCCATGGTCTGCGGTTGGTTAATCTCGGGTGCCCGGTTTTTGGTGCAACAGGGTATGGAGACGCACGCTGCCGCACCCCTGTCCCCTGTCCCGCTCCTGCACTGGGTTCGTGGTGTCACTGCTGTGCGTCTTGGGGTTTGGTGTGGGACAGGCCGACAGGGGGTTAAAGTTTCGGCTCCTGAGCGCCCACCACGAGGCAAAGAGATCGCCATCTCTTCGGCCCGCATTGGCAAGTGCTTAGCTTCAGCCCATCTCTTGGCGGCTTGCTCCGAGACAGCCGTTGGCATGTCATCGGCTTTGCCTTTCAGCATATTGCGCCCCTATGACTTGATTAGTTCTCCGCCACTCACGTCCGCTTCCATGGTAGGTCCGTTCCTGTCAACCGGAATCCTACCTACAAGCCCCCCCCCCGCGGCTGTGGAACCACAAGCAGCGAGGATGCCAGTTGGCACCCAGGACCCACCGTCTCAAACGAGCGTTCGTATTCCACGCGAGGCAGGGGATAGGGTGCCGTTGAGGTGGTTTTGGTAGGCGAGACATACCTTGTACATACTGTGGTAGTACATCTGTCAACCAGGACCCAGTGGCGCCACCGACCCACACTTGTCCACCACCGGGCATGATCAGAGCTCCGCGAGGACGCACGGAAGGTACCGTGGTGGAGATTCTGTGACTGCCTCTGCAGAGCGTCGGGCCAGCCTCTGGGGCTTACGTTGACTCGAAACTCGGAACCGCCCACTTAGGTACCGTTGACAGCACATGCCGATAAGCCCGCCACTGCAACTTGCCATGCTATAGGTAGTCGACTGCGTTGGATTGCCGCCACTTAGGTACAGAGGGGAACAAGAACTGGAGTCTTTGCCCAGCCCTACGCCCCACCCTGCTACGACGCGGCCATGTGGAGTGCAGTGGACATGGCCCAGAAGATTCACCGACGAAACCAAGCGGCTTCCGTCGACGCACCCTCGGCAACCACGGAGTCGGAACCAGGTACCGCCTTGGCAATCTGTTCTTGAGCCCCCTTTGGCGGGACGCTAGATACTAGTACTCACTGCGCAGGAGCGAAAAGGATCCGTCTTATCATATCAACCAGAATCAGGTGGAAAACGACAGTCATCGGCTTTTCCCTCCACCTCGAGTGCGACCATACACGCTAAAACCTGCCTGACCGAGGAATCGGCCGCCATGGCTGCTTTCTTCGGCGTCAGGATCAAACTCTACTTCACATGGGCTGAGACGAGGTGAGGCGCAGCTGAGGTGCCAGGCTGGAGGGACCCAGGGCAGGCCGCGGTAGCATTGGCAAGGCCATCACGCGTTTCCTTTTAAGTCTCCCGTATCATCTTTGATTTTGACAACCCCCCCCACTCTGGCACTCTGGACAGCCGCAGGGACGCGCAACCGATTTGCAAGACGCAGGTACACCGCAGCTTTCTCGTCCAACAATGGGGTCTATCGCGTTCGAGCCCGAGGGCCCGGTCTTTGACCCAACGTCCCTATTCTCGCGGCGTGTGCAGCGCTGGGAACCCGGAGCCAGTCAGTCGGGTTCCTGCACTGAGTTGTACAAACATTTATGCTGATGATGCACAGTCCGCAGCCTTCTGCCTCTCGAAGCCATTCCGGGCATGATCTCGCTCGTTGCCGGTGGGTACGGTGCCATCTCGTGGCTTTGTCTGTGCTGACAGTCTAGGCAAACCGAATCCCGCGACGTTCCCATTCTCCAAAATTTCGATCACCCTGAATGGGCCTGAAGAAAAGACTCTTGTCTTGGATGAAGCAGCACTGGCTGAAGCACTCCAGTATGGCCTTCCAGCAGGGCACTCCGGGCTGATCAAGGTTTGTGCGGTTGGCAGGATATCAGATGGCACTTGGACTAATACTGGGCATTAGTGGTTCGAGGGACTCCAACAAGCTGTTCATGGTGTCGGCAGAGCCACTAGCTGGACGTGTTGCGTTGGGAATGGAAGCCAAGAGCTCATTCACAAGGCCTTCCAGGTCTTCACTGATCCGGGTGACCCGGTACTGCTGGAAACGTAAGTCTTTGAGGTTCAAATTTTGAGCCTATGATACAAGTAGGCAGCTGAATTGCTGACTGATCCATTAGGCCTGCTTATCCGTGAGTTTAGCGACCATGAGTCCTGGCATTTTACTGACACAATATAGCGGAGTATCGGCGTTCCTCCGCGCAGATTGCCATGAGCTTGTTGAAGTTGGCTCAGGGGCCAATGGCGTTGACCCGTTTGACCTTGAGAGGATACTTTCGACGTGGCCAGAGACCCGCCGACGCCCGAGTGTGCTATACACGGTGCCCACCGGATCGAACCCGACAGGGAGATCTTGCTCTGAGGCGAACAAAGTGAGAATGTGAGCGTGAGCCCAACAAACTGCAAATGATGGGCCTGTTCTGACTTTCATTCAAGTCTCCGGCTTGCTAAGCGTTTCAACTTCATCATATTTGAGGATGATGCCTATTACTTTCTCAACTTTGAGGAAGACCCGTCCAAGCGAGCGCGTAGCTACTTTGCTTTGGAGCTGGAAATCAACGGCGAGACTGGCCGCGTGATGCGATTCGACTCGTTGAGCAAGATCGTCAGCTCTGGAATGCGCCTCGGTGTCCTAACTGGTCCGGTTTCTGCCGTCCAGAAGGTGGTTAAGATCACGGAAAATATCAAGTACGTGAAGAGAGAGCCCAAACCCCGGAGGGTATACGCTAACTTATGGCAGCCTCCAGCCGTCCTCAACCACACAGGTCTTGGCCTTGTCACTGTTTCGCCACTGGGGCTACACAGGATTCATCGAGCACTGTGCGAAGGCGGCCGACTTTTACCGGCAGAAGCGGGACGCTTTCGCTGCCGCGGCGGAGCGTCACCTCCAAGGGAGGGCGACTTGGGAAGTCCCCACAGCCGGCATGTTCTTCTGGTTGAAGCTCCTGCTTCCGGCTGGAAAGGATAGCTTCGAGCTGCTGAGCAAGAAGGGCATCGAGAACAGGATCCTAGCAATCCCTGGCATGGCTTTCCTGCCCAACAGGCGCAGGGCCTGCCAGCTCCGCGCGAGCTACAGTCTCGTGAGCCAGCCGGAAATGGATGAGGCGTGCAGACGCATCGCTAGACTGGTCGACGATGCGTGGCGGGATGAGTTTGCTCAGTATGCAAAGACTGAGGTTTGCCGGGAGGCCCTCCTACGCTCGGCGCGTAGGACCACGGCCTGAGATTTGCTGTCAGGCAGCATGTATGATACACCTAGACTGGTTGGCTTCAAATTCGGACCTCAACCCCCGAAATTCCTATCTTGTTTCAAGTGCACCGCCTACAGCAGCGCAATCGATTTCAAATTTCAAACAAAACAAACCTTGCTAGCCAATCATTCCAATGATGTCCCTCCGGAGTAAGCCTCCTCCGCCCGCTCAGCCATCTGATCGGCAAGCAGTGGGGTCTCTGAAAGCCACCTGCAGCAGCGATGCAACCCCCGAAACCTGATTCAGCTCCTTCAACCTCAGGCACCAACCGAGTCGTTAGGAAGCGTCTTGGGCGTGATGCTTGGCGGCCGCGTGCAAAACCCGATGGAAATGCGGTCTCGCCGAATGGGCATCCGGGCCGTTTGGGGCGCAGGGTCATCTTCGCTTCGGGCTGACGGAGAGGGCGCCCACGCACAACGACGCCTCCTTGCTTGGCCTTGCCCGAGCTGAGGCTGGACGGCAAAGGTAAATTGGAATCCGCCTGGGTCGGAAGAATCCTTCCCCAACACGTTCTTTGGCTTCTGGCGGAAGCGGTCGAGGGCTGTGCCCCTGAGCCGCGCGCAACGGTACTGCAGCCGACGGCGCAGCCAATGGCGAAACAAGGAAGGATCCCTCGCCTCAAGTCCGACATCTTACGCAAGTACCCTCCAGCATGCATCAGGATGGATCAGAGGGAGTGTTCTTACCACACGCCCACTCGTACCCCACGGCATCCTCCGAGCTTAACAGCTGTCTTGTTGACGTGATATCGCCGATGGGTCCGCATCACGCTCGTTTGTCTTTACCGTTTTCAGTCCGCAGGGCGTTCCCGGTGTACCTCCGCATGCCAAGCTGCACCCACAGCCCTTGGCAAGACCGAAACCATCATGACTAGGATCGAGCCTAAACTGGTATTGCAACGATGCCACTCGCCGTTGGAGACTGGCATCAGGGAAGCCTCGCCTCTCAGCCGCAGCCCTCGTCTGGTCTGATAACTTTGGTTTGATCTCCGCCGTCGGCTCCTACGGCGAGCAACGAACAAGTTGCAGGGATTGGGATTGGGGCGGCGCGAGCCAAGCGTCGACTCCAGCCAGTGTCTGTCGATGCTCGTGTCTGCCCTGCAATCTATTCCATGTCAGACGGGATCGTATGTTCTCCCGACCTAGAAGCTCTGCGCTCACACTGCAGGCTGACATACCGGGAGCCCGGTCATTCCGGGTCGGGGATAGGTACTCGAGGCTGAGGGGGTTACACACGCGGGGTGAGGCCAGAGATAGTGCGGTGATTGAGTGGATTCGCAGTCAGCTGGAGCCTTAGTTCCTGATACTACCCTTGCATAGGAGCTGCCTCGCTAAGGTACTGTACCTTTAGCAAGTCGAACATCCCTTGGTACAGGACTATGTTTGCATACCGGTGTGGCTGACAGGACAATGTCTTGTTCGGGTCGGCGAGCAATACTTTGAACCCCTGAATCACAATCACGGCCGTCCAAGATGCTTAAAAGGCAGTGAGCCTGTCGACGAATCTGAAATCGGTTCGATGAGCTGCAGTGGCACCACAAGGTCTTGAGTGACACTGGCTTGACTTTCTCAATATATTCCCACGCGCAAAACTTACGACAAACCTCCATCATGGGCTCCCTCGCAGTGAATGGGGTTGACTATCCCTTTGACAACGTCATCGATGCTCTGAAGCATGCTGCCGACACCTCCGAGGGCATCATCTCCTACTCGCTCGCCACCGCCGGCGAGTCTCCTGTCGCTCAAACCGTCTCTTATCGCGAGCTGTTGGACACGGCCGAGGCAAACGCTGCCAAGATCCAACAGCTCACCGTCTGCAAACCAGGATCGGTCGTGCTCGTCCACTTCGACAATGCCCTCGACAGCATCGTCTGGTACTGGTCGGTCTTGCTGGCCGGGAGCATCCCCGCCGTCACCAGCCCAGCCATGTTCAGTCAGAACGAAGGGGATCGGCAGAAGCACTTGAGCCATTTGCACAAGACATTCAAGGCCCCGCTGTGTCTCACGCGCAGGGCCCTTCTGGAGCCCTTCGAGGAGCACGTTGCCGAAAAGCGCATCGACGCGCGGGCCGTTGAGGATCTCGAGCTCGAGGTGTCGGCTACCACTGCGCGTCGGGCGTTCAAGTCGTCTCCCTCCGACGTCGTGGCTCTCATGCTCACGTCGGGGAGCACTGGCAACGCCAAGGCCGTGCCCCTGACGCACCAGCAACTCTTCGCTGCCTTCCGCGGCAAGGCCGAAGCCGCGAACCTGCGCTATCCCGGGAGCCCGTTCCTCTCGTGGGTGAACATGGATCACGTGGCCAATCTGGTTCACTGCCACCTCTTCGCCATTGCGTCAGGCATTTCGCAGATCCAAGTCCCAGCGGCCAATGTGCTTGTCGACCCTGCCCATCTTCTAAACCTCATCAGTCGCCACAGCGTCTCGCGCACCTTTGCCCCCAACTTCCTACTCGCCAAGCTGCGGAGGCAGCTCGAGGCAGGCAAGATAGACACGCTGGATGTTGACCTCAACCTCGAGACCCTGTTCCTCGACACCGGTGGCGAAGCCAACGTGATCGAGGTGTGCGTGGCTCTTCAGCCTTTGCTCGCCAGGTATGGCGCGCCTGCCGACGTGTTCAAGCCATCCTTTGGCATGACCGAAACCTGCGCTGGATGCATCTTCAATACGGAATGCCCCAGCAAGGATCACACTGAGAAGAACGAGTTTGCCTCGCTCGGACAGTGCATGCCGGGCGTCCAGATGCGCGTCAGCCGTCTGGATGGCTCCGGCAACGCGGCGCCGGGAGAGCGCGGAAGCCTGGAGCTGACGGGCGACGTCCTGTTCAAGGAGTACTATAACAACGACTCGGCCACCGCCGAGGCTTTCACCGCGGATGGGTGGTTCCGGACGGGTGACTTGGCATACCTCGATCGCAGCGGATGTCTCCACCTCGACGGCCGCACCAAAGAGATGGTCAACATCAACGGCGTTAAGTACCTCCCGCACGAACTCGATGCCTCGCTCGAACAGGCTGAGATCCCTGGCGCCACACCCAGCTACTTTTGTTGCTTTGGTACTCGCGATGCCACCATGGATACTGAGGCCGTGGCAGTGCTCTACCTACCATCGTACGACGAAGCTGATGACGCTGCCCGCTTCGAGACGCAGCGCAACATTGCCCGCGTCGTGAGCCTCCACACCAGGTCACGTCCCCGCGTAATTCCGTTGAGGGCGCAAGACATGCCTAAGTCGACCCTCGGCAAGCTGTCACGGACCAAGCTCAAGGCTGGCCTTGAGAGCGACGCGTTCGTGTCCCAGCAGGCTCTCAACGACGAGGCCGTCAAGCGGTACCGGCTGTCGACGCGTAGCGACCCCGAGAGCGACGACGAGGCGGCCATTCTCGATATCGTCCGCCAGCAGCTTGAGCTGAGTGCCGAGGACGATTTTGGAGTCAACGACTCCGTGCTTGCCACCGGAGCCACGTCTATGGACCTTGTCGCGATCATGCACCGCATGAACAAACTGCCCAACCTGGCCGAGCACCCCATTAAGCTGACCGACCTGCTCAACAACCCCACCATCAGGGGCCTGTCGGTGCGCATCGCCAAGCTCACCGGCGCCGTAGTCGATGTGGACAAGAAGCCGCACGAGTACGACCCGGTCGTCACGCTGCAGCCCAACGGAAGCAAGACACCCCTCTGGCTCGTTCACCCGGGTGTCGGTGAGGTGCTGGTCTTTGTCAACCTAGCTCACCGCATTCGCGACCGCCCCGTGTACGCGTTCCGGGCCAAGGGCTTCAACGCGTCGGAGGGCGAGACACCCTTCTCGTCGCTCGAGGAGGTCTTCCAGACATACCGCGCAGCCATCAAAAAGCGGCAACCCAAGGGTCCGTACGCCATTGCGGGGTACTCGTTTGGCGGCATGGTGGCATTTGAGATTGGCAAGTTGCTCGAGGCGGAGGGCGACGAGGTGGCCTACTGTGGCAGCTGGAACCTGCCGCCGCACATCAAGTTCCGCATGCGCGAGCTGCTGTGGGACGAGTGCGTCATCCATCTCTTCTACTTTGTTGGCTTGATGGACGAGGCGACGGCCTACACACACAAGGCCCAGCTGTGTGAGTTTAACAAGCAAGGCCGCCGGCTCGACGCCATCCGCTACCTGCGCCTGCACTCTGATGCCGCCCGCTGGGACGAGCTCGGCCTTAGCGAGGAGTACTACCTCCTGTGGGTCGGCCTCGCTAGCAACATGCAGGGCCTAGCCGTTGACTATGAGCCCGCCGGCACCGTCAAATCGATGGATATCTTCGTGGCGGACCCCCTGAGCCACGTCGCCAAGGATCGCAAGGACTGGGTCGAGTCTCGCCTCTCGGCGTGGAAGGAGTTTGTGCGCGACGAGGTGCGCTTCCACGACGTGCAAGGCGCCCACTACACCATGCTCAACCCCGAGTATGTCGCCAACTTTGCCGAGACTCTGCGCCGAGTGCTGAGGGAGAGGGGGCTGTAAAGGGTGTTTTTCTGTAGATTACATTTCCTCTTCTTCTTCTTCTTTCTTCTCATTTTACTTCTCTTCCACCACTTCGATGTTTCTAAGTTAGTGTTCTCCTATCAGACTTGTTCATTCAATAGAGTTTACCATCGTGAATATTCTCCGTCTGCAATGTTGAGTCAACCGAGATTCCTAAGGCACACCATGGTTCGTTAAAGGCTACGAAGAATACCCATCCCCTCGAGGCGATTAGTAGCACGCTAGTATACGACAAGCGCAATCTTCTTACCCGTCATCGCCTTTCTTAGGAACAGGGCGGCAAGTACAGGCAGCGACCAGGGGAATAGACGCTGGCAATGAGGGGGTTGTTTAAATCTAGAGAGCATAAGGCACAGAGCAGAAAACATAGCAGGAGACAAGGGAGCGAACTGTGCGAACTATGGGAGCCTGGAAAGCTTTGTCTATATTAGGGGTGAGATTCTCCCAGGACACCATTGTCGTCCTTGACAAATAGGAGGGACCAAATAAGGGGACCAGATTGAGGACTAAAAAGGGGGATCATGCGTGCCTCAACACCACCCAGATGGACGCAAGGCATCACGTAGTCCTGGGAGAACCTCGCTCTGGACAGGCCCCCTCCACTGCTCTTACAGTTGTTCTAGAGCCTCAATCAGAGTCTCGACACATTCTCGATCTTGCTTCTCGGTGATCTGGGTGGAGTTCTGCAATTTCTGACTTTTGTTCCTTGCCTCTATTTTTATTTTTATTCTTCTTTTTATAAAAAAGAAAAAGAAAAAAGAAAATTGTTGAATCATTGCAGCATAACAGAGTGGAAGCTAGCGAGAAAGATGTTTTGGAAAAAGTATCAAAGCGTGACTTGATTACTTATCAGACTGAAGCAGTCAAGGAATTGGAAGAAGAGATGTGCAAGATTTGTAGCTAGACGCGGAAGTTGATTCAAGAGATAACCAACCACCGATCTACGGTACACAAGCTTTCTTCGTCACACATCTTTGACATCATGCGCAACTTCGACGGCTCTGTCTCAAGCGCGCGCCCACCTCACTCCCTTCGTCATTACCACAGGAAACACGGCTACCCGGCTCAAGACTACAGCCAAACGCTGATAAAAATGCCAGCAGAGTCCACATGCTGAATTCCCGCTCGGCGATCTGTTAAGACTCGAGCACCCAAGAAGGACTCATGGTGCGCAGGGGCTCACTTTCTATCCCACAATCTCACTTCCCGAACAACACCACAAATTACGACACGCAGTATCACCACTTCTTTCTCTCTGTTGCCCCCTATGTGTCACGCAACACACCATGTATCCCAAACGTAATCCTAGCAGGGGGGATTCCAAACGGACTGGATTATCATGACCCGATATTGCTCCATCAGTGACTGGATATTGAGACTCATCCGTCAAACGGGACTGAGGATATTCTACAAAGTGACGGCTTCCCTGACATGAATAACAACCATGGAACAAAATGTCGTATCAACCCGCCACCGGCGTGAGAACCCCTTCGCGTGCAACCTCCGCCCGACCCACCAAGGTATCCCAGTTGTCCAATACATCCTTGAGCGCCTCGGACTTTGTAATCTGATAAACCGACTCAAAATATTCCCGAGAAATTGCAAACGGGGAGCCAGTGATGTTGGGAATGTACTTGCCGACAAGTCTCTGCGGGCTCACCCGGTCCAGGTTTAGGCTCTCTTGCAGAACGCGCCGAAAGGCATTCATCCGCGGCCGCAGGAGCGAGCTATGAAAGGGCACGTCGACACCAACAAGGGGAACAGTGGCGACACCTCGCTTGAGCTGGACTTGCTGCGGTAGCTTGCCGGCGTACAGATCACCGGCAACCTGGCCTCCCTTAGTGCCCGTGGATATGACCCTCATGAGCACCTGTTGGAGGTGCTCACTGTCCATCGCGCCATATTGCTGCGACAGTGTTGCGTGCTTTTTCATGTCGTCGCACATGAGCTGGAGCAAGTCGAGCGCACGGAGATCGCCGGCACACACGTACTGCCGGTTGCGGATGTTGAGGTTGACAATCTCGAGGAAGAAGCCTGTATGTGCCTGAATGTGCTCAACAAGCTGACGCAGAGCCGACTCGGAAAAGCCTACATGTTTGCACACTCGAGCGTTAGCCAAGATGACGGTCAAGGAATGGACGGGGCGAAGACCAACCTTTGCTCACTCTGCTCGGGTCAACGGCGACCATGGCGAACCCGCTGCGACCATGCACGTCTCTCTCGACCGCGTCTTGCATTGTCATGCCTCGGCAGAAGACAGTGTTGAGCAGACTTTCCAACGACATAATGCCCGTCGTGGACAACAGGGCTGCGTACTCGCCAAGCGAATGCCCCGCAAAGTGGCAGCCACCAGGTTCCACGACGCCGCGGGCCTCCATATCCTTGAAGGCGGCTAGCTCCATGATCGTTAACGCCGGTTGAGCAAATTGCGTAGAGAAAAGCAGGCCGTTGGGGGAGGAGTGCGTGTACGACGATGAAGTCGGTGTCACGGCTGGGAAGATGGGCCGGCGCTGGAGCTTGGCAGCTCCCGAGTCCCGACCAGCTGAGGTCGTCTCTGTTTCGTAATGGCACATGGACAGGTAATTCTGTCGTAGCATGCGGCCGCGAACGCCGCCGAAGTGAACTTTGATCTCTTTAGGGTTGTTCCGGACGATATCGAGGATGCTCACACCGAACTGAGACTCAAAATACGTCTCGGCCCTGTCCCAGATGGACCGGGCAACGGGTGAGGATGCGTATAACTGCTGGCCCATGCCCTTTTCCTGGCTGCCCTGTCCCGTGAAGACGACTGTGGTGGATGGCTGTGCGACCAGGGCGGAGCCGGTTACGACCTTGGCCCCCGTCTGCTTGTTGATGACGGTGATCTCAATCACCCGAAGGCCGGCTTGCATCCCCGAGTGGCAGAGCGACACTTCGAGGAGGTCGTCGGGCAGCACCATGCCCACAAATGAGACGTTGTAGTTGCGAATCCGGTCGGGATCCTGGCTGGCGGCATGCTTCTCAACGACTTGGCGCACGACAGCCGAGCAATACATGCCGTGCGTGACGGTCCCGGGTAGGTTGGCGAGCCGGGCAAATATGGACGAGGTGTGGATTGGATTGAAGTCCCCCGAGGCTCTCGAGTACGCTTCGTTGGACGAGGGTATGCGCACTTCAAACTTATGCTCGATGGAGTTCAAAGTTCGAAGCGGATGCGTCGTTTGAGCGTTGACGACGCGGCCCCGTCGGCGCAGATACGAAATCAGAGCGTTGCTTCGATGGTCTTCCCCATGATAGTCGACGGTACCGACGCGAGCCAGATCTCCGGTCTCGGACCGGATGTACACAATGCCGGTGGTGTCCAGACTGGCGTATGTCGACTTGGACCGCCACCGGGTTGATGTCTCCAGGTGGAATTCGAGAGTAAGGTTGGTCAGGTTGAGGTGGTCGAGCTGGTCCTTATCGTCCAAGTAGAACCACGGTTTGCTGTCCAGAATGGCAATGTCGGTTTCGTTGGAGATGTGAAGTTCAAAACGTGGTTCGACCTCACGTGAAAAGGTCGACGAGAAATCGATGTAACTCCCCCTGAACAAAAACGAAGAGTAAACCGTCAACACAAGACCGCAAGAATCAGCCCCTCCACGCCGGATCTCGCAAGCAATTTGGACCACCTTGCCCGAACTCTCGATGGTGACGGATTTTACGTATGCCCGTGTCGTCAGCTCGTCTCCAATATTCAGCCGCGGGCTCGTCCGCCCGTGTTCGTGCTCTCCCTTGCGGACCTCATACGTGTTTGCGAGGTGAACCAGATTCAAGACATCGCCCTGGATGGGGTCCTGCAAGAGCGCACTGCAAATTGGGGCCCAGCAAATGACGATGGCAAAGTCCATTGGAACCATTTCCCGCTGGTGGCCCCTCGTATAGCCGATAGCGCGGTTGAAGGCGCGGACGCGGGTTGCATCGATTGTAAAGCTGCCGTCAAACGAGAAAGACTGCGATCCTTGGCCAATCCAAAGCTTCCGGTACATAGCACCGATACGCTCGTTCCGGTCGTCCATGACTTCCCATATTGGAGCATAGGGAGTTTCTGGTCGATATTCGAACTCAAATGCCAGCGAAATGGGCTCTTTCCCAGGGGTGATATCCGCGAAGACCAGCGCTCGGATTTTGTTTTCCCTCCTTGAAATGTGCAGCAGCGGGTGTTTCGTCTCCGTGAACAGGGTGATTGAGTCAGACTGAATGTCTGCCAAGTGTGCCGAGATCCCATCGACCAGGTTTCGCACGGGGTTGTCCACAAGATCACGGCCCCGGACAACAAACCTGGATGTTAAGAGGGCCAGTTTCCACGGTGGTGCGCCGGGACCCGCTCCCGTAAGAACAAGGCGGAGATCCTCACCGGACACGCCTTCAACTGGTACCAGGATCCCATGGCCGAGATCCGTTGAGATGTGGCCTACCAAGGTCGAAGGCAGAGCTGGCGGTTGAATCACCTCCTCGAAGGGCAGCAAGGATTCGTCACTGAAACTGCACAGGTCGGCCAGGTAGTCAATGACCCCGCGGTTGATGCCATCCAGCACGTCTTGGACAGGTTCATCCACCTGACAGGTGTGACGAGCTGCGACAGGGCCGTGCAGGATCAAAGTACGCCCAGCGTCGCGGTCCACAACGGCGTCGGTATCTTCGGACTGCCAGAGAGAATCCTTCTTGAACCATGTTTCGAAGTGGTCGTCGAGAGCCGGAATAAACGGGACTGGCTTTTGGCCTGGTCGACGACACACCTGCATAAGATGGTCGATGTCTTCGTGCACAATTGCCGTTGTCGCTGCGAGAGGAGAGGCCCGGAAAACCTCATCCAGGAGGGCCAGCGGGTCGCAGTGGCAGGCAGTCTCGGATGCGATAGCTTCCATTGCGCCGTTATGCCCGTCGGTATCCCGGAACCTCTCCTCGACGCGAGTTAAAAAGGCAGTCACGAGGCCAACATAACTCTCGTCGATCCAACGTTGGCCGTCGATGAGGGTAAGCTCGACGAGCCTTCTAGCGACTTGTTCGTATGTCATGTCGGAAATCTCACACACCGCCCCGTTCGCCTTTCGGCCGAACCAAGGGCGTTGGAAATCGGCGTTGAGGCGGGAAATAATGTAGTTTTTGTTAGCCGCCAGGGCTTGCGGGCGCTTCTTGCGGTCAAGGGAGAAGACAACCTTGTCCATCTCGGCCCACAACCGGGCCCCGCGTGTCGCGATGACGTGAATAGGTTCTCCCATCTCGCTCACGATCGACATGACACCGCCCGTAGGGCCGCTGTAAGTGCCTTCCCATTCCTCATCCTGGACGCCCGGGCTTGCTGCAATGACCTGTTTGGCTGCCGGCGACGTGAAAGCTTCCGCACAGGTCATCACGCGACTGCCCAGCAATGCGCCGTCAAATGGCATCGGGCACATTTGGCCACGGCTGAGGCTCCACGAGCCGTCTAGAAAGGGGATGACATCCTTTGCACAGCCAAATCCCGAGCCAGCGACGAGGACAAGATTGTCGCAGGATCGCAGGTCGGCGTAAGTTTCCAGAATTGGCGCGTACATGTCCTCGGCACTGTGGTGGCCGCCGCCACGGCCGCCCGTCCACTGTAGGATGACAGGAAACAGGGGGTTCTGTTTGGCGATTTCGATAACTTGCCGGATGGCAGCAGCCGAGCCGGGCTTGAAGGAGATGTGCTCCAGTCCGAGGGTGGTGATATACTCGGTGGCGACGTCAAGCGTCGGTACACCACCCCCCACGGTTAGCCCCGTCACAGGAAATCCGTCGCCGCGAAGCTGGCGGATATAGGGGATCTGCCACGCAATGGCCTTGGGAGCGGCGTAGATCACATTGATCGTGATGCCCCGACCGGCAGGCGCCAGGTCTCGCAGTTTGAAGAGCGCTGCCCGCAACGACTCGGCGCTGTGATAACCACCGGCGGCAAACTCGACGTGATAGCCGGCATTCATAACGGCGGCCACAAATTCGGGCCGTGTTGTCGTCGGTGTCATGCCTGCAACCATGACGGGGGGTAGTCCAAGCAGGCGGCTGAGTTTGGAGCACACCATGACGCCTGAGACCGTCCGGGTGAGCGAGGGTCGGTGATCCTCAGCCCAGTTGGGGCCCCAAGTAATGTGACCCGCGTCGGGAGACAACAGTTCAACGAGAGAACCGAGTCCAGACTTGTTCACTCTCTCGTTCGTGTCCAGTTTCCCTGCTATGATGACGCGCACCCCCGAGCCAGCGAGATTGCGGTGAGTGATAGCACCCGCACCACTGGTCCCGCCAGGCCCAAAATCAACAATGTGCGTTGCATCTGTGAAGTCCATTTCAGTCCACTCCACTGGCCTCGAAGTGATTAAACGAACGAGAAGCGGAACCAAGTCGTCGTTTCCGCCGTCCCCGCAATCACCGCCGAGTGTGGCCAAGTCTCCGCCGGCTCGAACCCTGTTGACGGGGATCCGCAGAGCGTTTGCCAGTATGGAGCAGTTTTCCCCCAAGTCGCTATCAATGCTTGGCAGAGCGGTATCGAGGAGGCCGCAGTGGCACGGGATGGTGATGGGAAGGAATCTGGTCGTGGGAGCCGGCCTTCGTTGGGAGTATGGTACGCGTGCCAGCGGACGCGAGTCCATGCCTGATGCGGCCTGCAGCGCATGGATGAGGGCCGCAAGAGTACGCTCTGGGCCGCTGACAACAAAACTGGAATTCGAGTTCGCCAATGCGATGGCGGCATGTTTATCCGCAGGGAGGCGATGGTTTAGCGCCTTGACTGCGGCTTGGAGTTGTCGACGCTGAATATTCGAGACAGCGAGCATTGGGGAAGTGTTGCCGTGACCGTCCAACTCCAAATCCCTGATCGTCTCCTGGGGGAGAGGGTCCTGGCTAAAGGCCTGCTGGCACCGGGAACCAACCCAAAACAGTACGGTGATGGCCTTGACCGCGGCGTCGAAAAAGCTGGCCCAGTCGGACGCAGTCGCCACAGCAGTGGCGACTACAACACCTTGAGAGTGCCCAGCCAAACCGGCAAAAACATGGGCAAAGTCTTCGGGGCCCACGCCGAGACTCATGTAGACGGCTCTGACGTGGGCGAGTTGCAGGAGTCCAATCAAGGGGAAACTGACTGGGGCGCTGATTAGGTAGTCGTTATCCGGCGTAGATTCGGGCCCAGTGCCCGTAAGCCACTGCAGCACATCCAGGCCATGGGGATATTGGTCCGCAACCCGCTCATCCTTACTGAGGGCGTTCAAGACCGTGCTCAGTGATGTGATAAAGTCCCGGACGAAAGGCGCGTAAGTGTCCCACAAAACTCGAATCTCGTCAAAATATTGCTTGTTGTTGCCCTGGCCGCCGAACAAGCCATGGATTCTGGCCTTGCCGCTGGCTTGGGCTTGCACCAGGGCAGACTGGCTCGCGGGTCTCATGGCGGTGACAGCGAAGCAAGCCAAGCAGTCGGAGCAGTCGGAGCAGTCGGAGCAGATGGCTGTGTCAAGTTGAGGCTCAAGCAATGTCGAGAGTGGAAATTGAATTTCGATGGCAATCCGGTTGTCGTTTCTAGCCCATACGTTGCAAAAAGCCAGAGGTGTGAATTGATCTCTGCAAGTGACAAGGCAAGTGGTAAATGGGCAACACTCGAGGACATCCACTGGGAAGCTCAGTCCCAATGTCTTCCACAGTAAGGCACCCGAAAGGTACCCCAGACCTCTTACTTTACGTCCCGTCACCTTACAACTGGCGTGTTCGAAGAACAACGTTCATGCCCCAACAACCCCTGTGCATCCATGCCTAGGGCTGGTGTAGTGTTGCTTCTTTGCCTTGACATGACTGATCAATCAACACTGTCAGCAACTGAGAGCTGTGATGTACTCGACAGTGAACAGTAAGCCGAGGGAGAAGCTGGGTTTTACGCAGAGAGCCTGGTGCGCGGAACAGAGAACCCTGGAAGGTAGTTCTCGCTTGTGGATGTGTAGACGGAAAAGTGTAGTAAGGCGGACCCTGGCTGCTGCGCCTCCTTCGAGCAGGCACCGGACGCCCGCAGACTTACTACACTCGCACACACGTGGCTAATCCACTCGGCAGCCGGGCTTAGCTCTGTCAAACTCTGTCAAAGAAAGTCTCACCGCCCCAGACCTGCGGGCCGGGGGCGCAGTGCAAAGACATATTTGTGTGCGCGGAGTAGGCCGTTCCTGACGCCAAGTGCCATTGACCGAAACGGGGTTGCATTAAAGTGGATGCCCCTGAATACGAGTGGAACGCCTCAACCCCTGTAGATCGCCAAGGTTGCTGTGTCTGGGGTTGACGCCTCTTTGAGTTGACGTTGAGGTGGGGGCTCGGGCTAGGGCAATCGGACTAATGCACAAGCTACTGCCCGGTCGATCAGACTAATCCACCCGAGCCACCTCGGCTGCAAGTCGTTATTCTACACTCACAGCCAGGTTATGGAGGAAGTGCTCTAACAGGAAATGTATCACGCGATCAAGCATCAGATCTTGCCATTCTAAAATTTTAGCGTCTTCGTCTAAGGCGTCTGCTGAGCACAAGTGACGGGCTTATCCCATCAATCGGCAGAGTGTCGTTTGTCCCATAACCATTCCTATCGCGGTACTCCGTAATGACAAATGTTCAAGTCACTTCTCGGTATGTTCACGTTCCGACAGACAAAAAAAGAAGAAACGAAAGTGAAACGGAAATGGAAAGAAAAACCCCCAAAAAGGAAAAAAAAAACAGCATGATTAGTGGCCGTCGAGATCCATCCTGCACCCCTGATTGTCGCCGAGTGGACTTGGGTCGTGCTGAATCATAAAGGCAACTAGACTGGCTCGACCGTTCGTTGCATTGGGCTGCAGCCTGATTGTGACGCCATCGCCGCTGTCGCTGGGCTCCACAACCAACCCCTGATGATGGAAGTGGCCTTGTGCGTATAGCGAGTCCATGTCGATGGGCTGTATCAAGGTTCGTTGACGTTGGTGGCCTTGGCCTCCATGTGAGCCACCGTGAGCCGGAAAGTCGGGTGAGATGGCAGTGTAGCCGCCGCTAGGCTTGGAGCAACACCAAGGGGCAGACGTCTGGTTGCGGTGGGGAGTCTCGTGGTAGCTGCTGCATGTGCCGGTTGCCATTTGGAGCCGAGAAAATGGCGATGTCCTGCCATGGTGGTGCTCGGCTTCGTACAAATCCTTGTTGCCGTATGCATTTAACCTGGAAGTGGGTGGGCGTAGCTTTTGCGTGTTGCTACCAAAGGTGAAGGGCTTCAGCGTGGGTGAATCCGTTGGTGTCGAGTCTCCAGTGGCCATGCTGTGGCCCCGAGTGTGGCGCGTAACATCCGGCCCCAAGGGCATCGATGGGTAGACACAGGTCTCACTGCTTCCGTTGCTGGAGCAGCAGCTGCTGCTGCTTTCCCCGTGATGTTGGGAACAACATGAAGTCGAGGGTGAGACCACCGTCTCGACTGTCGTGCCCGCGAGGCCCATGCTGTGTTCCAGAACTGGATGCAGTAAATGCTCTGAGACCACGGGCATACCTGAGTAGTCCGAGCCCCAGGTGTCGACTTGGCCATGGGTGAATCCGACGAATGGGTCGTGATCCGATCCCGGCGTGTGCGGCAAGACGCCAAGGTAGTCGCCCATCCAGTCCGATGTCGAAATCACAGAGGCGGCCGAATGCACCGTGTCCGAATTCGGGGTTATCGTGGTTCCCGCGAGCACAAGACTCGGGCCGGCACAGGTTTCGGGTTCTGCAGGAGGGGTTCCGAGCTCGCCCTGGGCCTGTGTCTCCTCGAGCTTCTCCACTTGCTTCTTCAACCGCTTGATCTCTTCATTCCGCTCCCGCAGACTTCGCCCTGCTTTGTGTTAATCACGACTACTGTCCACCAGAGTTCAGAGTGCTGCCCACTCACGGTATGCTCGTTGCGCCAATCGGTTCTGGATCTTACGCCGATCGGCAGCGTTGGGGAGGGTCCTCCAGTCCTCGTCGGGCTTCATCAGATCGGCATACGAAACAGTCTGTTCGCGGCCGGGCTGGAGTTGCCGCGGTGGAGGAGGTGACGCGGCATCGCCGCTCTTAATAGGTGTCGGCGTCATGATATGGGCGACGTGCTGGGAGAGTGGTGGAGACAAGCTGTGAGACGTGAAGAACGCTCGGCTCCGAGTCTTTGGGAAGTGAATGCGCGTAATTAAGAGAAACGCCGATCCGATGATGGCACGGATGCAGAAAAGCCAAGCAATGAGGACCTGACGAGCGAGCCAATTAAGAAAAACGCAGATCCGATGATGGTACGGTTGCAGAAAAAGCATCGTGGGACCCATGAGAATCTGATGAGCTGGCCGCCAGCCCAATTTGAATTTGATACCGATTCCATTCGAACTAATGCACCTGAAGCAAACCTTGGTTGTGTTCCTCCGGGGAGGCCGTTTCCGACTGCCGGCCAAATGTCAGACTTCACGTAAGAAAGGAGGGATTGACCCGACCGGCTGTGCGTGATGTTGCAGTAGAGGTACACGGTGCTACATTGGTGAGCATTGCGCAATTGATGCCGTTTGCGGCGCCAGCTCAACGCACTCATTCGGGCACCGAGCTTGAGAGTAATGCCGGATGCCACTGCAAGGCGCCGGGAGCGGTAGGACCTTTGGGCAGGCAGGTTCCCGTCGGCAACGTGAATGGACAATAATACCACAGCAGCCACGCCTTCGTATGGGACGGGTTACGGGCGGCGGCGGAGAACTGAGAACCGGGTACCGTACGGTCCAGCCTCTGGCTATTTCCGAGTCGGAAGAATGCTAACGTTAGCACAGCACGCCAGTAGCATTGCATTGCAGACGCGGGTGGAGAGGCTTATGTTTGTGATCCTGGTCATTCCGCCGTTGCACCGCTGCCCTTCTCTCTTACCCAACTGTCACCGAGGCGGAGGGCCGTCGATCATCCGTGCATCTTGTAACCCTATTCGCTTGGGTGATTCGCTGGCTCGGGGCTTCTCCCCTGTCCTGCTCAGCATTCCGCCCTAACGGTCTAACGGCTGACTTCTCCGAATCCCCCCTCAGCCGCTTGTGGCCTCCTGTTTCGACGAGCGACGCCTCGCTACCAGGGATGTTTTGTGTGGGGCTGCGTGTCAAACAGATGCAGGGCAATTTGTGCTTGGCGAAATCGTAATTTGTCGCCCAGCCCTCGCTACACGCCGCCAATCAACGACGGAGAATGCCGCACTTGTCGCTTCCAACCGCGCCGAGAGGTTGTAGGAGACGCAGCACGGCCGACGGGACGACACGTTTCGGCCACTGCCTGGCCACAGCCGCCAGCGGCAGTCGTCTCTTTGCTTACCCCGCCGGCCCCTGGGCGTTTACTGTGCTCTGCAAGGGCCGGACGTTTGCCTGCAGCGCCCGTCGCAAGCCCCCCCTCCTCTGCTCCCTTCCCATTTTTGAGCCTTTCCCCTTTCACTTCGCCATTCCCCGAAACGTTAGCCTGTATTTCCTTGCTGGTCAACTGGAAGTCGTTCCGATACCCCCCATTTCCAGTCTAGCCCTCGCCTACCTCGCCTCACGTCATCTCCCCTGAATTTGCCGTCCTTCTAGTCTAATTTCTAGAATTCATGTTGTTCCACAAACTGCTCGTCGTCACGGCCACCCACCTGGTGCGCCGTGACAATTGGGACGACGATGGCGACGATGGCGGCAACGACAATTGCGTGAAGGCAACGCCAGGCCCGAATGGCAATGTCCCCATCACGGCCTGCAATTCCTACTACAACTACGATCCCCAGTTTGCCCCCGCCGTGGCCGTCGCCGTTATTTTTGGCATATTCACCGCCATTCACCTCGTCCAAGCGGTTGCCTTCAGGAAGGTCAGCGCCAGTCCCACTCACCCCAGTGCAGGGAACTCTAACAGTTCTAACTGTGGCATCCCGTGCTGATTGATCCCATCCCAGCGCTACACTTGGGTCCTCCTCATGGGCGCCTTGTGGGAAACGATCGCCTTCGTCGTCCACTCCCTTGGAACAAAAGATCAACAACAGATCGCCTATGCGACAGTGTGGACGGTGCTGTTTCTGCTCGCTCCATTATGGATCAACGCCTTCGCCTACATGACGTTTGCGCGCATGGTTCTCTACTGGCACCCAGAGGGCAAGGTCGCCGGTCTCAAGGCGAAGTCCATTGCCATGTGGTTTGTCCTGGCCGACATCATCAGCTTCATCATCCAAGGCGTTGGTGGTGTCATGGCTAGCCCAAGTTCCAGTCCCGAGATCGTCAAAGTTGGCCTAAATATTTATTTAAGCGGCATGGGTCTCCAGCAGTTTTTTATTCTCCTCTTCGTCAGTCTCATGATTGCATTCCAAAGGCGCTGCAGCCAGCTGTCGAGTGCAACTTTGAGCTATGACGGGAAAAGAAGCTGGAGACCCCTTCTATATTCGCAATACGGTGTCTTGGTCTGTATTACCGTAAGTGGTGTTTTCTTTCTCGGCCCGAAGTTTGGGACGTTTTGCTAACCCCACTGAGGTTCGCATCATCTTTCGTATGGCCGAGTTCGCCGGCGGAGTTACGCCGAGCAATCCAATCCCCTTCCACGAGGCATATACCTACGCCCTCGATTGTTTCCCCATCATGGTAGCCCTTCTCATCCTCGCTATCTGGCACCCAGGGCGGTATCTGGTCGGGCCCGAGAGCGAGTTCCACAAGCTCTCGAGACGGGAGAAGAGAGAGAGGAAGCGCGACAAGAAGTCTGCGCAGCGCCAGGAAAAGGCGGACAAGAAGCAAGCTAAGCAGGACAGAAAGAGAGAGCGAAGGAGGAGTCGCAGCCACGAGAATGGGCTTCTTTGAAGGCCTATTTTGGTTCTGGAAGATGGTTAACACCCGTGATGGGCTTGGAACTTGTTTGACTGGGTGTATCATTGCTGGGCGCTAAACTGCACATATGGGTGGATAGGGTGCGTGCGATCTATGACTATTATCTTGACCATCTGACGGCCATGGTGTTTTTCTCGCAGGCATGTTGCTCCATACTGCACAACCCTTCTGCATCAGTCTTGTCATACGGATATCTAAGTAGGCAGGTTACCTTTTTGTGCCTTGATCTATATTGCGGAGCTGCGGTCACGGATTTTGACCAACAACTTGGAATCAAGACAATGTTCATTTAGATGTGAAACTAATCATGAAACCCTCTGCCTCCTAGAACAATACGGCACCCGTTCACCCACCAGACACAGGGCAACCCCCATGATCGACACAGTGATTGGTCCGACGGCGATGCCAGTGAAGAGACCAGCACAGCCGCTGACTCAAAATAGCCGCTTACTCCGGATACCCGCTTACTCCGGGTAGCCGGTCACTTCCCAACCCCACCCTTCAATGTCTTGCGCTCTCCCGCGCTGAATCTGGGTCATGATGCGAGCCAGGCCAGCGATATGGCCGTTTTCGTTGTCCGAATGGGGAAACGAGTACGTTTCGTCTGTCGACAGCCGAGTGATGCTGCGGATTGGCACAGCCGCAGCCGCGGTCCCGACCGCGACAACCTCATCCAAGCTGCTGAGAGTAGAGAAGGGAACATCTGCTTTCTCCACAGACCAGCCTTCTCTCGCGGCGAGCTTGACCATGGTATCGCTTGTCGTGCTTGCGATCGCGCCCTCCGCATTCGGGACGACGAGTACGTGCTTCCCGTCCACCGTCTTGTGGCCCAAAAACCCGCTTGTTGAGAATTCCTCGATCAACGATCGGGTGGCGCTGTCGAGATGTAGCGTGATACCGTAGCCAAGCTCTTGAGCCCTGGCGGCGTGGCGCCAAACCGGGGCGTAATTGCCGCCGACCTTGTAACGGCCCATTCCTCGTGGCGCGGCACGATCGAAATCTTCGAGTACAAGGCCTTTGATTGCCGCCGATCCGTGGTACGGACGGGCAGGTTGGACGTAGACGGCCAAGATGACTTCCTCGGGTGGACCGAGGGCCAGCTTGGCCGACGCGCCGAAAAGGACAGGTCGAATGTAAAGATATGCCTCCGCCTCCGCAGGCGGCACAAACTCGGCGTTGGCGGCAACGGCTCTTCGGATGCACTCAAGAAAGATATCTTTGGGCGGAGGTGGCAGCAACACTGACGCAGCGGATTGGCAGAGGCGAGCCCAGTGAAATTCGGGGCGGAAGACTGAGATCGCATTGCTTGGGCCCCGGAAAGCCTTGAGGCCTTCATAACATTGCTGTCCGTAGTTGAGCCCCGGGCTGAGCCCGCTGACGGAGATGTTGGGATTGGAAACAAGGGCTGGGGTCGTCCACTTCCCCGTGGATCGATGGTGCCGAACTTCTATGTGGCCATTGACTTGAAGGTCGAACCCGAGACCCAGTTGGGACCAATCTGGACTTGAGTCAGTATCTACGTAACCGGTGAAAGTATCACCCTTGGCGGAGTGGCTCACCAATGCCTTCTTTGGCTGGTGGCGCGGACATTGCGTAACTTCGAAACGCCCAGGACGAGAGAGATAAAGAACAGGTAATTGCCCCTGGGGAGGTTGGAAAACAACGGGGGACGTTTTAGGTCTGACGATCAAAATGCCTCTGAGCCCACGTCATTCTCAAAAGCCTAGCCGAGGACTCGACGAGGAGTCATAAGATATACGATTGGGCAAAACTCACGGCTGAGGCTCCGCACGATGGGGGAAGCTTACGTATCCTATAATACTACGCTGGAGACTTTCAGTAAGCAATGCCTCATTACCTTACTATGCAAATCCGGCGAATCTCGAAGGTTTTTGTAAGTCGTGTATTGGCTGCGACTGTTGATCGCCAGATGCATGTTCGATCTCCAACAGGGCGACGGTGTATCAACGGGAGCAAGTTCATAATTGAATGCCTCAAGTTCTGGACCCTAAATATAGTTTGAACAAAACTCCTTTTATATAATATTCTTTATAGACTCAGAGATAAGCACTCGGAGAGGCACTTATACTCTGACTACCTAGTTACCGAAGGTTTGATCTCAAGGCCATCAAAGGCTATGATTAGCTGCCCCCTTTTCATCACCTACCAAAACTGTCCATCTGGTCAATGACCACAAGCCAAGTCCACTCGTCTAGAGAACTGCAGAATTGGACCGTTTTTTTGACCAGTGACGTAGTCAAAAAGTTGATACTCGTTGTGACGATGGCGTCCCCATGGCCCATCTTTTCGCCCACGACCGACCAAGCCTTTCGTGCCCTCGGCAAATCTGAAGTCTCCATTGAGCAATATCGTGGCCGCTGTCAATGCCATTTCCGTCATAGCCAAGCTTTTTCCAAGACAGCTGCGCATGCCGAGGGAGAAGGGGTTGAAGACAGACCGCGCTCGTTCCACACTGCCGGTGCCATCATCAACCAGCCAGCGTTCTGGCCGATACTCAAAAGGATCCGTGTAGTATTTGGCATCGTGATGAATTGCGTACAGCGGCACACCCACATCACAACCAACCGCGACGGTCTGGCCGTCGATGACAAGATTGCTGGTCGCTACCTCGCGCCACAGGGCGAGACCGACAGGAGGGGACATGCGCAGGGCTTCGTTGATGCAGGCGTATAGATATACGCAGGATGCCAAGTCGGCCCCCATGGCCAGGTTCTCGGTCGACTGGAACTTGCTCCTGACCTCGGACGCCACACGATCGTACGCACTCTTGTTGTCTGCCAGATAGAAGAGAATAGCTCCAAAGGCGACTGATGAGGTGTCAGCTCCAGCCACGACCAATGTGGTACTTTCGGCGGCAATCTCGTTGAGCGTGAAGCCTCCTCCCGTCTCGGGGTCTTTAGCCGCAGCAAGATTGGCGAAGACATCTGCGTCCTCGGGGTTGACTTTCTCTGGTGATGTGGTCGTAACCTTGCCCAGACGCTCGCCCACGAGCCTTGTGACAAACTTGATGAAACGGTTCCTCGCGCCAATCGCCTCGCGGAAAATGTACTTGTCGATCCTGAGCTTGGCAAATTGGGGGAATTGGATAAGGAACGACATGCGAATGTTGGATTTGTCAATCGACTCAACCACGTAACGAAAACGGTCGTTCTGGAGGAGGTTGTAGTGTGCGCCGAAAACAACATCGGCCATAATGTCAAATGACAAGTAGTAACCTGCAAGCGGGTTCCGCGTCAGTTGAGTTGGGTTCGAGAAAGAGGATTGCCGGCGGCCGGTGTCGCTTACACCAGTTTGCCATGTCCATAGGCTCACTCCACGCTCTTTGGAAGTCCTTCGTCTTTGTGTCTTGTGTGCCAAACATGACATCGCAAAACCTGGCGATGTGGGCCGAGATTCGGTGCTCATAGCCGCGCTGTGCTTTGTCCGACACTCCTTGGGCCATAATTCGTCGCCGACGAGCATGCTCCTTGCCGCCTCGTATGGTTAGAGTATTGGGTGCGCGGTGGACCAGTGGCTCATATGCGCTGGCTTTGACGACCTTGGACAGTGAGCCAACGCCATAGATGTCTCGAAGAGCCTCCGCTGTGTTGAAAATGACCTTGTTTGGCCCATATCTGACGTGGTTCCCTGGGATTACCTTCGTTAGCTACGGACCTACCTCCTCCGTTGAATCACGAATACTTACCATAGCGTTGATGGCATCGCCACATGTCCAAATGGATATCACCTCTCCAGCCATGGTATGCCGCATAAGCGTTGGTAAACTTCGCAATCAATGGGCCTGGATACTTCGATAGGGGGTGGAAAAACGCCAGGTAAATAAGTTTCGACAGGCACTAAGAACGCATTAATTGGAACACATGGAGACAGACGGAATGCAAGTCGCTCTACGTACCAGCAGTAGCAAGACGGCAACGCTACCAACTGCAGCTGGCCGGGAAAACGTTGCCCAATCCATTGCTTCTTGCAGTTTTGAGCGCGGATGCTTGGTCCGGTCGGCTTCAGAGCCTGCAAATTTCGAAAAACAGACCGAAACCTTCTTTCACACGCCCCAACACCAAGCTGTGGTTGGTTGCCGCAAAAGAAAACCAACTGGGTAGGGCAGGTTGAAGTGCTGCCCGGCTCGACGCAATGAACAGCAGCAGCGCAAAAGGTGGTCTTTGCATGGGCCAAGCCGTTGATTATTCCAATTTCTTGTGGCATTGCCCGCTGTTGCGCTTACTCCTCGCTGCGTAGTGTTGTGGTGAAAGGGGAATGTAGTAAGCATTGTGTAGATCGTAAGCGCAGGCCACCACACAACGCGATGGTTCTGGTCCCACATCAGTTCATGGTTAGAATTGCACAGCCTGGCTCCGCCGTGTCCGAGTGCCCGGGGCAATGTTTAATCCCACTTAGAGCACAGCGAGGTAAAGACGGGTTGGATTCTAATTCAGTGAAAGGCTGGGCCAGGGACATCCCAAATCTTCTTGCTCTTCGGCCCGAAGCCTTCGTGAATTGGTCTACCCCATCCTGTGCCTTCAGCAGGCCGTACCATCGACGATGGACACCGTCAAGAATTACACTGCTGCTGAGCATAAACTCACGCAGATTCTCCTCACTGAGCTCCTTGCGTACGTCGGCCCCAGCCAAGCGACAAAACTAAAGCTGAGATCTAACTTGTCATGATTCTAGACATCAGTTCTGCTCCCCGGTGCAATGGTAAGATGAAAGACGGGCTCGGGGGTTGCACTTGCTAATTTGTCGCCGGGCTACAGGATCAAAACTCAAGATGCAATCCTTGGAGACTTCGCCACAGAACGACTGGTGGAGATTGGACCCGCCGAGACGCTGACGAACATGGCATCAAAGACGGTCGATGCGGATTATCAAGTACAAGACCTTGCACTTGGGGTTCAGAGGGAGCTTCTAAGCTACAACAGAAATGCAAGCGCCATCTACTACGACCATCCGGAACAAGAAGCCGCAGCTGCTGTCCGGACGAGCCCAGCCTCCACCACCCCCAGTGTTGCGGCGCCGCCAGCTGCTGGCCCAACTCCAACGGCATCTCCTGTCGCTAACCCAACCGTCGAGGCTGAGATTTCGCCCACGCTAGCTGCGGCGTCGATTCCCGACAAGGAGGTATCTCCGCGCGAGATTATCACTACTCTCGTGGCACTCGGTCTGGCCAAGGACGCGAGTAGTATCGCGCAAGACCAGACGCTCAAGGCTCTTTGTGGAGGTAGGTCAATTCAGTCGGCCCACCTCTCAGATATATGGCTTGCAGACTGACGTGGTGCACAGGACGGTCAACAGTGCAAAATGAGATCATTGGCAACCTCACCAAGGAGCTTGGGGCTCTTCCAGACCAACCCGAGAGCATGGCATTGGAAGACCTCGCGAGCGCTGTTGCAGACCATGGAGCGGGGACAAAACTCGGGGCTTTTACCAGCGCCCTGATTAACAAAATGGTCACGAGCAAAATGCCCGCCAATTCGAATGTGACGGCTTTGCGACACTATCTCGACACGCATTGGGGATTCAAACAAGGTCTCCAGGACCGAGCCCTGCTTGCCGCCATTCGCAACCAACCTTCCAGCAGGTTGGCTGGCGAGAAGGAAGTGCAGACATTCCTGGGTGAGATTGCCCATACAGTTCTGAGGAGTATTGGAGTCGATCCGGCCAGCCTGCGCTCATCAGCCAGCGCCGGAGCACATCCATCTCCATCTGCAGCCACTGTTGCCATCTCGTCCGAAGCCCTCAAAGCTTTCCAGGACGAACAAAGGCAGCAAGCAGAAACGCTTCTTGGCGTGTATGCCAGACAGCTGGGCCGAGACGTCAACGAGGCGACGAGCGAAAGAACCGGAGCCAAAGGAATCATCGACCAACTCCAGACTAAGCTTGATGCTTGGTCGGCTGAGCACGGCGACGTGTATGAGCAAGGCATTTGCCCCGCATTTGACGCCAAAAAGGCTCGCAAGTACGGCTCTTGGTGGAACTGGGCTGTCCAGCAACTCGTGGCTCTCTTCTCCACCGCCCTAGTTGGCCGGCTCGAAGACTTTCTCGCCCAGGCTGGGCAGACACGGGACCAAATTGCAACCCGAGCCTCCCCGAGACTTCTGCAAGCCATCGAGTTCCTCATGCGGGAACTCCAAAGCGTGCCAGATTGCCATGCCGAAAGGCGGGATGCCACCCAGGACTGGCTGCTGGACCTCGAGAGAGGTTGCAAAACCTCGGTTGGGAGGAAACAGCTGGTGTCCAAGTGCTCGGTCGTCTCGAAAGTTCCTGTCCTCGAAATTGATCATCGAGGTCAAATCTCGGTGAAGGAAACACCTCGTATCGCACGGATATTCGAATGCGAGAGTTCTGCTCGCAGTGGGTATGGCTCAGAGATCTTGGACTCCGATGAAACCTGCTCGATAGCCGACGCACAGTCGTACTACGGCTCTTTCACGCTCCCGACGGCCTCCATCTCCGCCTTCGCTTCTGTGTACCAATCTCCTTGGAGAACGGATACCCCGCTAAGCTCCGTCATTGAGGACGCCGTGTTGGTTCAGACGTCGCCGACAGGGGGAAGTCCACGGTTCCTCGACGGCGGCGCGCCGAATAACATGTGGACCCCCGAGATCAAAACAAAGGGCCGCAGTGGATGGCGCACCAACCATGATATCACCAACGGCTACCTCCGCTGGTTTCAGCAGTGCTCCACCGAGGGGATCTCCTTTGGCGACAAGACGGTCCTGGTGACTGGAGCAGGCAAGGCATCGATCGGATCCGACATCGTATCGCTGTGCCTTGCCGCCGGCGCCAAGGTGATAGTGACCACGAGTTCCTACTCGCCGGAAACATGTGGCTACTACCGTGATCTTTATCACCAGCACGGTGGCCGAGGCTCTCAGTTGGTGGTCGTTCCCTTCAACGGCGGCAGCAACCAGGATGTGCAAAGCCTCGTTCGCTACGTTTACGACGACGATGTCAAGGGCGGACTCGGCTGGGACTTGGACCACATCGTCCCGTTCGCCGCTGTGGGCGAGGCGGGCCGAGCCATTGATGGCATTGATGACAAATCGGAACTTGCGCATCGCGTCATGCTCACCAATGTGGTGAGGCTACTTGGCTCCGTCAAGGCCGCCAAGGCAAAGCGGCGCATCACCACTCATCCAACCCATGTTGTTCTTCCGCTATCGCCCAACCATGGCGTATTCGGCCAAGATGGCCTGTATGCCGAGTCCAAGCTAGCCCTTGAGGCTTTGATGAATAAATGGCATTCGGAGAATTGGAATGAGTACCTCACCCTTTGCGGGGCGGTTATAGGCTGGACTAGGGGCACTGGCTTGATGAACAACAACGACCTTCTCGCCACCGGTATCGAGGCCGATTTGGGCATCCGGACGTATTCGGCTTCTGAAATGGTCGGTTTTTTTCTACAACTCCCTGTGTTCTCTCAAAAGCGACAGTGGCTAATGTCTAAATCTGGCAGGCCTGGCATATTGTCGGACTGATGGACTCCCGAACGGCCTCATTTTGCGACCTCGAGCCTCTGATGGCCGATTTGGCTGGCGGTCTATCCTCCTTCATCAACCTACGGCCAATGTTGCAACAGATCCAGGAGAAAATCGACTCGAAAAGCAGCATGAAGAAGTCTCTTTTTGCCGAGGAGCAGTTTGAAAATGACGCCGGTTCCTCGAGCTCGACAGTCACCGCCCCTTCCCGACTTTTGACTCCCAAGGCCTGGCTGCGGGTTGAGAAAGCGGGTCTCCCGGAGTACGAGGAGCTACAACCACTAAACGCGAGGTTGCATGATATGGTTGATCTGGAGCGTGTCGTCGTCGTTGTTGGGTTTGGGGAGGTCGGTAAGTGCAATCCTTGCGTATTCTTTGCGAGTCTCACGAGTGTCTTAGCTAACGCACCTAGGTCCGTATGGTAGCAGTCGGACTAGGTGGGAAGCCGAGTGCTCTGATACCTTCTCTGTCGCTGGTTGCGTGGAGTTGGCCTGGGTCATGGGTCTTATCAGATACCACACTGGCCTACTCAACGGCAAGGACTATTGCGGCTGGCTTGATCTCAAAACCAAGGCTCCCATTGCGGACGCGGAAGTCAAGGTCAGATATCAGGGGTACATCGTCCAACACTCTGGCATCCGCATCGTCGAGCCGCAAGCGCATGATCTCACATCGCCGGAGAAGGAGCAGAAGCTCCACGAGGTGGCAATTGTGAAAGACCTGGAGCCGTTTGAGGTTCCTGTCGAGATTGCGGAGGAACTGAAGAGAGAGCACGGCGACAATGTCCTTGTTATCGAAGCCGAAGGCGGGCAATGCTCCGTTGTGTTGAAGGCCGGTACGACGCTATGGGTTCCCAAGGCTGTACAGTCTCGGAGTACAATCGGCGCCCAGATGCCCACCGGCTGGAATCCACGGACCTACGGCATTTCAGACGACATTATCAGCCAAGTCGACCCTGTCACGCTCTACGCCCTGGTCGCAACTGTCGAGGCATTCATGTCCGCCGGACTCCCGGACCCGTATGAGCTGTACCAGCACATCCACGTTTCCGAGCTAGGCAACGCCGTGGGAGCCAGCTTGGGCGGCTTACAATCCCTTGACAGCATGTACAAACGACGCTTCCTGGATCGCCAAATCCAGAGCGACATTCTGGCTGAGACTTTTGTCAACACCACGGCCGCTTGGGTCAACATGCTACTGCTCGGCTCCTCGGGCCCTCTCCGCACTCCGGTCGGCGCGTGCGCCACTTCGCTCGAGAGCCTCGATACCGGGTATGATATGATTGTCAACGGCCGGGTCAAGGCTGTGCTCGTGGGTGGTACGGATGCCCTAGAACGTGACATCGCGCAGGAATTTGCCAACATGAAGGCGACTATCAACGCCAACGACAACGCTGCTGCCGGACGGACTGCAAAGGAAGCCTCTCGGCCCGCCACATCGACCCGAGCTGGATTCGTTGAGGGCGAAGGTTGTGGTGTCCAGTTATTGACCACCGCACGCCTTGCGCTCGACATGGGACTTCCTATTCGTGGTGTTGTGGCTTTGACGCACATGGCTTCCGACGGCATCGGGCGATCAGTGCCGTCGCCGGGCAAAGGGATCCTGACCATTGCAGCAGAGAAGCGCAGCAGCGGCCTGCCTGGGTCGCCTTTGCTCGACATCAACCACCGCCGGCGGAGGCTGTTGCATCGTTTGCGCCAGATCGAGGACAAGCGCGAGGCCGAGTTGGCTTGGCTTCGGGATTGGCTCCAACGACACGAGCACGAGCAGCACGAGAAGAGCGAAATCGGAGCCATGCCGAGCCCTCCCAATAATTCCAGACGCAGCCCGGTAGAGCATGCGGAACACTGCCGCACGGAAATCAACAATGATGCGAAACGTGCCCAACGAGAGGCGAAGAACATGTACGGCAATCAATTCTGGAAGCACGACGACTCCATCTCGCCACTCCGCGGCGCTCTTGCGGTCTGGGGCCTAACAGTGGACGACCTGAGCGTTGCCAGTCTCCACGGCACCAGCACCAAGCTGAATGATGTGAACGAAACGGCGGTGATACAGTCACAGCTGGCCTTCCTGGGCCGGACACAGGGGAACGTCCTGCCTTGCTGTCTACAAAAGGGCCTATTAGGACACGGGAAAGGTGCCGCCGGTGCCTTCGCATTCAACAGTTGTTTGCAGATGCTCGCTTCGGGCCTGATACCCGGAAACCGCAACGCTGACGACATTGACGCCGAATTACGACAGCGAGACCTATTGTTCTTCCCATCCCGGACGTATCAGAGCCCGATGGGAGTCAAGGCGTTCCCTGTGACGTCTTTTGGGTTTGGGCAGAAGGGCGCTCAGGTTATTGGCGTCAATGCGCGTTACCTGTTTGCGACGCTCTCACGGGAGGAGTATGGAGTCTACCGGGCTAAAGTCCTTGACCGGGAGGCGGCGGCGGACCGGGCGCTCCAGGAAGGGATATACGGAGGGAGGTTTGTCACGGTCAAGCAGGACAATGTGTATGAGAAAGGGAACTTGGAAACAGCAATGTTGAATAGATGAGTAGATAGGTCGAGCCGGCCGAGGCGGGCAGTTGATGCGGGAACCCATGGTGGATGAAGCTGGGCTGTTCTAGCTGTTGGTGTTTGTACTTCTCTTGAATAGATTGTCGCGCTCCTTCTTTGCGAATTATTTCAATCTCTGTTTCTTGTGTTCACGAGTATCCCACTGCACGAAACGTGGGCTGGGCCTCAATATGTTGCAACGGTGCAGTGCGTTCTTCCAAGTCGCATCTCGCGGTCGGCTGTCAAAATGAAACCCGGCAGAGTAAGGTAAGTGCGTAACTGCAACCGCTTCGTAAACCGGACCTTCAACACTGTCTCTTGAGCCGTCGAGTGGTGTCCCCTAAAAAGTGAGGAGAGACCGGTAAGGTGCTGGGAAGCTGGCGGATCTGGCTCCATGTGCTGCCCCTGACTGCGCCAGAGCAATATTATGTCATAGCCCATATGAAAGGTGTCATCATTGTAATCCAATTAAGCACAATTCCAAATTGAGCCTATGGGTCGAGAGACTGTGACTTTGAGAGTAAGCAGCTTACTGTTCGCTTTTCGTCCAGCCCCGAACGATTAAATGTCTGCGCCGCCAGGTTACGTCGGGCATTCCCGCAGGCGGATCTGAAATTCTCGGCTGCACCCCTCTTTCAGTCACGTCCCAAGTCCCATGGGTACATGCTTGGTTTAGTGACCTATGACTGGCCGCGTCTCCCGAAACCGACAAGGTTCCTCGTCTTCCATTCCGCTGGATCGTCATGGAGAGTTTCTCAGCTTTCAGTACCGCCGGGGTCATTGGCTTAGCCCTGGCCGTGTGCTTTGTCGTCGCCAACACCAAGAGCCTCCCGTTTGCACACAGCTTCCGCTTGCTGCCTTCGCTGTACCGTTTGCTACACCCCCGACTATTTCCAGCAAGAAAAACGCAAACCCCGTCCGAATTCAACACGATCCCGACTTCCAAACCGGATGTTGTTGTGGCGCAGCCCGCCCTCTTCAAGCACCATGTGTCCAGCTCGCGGGCTGTGCTCCTGGATCTGGACATCAACATGCACAAATCGAACAGCACCTTCTTTGCCGACGCCGACATCAATCGGGCCGAACTACTCACCAGGCTGTTGAGCAGGGGGCTCGCAACCGCCGGGTCAGCACCAACAGAGCTGGACCCAAGAAGGACAACCGCCGTAATGCCCCTCTTGGCAGCGGTTCAGTGTACTTTCAAGCGCGAAATCGGCCCATTTCAGGCCTACGACCTCTCATCACGCATTCTAGCTTGGGACGACAAGTCCTTATTCCTCGTTACATATTTCTTGCGGCCAAATACTAGGCTCCATCCCGACTTGGAGCTTACAGGCGGACCAGTAGCTGTTTTGGGGGAATCGAGTTTGAGGAGGTGTGTATACGCCACGATGGTGACTCGATATGTGTGCAAGGCAGGGCGGGAGACTGTGTTGCCCAAGATTGTATTGGAGGCGGCTGGGTTACTGGTTAGCGCGCCACATGAAGCCGACAAGAAGGGCGACGGTGCGTTCCTCACGGCTGATCAAGTGGACGAAGGTGTGGAAAGTGGCATGCGTTATGTGAGAGGGTGTATGTTGTGATAGACATCCATGGAAATCAAACTGAAGAGTTTGGACTTTACGGAATCTCTCGTACGACTTTATCTCATGACCTGCCGTGAGTGGTACTTAGTATTTCCCTGTTTATGGGATTCCTGTTGGCATCAGGAAATTGACTGCGTTCCACAGCATAGCAGTTCAAACGAAGTATTGATTGGTCATGAGCAAACAACTTTGGATCGTTTGCATTTCCATTTGGTTTATACGTTAAAAGAAAACAGAATCGAAAGTATCAGTACCTTGTTAGGTCCGAGGGTAAACCAAAAACTCCTTCCCTGGTCTGATCTCCTAATTTTGTACTACAACGTGCATTCCTTTTCATACCGGCTCAAGCCTGAGCTGACTCGACCGTTTCCGCCCCTTCTTCCTCTTCCTTTTTCGGCTCCTTAACTGATTTCCACCCAATGAACACACTTCCGATGCATGACAGAGAGGCCATGGCAACCGCAACGTAAAACGTCTGCGTCAGGGAGGCATTGACAGCCAGGATCAGCACGGGCAGTTTCTCCGTCGGTACCATGGACTGCAGAGATGTCGGGCCGGTCCCAAGCAGCTGTTGAGTGTTGATGTCGGTGAGTCCCAGATAACCAGCCAAATTCGCCACCAAGCGAGTTTGAAAAACGCTCTCGCCAACGGCGATCATGATTGCGGCACCAATGGTTTGCCCAAACACAATAACCGTGGTGCCGGGAGCAATATCAGCCTGGGGAAGCGTAGCCTGGACCCCAATGAGGGGCTGTTGAAAGCCCATGCCAACCCCGAGCCCAAAGATTGCCGGGTACACAAACAGAGCCGCCCGGGACGTGTCTGGGCCAATGGTGGTAAGCAGGCCGAGTCCCACGGGCATCAAGACCGAGCTCGCCAGCATAAAGGGCGTGTAGTAACCGACAAACGTCACGAGGAAGCCGCTGCCGAGAACTCCAACAATCACTGCAACCAACATGGGTAAGATACCAATACCGGATTGCTGGGCGCTGGTGTCTTTGATGGTCTGGTACCAAAGTGGCAGCTTGCAAAGGATGAAAAGTCAGCCAAAATCTCAAAGTTGAGAACTGGCTTCACTTACAAAGTAGGTAATAACGACAAGCGCAGAACTTGTGCATGTGATAAACCAGAACCCGGCCAAAACGGAGCGGTGTTTGACGACTCGGAAGGGCAGCATTGCGACAGCTGCGTTGAGACGCTGAGTATATGCCTGACCATGGTTACGACCGTTAAACCAATGTCCTCGGGGAAGTTTCAAAAACAGCGTTTTTGGAAGGGTCATCCACAATGAACACTTACAAATACGCAGAACAGGACAAAGCCAAGCACCAACAGAAGGATGACATCGTTGTCGCCCCACGAGTGGCCCTCGCCGCCTACACAAATACCGATGTTAGCTTCAACCGCAAGTTTGTATGTCAGTCTTGCTTTCCTCACTCACCAGCAAAGTGCAGTGCCAAAAGTGTGCAAACAATTGGCGGTAGCAGAGCGGCGGCGCCGAGGAGATCCAACTCGTACAGGGTCTGCCAAAGAGTGGTCCCGGCTGATCGCGGACGACCCATATGCTTGGGGCTGTGCATGCAAAACATCACAACGAGAAGGACAAAGCCGCCAATCGGGAGGTTGATGTAAAAACACCAACGCCAATTCAGATTGTCTGTCAGCACTCCGCCGATGATTGGCGCCGAAATCATGGCCACACCTTCCATGGCGCCAATGACGCTGGTTAGGAGAGGCCGGATTCGCAACGGGACGACCTGGCTCATGATGATGAGGCCACCAGATAGGATACCAGAGGTGCCGACACCTTGGACGGCGCGGCCAAAAATTAGAACAGGCGAGTTCGGGGACACGCCGGCAATCATCGAACCCAGCATGAAGACGAGAATGGCGGAGATGAAGACCCATTTGGCCGGGAATAGACTGTAGATGCGGCCGTAGGGAATTTGGGTGGCGCATGTAGCCATCAGGAAGGACGAACCATACCAGCCGACGTCGTCGAGACTGCGAAACTCGCCTGTGATGCGAGGAACCGCCGTGGCAATCACGTTGACGTCCATGGCCACGAGGAACACGGCCGCGCTGAGAGCAATGGTGAGAGAGACCAAGGGCATTCCGGAAATGTGGTTGGCGGTGGGGTCCACATCCTCTTCAACCTGCTCTTGCCCCTGTTCCTCGTTCTCCTTTTGGCTATCCCGGTTACCGAGGCTGTCAGAACTGGACACCTTCATGTGAACCTCAACGGACCCCGGCCTCTTTTCAGATGGTTCCCACCCAAGTATGAAGCTGGGAGCTGCAGTCGTACCCTCAGCTGGTGTTGAAATTGTGGCGCTACTGCTGCCCATGTCCCTTGCGACATTGGTGGGGCTTGTATGAATCCCTTGACCTGTCTCTCGCGGAGGGAGTGACTCGACTTGGAGGGTCGTGGGATCGGGCGTCCATATATCCTTATCTTGGGTCCCTGGCGCTGAGGCGGATTCGGCGCCGCACAGACTCTGGCGGGATTGCAGGACCGTGGAACTACCTTCTGCATCATCGGGATACGACACGAAGGACATGAACGTCGACTTGGTTGATGGACGGGAGCAAGTGTGTTCTGGCGTTGGATCCGAGGAGCCAGAGCGCGACGTGACGGGGGTGCCTTTCGATGTGAGATCGGAGGATTCAGGGCGTGAGGTGACGGCGCTGTCTCCTGGGGTTGGTTCGGAGGACCCAAGGCGAGCTGTGACGGCGGTCCTTCCTTCTGTGGGATCGGAGGACCTGGGACGCGAAGCGATGGCGGTGTCATGTATGGTAAAATTGAAAGACACAGGGCGCGATGTGGTGGCTGTGCTTCGAAGCGAGTTGGTGTTAGGCCTAGACCTTGCTTCTCCTGAGTCTTGGGGAGACTTTTCGGGACTGGTCGCGTCCTTGTCTTCGGCATTGTTGATACCTTGGTCTGCGCTGTCCTCGAGCTCGGTGAGTTCCTGAACCTGTTTTGGTTGGCGTTCACTCTCGTCGTCGATACTCAGCACACTAAGCACCCGCCGAGTCCGATGGATCAAATCGCCCAAATCTTCGGCCGGTGCCTCGGGTTCGGGTGGTGCGAGTGAATGAAGACTGCGTTCCGAGTGAAGCGAGCTAGCGGACTCGAAAAACTTGCTATTATTGCCATTATTGCCGTACCAGGTCTTGCGGGACTCCGCAGTGGTCGGACGCTCCCGGGGGATGTTGTTGTTCAACCCCGGGTAGAGGGCGTGGGACATGGGCCACATGGCGAATAGGTGTAAAGCCTGGCGTGAAAGAATAACGGTTCTTGAACTGGTATCTACCTGTCTTCACAGAACCAAACGGACACCAAACTGAGGTGGCCAGAGCGAAACAGGTGAGTTGCAATGTCGAGGGAGTTTGCCATCTAGTAGCAGGTCAGGACCAGGGAGGTTTCCGGGCTGGTTTCCATTTCCTTTTTCCCCTTTTCCAAAGTATTTTCTAAAGCGGTTCCATTGGCACTGCCACCTGACGGCCTGCGGAGCCAGAACGCAAACAGATTAGATGGCCCTGAGGTGCTGACTGCAATGCTGCGTTGCTGCTTACTGCGATCACGTACCGAACGCGCACACACTAAGTCTTACTACGCCATTCGCCAGTTGCAGCCAATCACAACCGCCGCCAGCCTCGCCCCACGGCTCGGGCTGAGCCGGCGCAGGGCTGGGTCAACGGCCAGGGCGGTCCCCACAGCCAGACGGGACTTCGGATTGGCCGAGGCCAAGGCTGTCCCGATCGGGACGGACCACCATCACTTACACGCGTGACATTGCGGGTAGCTGATTTTTGTCTTCTCCATTACATGAACGTACCTACCTGCACCACCAAGCATTTGAAACCACTTTTCCAACCGAAAATCTTCTGTTCGTTTCAACGACGGCAATATTCGTCACTCACGGCATCTTCCCTCTAGAGGTACCCTCACCTAGTTACCTCTATGCTGAATCTAGCACCCCTCCCAACCATTGTTGGTCGAAGCGTCGCAGCTATACCCTGGTTTTCCCCAAAGTAAGCTCATCCAAGCCCACAGCAAACCTCACATCTAATACCGTCAAGCCCTTCTGCCCGCGTTACAACCAACCTCGACAACATGTCATCCAGCACACCCCTTGAGCGCGCCACCTTGGAGGCAGGGTGGCTCGAGTATCTCCGGGATGCACCCCCGCCTGCATTCCCTCCTCGGCAAACCCGCAACATGGCGCCAGTACCCAGGGCTCTTCTGCGCCGCAGAATACAGCTTCCTGGAGCTCTCCCTGTTGAGATTTCACGAGCTCTCGTCCAAATTGCTTGGTGTCTCGTCAGCGTGTATTATTCGGACTCGTCCGATGTGGTCATCGGACTCCTAACTTTGGGTCGCCGTCCAGATGGTGATCAAACGTGCGACGGCGCGGAAGGGCGCAAGGCAGGGGGATGGACGCCGACGGCAATGCCGTTCCGTTTCTACATGGAGCCCAACCAGCTCATCTCCACATGGCTTGATGCGGCTTTGCTCCATGAGAATCACCTCGCACGGAATGCTGCAGAAATCAGCGACCTCGTCGGACTCGGGCCTGACGGGGCCAATGCAGCGAGCTTCGACAACCAGCTCGTCATCCACAGCGATGCTGGAACCGACTCGGAGGATATGGATATCCATCTGGACCGGGTAATCAACTTGGAGTGCACTTTGGCCCGGTCGCGAGTCACAGCACAGGTGTTCTACGACGACACGATCATCAACCGCGCGGAGATGCAGCACGTTCTCAGCACATTTGACCACCTGCTCCAACAGCTTGCCGATCCCGTCAACCTCGACCCAGCCAGCAACAAGACGCTGGGTGACCTCAACCCCACCAGTCCGGATAATGTTGCCGAGGTGGCCAGATGGAACGAGCACGTCCCCCCGCCGGTCGATGATTGTATGCACCACATGGTTGAGCGGATGGCTGAGAAAACGCCACTCGCTGAAGCAGTGTGCGCACACGCGGAAGGGTTGTCCCTTTCCTACCAACAACTGAATGCCATTGCCGACAAGCTCTCCCATCACCTTGTCACAAAAGGGGCAGGACCGGGGGGTATCGTTCCATTCATGTTCGAGAAAAGCCCATGGGTTGTCCCGTCTCTGCTGGCAATCAACAAAGCCGGCGCGGCATTCACGCCGCTAGACCCAGCCCACCAGTGGCAGGACACACATGGACTCCTCCAAGCTTGCGGCGCCACTTTTGTCCTCTGCTCCCCGACGTATCAAGATCGATTCGAAAAGCATGGCGTCGAAACGGTCATCATTGAGCCCTCAATGCTGAACTCCCTGCCGCCTGTTGACCCGGTGTCAACTCGCCAGGCTCGACCCACAGACCCGGGTTATGTGATTTTCACGAGCGGTTCGACTGGGACGCCAAAGGGCGTTATTTGCAGCCATAGCGCTTGGTGCACAAACACGACTGCCCACGGCCCTCGCGAGCTCCACAGCTCGGAAACCCGGCTGCTCCAGTTCTCGGCTTACACCTTCGACATCAGCATCACGGACATCTTTACCACCTTGGCATTCGGCGGCACGGTGTGCGTCCCGACCGAGCATGAGAGGCTCAACGATCTCGCCGGAGCCATCAACCGAATGCGCGTCAATCACGCGGCCCTGACCCCAACTGTCGCTCGGTTTCTGCACCCGGACGCAGTTCCCACGCTCAAGGTGTTGGTTACCGGAGGCGAGGCGATGCCTGAGGATGTCATGGCCTTGTGGGCTGGGGTGGCGAGTTTGATCAATTCCTACGGGCCAGCGGAATGTACGAGTCGTGTTGCATGCTCTCTCAAGGCCCCCGGCGACGTCCCGAGCCTCATCGGCACAAGTATGGGCGGAGCTCTGTGGGTCACACACAGCAATGACCCTGGCTGCTTGGTACCCATCGGCGCCGTCGGAGAGCTGCTCGTTGAGGGGAACATCCTGGGTGATGGATACCTGAAGGATGACCAGAAGACGAAAGCGGCTTTTATTGACGCCCCTGAGTGGCTCAGAGTCCTGTATCCGGAGCGGGCTCGGAACGGACGCCTGTACCGCACTGGCGATCTCGTACGGCAAAGACCAGATGGATCGCTTGTCTTCATCGGCAGACGCGATACCCAAATCAAAGTCCACGGGGTCCGACTTGAAGCAGGGCACATCGAAACCAAGATCAAGCAGGCGTTACCCGAGGACGCAAGCCTTGTTGTCGACAAAGTGTCAATTGCAAGAAATGATGATGTCCGGACCGAGCAAACTCTTGTTGCCTTCATTAAGCTTCCAGGCTTGGTGGTGTCGGCGGCGGAGACCAAGACCGGCCTCCGCTTGTTGCCGGCCGATGCTGCGGTCCGCGAGACGGTCCTCAGCCTTCGCAAAACTTTGCTCGACACCCTGCCATCGTACATGGTGCCAAGCCATCTCCTCCTTGTCAACACCATCCCGCTCGGTACCACCGGCAAGGTGAACCGGAGGGCACTGCAAACCTTCGCGCGAGGCCTTCCAGCTGGCCGGCTCAACCAGTTTACGGGTTCTGCCGCGGCGTCCGACCGCACGTTTGAGAAACCACAGACTGACGTTGAGGTCGCCTTGAGCAAACTCTGGGCACAGGTCATTGGTCTCGACGTGGCCGCGATTGGCAGGGGAGACAGCTTCCTCGGGCTTGGCGGAGACTCTGTTTCGTGCATGAAACTGGTCGCGGCGTCCGCGGGAGCTGGCATACGCCTAGCGGTTGCCGATATTTTCCAGTATCCGACGTTGGCTGAGCTTGGTCAGTTTGTGAGCGGGCAATCTGGAGCGGGCGAACATGGCCGCATGCCACCACCGCCTGCCCAGAAGCCCACCGAGCCATTCGATTTGGTCGGCGGGCTCCCCAACTTTCTCCACCACCGCGGAGAACTCCTCAAGGCGTACAAAATTGGCCCAAACAGAATTGCAGATGCTTACCCGGCTACCCCAGTGCAGGAGGGGTTGATGGCCGAGACCATCACCCATCCCGAGGCGTACATCCTCCAGGAAGTGCTGAAGCTGTCTGGCGACGTCGACACGGATCTGCTTAGCGGCGCATTGGAGAGACTGATCGAAACCCATCCGATCCTGCGGACCCATATCGTGCGTCTCAAGGGCCTTGGAACCTGCCAAGTCGTCGTGTCAGACTACCAACCGCTCGAACTTGATTTTGTTGCTGATGACCTGCCCGGCTTCTTGGCCCAAGACAAGAAGCACCATATGGGGTACGGGGATGCCTTGAGCCGCTTTGCTATCGTCTCGGAGAACAACGGCGAGAGGTACTTGGTTTGGACGAGCCACCACGCGATCACAGACGGGAACATGCACCATCGAATGCTCCAGCAACTTGAGCAACTGTACAACGGCGGCACCCCGGATCTGCCGAACACCATTAGTTTCAGCGAGTTCGTCAAGTTCCAGTCTGACCCGACGAGAATGGCCGAATCATTGGACTACTGGCAAAAACAGTTTACTGGGTTCGACGGCAGCCACTACCCCAGCTGCCCAGACACGTATGAGCCATCCATCGACAAGTACGTTTCCCACCACATCCCGCTGTCGCTCGAGCCGTCACGCTCGCGTGTGACACCGGCGATCTTGGTCCGGGCCTCGTGGATGACGGTCCTCTTGCAAGCAAGCAATTCCAACGAGCTGGTCATGGGCGTCACGCAGTCGGGCCGTGATATTGATCTCCCAGGGGTTCACGAGTGTATGGGGCCGTGCCTGGCCACCGTGCCGGTCCGGGCGTCGAGTGAGGCGACAAAAGCCATGTCCTTCTCACAGTACCTGGCCGGCGTCCAACAGCAATATCTCGAAACAATCTCCCATCAGCACGTTGGTTTGCAGCACATCCGCAGGACCAGCGACGAGTGTGCCAACGCTGTTGGCTTCCGGAATCTGCTCGTTGTCCAGCCGTGGACTGCCAACGACTTCAGCATTTTTACCCCTGACACCGACTCCCGCAACGCTGGCGACCAGCTCAACTTTGGACTGCTCCTGGAGTGCAATCTGTCGGGCAGTGGAATTCACGTTCGAGCTGGATTTGACAGCTCCCTTTTATCAACAAACGATGTGACGTTGTTACTACAGCGCCTCGAGTACGTCCATTGTCAGCTGAGCAACCCAGAGAACGCCGAGCTTCCACTGTCAAACCTGGATTTTGTGAGCACCCTTGATCGGGCTATTCTTGAGAGTTTCAACCCGGAAGTTCCACCGCTGGAAAGTTGCATGCACTGGATGATCGAGGAGCAAGCGATGCGGCAGCCGGACGCCCTGATGGTGGACGCCTGGGATGCCCGTCTCACGTACAAGGAGGCCAACGAGTACTCTGATCGGCTTGCTGGAGTGCTCGTGAAGCTCGGCGTCGGCCCCGAAACTATGGTGCCGTTTGCGTTTGAAAAGAGCGCGTGGGCAACGGTTGCCATTCACGCCATTCTCAAGGCAGGGGGAGCATGTGTCGGCGTGGACATGGCCCACCCGCGTGAGCGGCACCAAAGGATCGCTGCTGACACAAACGCCCGCGTTCTCGTGGCTTCGTCCACATACGCCAGCAGTTTCACTGGTTTGGGTGTTCCTCACATTGTGGCTGTCGACCGCCACATGCTGGATGAGTTGCCAGCTCGCCCCCCAAGCGTCGCGAGCGTCTCCGTCTCGCCAGCCAACGCCGCATGGGTCGTGTACTCGTCTGGCTCCACCGGCGTGCCAAAGGGGAGCATTCTGGAGCATCGATCCCTTTGTTCCACGTCTCGCACCAACTCCGAGGTGCTGGGGGTTGGGCCATCCACTCGGGCCATCCACTTTGCCAGTTACGCATTTGACGTGGCGATCGAGGAAAACGTCATCATCCCCATGTATGGCGGCTGTGTATGCATTCCGTCGGACGAGGACCGCCTCAGCAACCTGCCGGGCGTTATGCAGAGCATGAAGATCAACTGGGCGGATCTCACCCCCACTGTTGGACGCATGCTGACGCCCGAGAACGCGCCGCATCTGCGCACTCTCGTCCTCGGTGGCGAGTCGCTCACCAAGGATATCATTGACACTTGGGCCGGCATCGACGACATCCGTCTCTTTAACACATACGGACCATCCGAGTGTTCCATCCAATGTACCTCCAGCAAGGCCCTTGGCCGTGTCGCCACGGGGGCCAATATCGGACGACCAGTAAATTGCAAACTCTGGGTGACCGATGCTGATGATCCACGCCGTCTGCTCCCCGCTGGCTCCACCGGCGAACTCTTGATTGAGGGTCCCATTGTCGGCCGTGGGTACCTTAACCAACATGCGAAAACCGAGGCCGCTTTTATCCAGGGGCTGCCATGGGCTCCCACAGTCGGTGACAATCCCCCCCGCCGGTTTTACCGCACCGGTGATTTGGCCAGGTTTAACCATGACGGGACTTTGGACTGTCTTGGAAGGCAGGACAGCCAGATCAAGCTGCACGGCCAACGCATCGAACTCGGAGAGATCGAGTACAACATCACGAAGCGACTCTTGGTCCCCGATGCCGCTCAGGTTGCTGTGGAGGCTTTCACGCCCGGCGGATTGTCCAGCCGCAAGCTCTTGGCGGCTTTCATTCAGTTCGAGGCCAGCCGCAGCGGTGCCGGCAGTTCGACCGGGCTGGGCGCCATGGAAATGAACGACACCATACGGACGGACCTGCTCCGCATCAAATCCGAAACAGCGCAACACCTCCCCGAATATATGGTTCCTAGCTTGTTCATCCCACTGGCTCAGATGCCCACCAATACGTCTGGCAAGATCGACCGCAAAAGACTCCGTGAAGAGGCGTCCAGGTTGGACCAGAGGCAGCTCGCCCTCTATTCGCTTTCTCAGACAGCCCAAGTTGGAGGCGAGGACAACGCATCGCTCGGTTCACCCCTTGAGCGTGTTCTTGCCTCTCTGTGGGCCGAGACTCTGGGAATTGACTTGGACGAAGTTCCCATTGGGCCTGACCAAAACTTCCTGGAACTGGGGGGCGATAGCATCATGGCAATGCACCTGGTGGGCAAAGCCGCCATCGCCGGGCTCGTCCTGTCCGTCCCTCGCATTATGAGGGCGCCGCGGTTAAAGGACATGGCTATCGCAGCGCGGATATCGAACGAAGGAGCCCTTCTCGAGCGCGACACACGTCAACCTCACTCGCCTGCCACCCCACCCCCTGCCCCCGCAGAACTTCCATCGAGCAATCAGGTTGCTACGCAGACCGAAACACATCCAGGGATGGCTTACTCCGCGTTCCGGTTGGTGACCAGTAAAATGGCGCTGCCTGAAATCATGACGGTGTTGGCCACCAAGTACAGCATCGACCGCGACACTGTCCTTGACGTATACCCGGCGACGCCGCTGCAGGGTGCGCGCTTCCAGACTCCAAAACATTTCTCAAAGCACACTACTGACACACTTACTTGGTCCTAGAGGGTATGATGGCGCTCACTGCACACAAGCCGGACTCCTATGTTCTGCGAGATCTTTACGAGCTTCCTGCCGATGTCCCCGTCGAGAAATTCATGGCAGCATGGGATGAGGTCATCCGGGACAATCCCATTCTAAGAACCCGTTTGGCCTTCATTCCTGGCCTGGGTACCTGTCAGGTCGTTGTTAACGAGCACATTGGGTGGCAGTTCAGCGACAACCTCGACGACTATCTCAGCAACGACCGGGACGATCCGATGGATTACGGTACTTCACTTGCTCGGTTTGCCATTGTCAATGACGGCAAGCAAAATGTCTTTGCTTGGACAGTTCACCATGCCCTTTACGACGGCTATTCGATGGACATGACCCTTGCCGCCGTTGACCACGCATACCGAACGAATCTTGGCGCTCTCCCTTCCCGCCCCTTTGCAGAGTTCATGATGTACCTCGACACGATCAGCAAGGATGATATCGCTAAGTTCTGGACACAGCAGCTTGACGGCCTCGAGACATCTCCCTTTCCCCAGTCGCCGATCGGCCACCGAAGCCATGCTGACAACACAGTCTCGTACTCAATCCCCTTTTCCATCGATCGGTCCTCTGGGATCACTATAGCAACTCTTCTCAAGGCCGGCTGGGGCATTCTTGTGTCGAAGTTGTCCGAGTCCCTGGATGTGATTTACGGCGTCACCCAGTCTGGCAGGGATATTGAGCTGTCGGGCATTGAGGGCATCAATGGCCCCACCATCACCACGGTCAGTTCTCTGAAAGCTTAAGAAATGGCCTCTCGTCTTACAGTGTGCACCAGGTCCCTCTGAGAATCAGGATCGACCCCCAAAACTTTGTTCGCGACTTTCTCAGTGAACTCCAGACGCAGGGCCTCGATATGATTCCCTTCTCTCACGCGGGACTTCAGAATATCAAAAACATGGGTAGCGCTGGGACCCATGCTGCTTGCGACTTCCAAAACCTCCTGGTCATCCAACCCCGCGAGGAGGAACAAGCATCGGCGTTGTTCAGAAACCATGCATCGGCGACGACAGCCAACTATCTCAGTGGCTACGGACTCGTTGTGGAGTGTGCGCTTGGAAACAACGAGATCGCATTCTCAGCCCACCACGACTCCAGCGTCATTTCGGCTCCGCAAATCGATCGGCTTCTTCGCCAACTGGAGCACCTTCTGCACCAGCTCCAGGCGCACAATGGCACCGGACGCATCAGGGACCTGGACATGTTCTCGCCAGCGGACCGCGCCGATCTCGTCGCGTGGAACAGCCACCCCCCCCGGGTTGTCAACGAATGCATTCACGACATCATCTCCAGAAACTCCGCCGCTACCCCTCTGAATGTGGCGGTTGCCTCGAGCGCGGGAACTATTACCTACCAGGAGCTCGACGAGCTGAGCAACCGTCTGGCGCATCAACTCCGCGATTCGGGTGTCAGGCCGGACAAACTCGTCCCGATTTGTCTCGAAAAGTCACCCGAGGCCATCATCGCCATGCTCGCCATCCAAAAAGCCGGGGGAGCTTTTGTTCCTCTGAACCCGACGGATCCGAAGGACCGTCTTCTCGATCTTCTGGACCAGGTGGCCGCCACTGTCGTCGTCTTTTCCGAGCAGACAAAGCACCTCGTCCCCGCCTTGGCCCCTTCGAATATCTCGGCCGTGGTGCTGCCCAAAACCTTGGCCGAGTGGGGTCCGCTGAGTGCAGGAGTCGTTGCATCCGGTGTCAAGCCAACGAACCTTGCGTATGCCTTGTTCACCAGTGGCAGCACAGGCCGGCCGAAAGCCGTGATGATCGAGCACGCCACAGTCAGCTCCAGCACCTTCGGCCACGGCGTCGCCATGGGATTTGCTGATTTCCCGCGGCGGACGGTCCAGTTTGCAAGCTACACTTTTGATGCTTGCATCGCCGAGATCTTCACCGCGCTGCATTTTGGCGGCTCCATCTGCGTTCCCAGCGAACACGAGCGCAGGAATGACTTGGCCAAGTTTATCCGGGACTTCCAGTGCGACTGGGCATTCTTCACGCCCTCGTTCGTGCGCCTCCTGAGTCCCGATGAGATTCCGTCCATGAAGACTGTGGTGCTGGGTGGCGAGGCACTCAATCAGGAGTGCATTGACGTTTGGGCAGACCGGGTTCACTTGATGAACGGGTACGGCCCAACCGAGACTTGTGTCTTTGCAGTCACCCGCACCGTTCCTGCCGTTGAAGCCCGGCATCTGCAGCCCCAGGAGGGCCAGCGGCGGCTGCACAAACCCGAGACTATCGGCCACCCGGTCAGTTCCATCGGGTGGGTGGTCAACCCCGACAACCACGACACCCTGACTCCTGTTGGCTGTGTTGGCGAGTTGCTGCTCCAAGGACCTAGCGTGGCACGGGGCTATCTGGCAAACCCCGAGAAAACCGCCGAGTCTTTCGTCCAGAGCCCGAAGTGGTTGCGGGCGTTCGGACACACGAACACGACGCAACTCCTCTACAAGACTGGCGATTTGGTGCGACAAGATGTCGTCGACGGCTCCTTGACGTACCTTGGCAGAAAGGACAACCAGACCAAGGTAAATGGGCAGCGGCTAGAGCTCGGTAAGTGACGAATGATGGATGTACCTCGTGATCTTCATTGACATGACTGCAGGTGAAATCGAGACACAACTGAAAGCAAAGGGCTCCAATGTCCATTCCGCGGTCGTTCTGGCCACCAAGAGTAGCGCCTTAAAAACCCTTTCCAAGTCTCAACAGCGGCTTGCCGCCTTCATCCACTTCTCCGACCTCGAGGGTCCGAACTCCCACAGCAGCACAGTCATGATGGAGGTGGATGACACCATGTCTGCCAGGTTACAAGATTTGGAGCGCTCTGTGCGCACCGCACTGCCAAGCTACATGGTGCCCTCAATCTGGATTCCTGTCACCAGCATGCCAACGCTCGACGCTAGTGGGAAGACAGACCGCAAGACACTGACTGGTCTGCTCGGAGGTCTGGACGCCGTCCAAGTTGCCATGTACTCTCTTGGCTCAGGGAGTCCCGATCAAGAGTTGCCAGAGAAGGAGGAGGCGACAACTGATTTTGAAAGGAGCATCGCCGAACTCGTCGCTGGCGTCCTCGGACTGCGCCCAGGCGATATCGGGCGGGGTGACAGCTTCTTCCGTCTTGGCGGGGATTCCATCACTGCCATCCAGCTCGTGGCTGCCGCAAGAACCGCTGGCATAACGCTCTCTTCCGAGGCCATCTTCCGACACCCAAGAATCTGCGACCTGGCTATATCCGCCAAGCCGGCACGGGACGGATCTTCCAGCGCCTGGGCCGGCCGGCCGATTGCGCCCTACTCGCTTCTCCCAATCGCCAAGCGTGAGGAGCTCCTCGGGCTTCTGGCGTGCAACTACGGGATTGATCGGTCGTCCATCGCTGACCTGCTACCTTGCACTCCCCTGCAGGAAGGCCTCATCTCCCTGACAATCAAGGATCCCGAGGCCTACGTGCTCCGCGAGATCTACCGTCTGCCGCCCAAGATGGACATGGAGCGCTTCCAGTCCGCCTGGGAGGCGGTGGTAAAGGACGCTGAGGTTCTCCGCACCAGGATCGTTCACCTGGGCGAGCACGGCTGCTTCCAAGCCGTCATGGACCAGGCCAACATCCCGTGGCACAACGCGAGCCGAGTTCAGGACTACATCGACGACGACAAGGCACAGCCCTTCGACTACGGCGTTCCCTTGGCACGATTTGCGCTCATTGAGACCGAGTACACGGGCTGTTATTTCATCTTGACCATGCACCACGCTGTGTACGATGGGTGGTCCAAGACCCTCATCATGAAACACGTCCAGGAGGCGTATCGCGGAATATCAGCCATGCCCCCTCCGGCGAAGATTGCCCCGTACAACCGCTTCATTGAATATTTGCAGCGAACCGACCCGGGCGACTCCAAGAGGTTTTGGAAGGCGCAGTTTGACGGCCTCGAGGCCCAGCCGTTCCCCCGTCTCCCGTCCCTCACGTTCAAAGCGATCCTCGACAGCACCCTGACGATCAAGATCCCATCGGTTCAGACCGCGGCGGGATCGCAATGGACGACGGCGACCGTCCTCAAGGCTGCCTGGGCCATGGTCCTGGCGCGGTACACTGGCGCGCCCGATGCCTTGTTCGGCGCGGTACAGACCGGCCGCACTGTGCCCGTCCAAGGGATTTCCGACATGATTGGCCCCACCATCACCACCGTTCCATTGCGAATTCGGGTTGACGGCGAGATGCCCCTGGCGGCTTTCCTGAGGGCAGTGCAGGACCAGGGCACCGACATGATGCGGCACGAACACATGGGCCTTCAGAATGTGGCTAAGATTAACGCCGAGTGTCGTGAAGCCTGCGCCTTTACCAATATCATGGTAATCCAGCCCGGGGGCCAGGGCGAGTCCGAGTTGGACCTCATGGGTGCGACACGGATCGAAGACCAGGACAAGGGGTTCCTTCGGTTCGGCATGGGCCTCGAATGCACCCTGGAGGATGGCGCCATCTCGGTCACGGGAGGGTACGATCAACGCCTCCTCTCGGAAGCACAGATACGCCGGCTGCTGAGGCAGTTCGAGGCGGCGATTTTCGACATCCACAGCAAACACGAGAGCGGCGCTCTGGTCCGGGATGTCAACCTCGTCAGCGCCGAGGACCTGTCGGAGATGTCGAAGATGAACGAGGTGACGCCCGACGACATCGACGAGTGCACTCACCATGTGATCCGCCGCGTGGCCATGGAGCGCGGGGGCGCTATGGCGGTCAATGCCTGGGATGTCGACTTCCAATACTTCGAGCTGGACCAGCTCTCGACGAAACTCGCACACCACCTCAGATCGCTGGGTGTGGGTCCCGAGACCGTGGTGCCGCTGTGCTTTGAGAAGTCCGGGTGGGCCGTCGTCGCTGTCTTGGGCGTGATCAAGGCCGGCGGTGCCTTTGTCTTCCTGGACCCAGGTTATCCGATGGCCCGCTTGAGCGGCATCGCGAAGCAAGTCAACGCCAGCGTCATCCTCGCCTCCCTGAGCCAGGCACCGCTCTGGCGCGGCTCGAACATGCGCGTCTTGATTGTCGACAACGTCTCCATCGAGTCCCTTCCATCCATTACTGACGATGTGGACACCGGCGTCAAGCCCTCCAATGCTTTGTATCTCATCTTCACCAGCGGATCCACGGGAGAGCCGAAAGGGTGCGTCATCGAGCACCACAGCTTTCTGACGTGTGCCAAAGCGCAGGCCGCCCGCTCGCACATGACGCTCAGCAGCCGTGTCCTCCAGGGGGCGTCGTACTCCTTCGATGTCAGCGTCATGGAGATGCTCACAGCCTTGACTGTCGGCGCTTGCGTCTGTGTGCCCAACGACAGCATCAGGAAACGCAGCGTCATCGACGTCATCAACGACTTCCGGATTACTTGGGCGTTTTTGACGCCCTCCATCGTCAAGTTCATCAAGCCATCCAACATCCCCCACCTCAAGACTTTGGTGCTGGGTGGCGAAGCCCTGACGAGACAAAACATCAGGGCTTGGGCGGGGCATGTTCGGCTCCTCAACGGCTACGGGCCAAGCGAGTGCACCATTGCCGCGTCCGCCCACGCCATCACCCATGCGGACGAGGATCCGGCCAACATTGGGAAACCTCTCGGGGGCATCTGCTGGATAACAGACCCAGATGACCACAACAAACTCGCTCCGCTCGGCTCCGTCGGCGAGCTGGTGGTGGAGGGAAGCATCGTGGCGCGCGGCTACCTCAACAAGCCTGAAAAGACGGCCGAGGTCTTCATCGAGAACCCAGCATGGGCGGGGCAAGTCACCGTCGGCAGCGGCAGCCGAAGAATGTACAAGACGGGGGACCTTGCCTACTTCAGCACCAACGGAGACATCATGTTCGTCGGCCGAAAGGACGCCCAAGTCAAGGTCAGGGGTCAGAGGATGGAGCTAGGCGAAATCGAAACCCACCTCACGCGCAACAAGAAGATCCAGCATGCGGTGGTCGCGTATCCCGGATCCGGCCCGTGCAAGCGGCAATTGGTCGGTATCATCTCTTTTGCTCATCTCGGTGCCACCACAAACGCCGGTGGCGAGATCGTGCTCGTTGACCCCGGCCTGGCCGGAGGCGTGTCGGCCGAGGTGGCCGAGATGGCCAGGGAACTCTCCTCACGAGTCCCCTCGTACATGATCCCCGAGATCTGGGTCGTCGTCCAGAGCTTCCCACTTCTGCTCTCCGGAAAGCTCAACCGCAAGCGTGTTGAACAATGGCTGGTGTCCATGGACAAGGCCACACACCAAAGAGTTTGTGGTATGGGCGACAGCTTCAGGGTTCAACGGCCGTCGACACAGGCCGAGCAGCTCATCCACGAAGTCTGGGTCGAGGTACTGAAGCTTCCAGCGGACGAGATCGGCGTCACTCAGGAGTTCACCACACTGGGTGGTGACAGCATCCTGGCCATGCTCGTGATGGCCAAGCTCAAGACGCAAGGCCTTCGTGTCACCATGACAGACGTGGTGAGCGCCCGAACAATCGCCGGGCTCGCTGCGCGAATCACACGAATCGGTGGCGACGCACTCAATGCCATCGTCCCACTAGCTGCGAAGGTACCTGTTGTGGCCGAGGAGACCAACCAGCTGTTCGATTTGTCGCCCATCCAGCAGTTCTACGCCAATTTTACACTGAAACCCGACAACCTGTCGAAGCAAACCAACAAGCGATTCAACCACACCTTCTGCCTGACTGTCAAGAAGCCCTCGCTGTCAGCTGCGTCGGTCCGGGAAGCAATCGAGGCACTGGTAAGGCGGCACGGCATGCTGCGCGCGCGCTTCCAGCGCGTCGAGACCGCCGCTTGCGGGTGGCGCCAATATGTCTCGACCGAGGTCGCCAGCTCGTTCCGATTCCGCAACTGGGAGAACGTCACGGTTGAGAAGGTGCGGCCCTCTCTCGAGGATGCCCGGCAGGGCCTGGACATTGAGAAGGGCCCGATCATGGCTGTCGACTTTGTGTCGGTGAACAAGGAGGAACAGTACCTGATGGTCGTCGCGCACCACCTCGTTGTCGACCTCGTCTCCTGGAACACGATCCTCGGCGATCTCGAGGAGTACATGCAGAGCAAGTCGTTCTCCGGTGAGGCGCCATACCCCTTCTCGGCCTGGGCGAAGGAGCAGCGGCAGTACGCCGTGGAGAACTTTTCGCCATCCAAGGCCTTACCCATGCGCGTTCCACCGGCCAACTACAAGTATTGGGACATGGAGGACCGCGCCAATGTCCTGCGTGACGCCACCCATTTTACCGTCGCTCTCTCGGAGCGCGACACGAGCACCCTCCTCACGACATGCAACAAGCTGTACGGTGCCGAGCCCATGGACATCCTGTGTTCGTCCCTGACGCACTCGTTCCGCTATGTCTTCCGAAACCGCTCCCCGCCGACGGTGTTCCGGTACGGGCACGGGCGGGAGCAGATCAACCAAGCCGATCCCTCGGGGACTGTCGGCTGGTTCACTACGCTCTCGCCCATCCACATCATGGTGCGAGATGCCGGCGATGACAGTATCTCGGTTCTGCAGCGCACCGTCGAGACACGCAAGACGCTGCCCATGAACGGACTGGCCTTCTTTGCATCACGCTACCACCACCCGGCGGGGGCCAAGGCGTTTGGCGGACTCGACAAGATGGAGATAACCGTCAACTATCTCGGCATCTCGGACAACCAGCAACGGAGTAGTGGTGCTTCCTCGCTCTTCGATATGAGCAACGCGGTGCAGGGAGGGCTTGGCGCCGAGGGGCAAGAAGTCAAGGGGTTTTCTCTCTTCTCCATCGCCGCCGAGGTCAGGGAAGGCAAGTTGTGCATTCAGTGCACGTGGAATAAGAAGATGCGGCGGCAAACCAAGATCCGCAAGTGGTTCTTCGAGTACGGCAATGCTCTAAAGGACATTGCGTACCAGGTTAGGAAGCGGAGTTGAGTGGCAGGTCAAGAGAGTCTGGGAAGCGGGATCAACTAGATTATTCGTCTTAGCAAATGTTGGGAGGGCATAACTTTACGGTCTCTTTTGTAATGCTTCCCCAGTCACCCAGTCCCCCAACCCTCGAAAAACTGTGCCGAGTTGTGCACCTTCCTCTTGGGATTCTATACTCTTTTGGAGTGGGTGCTTGCGTTTCGAGCGTTGCCGTGTAAGGTCTATGATCCAGACGCCGTGTATCGGTTTCTTGTTGACGAAGTGAACGCCGGACACAATGTGACATACCAGCAGTTGCGCGATCTCATCAACGGACTCGAAGAAGTCGATGTTGTTTCAGGACCTTGGGCATTCAGTCCGCTTGTCGCTGGGCATTCGCAAAAGTGGGCGGCAGTCATGCAGTGTATTCTTGGAGATTAAGTCGTCAGTCGGAGTGTTTATGTTTTATCGATCTGTACTTTATTGTTTTGGCGTAAGTCGTAGTCGTAGGAGAATAAGTGTGTAACCTCAAGTGCAACCTTAACTAAGCACAAGTCCAACACCTTTACCACCATCTAACTAACAACTCAACATAACTAACACAAGAGTAACCCTCACCTTCTTCCAACTAACCACCTCCTAACCCGAGATTCTACTCTAGCTAAAGGGGGGTCCCAGGGGGCGCAGCCCCTTGTAACACACCAGAGCGGAGCGGAGGTGCTGTTCCTCGTTGTTGTGCAAACGGGAGTAACTTCAATCGCAGACACATGGGAGAAACCAGCGAACAGGGTAAGCAATGGTCAGACTGGAGGGATAGCCTCAAAGTTCGGGCAAACAAGTGCACGTGGTTGATTATGTCAGAAGTTGGGAGATTTCCTAATCCGGTAGTCGACTAGTGCTCGCCCATTTAGAGATCAACCTCA
>FTCU01003250.1_pt1 | contig 62486 bp, 49 predicted proteins | sample 1639521 | NCBI WGS metagenome assembly FTCU01 (sample SAMEA3914864, study PRJEB12502) | metagenome | biome: forest; material: soil | place: USA | collected 2012-03-12 | depth 0.3 m
AGAGTTCATCACGCAAGTTTCAATTTGTAACTCAAAAACACCGAGAGTTCATCACGCAAGTTTCAATTTGTAACTTGGAAACACCGGAGGTCGCCCTGCCTCGCCAACACGTATAATGCATCGCAGGCACCACTGTATCATGTACACACAACAAAAACCAAGTCGGGCACAACACTCAATTCACCCTTCCCTTGCTAAGCCTACTGGATAAAACTAGAACAGATGAACCCGTGCAAAGACTAAACAAGGCCCAGACCATGCCTCCCCTTTCCCTGCGCCCAGGAGAACAAATACTACCATCTCGTCGGCGAAAAAACAAACAACACCGACACTATCGACTCCCTGATCCCATCCCATAAAACCCATCCCAAAAACCCAGTGCACCAGTAGAACCAGCCCAGCCCAAGCGAAACCCAGACAATCCATCACAGAACCTAGCCCCTCATTCCATCCAAAACCACAGCAAGCAGAACAAACAAAACAAACGCCCATAGCCTGCATCAGAGAAATACCGGCCGTCTCATCCGTCAATCCGAGTAGCAAGCCCCAACAAAGTCAGGCAAACAAGAACAACAACGACCGCAATAACAGCACGATTATGTACCAATCACATTCGCCCCATTTTCAGTTCCAAACCAAGTCCCCAAAAGCAAAAGAACACCAAAGGGGGAAACTCTCCCAAAACAAAAGCAACATGATGATGATGCCCGTAATACACAACGGGGTGAGAGAGATATTGGGTATATATATTGGTTGGTTGGGTATCCGGGGTTGCGCAGTCACAAGAACAAGATGTCGTGAATCCAAAAAGAAGCAGTAAAAGAAGGAAGAAACCTCGCAGACAAGCAACCGGGCTTGTCATTGCAAAGGCAGAGGAGTGCGGAGTCTCAGTAAGGCGACGACTCGGGGGTATTCACTCCGGACCCGGCCGACGCCGATCCGGAGCCCGACGGTGGTTGCGGGATAGTCACCTGCAGGCTGTTGGGGGCGGGCGTGGGAGCTGAGATGGTGATGGAGGCGGTGCCGGCGGACTTGGCGCCCGGGCCGTCGAGCGGGCCGTAGCGCGCCTCGTACTTCTGCAGCAGGGCCAGCCGCTGGCCGAGGGTTTCCAGGATGTCCGACATGGGCGCGCGCAGGTCGCTAAGCTTCTTGACGGGGTGGTGGGTGAGGACGAGGTGGCGGAGGGCGAGGGTGGAGACGCATGTCTGTGTCGTTATGTTAGCTTTTTATTCTTTCTTCTTTTCTTCACCCTTGGTAGAGATCGGGACTTACCTCGATCCGGCTGACTTGGTGCTCCATAAAGTTCATCAGGAACCGTTCCGTCACCTCCCCGCCACGTTGCCTCATCCGCTCCAGAAGCTCCGTCTCGGGCGGCTGCAGGCCGCGCCCACTCATGTCCTCGAGCGTGCTGCACAGCATCTCGAGCCGGAGCGCCACATGCCAGAGAGCCCATATGTCCTCCGTGTTGACCGCCAACTGGCTGTCCGCGCTGAGTGTGGCGGGTGTATCAGCCGTCGATTGCACCCGGTCATGGAGGTTGTGCTGCTCAATGCGGCCCGTGAGGACGTGTGGGTAGAGCGAGTAGATGTACTCTGGGTTTTCGAGGCCCTTGAGCTTCTTCTCGCCCATGTCTTTGACCTCGAAGCCCTGGCTGCTGAGGGACCGGAGCTCGTTGCGGATGGCGCGGGCAAAAACGTCATCGTCAAAGCTGTCCTCGGTAGGGGCTGTCGATTCCTGGTATGTCTCGAGGCAACGCTGAATCTCCATGATGAAATCCGATGACACGGTAATCTGCCCACCGTCGGCACACGCCGAGATGCGGCTGGCCTTGTTGACCATCGGGCCATAGTAATCCATACGCCTAGTCACCGGGTCCGGCTCCGCCAGTGGCTCACCCCAGTGGATGCCCATGCGGACCGACAAGCCCCTGAATATGAGCTTGTTGTCCCTGTCGTAGGTTGGCTGACAGTTGACCGAGTTGAGCATTTCGTTGGGCCAGTTGACCGACAGCAGTTGCGTCTGGACGGCAAAACACCACAGGAGCGCCGAGGTGGCGGTCGGGAAGGACACCATGAAAGCGTCGCCTTCCGTCTTGACCTCGAAGCCGCCGATGCGTCTGAGCTGTCGGCGCATAGCCTCGTTGTGCAGTTTGATGGCCGATCTCATGGCTTCCGGATACGTCTCCCACAGCTGTGTCGAGTTCTTGATGTCGGTAAAGACGATTGCGATCAGACCAGTAGGGGCCGGCACCTCGGCCTCGAGACGTTGCAGGGTGGAATCAAGCGGGCCCTCGGCCTTCGACCTCTTGACTCTGCGCGAGGCAACTGGGAGACCGGTCTCATCCTGGGGGAAGTTGAACCACGACATGCTTTGTCCCCTGTGCATCCGCGAGCGCTCACGGCGCCGCTTAAGGTCCGCTACGCTGAGCATCATCACCATGATCTTCTCCTTGGAACCGTAGGCCATGGCGAGATCCCGAATCTTCTGGGCGGCCCGCATCAGGTCGCCGCGCACGGAGCGGGCAACATCCACAACGAGCTCGGGCGTCAGATATTCCCACACCTCTCGAGTGGCAATCAGGATTGTCTCGTCCTGGTCTCCGATCGTGTGATGCTTGATATGAGGCGCGGCTTGCACGGCTGGCATCAGGTCCACGTAGCCAAAAGCGCGAGAAACAGAGAGAAACTCGTTCAGGCGCCCCTGGCGCGACACCCAACCACCGGCATCCCGGATGCGCGAGCGCTCGGGAGGGTCCGCAGGGTCGTGTTTCTTGGTCAGCATCTTGGCTTGCCCGTCGGTCTGAATCAGCATGGCTTGCACGTCGCCCACGTTGGCAACGTAGAGCTCCTGCTCGTCGAGGTAGACGACGGTGGCAACACCACCCGAGTTCAAATCCTCTTTGCTCAGGACGAGCGGCGCTTGCGATCCACGGTGAGCCATGAGCGGTCTCGCTTCTGTGTGCTGGATCGCGGCAGTGACCAGGTCTTTGTTGAGAGCCAGGAAAGCGCGCCTCAGGGCATCCTCGGCGGTCTCATCTTGTTGAGTCCTCAGCTCCCGCAATTCGTGTGCGAAGATATCTCCAAAGTTCTCGTGGAGATACTTGGCAATTTTGGAGCCGCCGCTGCTGGATGCTTGGCCATCAAACAAGCCCAAGAGTGTTTCGGACTCGGACGAATTGAAGCGGGGGACCACCAGGTCGATGGTGGACAGATGTTCGTTCTTGCCAAGCGTGTCAGCCATGCCGTAGGGCATGTATCCGGCCAGCGAGCTGGATGTTCGGACACGGCGGTCCTCGCTCTGGTCCGGGATGCTCGGTTGGGTAAGTGTCACGTCGATCAGGCCCAGGACGCGGAGGTTGGCGAGACGGTTGAAGTCGGTGTACTGTTCGCGGTTCTGCGCAACGACGCCGGTGTAGGTCTGCTTGATCTCCAAGCGTCGGTTCCCCGAAAGGTTGAGATACCGCAGGTTGGGGTTTAGGTTCCAATTCCAATCGTAAGGAACATTTGCAATGTTGTACTTGAGCGAGTTACTGCCGCAATCCAGCACCGCTAGCCTCCTCGCTCGGGAGATGTCTGCCGGAAGGTTCGTGAATTTGTTGTTGTTTATGTGCAGCGTCTGCAAGAGAGAGTAGTCTTCCAGGTCATCGGCAGGCAGACTTGTCAGCTCGTTGCCCGAGAGGTACAGTTCGGTCAGCTGCGGCCAGCTCTTGATGGAGCGCTGCGGCATGTCGCTGAGTTCGTTGTAGGACAGATTCAGCACGCGAAGCTCCGAAAGAATGGTGATTTGGTCAAACACGTCGTCGTCCAGCTGATTGTCGGCAAGATACAAGTTCCGGAGGGATCCGGCAAAGGTGTTGGTCAGGAGAGCCGTGAGGCCAGAGTCCTTTCTGAGACCGGAGCCCATCGGCGCGGCGCTGCTCTGCGTGCTCCGCGACACCACCGACGTCTTCCGGCCGCCCTTTCCGTACAGCGAGACCATGGAGCCTTTTCTATCGGCGCCCATCGGGACCGGCGAGGGGCCGACGCTGAGGAGCGTGCTGGAAGCCTGGCTTGGGCGCCTGGACGCATCGCCGTTGAGCTCCTCGACGCTCGGCATTGGGGACAGGGCGCGCGTGGTCCCGGACAATTTGCTGTTCAGGGAGCTGGAGGCGCTCCCGGCGTCGTCGGGGGGCTGGGGTGCCCGCGATGCGTGTTTCGGGAAGTGCTCCAGAATATTGGAAGACGCATTTAGCGTGTCCAGTTTGTTTGCCCACCACAACTCCATTGGGAGTTTGCGGAGGTTGTTCCCGCGGACATCCAACACGCGCAACTCGGTAAGACATCCGATCTCAGAAGGCAGCTGGCGTACCGAGTTGTGGGCAATACTGAAGTGCTCGAGCTTTCTGAGATTACCAATGTGGCTGGGCAACGAGACGAAGTAGTTTCGGTCGAGCACCAGCGACTCGAGACTAGGCACGTTGTTGAACGTCTCGTCGATGCTCGCCACCTGAGCGCTAGACAGGTTGAGAAGCTTGAGGGTCGGAACAGGCGCCTTGATCTCAAACTTGGTGACCGGGTTCGAGTTGAGCTTCAAGCTTCGGAGCCTCTCGAACGTACCCACGAACTGAGAGACGGAATTGTGGTCAGCGGTGAGAATTTCCAATTTCGGAAGCTGCGAGATCACGTCGATGTTTGTAATCATGTTGTACTTGATGTCGAGCTCGCGAAGGTTGCTCAGGTTCCTGAGCGAGCCAGGGAAAGCCCCAGACAATCGGTTGTTGGTGATGACAAACTTCTCGAGGTTCCTCAGCTTTCCGATGGCGTCTGGCAGGTCTGCGATGAGGTTGAAGCTGAGGTCCAGGTCGACGAGACTCTCGAGGTCGCAGAGGAATGCGGGGAATTTCTCGAGGAAGTTGGAAGAGATGTTCAAGGTGCGCAACATTGCATAAGCCCCAAAATAGGGGGGCAGGTGGTTAAGGCGATTGTTGGCCAAGTTCAGCTTGAGCAACCCGGCAATGCTGCCGAGATCAGCGTGATCAAGCTGCTCCAAGCGGTTGTTCGACACATCCAGGAACGTCAACTTGTTGGCCCAGCTCAAGCTCGGTGGGAGCTTCCGGGCTTCGTTATTTGTGTATTTGATGTCGCGCAGGCTGGTGCAGGATTGGATGAAGTCCCGCGGCACGTCCAGCGACAGATTCCGGGACAAGTTGAGAGAGATGATCTCGGCCGCTCGGGAGTAGAGGATGACCGGGATCGCAATCAGATTGCGGCCAGACATGTCGACATGTGTGTACTTTTGCATGCGACCGAATCCCACGTCATGGGTGATGGAGTGAAAGCCGCTCTCCCGCGTCGACAGGAACATGAAGCGGCACAAGTAGCTGTTGTCCTCGCGACCGATGTCCTCGATTCTGTCACGATCCTCGTATCCGACTTGCTGGAGCAGCCGCTTCTGCATCAGCAGCGGGCGTTCGGCCGAGCTCAGCACCCTGATCAAATCGTGCTTCTTCAAAACGATGTTGTAGTTCTCCACCCCATCTATCACGTACGACTTCTTGACGATCTGGGAGATGAGGTCCCAGACGGTCGCGTCCAACGCCATCTGCAGCGTCGCAAAGGTGCCGTCCGCCCTAAACACGCGGATACAGTAGGGGGAGAGCTTTTCCTCCGGCCTAGGCGGGCTTCCTATGTCGTCGGCTTCGGGAACGTGGACCGAAACTTCCTCGGTGCGACGGACGGCCCAGCTGTCTGGCGCATTCCAGGCACCGTTCGGATCCGTGGGCTGGATGGGCAGCTTGTCGAAATCGATGTCGTTCAGAAAGTCCGGGTCCATCGGCGTCAGCGGCAACGGCCTGCTAAGAATTCCTTCCATATCGTTCAGGTTCGTGTCGAGGTGGAACACCGTGCCGCTCCCATCGTGTCTGTCGGTGGGGCCTATGTGCTCGTCGATATCGTCGTTCTGTTTCGCGGCTCGGGTCTTCTTGGACGAGAAGGGGAACTTGTTGTTGAAGGTCGCGCCCCGAGTGTACCCGGGGCGCAGCCCGTAGGCATCGCGGGCATCGGGCGAGCCAGGCCATTCGGATCTCGGGATTGGCTGTCCGTCACCAAACGGAAATTCCTGCCTGGGCGGCCGCGGCTGGAGCGATTGCGTAGACGAGGGTAGCTTCCTTAGGTCGGCCGGCTCGTCTTTCTCCCTCCTTCCGCGCAACCGGCCGAGGAAGCGCCGTTTGGAATGATGTCCTGGGGATGTCTGTCCATCGCCACCGGTGGCGGTCTTAGCACTCCGGTAGCTGCTGTTGGCGCTCGGAGCTGGGCTCTGGGCGCGCGACTTGGTGCTGTACATGGTGGTTGACCCGCTGCGCTCCTTCAGGGGGCCCACCACGGCAGAATCCTCCCTGCTGATGGATGGGCGCAGCGTTCTCGGGTCTTCGTTGCTCTTGTTGTGTCTGTGATGATGATGGCCCGGCAAGTGTACGATTGAGTGTCCAGACCTCCCGGAGCCAGATGTTTTTGGGGGGTGCTGCGCGGAGCCTTCGGTGATGTAACGGTCACGGTCGGGGCCACTGAGGCGGTCTCGGACGGGCGCTTCCCCGTATCGCGCAATGTCCTGGGTAATGGCAATCAGCACTCAGAAGGCGCATGGTGTTTGAATGGGATCAAAGAAACAGCGGGCGGGGGGGTGCAGGCAAGGAAGCATTGAGCGGTCGTTGACAAGGCACAAAAGGCCAAAAGCAGAAAGGGGGGAGAATATAGTGTTGAGGCTAATGGCGGGTGTGGGGTCTGAGCACGTACATCGGCTTCTTGGTACAAAAACGGCACGACTTCCGGAGCCGGCACCGGGGTTCGCGGTCTCGATGACGGCGAGCCGTCCCTGCCGTGATCAGTAGCATTGGAGTAGTTGCGATCCCTATGCGGCCGGTTGTAGCTGTATGAATGCGAGCGGTGTTCCCTGCCGGCGCCGGGGTGTGGGAGGCTGATCTCGGACGAGTCTCTGCCGGGAAACTCTTCTCCAAAAAAGCCCTGCAGCTTTCGCATTCCCCCTCTGGCCCCGCTGGCTCGAGAGCCCTGACTGCTTGCCGTTGTGGCAATGCTCGCGACGGACGGGCGCCGCTCGTCGGTGAAGTATGCGGCATCGGGAGAGTCGGTGCTGCCAGCAGGGGTGGGGCGGCTGAGAGAGGTCCGAATGCCGGGGGACAGCTGAGAGTTCAGGGACAGGTTATCGGTCGAGTCGTTGTAGAAAGTTGTGGGGACGGGATCGGCAGAGGGCGCTGAAGGAGTACTGCCGGTCACCCAGGGCGCGATCTGGCCAAGCGAGCCACGAGACGGGTTGGTGTGCTGGGTGCGCGACGACCGGCCGCCGGCGGGGTCGAGAATGGCCAGATCGCGACGGTAATCGAATAGGTCGCTCATCATGGAATGCTCGCGTATCGACGGGTTGGAGCTGACGGAGGAGGGGGTCAGGGCGAGGCGTGAGCCGTTGGTCGGCGAGACCTGGCCTTCGGAATCCTTGACGGAGCTGTTGGTGGTGCCGACGACAGGCACACCGTCAGTGCGCGTTCCTCAAACGGTTGGCAGCAACGTGGTGACAAAAGAGAAACAAGGGCAAGCGGAAGTGCCTAGACAGAGCCAGGACAGCAGCGGAAATGACCGCTCACCTTGTGGGATTACCGCCGCCGGTAGCGTTATCGTCCACCTTGAGGCGCGACGGAGCTGCTCGTCGCGATGGCTGCGGGGCCAGGCGGGAAGCGGCATTGTTCCCTGCACCAGCAGGGCTCGAGAAGGACGCGGTGGTGGGCGTCAGGGGCAGCGGCTTCACCGTGATGCTGGATCTCGTGCTGTCGGTGCTAGAGCCCGTCATGGAGCTGAAGCGGGAGGTGTCGTCGGGCCGGGGCATTGTCACCACCTGCGGGCAGCAAAGCAGCAACCCGCGCGTGGGAACAAAGAGAACGGCGGGCGGTTCAGTGGCCGACTGTCATTCTACCGAGGGACTTGGGGAGTTGAGGGCCGGCGGCGTCTGGGCAAGTTGGAATCAAATCATTTCCCGTGGTTCCCGTCGCTGTTGCTTGTGGTGTTTTTTGACGTTGTCGCCGATGTCGCCGTCGTCGTCGGCGTTTCTGCGGTGTGGGGGTGCTAATGATGATGTGATGGCACTTGCTGGGCCGGCGGGAATCAGTCGAAAAGTGCGAGGCGGCGCTCAAGCGCACCCGGCCAGCTCCCTCCACTCCACAGTCAGTGGCAGGTCGGCGGGCCTGTGGGCCTGTGCCGCGCAGGCGGGCTGCCCTGTGCTGGAGGGGCCCCAGGACAGGGGTCTGGCGGGTTGTGCTGGTCCAGATGCACCAACCAGGGCTTAATACAACATAAAGATCCTGTCGCGGGCAGCTCGACGTTGACGTTCTTGCTCCAACCCACTCTACTGTGTACTTGAACGAGGAGGACATGATAATTATTGCCAGAAACTCTTTAGACAATGTGATTCTCCTTTTCCCTTGCCGCCCGCCCTGTGCCACCACTGTGGGATCGAGGGATCGAGGGGATTAAGGTAAGGCGCGGGAGCCCGGCACAGTTCATGTGAGGATCCTTACGGAGTACCGGCAGCACGGGTCCCGGCGCAGATACGTGGAGCCTTGCCGGCTGGCGACAGACTTGGTTTGCCTTTCAGGCCTGTCATGGCTACCACGGGTCCCGAAAGAGAGTCGGTTGAATGCAATGGAAGATCTGAGTGCAGAAGGCCGACTCAAAACTGCTGTGTATGTAGCCTCCCGAGCCTCCTTCAATTGAACCGGACAGGTCTGCCATTCCTCCGCAAGCCGCGAGATAGACAATCAATATTACAACCCCCAACAGCCCGGATGAATTTCCTTTCATGGAATCACGTCAACATCAACCGTTGCTCGCGTAGGGAGACCGAGGGCTGAGAGGCGAGGATCTTGTGGAAATTGAGCTTGGTCCAATCTCAGAGCGGCCCCGCCTGCCTAGCTGGGAGCTCGGGCCCGACTCAACCCGGCCGCGATTGCTCGATGGCAAGCAGAGAGATACAGAATACATACAACCTAGTACTGTACATACCGTATTGTAACATAAGGTAAGAAAGACTGGGAAAGGCAAGAATAAAGAGACAACTTCATTCGCTTTAGCCGTCTGACTCTGCTCTCAAGAAACAGAAACAGAAAACTCCGTCGGCATTTTATGCAGTCAGACTTCAGCCCACCGGCAAGGCGAAGGAAGGGCCTGTGGGCCGTGCGCTGCCGAGACAAATCTGGCACTCGCGTATCGGGTTCCACCTTGAGCAAGCGGCGACTCCACCAAGATCAGAGCTTCAAAAGAAGCACGGGCCATCGAGCTTGCCCCAGTACTTCAATCCATCGACTCCATCCTCTGTCCGGAAGACGCTGCTCTATTCTGTGCCATGTCCGGACATCGCCCATCTCGGTACGGTTGTTGGCCAGCGACGCCTCGTACGTTGCCGCCCGGACAAAGGAAACCTCCCGGTTCCAGACCCCAGGTTTCCAGGCTCCAGATGCCGTCTCATTCATTTCGTTTGTCGATGACGGGACCGCCTCACTCCAGACTCCGCTTCTCCTCCAAATCGCCGGTCCAGACCTCAGCGGCCAAAAATCCGATGTAGATGTTCGGCCCTGCAAGCCTCGCCGTTGCTTCTGGCGAGTCCTGCACAAGCCACCACCACGGGGGTGTTTGCCAACAGCCAAACGGACCCCAGGCCGAGCCCTGCAACTCGGATCGGATTGTCTGGGAGTGGCTGAAAACAGGTTACCACCGGGACGCTCGTCCTATTTAACCGGATCTCGAACTGTGCAAGCGAGGCGAGCCTGGGGCGCAAGACATCCTGGATTCCGCCAATTGGGCCGGTCAGAATGTGGAGATGCTGCCTGCCGCTCCTCAAGGAATTGCGCACTCGTCCAATGTTTTTGTGTTTGAGAACCGTCCCGCAGTGATTATCGAATCGCCTCCAAAAAACACGGACAGCAGACATGTCACATCGCGAGGCGAATCCGGATGGTTGCCATGGCTGGCATGGCTAGGTGGTCTCCACGTTCATATAGCCCTTTCTAGACCCAGCTACCATATACGCAAGTTTGTGGTCAGAGGTTTTGGGGCTTCTTGGAACCAGACGTACCATCTAGAATCGATCCTTGAGTTAATCTGGTGCTGAAAAAATGGTGTTGGACTTCCCGAGTGCTCATCAACGACCCCCTTTGCATCTGCATTGTTGGTGAATTGAGATATGCAGTAATATTGATTCATTCGGCCGGATCAAACCCAACCTTCCGAGCGAAGCCGAGAAACATGCTGAAACAGCTCAAGCGTGCACATTTAATTCGTTCCGGGCCTCTATCTCGCAGTGTCCCTTGTCACGCAAGTGTGTGGGCCATCTTCGCCCTCATGACTGTCGTGCCCCTAGCACCATCCTCCTCAAAAAGCCAGACAGATGATCCTGCACTGGAGACAAGACCTTCACAGCGCATACGTTGTCATAAACCCCGACAGTTTGAACATGCGGGCATCTTAGCCCCCAAGTTTGTTGTGTCCCTGGCACTATCATCTCAGAAAGCCAGACAAGCATCTAGCAGATGTAGACAGGACCTTCACCGCGCTTTACACCGGTTACAAACTCCAACCGACCCTGGATCATACACGAGTCCACCCACTCAACCGTCATCCGACTCATCACCCGGCAAGTCTTCAAGCCCCTCCTCATCCTCATCATCATCCGAGTCCGGCAAAACAACATCAGGTATCTCGTCGTTCAACAGCTCCCCCACCTCGGTGCTCTCCTCCAAAATCTCCCTCGCCTCCTGCTCCGTCACGCCCATGTCTTCCATGACAAGCCGCACCCCCAGCTCGGGCACCAGAACCGACTGCAGGTACATGGTGTGGCCGCGGGACGCGACGACCTTGTCGACCTTGGATATCTCGCGCAGCAGCGGCGCGAGCGCGCAGATGAGCTGCTCCGTCATGGCCCGCAGCCCGCGGATGCCGTAGTAGCCCGGCGTGAGGTTGGCGCTGGACTGGAAGAGGCTGCGGTTGCGGCCCGTGCGGACCACCGCCGCGAACCGGTCGTCGTAGTACGAGGCCCGGCGGCCCGCGAGGATCTCGCTGAGGAAGTCGTAGTGCCCCGTGATGCGCTCCTCGAGGCGGCTCCAGTCGATGTCGGGGTAGCCCTTGTCGACCCAGGTCGCCTTGGCTTGGCGCAGCCTGTGCTGGTCGCAGAAACGCCGCATGTTGGCGACTGTGCGGCGGGGGTTGTTGGTGTTGAACTCGTCGAGGTGCTGTTGCTCAACTTGTCGTTTGCACATTGGGCAGACGGGAGTCGGGTCGGGCGCTTCGGGTTCCGTCCGCGATGATCGTATCTCTCGGACGAGGTTGGAGATGTCGGGATCATCGGCCGTCTGGGAGCTGGCGGAGTCGAGTTTGTCTTCGTCCTCGCCCATGAGCAAGTCTGGGAGTGCGTCTGGCATCGTGAACACCGGCCGTTGGGTCGCTTCCACGCTCTCGCCAGCCCCTGAGAGAAAGGCGCTGTCGTCAGGCGGCATCCTGAGACGTTTCTTTCGACTCGCTGGCAAATTCGCCTGCGAATCGAAGTCACTCCCCGGGAGGGCTTTGAACTTGCGAGTTGGTGATGTGACGCCCTCTCCCAGGTCCACTGGGGGCGAGGGAAGCTTCAACTTGTATCGTTCTGGGCTCTCCTCTGGTGTGGCTTCCTTCGGTGGCCGTTTCGCACTTTTCGTGGGTGACGGTCTTCGCTTGGGCTTGTTGCTGAAACTGCTCGTCTTGCCGTAACGATGCCGAATTGGGGCATTCTTCTTGGTCCCAAACGTGTCCTCCCCAAACATAATTCCTTGCTCCTCATCATCGGGCGAACTCTTCTTAGACTTCTTCGGGGCCGGAGAGCTCGTCAAAGTATCGGAGTCGACTGTCTCCGACTGCATCACCGCGTTCCTCGGTCTTGAACCGGGCGGCATGCCCCCAGAGATGGGCCGCGTTGATGTCCGGGCCCGCTTGAACCGATCCGCAGGCGCTGTGGCTTCTCTGCTGCCCTCGCCATCTTTGGCTCTCCTGGCCGGTGGAGACTTTTCCTGGCGCGAGTTGCCAAAGTGGCTTGACTGGATGTTCCCCCTGGTCGACAGCCCTTCATCCTCACTGTCAGAGCTGCTCATCGGGGGAGCATCGACATCGACCTCCTTCATTTTTTGAACGACGGCCGGTTTGCGAATGACGCTCAAGAGTCGAGGGACAGACTGCTTGCTGCTGAGACCGACAGATCGCTTGTTGTACATCTGGGCGGCTGGGAGGCTCAAGGTGCTGGAAATTGAGACAGAAGTGAGGAACAGTTGGCTCCGTGAAGTGGTTGACAATGTTGGCAGAATCCGTTCTCAATTGGCTCGCAGGCATCAACAGTGAGGAGAGAAGCCTAGCTCATCATCAAGGAAGCTGCGTTGGCTTCAATGTGCGAGGACCTCGAAGGGAACCTCAAGACTCAGCCCGAATCAAGCTGGAACCCGAGATATCGCACATTTAATCCGTAGTTCGAGTGGCATGCGGTGACGGAGTGATGAGGAATCGAATCAGCACAATGGAAGAATGGCAGCATGAATGCAGAAGAACCCGACTCGGGCGTTTGTTGCAGTGCTGTCTGTACCTGCTGCGTCCCGCAGGCCAGGCGCGGCATTGCCGTTCTCGACGCGTTTGCATCCGTTTGCTGCCCCTTGAAGACCAAAGTGGACCCCTGCAGCAGCCCAGCGCCGCAGCCCAGCGCCGCAGCTTGCTCCTTTGCCCCACCTACCCCTGTCCACAGCATCTGGCCCAATCCGTGCTGCGCGACGATTGGACACGACAAACAACCTCCAACTTCGCTCCCCTCGCCGGTTTCGTACGGACCTCTCTGGATGGGGATTTTGTGACACCGACACGATGGCCTCAAACAGGAAATACGCTGCGTTGCCCGACCTGGTAGGCCTGTAAACTCGGAAGAATACAAGTTGCCCCTGCTGACCTCTGCCCCCCTCTTCCAGGACTCGGCGCCAGACATCTACGAGACTCCAGAACTTATCGACGACCAGTCCACAATCCCAGTGAGTTAACTTGGACTGTGCGCGGAGCTCAACTGATCTTCGACAAAGCCGACGACTGTGCGGTCAGCTTCTGACGACGAGGATGAGGACGGCAACGATGACGACACGGGGATCTCGCGGTCGCGCCTCCGAATCAACCAAGCCCGGTCCAAGTTCATGCCGGCCGCGGTAGACGCGAGCGACGTGGACTTTTCCGACCGTCTCACCAGCAAACGGAAGTCGTACAAGACGTCGACTCGACGATACCGAGTTCTCAAAGACGGTACTGAGGAGCTCGGCGACCTTAGCGACGAGGACGATGCAGGGAATCTAGCTCGCAAAATCGCACGGCTAAAGAGAGAGATCGAAGAGGCCAAGGAGGAGTATGGGAAACAGAAGGCGGCGGCCGACCAAACCAAGGAGGAGGAAGTTTCCGAGGACGAGATCGAGTCACTCAGCCAGGTGCTGGACGAGCTGTCGAGACTCGACCGGCCTCTGGCCTCGCGCACCCTCCCCCCCCCTCCACCAATCGGTCTTGGAGGCGCTGCCGCCGCTGGACCCGAGCAGAGTGCCAGCCACACGATACCTTCGGCGCCAAGCTTTGAGCAGGCACATGTTCTCGCCAAGGCAGCCGACTTTGACAGCCGTCTGCTCGTGTTGGAACAGGCGTTGGGTGTTGGATCGTCGTCGATGCACGAGTTCGACTCGAACGGTCTACCACGCGCCCTCATCCCTCTTTTGGAGCAGATGCACAAGCAGGTCACGACATTGTCCGAAGCCTCGGTACCCTCGCTTGATAGCATCAGCCGGAGAGTCCGGGCATTGACTCAGGAAGCCGAGGGCCTGGAGAAGGCCCGCCGGAACGCCAAGGCAGCCCACGAGGCGCTTGCTTCGACAGGGGCTGCACCGCCGGACGAGGTCGCCAACGCATATGATTCAGAGCAGATGTCCAAGATCAATGCGCTCTACGGAACCCTACCGACCATTGAGAACTTGGCGCCTCTCCTGCCACCCCTGCTTGACCGGCTCCGATCGCTGCGGATGCTCCATGCGGATGCTGCGACGGCATCAGAGACGTTGGCGAGTCTCGAGAAGAAGCAGGCTGAGATGTCTGGTGAAATTCAGCAGTGGCGCGAGGGCTTGGAGAAGCTGGAGGGTGCTGTTCGGGAGGGCGATGCGACCATGACCAAGAACGTGGATGTCATCTCGGGGTGGGTGAAGGATCTCGAGGAGAGGATGGCGAAGCTGTCTTAGCGAGCAGCGAAAGTGATACCCATGCCACAATACCTAATAATGCTCCTTGCGCTCAAAGATTGCTGCCCTCGGCAAGCTCTTAGACCTCTGGTGCTGGAGCCGTGAGCGGAGGACTCGAGAGTGGACCATGCAATTGGCCAATCAAATTGCTCAGAAGCCTGGTGCTGCCAGCATAAATTCTCCAAAAGCTCGGAATTTTCGACTTTTCCTCCTCATCACAACCTGAAAGCAAAGAGCCGCAGGCAGCACATCTTGCGCGCCCTTTGCCAATGGCCACCAACAAAGTCCGGGCCGCACTGAAGGCTGGCATCGTCGGGAATGCCACGCCTTGAGAAGCTCCGGTAGAGTGATGCACGTGATGGCCTCGCTCTGAGCTTCCCCAGCTCGAGCTTGCAAATCCTCGGGAGCCTTTCCTGCCCCTCCTCCTCTCAACGCAAACACATCCAGAAATCGTAAGTTGGACACCCCATCGACACACCCTATTCTTCCCGGTTGGATGATGCACAACAACTGCATAAATTTCACTGAAATCTCTTTGTGATGGTTCTTTACACCAAGATCTCTGACAACCACCTCAACCTGTCCCTTTTTTTGTCTCGCAGGCGCTTGTACCGCATAGACGCTAACAAGCCTCGCCAAAGTTAGGACAATGACCTCGAAACCCCCCAAAGGCCACTTCAACATTCTGTACTTTGCCAGCGCCGGCTCGTACACCTCCAAGAATGTCGAGGCCCTGCCGGCGCCGCTGCCGCTGAGCAAGCTCTTCAGCACGCTCGAGGAGCGGTACGAGGGGATCCAGGCAAGCGTGCTGGACCACAGCTTGGTCACGATCAACCTGACGTATGTGGACATGCCGGACGGGGAGGCTGGGTCTGGGGAGGCGGAAGAGACGGTGATTCAGGAGGGCGACGAGGTCGCGATCATACCCCCGGTTAGCTCGGGTTGAGAACTACCGGCGCCCTTTAGAAATCAACAAGATGATTTAACAAGAGAGCACTGCTTGCATGACGATGATGCGTTCATTCATTTTCCCATTCCATGACAACACCTCAGGGTGCCGTGCTTCTATTTCTCGCCTTGCAACAGTCATGGGTGGCTTCTACAATTCGCGTCCGATTAACTCCTAACAATACTCCTCGCCCTCCTTCTCTCATCCTCATTCAACACCCACGGCATCTCCCCGTCACCGTCCTCGCCCACCAACTCCTCCCACTCCTCCTCCTCCATGTTCGCCACCATCAGCACCTGCGCCGTCCGCCCAAACACCTCCCGCACCGCATAATTCCCCTTGCTGATCGTCCCCACAATCCCGCTAAAATCCCTCTCCATCCGGATGGCGCCGTACGCGCTCGCCCGCCCGCCGGCGTAGCTCCACACGCGCTTCTCGAGCACGCGCGCGAGGTAGTCGGCCGTGAGCTCCAGCAGCGCGGCGTACGTCTTGGGCGTCATGAGGCGCGCGACGGGGCGCATGAGCGAGTCCCAGCCGTGCTCGAACACGCGCGGCACCCGCTCCAGCAGCTCGTCCAGGTCCAGGTCCGCGTCCTCGGCGAGCTCCTCCTCGCTGGCCGCCGCGTAGTCGGCGTCGCGGAAGGTGTCGGTCAGGACTGGGCGGAGGCGCGGCTTGATTACTTGGCTGAAGAGGACCTTGACGCCTTCGGTGAGGAGCTCGGTTGTTTTGGCGGAGAAGGCGGCGTTGAGGTTGGTTAGGCGCGTGGCGACCTCGGCGGCGTCGTTTTGGAAGGGGAAGGCGTCTTGGAGGGACTTGGCGTGGGAGGGGCCGCCGGTGCCGTTGGTGTGCTGCTGCTCTGGCGTTTTGAGGAAGTTGGATACGATGCGGGCGAGGTACTCGTTGGCTAGGTCGAGGCTGTTGATCAGGACGATGAAGGAGACGATGGTGGCTTCGGGCGGGAGGTTGCCTTGGACGGTGGCTCGGGGGTAGGACTCGTCGCGCATCTTGCGTTGGATCATGCCGACGAAGTCGGTGCCAAGGAGGCTGGAGATGTCGGGGAGGACAGAGTCGACCACGGCCCGCTGGGAGGTCGAGATGGACCTGCGGATGACGGTGTTGACGATGTACATGACGACGTCCACCGCGGAGATGATGAAGGGGGGGTTGCTGTCTATCGGCCTGCTCATGTTCAACGAGAGTCCGCTTGGTGACTCGTCCAGCTGGAAGGCCTTCTCGACAGAGCGGCGGAAGAAGAATGTGGTGAGGGCCTTGTAGGGCAAAACGAGCTTGCCAGACACTTTCCGGCCCAGGTTGGACTTGAGAAGGACGTCGGGCATGGTCAGCGGAGTGTCGTCAGGTGTGTTGGGGTCCTGGACATGGTTAGCTGCTGCAACGTCTAAGAACCAACATGTGTGCTTTGTGCACTTACCTTGCATTTTCCAGCGAGGAACCGCGAGTAGACGGACCACTTCTCGAGCATCACGGCAATCTCAACCAGCAGCCCGTCCACCTCTCTCATACTGACTCCCTCGTCCTCGCTGTTTCGCACATCGTTGGTGCCGCCACCAACCGCAGGTGAATTCACTCGCGGTGTCCCGCCGAAGCCGCGAGTCGGCGGCAGGAAGCTCTGCACCAGGAATGAAAAGGGGTAGCTCTTGACGTCGGTGAGCCTCCGGTCCACGGTCCGGTCGTCGCTCCACGAGTCCAATATTATCCCGCCCTGGACATCGGCCTCCATCTGCAGCCTCTCGATGACCTTGACCATCTTGCCCGACCCGTAGTGTCTCTCCACCAGCCCGCCATGTGCCTCGACGATACGTGCAATGTGATCAAACAGCCTGGTCAAGGCGTTGGCAAAGAAGACGCCGTCCTTTCTCCCGGGCCCTCCGCCAGGCCCCGCCCCCTCCTTCAACGAGGCCCTCGCCTCGCCGGCCACACCCTGGCAGATGTACTGCCCGTACACATCCAGCCCGACATCCCCCCGCCCCACCAGCGGAAACAGCTTGAAAAACCTCGTCACCTTGGCGGCATCCCCCTCAGCAGCCGCCTTCTTAAACTCGCGCAGGAACAAGCTGCACAGGCTCTCGCGGGCCTCCTCCAACGTGACCCACGGCGGGTCGGGCACCTCGACAGTGGGCACAACGGCGGCCGCAAACCCGCCGCGCACAATCTCGTCGGGCACAAGGGCAGCGCGGCTGATGTAGCCAGCAGCGGCCTCCCAGTCCTGGGGCGCGCCCATGCTGCCCACGACGCCGGCCACGCAGGCTTTGAGCTCGGCGACCTGCTCGACGACGCGCAGGGTGTCCTCGACGTGCTGCTTCTCCAGGTCGAGGGCGCGCACGCGGCCCGACAGGCGCGACGCCGTCTCCGCGGCCGAGGCCAGCATGTTGTTGGAGATGCCGCGGGCGGCGATCACCTGGGCGCCGAGGCCCGCGCGGAGGTTGTCGAGGCGGGAGAGGGAGCGGGCGAGGTCGGCGTGGGTGGAGATGAGGGAGGAGAGGTGGGTCGTGAGGACGGATTCGCGGGCGTGGAGCGAGGAGAGGGCGGCGCGGACATCGGCGGGGGTCGTGGCGGTGCGGAGGGCGGCGGCCGGGTCGGAGTCCTTCTTCTTGAGGGTTGAGGTAATCGTCGTCGTGGTCGTCGTCATGGCGGGAAAGTTGGAGGGGATGCTGCTGCTGTTGGCGGCAGACATCCTCGCTGCCGTTGCGGTGCTGGCGGCGCCATTAGGGAGGGCTGACATTGGTGTTGCCGTCGCGACAATGGCGGGGCATTGCTGCTGGCGCCGAAGGTGAAGGTTGGAGGGGCCTGGAGTTGGCGATGCTGGAACTGTGTCAATACTGTAAACTACAGTACAAAATACAGTGCAGCGCCCACCACATGCCCAGCAAATGTTTCATTCGACCAATCAGCGGCGCAGAACCTCAACTTACACCGAGCACCAGGCAGGCTGGGGCACATCTTCCACTTCAAGCTCCAACACATCCGCCATCCTGAGCACAACAAGCAATGAAATTACGGAAAGCTTCCAACAAATTGCATCACATGTATTCTGAAACCACAAAACACACAAATTTCCTTTACACCAAGCTTCAACACGGCACAATGTGAAACTACTCCAGTAAGGAACTCCGTCATGACAACCTCTCCTCTGCGCAAGCAACGAATAAACCCACAAATCAACTTGAATCAACTCCGGACCATCTACTGGCGCAGAATCTCCTTCGCGGCCGTCAGATCGGCAATCTTCCGGGCCAGACGCTCGCGCTGTTCCCTGATGCTGGGGGACTCGCCCGCAATGGCGTCAAGCTGGTCAGGTCTCAGCCCGATCACCCACTCCTGGCTGAACACACCGAGCGGCGTTGACGGTCCGAAGAGAAGACGGTAGTTGACGGCCTGGTTGAGCACGTTGTCGACGAAGCGCTTCTGAGCAATGTCGTAGTACGCGCTGAGGTCGTCGTGGAGCTCCTCGACCACGTCGTCCATGTTGGACTTTTGCTCCGTCACGTTCCGCACCTGCTCGATGGTCACCGACTTCCGGTCAAAGTCGTCGACACCCGCGATGCGCTTCAGACGCTCGGCTATCCGCTCGCCACGGGCCCGCTGCCGGCGTTCGTTGAAGTGGCGGTCCAGCGTGTACGGCTTCGAGTCTCGCTCGGCAGCGACGAGAAAATCTGCCGCCGCCATGCCGGCCTGATAGCGCCGCAGCAATTCGTCTAGGATAGCCAATCTCACCTCCTCACGCACGCCGGCATCCTCGCAGACGCCACGAAGCGCGGCCGTGATAAAACGGTGGATGGCCACGATGACCCGGCTCATGAACGCCTTGCTCATGCTCGGCCATTTGCTGGACTGCTCCCTCCAGGCGCCCGCCCACACGGCGCTGCTGAAGGTGCCCAGGTCCATGCCGCGAGAGCGCGTGTACAGGCCGCCGATCCACTCCAGGATGGCGTCTTCCGGCTCGTTGACGTCGAAATCGTGGCTGATGATGTTGTCGAGGTCTGGGAAATCCTCCGGGTCGATGTCGTGAGCGAACTTTAAGATGCTGTTCGCACTCGGATCGGTCCACGGGCTATTCTCCTCGTCCTCTTCGGCCTCTTCTGTCTCCTCGTCGGTGGTCTCGAAGCGGCGCAAGATGGCGTTGTTCTCGAACTCCTCACTAAACGCATCGGCGAGGTTCACGACTTGCGTCACGAGACGAAGCTCTATCGAGTGCTCAAAGGCGTCATCGCCCGCGTACTGTGCTTCAAGCGCCTGTCTCACCCGGTCCTGGAACTTCTTGGCGATGCCGTTCAGGAATAGACGCTGCTCCTGCTCGTCCTTTCGGGACGGGCCAAGGGCGTCTCGATCCCTCTCGGCCGATTTGAGCATCGAACTAATATCCCTCCGCAGCTTCGGGAACTCGCGCCGCGCCATATGCCCCAGGAGCTCCGCCAGACGTGCCTTCAGCGCCCCGACCCCGACTCTCTCCGGCGGGAGGTTGCACCAGGGCGCTTCCTTGAACATATTCTCTCGGCTTCCGAATTCAGAGTCGCCCTGGTCCGCGCCCCGGCTTCTAACGAGGTAGTAACCCAGCGTAAGCGGCTTCTTCTTCCCGCGGACGAGGTTGCACACCGCGGCCTGGGCGCTCGGCTCCGTCACCAGGTCGGGCTTCGTCAGGATCCCCAGCGTGCGCTCCCCGTCCTTGTCGTACTGCTCTGCCATGGACAGGATCTCCTGGGTCGACACGTCGATGTTGCTCGGCAGCACCGCCAGGATCACGGTGCGACTGTCCTGGATGTACCACCGCACCATGTTCCGGACCATGTCCATGTCTTCCTGCGTCGTGACGCCCTTGGTGGGCGTGCGGAAGATGCCCGGGACGTCGATCACCGTCAGGTAGTCGACCGACGGGCCGCAGATTTCGATCTTGAGGATGTCCTCGCTGAACACTACCGAGCCAAAGCTGTCATCGTCCGAGTTGTACCCAGCCGAGCCCTCATCAGACGTGTAGCCGGAATCGGCGCTATCGCCCCTCATCCGGATGCCCATCCTGTCGTTGACCTAAACCAGAACATCAGCATGGCCCCTACCATGTCCAAGAGTGCCCGGCGGGTTCACAAACCTCGCGCAAAATCCGCGGGAAATTCGCCCGAAACTCCTCCGGGGCCAGCCCGTCGTCGGTGCGGTATTCCGCTAGGTGTCTCTTGTGCTCCTCGGTCGCGTTGGCCCCGGGAATGATGCTGACCCGGACACGGGGCACGTCGTCGCGCGTCTGGGTGATCTGGGTCGCATAGCGTGTGCAGAGCTCGACATCGCGCGGGAACGGGATTCCTGTCAGGCTCTCTAAGAGGGATGACTTGCCCGAGCTTTGGTCGCCTACTACGACGAGCTGGTGGAGGGTTAGCCAGAGCAGATCCCTTGGACGAGAAACACAGGGCTGGAAGGGGTGGACATACTTGGGGGAGTGGGACATGCATTCCAATGTTTCTCTCGCGGAGCTTGTCGATCTTCTGCAGGAGAGAGGTGCTGACCAGGAGGTCCTGGGGGGAGTTGTCCGGTGCCATTGTCGACGTCCTTCGTTGCTCGCACCAAAATGGACTTATACACACTACCAACTTGAAAGGGGGCTTGTATTCAGAGTAACAACCGAGTTGCTGAGGAGCCAGACACCACACCGTCAAAACCACCGGCTTCACATCCCTCTTATACACCTCGAACCAACCCATCTCCAACACGCACAGACATAACTCCCCGCAAGGCAGATAGACCAGAGCGCGATCCAAGCCTCGCGCGGCAGCGCTTAAAGGCCTCTCCTTGTCTCGCCTGAAACGCAGCTCCCGCGGCCGATGTAGCGGGCCTCACAGCTCTAGCTGTCTTCACCTGAAATTTGGGGGCGAGGCGTTCTCATCGCCGTCCCACCCACGAGTCAGTGCAGGCATGGTTGAAGTCTGAACCGCGTCGTGGGCCTCACTGCCAAGTCCACAGCCTTGCCAGGAGTTGGGGGTTCTGCACTTGCTGAAACTGTTGCTGCATGGATCCAAGCGTCAGGCTGCTCGAATCATCGGTTATTGAGTGGCTGTGATTGGTGATGCTAGTGGTGTTGGTTCTGGCGATGGTGGCTGCGCATTCTTTGACATTTCAATCTGAATCGCTGGCGGCTGAAATGGTTTCATTGGTCGTCGAAGCTGGTTGGGATTTTGTGTGTGGTGAAAGCGGCCGCTGCGGTGCGGCACCGGTCCAGGGGTCAGTTCGGCGCAAGGGGCGGCCCGACCCTTCGGGAGAGAAAACGTGTCTTGCTTAACGTGAGAGTCTGAGTGTACAGGATACACAAGCATGGGAGCGCCTCTATCTAGTCCCAGGTAGCCAATACCCGCCCCGCTGAGTACAACTCCAACCCAAAACCCCGTAAATTATCCTCACCCACCACCGCCATAACCAATACTCATCCACGTCGTCAAGCCCCCCAACCAGCCTATCTACACCGCCTGGCTATACCCACCCCCGACGAACCTACTCCTCCCCTTGCCATACTTCCACCACTTCCTCGCCTCGTCCGCCCAAAACACACTGCTGCACAGCACCACCAGCCCCGCCAGGTCCCGCCACCCGAGCGCCTCGGTCTGGAACACCTCCTGCAGCCAGGGGAAGTACACAACAGCCAGCTGGCCCATCAGGCTGCCCGCGACGGCCCAGTTGAAGAGCACGTTGCTCAGCAGCCCGACCTCGCCGCGCAGCACCGACTTGCTCTCGGAGCGGCACGCCAGCGCGTTGAACATGTCGAACAGCACAAAGCAGGTGAAGGTCATGGTCGTGTCGCGGCGCGTGACCTGCCCGTCGTCGAGCATCTCGTGCGTGTAGACGACCATGGTGCCGGCCATGATGATGGCCGCCTGCGTGAGGATGCGCGCGAGCAGCGGGCGCGTGAGGACGGCGTCGCCGCGGCGCCGTGGCGGGCGGTTCATGACGTCCTTGTCGACGGCTTCGACGCCAAGGGATTGCGCGGGGGGGCCGTCCATGATGATGTCTAGGAGCCATGTTAGTACGCGAAGTGAAGGGAGGGGTCATAAAGGGGGCCATAAAGGGGGGGCAGCGGCTTACTGATCCAGAGAATCTGCATCGCGTTGAGGGGAGACTTGAACCCCAGCGCGGTGCAGAGCAAGACGAGGGAGAGGCCGGCGGCGCTGGTGGATAATTGGAAGGTCAGGAAGTTCTGGATGTTGTTGAAGATGGCTTTGCCCTCTTCAATGGCGTGGAGGATGGTCGAGAAGTCGTCGTCGGTCAGGATCATGTCGGCCGCCTCCTTGGCGACGTCGGTGCCGTGCCTGCCCATGGCGATGCCAATGTCGGCCTTTTTGAGCGCTGGCGCATCGTTGACCCCGTCCCCCGTCATGGCGACAATATCGCCGCGGGATTGGAGAGCCCTGATGATTTTGAGCTTGTGGTCGGGGTTGGTTCGCGCAAAGATGGTGGTGTGCTCCATGGCCCTGGCGAGGTCCTCCTCGGACATGGCGTCGATTTCGTCGCCTCGAAGGACGGATTTCACGGTGATTTGATTTGATGTGTGTGTTGTGGGTGTTGCAATCGTCATCCCCAGCTGCTTGCCGATCGCGACGGCCGTCGTCTCGGCGTCGCCCGTGATCATGATGACCTTGACGCGGCCACGCATCAACTTCCTAATTGAGCGTCCGACGCCAGGCCGAGGGGGGTCACTCATGCCCACCAGACCCGCAAACGCGAGGCCCTTGTACTGCTCCTCGACGCCGTGGTGGATCGGGCTCTCGGTCTCGCCGGGTGAGTGACTCCGAGCAGCAGCCCTGCTGCTCCTCGATCTCGTGACGGGCCCGCTCGCAAAAGCGAGGACTCGGAGGCCCTGAACAGCCATCTGCTCGGCCGCCAATAGAGCCTCCTGCCGCCGTGCCGAATCCAAGACGATCTCCCTGCCATCCCGAGTGACATAGGTATCGCAAGCCTCGAGAACTTTATCGATGGCGCCTTTCATGTACGCAAACTCTTTGTCGTTCTTGCCCCCTTCGGTGCCAATTGTGACACCCATCCACTTGCGCTCGGAGCTGAACGGTGTCTCGCACACCCGCGGCCCGATGGAATCACGCACGTCGTGCTCCTTGAACCGATCTAGGAGGTCGAGCATGGCGACGTCGGTGGGCTGGCCCACCCACCGCGTGTATGTCGACGTGTGGCCCCGGTTCTGGGTCGAGGAGAGCACTGCTCTCGTAGCTGCGCCATTCTCGGTGTACTTGAGGGCAAGGCGGGCATTGTTGGCGATATTACCAATGCGCAAGATCCTGTGCGTAGCAGGGTCCAGTTTGGTCTCCGATTCGTCATCGGATTCAACGCTGAAGGGGCCAGGGGTGCCAAAAAACCACATTTTGGCGGTCGTCATGTGGTTCGTCGTCAGCGTGCCTGGCTCGTGTTAGCATCGCTCACCCTCGAAACTAGCTTCCCGACTTACCCGTCTTGTCTGTGCACACCACGTTGACGGACCCTAACGTCTCAACCTTGGGCATTCTTCGAACAATCGCATTGTGCTTAGCCATCCGGTGAACGCCTAATGCAAGTGTGACAGTGACGATGATGGGCAGGCCTTCCGGGATGGCCGCCACAGCAAGAGAGATAGAGATGGTAAAGATTTCGAGCAGCTTCTTGCCCTGGAACCATCCGATGAGCGAGATGAGCCCAATGATGACAAAGGATGCCTTGCTCAGCTGGGATCCGAGGTCGTCCATGGAAATCTGCAGCGGCGACCGGGGGCTCTCGGTTCCAGAGACACTCGTAGCGATGGTGCCAAAGTGTGTGTCGCCACCAGTCGCAAACACGACACCCTGTCCATGCCCGGATTTCACCAGCGTCCCCATATAGGCGATATTTTGCGGCCCATCATGATCCCGCCTGCTACTCCCAGCCGTTCCATCAGAAGCTCCAAAGGAAGGCTGAGGCAGCTGCAGCGAGGCATTGCCATAGCTGGGGACACCGAGCGCGCGGCGCGGGCGTGTGTTCGCGGTGACCCTGACGGGCTCGTTTTCTCCCGTGAGATTCGACACGTCGATGGTCAAGTCGGCGGCCTTTGTGACGCGAATATCGGCAGGGATGCGGTCGCCCGTGGTAAACAGCACGAGATCCCCAGGCACCAGTTGCGCAGCCATGACTTTGGACGACGTCGCCTCCAACACCTCTTCTTCAGGAGTAGCCGTGCCGGGACCCTCAGGCAGGTCAGGGGTTCCCGATCCCGGCCAGTTAGGCGAGCGCGAGCCCGGTGTGGCCTTGGGTGCCTGTTTCCGGACGAGGTGCGCATGGTTTGGAACCAGGTGGTTCAGGGCCTCGATCGACTTCTCGGAGCGGTATTCCTGTACGAAGCCCACGCTCACCACAATGGTGACGGCGACGGTGATGCTCACGGCGTCGTCCATGTTCCCCACCACAATCGACGCGCCGGCGGAAACGAGGAGCAGAAGGATGAGCGGCTCCTGGAACTGCTTGATGAAGCGCAGCCATATCGGTTCCGGCTCGTCGTGCGGGATTTCGTTCGGGCCATAGTCCCGTAACCTCGACAGGGCTTCGGCGGGTGTGAGGCCATGGGTCAGCGATGTCTTTAGTCGCGTGGCGATTTCGATCGGGGTCAGGGAGGAGTATTCATCGGCCACGGTCTGTGTTAGATCCCATTGTTAGTCCGCTGCCCTGCCCTGGATCTGCTGCTGCGAGCCTTGGGAGCCTACTCTTGATTGCGCCGACGTCGTTCGAGGGCTCATCCTTGGCGAAGACCGGCCCAGATCGGCAGAGGCGGCGGCCGAGCCTGGGTCTTGCGAGCCCTGGAAAAGCGGCAGGGAGTCGCCGTCATCTTTCCGTGTGAATCGGTCCATGCTGGAGAGACGGCGGCGGGCAACGAGAAGCGGAGGGCGTGGGCGCAAGAGACCCCGTGCGGGTGTCGATGGTCCAACCGAACGTCATCAACGGCGGGCACCAGGGGTTGCGACGGCGGCGGCGCGACCTGAGAAAGGAAATGGGGATTTGAACTCTAAATCAACACATCAAGAAGGGAAGCAGCACCATTGCCGGCACAAAAAGTTCCTTGCGCCTCGGTCGAGGTCCGGGAGGTGCGGTTGGCGGTGGAAACCTGGCGTGGACTGTGGACTGCGGACGTGGACGGTGGACTGGGGACTGTGGACTGAGCCGAAATTCGTTGTTCAGTCGTGGAACGTGTTTTATTCCAGGTTCCCCATCCCCTGTCTGGATTGGTGCAGCGCGGATTGGGACTGGGGTGCAGCGCATTGCATGAGGTTGGCCGGTTGAGAAGGGGCGTGGAGCCCTGCGAGCCCAGGAACCTTTGCGCCGCTGTGCTGTGGGCTTGGCGCTTCACCGGCCATGTCAAAGGGCGGGACCAGACCCGACCTCGCCTCGAGCTCCCCTTTCTCTGACGACTTACAACACGGTATCAAAGCTTTCAACACACCAATGTTGATGAAACTCCTCCTGCTCAACGATGAACAAACAGTTTTCGAGGCCATGGATACCCTCATACTACTGCATGCAGTGGTCTGCATAGAATACACAACGCAAGAAACGCAGGTCGAATGATTACCATAGGTAGGCACCTGTCCGTTTGCAGAACGGATGCGCCGAGTCCAGGACAGCTCTTCACGTTGTTCCATGCATGCTAGACAGGGGAAGCCAATGGCATGAGCATGAACATGAGCAACGGAAACAACCTGGCCATACTCGTTTTCTCCATTGGGCGAACACGGCTACGTTGACGAGACACTCGGCCGAGGAATCCGCAATTGCAGTCTGTAGCAATGCTGTAATTTCAATCTGTAACCTTACAGCGGTCTGCCTGACACCAAGCCACGTGACCGCCCGGGCCGGCCTGATGTAATCGCCCGGTGGTGGCTGGTGGGGCGGTCCCAGCCTCTCAATTTCGCAGGGGCCTTGAATTTCTCGAACAAGCTCGTCCGCCTCCGACTCGAATCACGTCCCCTCCTTTCTCCTGCAATTCGACAATCGGCCATCCCCATCTCGACCGTCGCTCTCCCTCTTGCTGTCGCATCCGATCGGCCGCCCGCTGCATTGCCCAAGAACACGATTCCCGACATTTCTCGACGGGTTTTTTCAATTGCACGGGTTTTATGACGCCCCGCGACAAGGCGCTCTAGCTCCCGCGCGCCATTGCCCAAACAACGCAACGCAACGCGTGTTCCTTGTTTACCTCCACCTCTCGTGACAACCACCCACCACCCACCACCACCATCGCCATCAACCCGACCCGCCCCACCCGTCGCGTCACCTTTGTCGCGCGCTGCCGCCCCCTCGTCGACCTTCGACCTGGTCTTTCGATAGCTGCTGTGTATTACTACCGAGCTGTCATTAACCTGCACGCATTGCTTTCGTTGCTACCGTCGCCGCCATGTTCTGGTCCGGGACACTGCTGAGTGCCACCGGCCCCTTGGCCAAGGCATGGCTCTCCGCCAACCAGGAGCGCAAAATCTCCAAGGTCCAGATTCTGCAGCACAATCTGCAAGATAGTGTGGACGCCATCATCGCTCCCAATGACGCCCCTCTCGCCCTCCGCCTGAGCGGCCAGCTGCTGCTCGGCGTCGTCCGCATCTACAGCCGCAAAGCGCGCTACCTCCTCGACGACTGCAACGAGGCCCTGATCAAGATCAAGATGGTATGATACTTTTTCGTTTTGGAACACTCGCGGGCTTTCCTTATTGACGCGTCTTCAGGCTTTCCGGTCAACCGGCAACCACGACATCCCCACCAATCTACATGCGACGACCAAGGAGTCGCTCATGCTCCCCGACACCATCACCCCATATGACAACCTAGACTTGCTGCCGCCGCCGAACTCCGATTTCCTCGCCTCGCAACTCGAAGAAGTGACCGCCACCCCGATCAGCAGCCGAAAGGCCGCCGTCCGCCCCAACATCCGCGACATCAACCTCCAGGAGGACTTCAACAACAGCCAGTTCCTTCAAGACAACACCGGTGACGATGACGAGCTGGCTCTCGCCAACATGGATGACCTGGATTTGGAACTTGACTTTGGCATGGACATCGACGACCGCCCGTCCAAGCTTATGGACAAGAGCGTGGAAATGGGCAGAGATGCGCCTGCCGCGCGGTCGATCGAGGACGACATGTTCAGCGAGCTGGATATGGGCCTCGGTAAGGATCGCCAGGCGCGCGAGGCGTCGCTGGGTCTGGATTTGGACTTTGGCGATGGTATCCATATTGCCGACGACGAGGGCGATATCCAGATGGGCGACGACGACCTGCAGTTCAACTTCGGGGATGAATCAGCCATGCCTGGAGCTGGTCGCCCGGATGTGAACCGTGCCCGCATCTCCGAGTCTCCGCTCTCCGATATTGATGAAGATTTGGCAAAGGAAGTCGAGATGGAGTACAGCCGTCACCAGAACACCGACATGTACGAACCTGGCGATGACGCGACGGCAGACACCATCCAGGCCCCTCAGCGACAGAAGAAGAAGAAGCTCCTCCAGCCCGACGACCAGACAATGCTGTCGAACGCGCAGATCAAGGAGCAGCAGTCAAAACGCGACAACATCCTCAAGCCGCAGTCGTTCCTCACCCACGACCCGTATATCGTCGGCCTCATGGATCTGCACAAGAACGGCGGTTTTGTCAACAACGTCCTCTTCGAGGGACGCAGCGATGGCTGGGCCCCTGAGTTGAAGGGGCTCCTGTCTCTGAGCGCCATCCGGCCCAACGACCTGAAGAGGAAACGAGACAGCGGTGTCGCTGATATGGATAGCGAGGACGAGCATGGCGCGTCCAAGTCGCCGCGTCTGGAGCTGCCCGAGGACGAGACCGTGCTCGGCCTCGATGGAACCATTGCAGGCAACCAGAGCATTGCCGCAGATGGCACGATTCTCGACATTCCCGCCGACGACACAGTCGTCTTCCACGACGACGACGACAATGAGCGTCCCAGCTCCAGGGGAGGCGCTCCTTCCAGCCCCATGCCCAACTTTGACGACACCACCATGCCCATCGTGCACCCCGCCGACAGCGGTCCCGTGTCCATCGGCACTAAGCATGCCGTGCACATCCTCCGCGACCTCTTCGGCGCCGACGCCGCCACCAACTCGGAGAAGCGCAAGAAGACGGCCGTCGTCTTCCAGGAGCTGCTCCCCGAGAAGAAGACGTCCAAGGCCGACGCCACCAAGATGTTCTTCGAGTGCCTGGTCCTCGCCACCAAGGACGCCATCAAGGTCGAGCAGCCCGAGGGCGCCCTCGGCGGTCCCATCCGCGTGCGCGGCAAGCGCGGGCTCTGGGGCGATTGGGCCGAGCGCGAGGCCGGCGGCGAGGTCGCCCGCGACCAGCAGCCCCAGCACAACCAGCCCGAGCGCCCCATGCAGTCGTCTACCGCCGTGGCCGTCGAGGCGTAGGAGTCTTCTGCTTCTGTGCTGGATGCTTGAGAGAGCAGCTCGCTGTCTTTTTGTAATGTTGGCTTTGGGTTCGGTTCATTGTACAGCATATCTCCTTGTGTTGTCTCGGGTCGGCGGCATGCGGGGTTTGGGAAATTGGCTGGTGTTTTTTCCTTGTTCTTGGTCGTCAACACGACCGAGTGGCGTTTGGCGCTCCGGAAGACTGGGAGATACCATTGATGGAGGGCTCAGTCGGGTTTGGGACAAAATTTCGTGGTCGGTGTCTTACTTTTGACGGGAGGAGAGACGGCGAGTGCTGTATTGTCTTGTGATAGTGGCCTGGAGGGTGAGCATTGAGTTGGGAAGTATTGAGTACTAGGCAGATAGGTTGTTGCCGGTTGGTTTGCCTTGTTGGGCTGGGAAGCGAATCTTGTAGCTGTAGGATACATGCGGCTGCATGTACCCCTTTCAGTAGATAGCATTTGAATCAAGACATTTAGGCCATTTCGCTGACTTTGTCTTTGTGAGCTGCGCTGCCCAAGATTCCACGGCGAGGATGGTATTTCATTCTAGATGGTCTCCTACTAGATGGTCTCCTATCCCATATGGCCTCCTATTCTTAGATTCTCTCCTATTCCAGATCTTTGAACATTTTAACTAGCCTAGTCTTTTACACTCATTTGTTCGACCGACTCTTCGAGATTGGCCTCCCCTTTCTCGGCCGAGATCCCGGAGAATTTGTTGATCCAGCCCAGGACCTCACGGTGCCAGACGAGCGAGTTCTCATGCTTGAGCACCCACTTGTGTGTATTAGCAAGAACATCCCGCCTGGTTGTGGAAACTTGAAGAAAAGGAGGTCATCTTACGTGGTTTTCATCAGGGAACACGAGCAGCTTGCTTGGAACCTCCCTCGCCTGCAGAATGTTGAACGCAGCCAGGCCCTCCGTGACTGGAAGTCGATAATCGAGCTCGTTGTGGATGGTCTAAACACCAAACATCCGTCAGTGAGCACTTAACAACGAGGGAGGAGGGATTTGGACACGCAAAACTTACCAACTGCGGCGTGGCCCACTGGTCCACAAACCTCGCGGGATCCCACTTCTCGTACGGTTCTCTGTTCTCGTAGAGTGCTCCCTCGAAGTCGTGCATCGGAAAGAACAGCTCCTCCGTCGCCCATTGGTTCAGCGTGCTGAACACGCCGTCATGGCAGACTAGCGCTTTGAATTTGCGCCCTAGGGGGTGGCCTTGGATCCAGTCTGCGTCGCTCGTCAGCACACTATCGCCAGTTTCATGGCCGCGCAGGAGAAAAGACCAGAAAATGAGAAACAAAAAGAGAAATGAAGAAGAAGAAAACAAGAACAAAAAAGAAAACAAGAACAAAAAAGAAAACACTCACTAATCATATAACCGCCATAACTCGCCCCCAACGCCACCGCCCTCTCCCCATCCACCTCCTTCATATTCTCCACCACCCACTCAAAGCACGCGACAATATCATTGTACGGCCTCCCACCCCACTCGCCCCGGATCCCGTCCTGCAGCGCCATGCCATACCCCGTGCTGCCCGTCGGGTTGGGACACACAACCACATACCCCTGCTCGGCAAACACGGCCGGGTTCCAGCGCGTGCTCCAGCCGTCGCTCCACGCGCCCTGCGGCCCGCCGTGAATCAACAGACAGAGCGGGTATTTCTTGTCCGAGGCCGCGGAGTAAGTGGACGGCCGCACGACCAGGGCGTGCACGTCGTAGGCGCCGCCCGCGCCGCGGAAGGTAATGGAAGAGACGCTGCTGCGGGAGAGGCCGAAGGACTTGCCCTGCTTGGAGGCGGAGGAGATGATGGCGCAGGTGTGGGAGGCCGGGTGGGCGAGGGAGTAGCACGAGTTGTCGATTAGGGAGGTGCTGGTTACGAAGAGGTGGTGCTCATCGTCGCTTGCGGAGGACGAGGGAGGAGTGGAGTGCAGGTAGAAGGCGGAGACGCTGCCGTCGGGGGTCTTGAGCGGGGTCGGGAGGGAGGTGGCCTTGGACGGGGTGGAGGGGAGTTGGAAGAGAACGGTGCGGGCGCGGTCTTCGGCGGTGACGTAGAGGTGGGCATCGTCGTGGCTCCAGAGGACGGACTCTGGGCGCAGGTCCCAGCTGCCGACGCCGTCGTCGGTGGCGTAGAATTCTTCGACTTTGTCCGGGTTGGCGATGTCGGGCACTAGGAGGAGGCGCGGCTTGTCGGACTCGTACTGGATGCTGCGCATGCGCGTGAAGGCGAGCTTGCGGCCGCACTGGGAGAAGGCGGGCGTGGCGGAGTAGCCTTCGAGGCCGGGTGTCTTGACAACCTGCGGTGCTGGAGGCTTGGACTCGGTGAAGGTCTTCAGCGGCACCAAGTAGAGGTCCGTCTTGGTGTACATGGCCGGGTCGAGCTCGGGGTCCTTAGCCACGAACGCCAACCCCGAGGCACTGATATCGTAGTCGCCGGCGCCGCCAAAGGGAGGGACAGGCGAGGACAAGCGAGTCCCGGCCAGGGCGTTGATGATGGCATTGCCATGGAGTGAATACTGGCCGTCCTTCTTCTCCAGGAGGCCGTAGAAGATGGAACTGGTGTTTTCGGTATTCCAAGTGTCCCAGTGGCGGACGAAGAGAGACGTGTAGACCTTGGCCGTCGAGCGCGGCTTCTTCTCCGTCTCGGGGTTGAACAGCTGGCCGTCAGGGGTTGCCAGGGCCGAGCAGGCAAACGCGACGGCGCCATCCGAGAGCTTCTTGACTTTTACGTCGGACACGGGTGCCTTGATGGATCCGGCTTCGTAGGATCTGGACTGTGAATGAGCATGGGATGGAAACGCAGCACTGGACAAGCCAACATACGCGGCCTCTGCAGACTTCACATGACGGACGACCAGAGTCGTGTCCCCATTGTCATTGCTCTTCAGGTAGAGCACCTCGTCGTCGCCGAGCCAGACGGGCTCGCTGGTGCCGGGCTCTTCGACCAGCAGCTGCGAGTCTCCCGAGGCAATGTCGAGGACGCGGATCTGCGACGTCTTCCTGTGGTCGTGGAACGAGTATGTCGAGACCTGTCTGGGTCAATACACTCAACTTTAGAGCTGCGGTGTGCACTGACGCTGTACAGTGCCAGGGTCCCCGAGGGATTGGGCACGCCCGCGGACCGCCGAGGGGCCGAGAGCATGACCTCGGGGGTGAATCGGGTGGCCGTGAGCGTCATGGTGGCTCGGATGGTATACGGAGGCGGTACGGGTAACCTGTAAGATATGTAACGGATTCGGGTTGTGATAGGTGTGTGAGGACGAAGAGTAAACACACTCTCACAGAACATGCAATAATAAGCCGCCCGAGCGTCAGTGAGGGGCTCCGAAGCACGCGGCCCCGCACCGAGGTGCCGTCACCAGTTCAACGGCCGGAATAGGCAGGAGATTGAGTTGGCCTGGAAATGGCAAAAGATGGCTCCGGTGGACAATGCCGCCGTATATTCTGTATACACGACATGATATCTATCAGCTTCAATCCATGAACCGAGCATCTCCCTCCCCCGTGTAGTCTCGAACCCCTGACGCCCTCCCTAAGCCGTTAAACGCCATAACTTCCCCAAACCAACGGGTATGTATGCCCCAACCTGTAACCAATCCAAAAAAAACAAAAAACGCCATGCCCTTCCTGTAGAAAGAAACAAACAAGAGTCCTGCCCGGTGCAGCACACCACCTCACTTCCGCGCCCCAAAGCTCGTCCGAACTTTCTTCGTCTCCCTCCCGTCCGTCTCACTGTCCTCGCCAGCCGCCGCAGCCGCCGCCGCCTGCGCGGCAGTCATCTTCTTGCCCTTCTTCGAGGTGCCCGCCCGGCCTCCGCCGCCGCCACCGGTGCTGCTCGGCGTGGGCGCGCCCGAGGGGCCGTCTCGGTTGCCGCCGCCAAAGGTGCTTGACATGGGAGTCGGTGCTGGGGTGGAGCCTGGTGTTTGGGCGTCCTGCTGCATTCCCGTGGATATTAGTCCCGCTGCTGCATGTAAAATGAAAAGGAGAGGGTGTGGATGGGAGACAGGAGAGCGTACCGCCGCGGCAGGGTTGTACGAGACGGAGCTGCGCGAGAAGACGCGGTTCTGGTCGGCCAGCCCCGTCTTGCGGCGCTGGGCGGCCGCTGTGTTGGCGCCCTTGACGTAGTTGTCGAAGCCGAGTACGATGTTGCCGCTGGGCGTGGCCTCGAGGTAGTCGGACTCCTTGGTGACGATGCTCTCCTCCGTCGTGGCCTGGCGAGCGCGCAAGTCAAATCCCGTTAGCGCGCCGTCATCCTCCAGATTGCAGAGGGGAAGGAGAACGCACGAGCTTCTTCTCCAGGGCCCTACGCCGGGCAATCAGCTCTTTCAGGTGCAGGCGCTGTTTCTCGTAGAAGGGGATCCCCGCGGCGGCCGACGACGATGCCGTGTCGCTGGTGCCATTGGCGCCGCCCGACTTGGCGGTTCCCATGCCGGCAGCTGAGGTCTCGGCCATGTCTCGATTCTCTGTCGCGGTTACGATCGCGGAGGACGGGAAGTTGCTTCGTGGCGTTGCTGGTGCCGGGGAAATCGAACGGGCGAGGCCGCGCCTTGGGAGTGCTGCAGTGGTTTTGGTGGTGGCACACAACGAAACGCGCTGCCGGGCTTCGCACGGAGTCCGCGAACCACGAAAGGCCCGCCAATCAACGCACGCAGGACGCATCTCTCGCACTGTGCTGTCACAAGCACAGCACCACGCACATAGCACAGAATATCATTGCATTTGACGAAAGTACCAGTAGTTCTCTGAATCATGCCCGCTGACTGTCAATCATGACATTTATGGAATCTCAAGGTTGCTGCTTCTGCTCCCGTTGGAGTTGTCGCCGGTTGCCTCTGAAGGCAATCGTGAATGTGGGCAGATGCATGTGTCCGAACCTCCGGATGCTAGATGCCACCGGCTACAAGTTTCTCAGAATGGGAAGGGAACGTGTGCGCAATGATACAGACCCAGCAGTTGGGTCAAATAATCTCCTCTCCGTTTTTCTACTCGTCCTAGACCTGAGCTACATCCTTCAGACGCCTGACTAGAGCAAGAGATTCAGGGATTCAGGGGTTTGATCTCACAGATCCCATCGCAGAATAAGAAGCGAGCAGAAAGGTTCAACACCATGTCCCCCATGGCGTGTGAGATGTAATATGCAATGGTAACCCATCGAGCGGCAGCAGAGCTTCAAGCAGCGTTAGCCTCAACGTGGTCGTCACCGCTCTTCGAGGATCTCATCTTCTTGATTGTCTCCTTGAGCTCCCTCTCGCGGCGTTCGTTGGCTGCTCTCGCGTCCTGCAAAAAAGAGACACATGTCAATCCCAGCACATGGCACTAGCTCGGTGCGTCAGCGTCAGCGTACCTGCTTCTCGCTCGGCGCCGGCGGCTCGTTCCGGGACGATCGCGGTCTGTCTTCAGCGCCTGAACCATCAGCCGATCTGTTCCGTGGAGAAGAGTGAGAAGATGCGGAAGAGGCCCTCCGGTCGCAACGTCCGCCCCTCGGGCTGTCGTCGCCTGCGCCGTGGCGCCGCGCTTGGCCCCTCTCGCGGGAGCGGCGGCGGGGGGACCGACGCCGGCTGTCGTACGAGCTGGCGGGGCTTCGGCTGCGGCTGGCGCTGCGGGTGCGGTTTCGGCCCTTGTTTCTGTCCCCGCCGCGAGAGCTGCTCCGGCCGCCGCGTCTCGACCGTCTCGGCGGGGTGCGGCTGCGTGACCGCGAGTATCGAGATGAGGATGTGGAGGCCGACCGGCTATAGCGGCGGGTCGAGGTTTTGGACGGGCTACGGCTGGCGCTGCGGCTGGGGCTCCGACCACGGCTCCGGCTTCGCGACGGCGAGTAGCGGCGGCGCTTGGGTGCCGGCGATCCACGGTCTGACGACACAGAGCGGGGCCGGGCACGCGGGGACCTGTTCCGTTTGGTCGTATCACGACGAGCCACGGGGGTGCGGGAACGGGATCGGGAACGGGAACGGGATCTCGCGCGCCTTCGGCGTGGCGCGGGGCTGGGTGACCGGCTGGCCGAACGCCTGCTGCCATCGATGCTAGAGGGGCGCGAGGGGCGCGAGCGAGACCGGGACGAGGCGGAGCGGGCGGATACGGAGCGAGTTCGGGATCTGGACCGCGACCGGCGGCGTCTGGCGTCGCGATACCCACCGCCGCCGCCACGACGAGGCGGGCTGCCTTGAGGAACCCATGTGTCTCTCATGCCGCCGCCCCGGGGTCCTCCCCGTCCGCCACGATCCCCTCGATCGCGGAAGCGAGGAGGCGAACGTGACCGCCCGCGGCCGAAACCTCCCCGGTCTCTATCATCACGACCACCGCTGCGCCACGAGTCGCCCCGGCCCGGCCCTCCGCCACCCCGACCACCTCTGCCACGGTCTCGGCGCTCAAACTCCTCCCGTCGTTGACGGGCTTCTTCAGCGGCCTTGTCCGCCTCGATCTGTGTTCGCATTGTCAGCCGTGTGTGTCTCAGCAACACAACTCTGAACCAACGCCCACCTTCTCCTGCATCAACTCCATCTTCTTGGCCTCCAGCAACTCCTTGGGCACGCCCTGCGGGCTCGCCTGCGCGCTGAGCAGGAGCTTCCAGAGATCCTTGCAAAACGTCGGCGTGTCTTTGTCAAGGAACCCGGTCAGTTGGATCTGCATCGCTTTAATGTCGGGCTATGGCAGCAGTGAAACTCGTGTCAGCAACGAGACCAGGAAGCAGAAGAATATGCAGCAGAGATACTGACATGGCGGCCGCCCTCGACGAGGTCAAAGATGAGCTCAATGACCACGTCGTCCTCGCTCCCCAGGATTTCTATGACCCGATTGGCGATCCATCTGCCCAGCAGCAGCCTCCGTCAGCATTGATTGCCCTCTCTCGGGACGGGTGTTGGACGCAATTGCGGCTCACTTTTTCATGACCTGCACATTGACCTTTTGCATGTCCACCTTCTGGTTGAATTCGGGCGGGAACTTGGTGCTCTTGAGCAGCTTCGCGTCGACGCCGGTCGCCATGGCTGCTGTTTATCGTGGTCCTTTTTCGCTCTTCTTTTTTTTTCCTTTTCCCTCGTGGACTTGCTCCTGCGCTGGCTGGTGACTGTGGATATGTACTGCAGCTATTGCAGACAGATCAAACAGGGGCCGACAACGTGCCCTTCGCTCGATGGTTGTGTTTGGTCGTGCTGGCTGAATCCAAGTTTCGTTTGATCAGCGAGCCGGACCGTTGATGCTTGGCGGGTTCGGGCGACGCGTGCTGCTGGCCGAGATGCGCGGTTGAGGCTGGCAGCGGGTCTTTTTGGGCTTCCCGAGTGGGCCTGCTGAGTGAGACCCACTGCTGCGGGTCAAGACGGCGCTGGCAGGGATGCGAGGTCGGGGGACCTCGCAGGCGCAGTGCTTGGCAAGCTGCGGTGCTGGGTGGGGTTGAGCGCGGGGTCCTGAAATGGCGGCATGTCGCGTGTGCCTCAGCAGCCTTCCGAGCCTTGCAGTGGATGGAGAGGGTGTGTGACACTGGGGTGCTGATCACGGAGTTCTCGAAGCCGGTGAGTCTCCTGCAGTGAAATGAGGGATTTTCACAACAAACAGAACAACCACAACCCGACAACACGAAAAGAGACCAGAGCGAGCATGATGGACTGGGGACGCTGAAAAGAGGACTCGTGTTCTTACTATCCCATCTATAAGGTACCTACCCAGTCAGACACATCGCCCCTTTGGCTCCTTGTACAGATATGTTATCACAAAGCCGTCCCCATCGGCGAGGGACGAACATGACTGTCTGTCCAAATGACGAAGACTCATGTATTTTCCCCAGCCAAATACCGTCGCCCAACCCGTGCCGGGGCCACATCTCTCCAGAACGCCGTAGTACTCCATGCACAACATGACCCGTTGCCGTCGTATAAAAACATGATTCTGCCGTTTCTGACCCAAGATCCGCCGAGAACCCTCCCATAATCCGTCCCAGTACTCCGTCTCCCGCACAGGAAGCGACTCAAGAAGTCTTTGGGTAGCTGAACTTCATCCTCCCCCCGTCGCTGTCCTTCCTCTCCCCCAACAGCTGCTTCGCATGCAAAGCGTCAATCTTCTCCCTCAGCTTGGTCAGATTCCGGCTGTTGTCCTGGTCCTTGAGCTTGGCGCGGATCTCGTACAGCGCCATGAGCGTGCTGGCTCGGTCGACGTCATCGTCAATCTGTTGCTTCCGACGCTGTTTTAGTACATGAACTCTGGTAGACGCCGAGCAAGGGGGAGGGTGGTCGTGCTGGCATGCTAGGGTAAAGGGCGGGTTCCTGCTAACCTCAGAGTCTCGCCTCGGCGTTCCTGGGATGGAGTTGTACGTCGAGTTGGAGCGGGTGTTGGGCGGCGTGAGGAGCCGGCGGCCGTACTTGTCGAACTTGGCCGGCGAGGCGGTCCGCGACATGAACGAGGAGCCGGTGGACACTGCTGAGCCCCCTGACCCCGTCCGTTTGTGGTTGCGTAGGCCTGGTCGGGTCGGCAATTGCTCTGGTGGCTTGCTCGGCTCGGCTGACGTTGATGTTGTGCCGAGTGTCTTATTGGCGTTGACCACGGCGGTGGCGGTGTGTGATTCCTGCTGGGGATGTATCAGGAAAACGCTCCAAGAGAGTTTACTGCCACAAGGCCGCAATTCAGGGTTGGTGAATATGGTGAGTGGCTGACGACGTACCGCCGCATTGAGGTCGCTCAGGTCCGCGAGCATCTGCGCGAGCTGGATACTCTCCATCATGTCTGTTTTGCCCTAGGCTGACATGCACTGTTTCGTAGCGCCGTAGGCATTCAAGGTGAGTGTTGTTGTCCTCGTCAAGGTCGCCGCTGGAGTTGGGCTGAATTTGATGTCGAAGACAGGGCCGTGACGTTGAATGGTCGGTTGCGTGGCCTTTTACGAATAAGGCTGCCAAATGTGGATGGAGGGTCTCTCAGAAAATATTTTCGACGTGAGGCGAAGAACAGGCGCTGCTTTATGCGACTGTGAGACGCTGACCATGGTCCGATTGGAGGGAAAGGTGCACACCGACAGAGCCCCGTGGCGCGTGGGATGCGGGTGTGTTGCGTGTTGGGTGTGTTTGCGACAGAGACGGCAGGGCTGAGATTCCTGGCCGCCGGCCTCAAGCAGGCCTTTGTTCAGCGGGGCAAGTCGGGACCGACAGGGGGCCCGCAGCCAACTTGCAGCGGCTTGCGGGGATCGAGTTCGCGTGGGACCCCCGCATTTCTTCAGCAGAGTGCCACCCAAACGGGCCCGCCCGGAATGCTTTCTTCTCATCCTGACACGGCCTGACATGGGACGTCGCCATCCCGCGATTCTCGACCCCAGCTATGACGACGGGCTTCCGATGACACTGACCGGAACCAGTCAGATATTTCTGGCCATGTTGCTGCCTACATACCTCTTCTAGGCACTCCGAAACGCATCGGCGGCCCTCTGCCGGGGCCGCGGCCCGCTGACTGACCTAGCCGACTCTGTCAGCGGCTTGAATTTACACACCGCTGCCCACCTTCAGTTCTGATGACGGATGGGGTGTCTGTCGTCCGGACCGGGTGATCGCGCTAGCTGACAGGATTAGCCTAAAACAATATTAAGACGGGATTCTCAAGAGCTTGCCCGACGGGGGTCATGGGGTTTTGTCACAGCACCCAACCCGGCAACTCCACTTCCCCAGGATCTCGATTCGATTGCAGCAAAGCCGCGGTTTGGCGATATTCATGCTCCTAGAGCTCAAACAAGCATGTCCAAGGCGAGCTTCGGGTGGGCCCGCCGTCGGCCAGCCAAAAGTGTCTCCGAGCCGACCGATGGTTGCCGAAGTCGCACTCTGCTGCCGACAGGATTCTGGACGAGCATTGGTCACCGCTGCAGCGCCTCCCGTTCCGACACCCCCAACAGCGCAACATTGCATAATCCGCTGTACCACACTGATCTTATAAGCTGTCGGCACTCCGCGCGGGGAAATCTTTGACAATGGTGCTGATCAGGAGAGGCATGGCCACGATGGCGTCCCTCAAGAGAGCCGGAAAGGTCGTGTGCATTGGCCGCAACTATGCGTGCGTAGACCCCTTTACCCCTTTTGCCCCTTTGTTTGTTCTGGGGGTCGATCCGGGGTCTTATCCGCCCGGCGTGCTTTGTGAGGTATTGAGCTGATTCTTATCCAGGGACCACATTACGGAGCTCAACAGCGCCCGGCCGAAGCAGCCCTTCTTCTTCCAGAAGCCGACCTCGTCGCTGTTGCTTCCCGGCGAGGGCCCGGTGATCCGGCCGCGGGGAGTCGACCTGCACTACGAGGTCGAGCTCGCCATTATCCTCGGCAAGCGGGTTCGCGACCTCAACGTGCAGGACGAGCAGGCTGCGCTGGATGCCATTGAGAGTGAGTCACGCATTCTGCGGACTTGAGAGGGAACCCTTGCTGACCGGCGCCAGGCTATGCCCTCAGCATTGACATGACGGCGCGTAACGTGCAGAACGAGGCCAAGAAAAAGGGCCTGCCGTGGGACATCAGCAAGGGCTTCGACACGTTCCTGCCCATCGGCCAGGTCATCAGCAAGGCGGCCATCCCGGACCCGCACAAGATCGAGCTCTACCTAAGCGTCAACGGCAAGGTGCAGCAGAACGACTCGACCGAGCTGATGCTGTTCCGGATCCCGCGGATCCTGAGCGACATCTCCAAGGTCATGACGCTCGAGCCGGGCGACATTGTGCTGACGGGCACCCCCAAGGGCGTCGGCCCCGTCGTGCCGGGCGACGTCATGCGCGCGGGCATCCGCGTGGACGGCAAGGAGCTGGAGGAGGCCAAGCTGGAGGTTGCGGTCGAGGAGTCGACCAGCTCGTACGAGTATGCCGAGACGTGATTTTGGCTACATAGACAATACAATGTACGGCACTAGCATCATTTTGGAGCAACACCAATGCACTCCAGCACTGTAAGCTCATAAATTAAAAGCACAGTATATGGACCTACACAGTAGTTCCCCTCACTCCAGATTCGGATCCCGAATCGACCCCGGCTTGGGACACCAATCCGCCACCTCGCCACACTTCTTACACGTCCTCGCCGCAACATCCGCCTTGAACTGCTCCACAGCATCCTTGATCTGCGTCCCCAAGTCCGTGCAGTGGAACGCCGCCTCGTGCACCACCTGCCCGCACCCCTCCCGCGGACAGTACCAGCGCATGCGGTCGACGGAGCCCTCGGGCCGGCGCTGCTCGAGCACCACGCCGACCGTGTCGGCGAAGCGCACGGGGTTGTGCGGCGTGTCGGGCGGCAGCAGGAACATGTCGCCCTCGCGGATGACGATGTCGCGGAACGCGCCGTTGTCGACCACCTTGAGCAGCATGGCGCCCTTGTGCTGGAAGAACCATTCCGGGGTGGAGTTGATGTGGTAGTCGGTGCGGGCGTTGGGGCCGCCCACGATCATGACGGTGAAGCCTTCGTTGTAGACGCAGTAGTTGTTGATGGGCGGCTTGAGGAGGTGCGAGTTTTCGGAGAGCCTGGGGGGTGGTTAGGTGTGTGTGTGTGTGTCATGAGGGAAGAGCTCGGTTGAGAGCTCGTAGAGAGGTCTGTTGACTCAAGCTGACTTACCACTTGGGCAGGTTTACTGGTGGACCGAGCATCTTGGTATTTTTATTTTTATTTGAACTTGATTGAATGCTGAGTCTGATGATGTTGGCAGAGACTCCCCGGGAGATGAAATGTTTCCCTGGAACTTGGTCTCGGGTACCGTCGGGGCAGGCGTTAAAGGGAAGAAGGTTGGGACTCTTCGGACTCTTCGGGTTGCTACCTAAGGTTGGTATGTAATAAGAACAGGGTAGAGCTCCCTAGAAACACCGAGCTTCGCCCTCGTTCTCTTGACTGCCGATTGAGTCAGCTACTGCGCCGGGAGGATGGAACTTGTATGATCCCACATCCCACAGTCTCTTGCTGTTTCACGACCCCTCCAAAGGACCCCGCCAGTGCCGAGAACGGCCCAGCAATGACAGCAGCGACAGTGACAGACAGCCACGCTCAGCGGGCCGCTTGCCGGGTTTGTGGAGTGCTTGGCAGCGGTCAGATCACCGTTTGGCTCGGGCGTTTGTTCTCCCGCAGTGCAGGTCTCCACTTGACACCTTCAATTGGCTTCAATGTGAACACCTTGTATCATACAGACCACAAACAACAACCCGGAAGCTTGACAAAAACAGACTAGAAGACTTACGCACAAACTGCGCAGCAAGGCCTCGGGTACTTATCAGGACGGCTTCAACTCGGCGATTGTGAAGTTGTAATTTTTCTGCTCATTTGATACACAAGTGACCTCCTAATCTCGTTGCAATCCCCACTGTCCCTGTCCGAAACGCGCGTCTCGGATTCTCCATCTCGCATCTCTCCCTCTCCTCCCGCGCATCTCGTCTTCCAAGACCACGATATCTTCGCTTGGCTCAATACCGCTCCCACCATGGACCACTCCTCCCACGACCACCACCACATGGACCACTCGGCCCACGGCGGCATGGACCACGGCGGCGGCAGCACCGGGCCCATGTGCAACATGAATGTCAGCTGCCTTACCCCTGGGAACTGCGACGTTGGTTAACTTGGGTTTCCGGTGGTAGATGCTCTTCACCTGGAACACGGAAAACCTCTGCATCGTCTTCCGCCAATGGCACGTCTCGTCCAACCTGAGCCTCGTCGTCTCGCTGGCCGCCATCGTGGCCATCTGCGCCGGCTACGAGGCCCTGCGCGAGGCCACCCGCCGGTACGAGGCCATGCTGTCCAAGCGCGTCGAGACGGCACCGCGTAAGTGTGTTTTCAGTACATCACGGCGAACCCCCTCGCTAAGAAACCATGCTTCCACAAAATGGAGTCCCCCGATCCCCGTCGCCGTCACCGCGGCACTCTGAAGAGTCAGCTACTGAGACAGCCCCCTTCTTGGCCCTGGGCACAGGCCAGAACCGAGACCAGGTCACGCGGCGGGCCCACGTCACCAAGGCGGTGCTGTACGGCGTCCAGAACTTTTACGCCTTTATGATCATGTAAGTCTGCTGCCCTCTTCCTCAAGACGACATGCGGGCTGAACCAGGGCAGGCTCATCTTCATGACCTACAACGGCTGGGTCATGATCGCCGTGTCGTTGGGTGCGGGCTTGGGATACCTCGTGTTTGGCGGGCGCACCCCCGTCACCAAGGAGACGGCGTGCCACTGAGGGGCGGCAGCGGCAGACACGGCCGGGTCACGGGAGGAGGTAAGGGACAGGCCGAGAGACCGGCAGACCGGTGGGTGATGATCCAATGGCTTGGACTCGACGACTCTGTAATATATACCACCCCATCTAAACCAAACCAACCCAACCCAACAACCCTCCTACATCTTACTCCCCTCCCCCTTGCCCTCTCCCCTCCCCCCCTCGACCCTCCTCACCGCCTCGCTCGCCATCCGCAGATCCTCGGGCGTAAACACACTCCCGGTCTTCTTCTTCTCTCCCATGCGCCCGATGGCCGCCAGCCCCTCGATGATGCGCTCGTCGCCAAAGTGCCGGTTATGCTCAAACTCGGGCTTCTCGTCGTACGCCACCGTCGCCGCGTCCACCAGGATCCGCGCCGTCATGCCCCACACCTTGAACCGCTCCGTGCGCGCCAGCTCGTCGCCTTCTTCCTCCTTTTCCGCCGGAACGGCCCCGTTCTGTTCTGATGATGATAACTCCTTCTTGGTGCTGGTGCTGGTGCTGGTGGCGGGCGGCTTGACCACCCGCTGGTGCGTGACAGGAACATAAAAGAAGTGCATGCGCCACTGCGAGTCGTGCCACGTCGTCCAGGTGCCCTCGTACCAGTTGCCCGCGGGGAGCGGGCGCGGCGGTTTCTGTGATGGCGAAAGCGTGCTACTGGCCGGTTCCGGGTGCACCTCGTCGGTGGTGCGCAGAAAGTTGTGGAAGGGCGCGGAAAAGACCGCCGCGACCTCCTTGGCGTCGAGGCGCGGGATGAGGGAGTCTTCGACGGTTGGCGAGGGGGAGCGGGTTGTTGTAGGGGTGGAAATGGACGAGTCGCCTGTGTGGAGGAGGGCGACGCAGGGGCGGACGACCAGCTCGGTGCGCGCCAGGCTCATAGGCAGGTAGCACAGGTGTTCGATGCGGAAGGGGGGCGGGAGCTTGCTGTCGTCGAGGGGGAGGCCGATTTCTTCCCAGGCTTCGCGGCGGGCGATTTGGTCTTGCAGGGGGTTAGATGGATACATGAGAGAGGAAAAGGGGTGGGACATACAAGGTGTCTCGTCAAGGGAGTCAGCCTTGCCTCCTGGGAGGGCGGCGTGGCCTGGTGGAGTGTGTTAGCGCGAGGCTGAGGCTTGGAGATCGAGCCGCATTGATGACGCACCGGAGAAACTGCGCAGGCTGGCAGCACGCATGGTGATGACCACACGCAGGTGGCCGCGCCGGTCGGCGTACAGCAGCAGCAGGACGGCAGCGCGGCGGCTTACGGGGAGGCGGTCCCACAGCGGGAACGGGGGCGGCGTGTAAGCCCTCAGACGGGCGACGGCGGCCTACGTGCGCGTGAGCTGGGTTGGAGTGTGAGAGGGGAAGAGAGGATACTACGGACCGCCGAAGCTGCATTTAACGGCGCCATGCTCGGTGCATCCCAGTACGATCCCACGTCCTCCTGCTCGTCCTCCTCTTCGTCTTGTTCGCCCTGCTCGTCTGCCTCTTCGGAATCGGTGGCGGGCGGCGGAAGAGCGGTGTCGGGCTCCGGCGCGTCTCCGTCTTGAACAATGTCCTGGGGGATGTCCTGGATGTCCCGGATGGTGGTCGTTTGGTCTTCTCCCTGGTGTTCTGGCGAGTCGATGCGTGCTGGCGGTTCGTGGGCCGCAGGAGGAGCGCTCATCTTCCTTCTCTCGTACTTACCCACGCTTGGGCTTCAGGTCGGTCTCGGATAAGGAACCGGCTGCAGACAGGCACGGACGGGGGATGCACTGGCATTGGATGGATGCGGGGCACCACAAGGGGCCACTGCAGCCAGTGCCGATGCCCCGGGCCTCGGCCGCTGCGGGGTGCATGGATCGGGCATGTGGGGAGCCCCAGGGGCTCAGCGCTGGGTGGTAGAGGTAGTGACAGGTGACGTCAGGGTCGGCGCAGTGCTGTGCTGCACAGAATCCCTCCATGAGGCAGAGGAATTCGTCTCTTTTATTATTACAAGCCTGACTTGACAAAACTCTACAAAAGAGCAATACCACAACAACACCATACCAGAGACAATAACAGCCCAGTTCCCACCTTACTTCGACCCTGCTGCGTAGACGGGCCCAAGCCCAACCCCCAACCCCTGATCTCCCCCTCCATAACCACTACCACCATGACCACCACCACACACCCTCTGACCCTCCCCTCCAAACGGCAACGAGCAACCACTCCCACCACCCTGCAAAGAACCGCCACCACCCCTCCCAAACGTACCAACAGACCCCCTCTCCTCCTCGGACGACACTCCATACTCATATCCATACCCATACCCCAAGACCCTCCCTCCCTCCCCAACAACCCTGATACTGCTCTTCAGTCTCTGCCTCCTCCTCTCATCGCTGCTCAGCGCCATCGGCCCCAATCCGATGCCGCTGGCACTCTTGTGGAAGAGTTCGGCTGCGGCGGTGGCTACCATGTCTGTTGTCTTGGCCGTCTTTGCCGCGAAGGTGGAGAGGGGGGATTTCCGTGGCGTTGGGGGGGTCGCTGCTGCTGGTGTGGCTGCCGACCTTTTTTGGAGGGTTGTTGAACTGTTTTCAATGACTCCTGATCTCGGGAGGGAGGTGTGTAGCGGCGGGGTGTGGTTCGGAGCTGGTGGTGAGGCAGAGGAAATGGTTGGGCTGCTCGTCGGGGTGGCTGAAACGCGGCGGAAGGCTTTGGTGATGATGGAGGTGCCGCTTCCTCGGCCCCGACGGGGGTTGGCCTCGCTCGCGTCGCTGCTGGCGAGGGAAATCGGGATAGAGCCGACTGTTTCGGGCGTGCCGATGGCGTGGGGGCTGTTGTTGCTGTCCGAGTCGCCCGTGTCGAATTTGCTGCGGGGTGAGAAGCGGCCAAACGTACTGGCGCTGACTGTGCGGGGAGAGACTTGCTGGGGATTGGGGGGACGCCAGATTGGCCGCGGCGGTGTGGTGTTGCTTGGAGGGCGGGTGTCAGGAGAGTGGTGTGGCTGGTGACGGTGATGGTGCTGTTGGGGCAAAAGGGGTAGTTGCTTGACTCCCGGGCTGTGGCGGCTTTCAGAGCTGCTGGCTGCTTGCAGGAACTGCTCGACGGCATGTTGTCTAGCCTTGTTCCGTTGCGCTTCCGGCGTCACCAGTGCGTCGTCCTTGGCCAATTGCTTCGCCGTTTCGTGGTAGAGATCTGGGCTGGGCGGGTCGCTCGGTATATCCCAGCCCAGGGTTGCTCCGGCCCTCCTCAGCCGAGGTGAAAGGGGGAGCCCAGGCGACTCCAGGGGTTTCCTCACAGGGCTACGACAGGGCCTCTCCGGCTTCACAACACGCAGCGGGCGCGGGATCGCCGATGACCCTGCGCTGCCGCGTCGATACGCGTTCATGGTGTTGAAGAAGCCCGACCATGGCGGTGCACCGTCATCCACCGCCGTCTTGCCGTCCAGATCCGAGACGGCAGTCCTGGGATTCTCATAACTGTACTCGCTGCCGTGGTGGCTGAGGGGCGAGACCTCGGGCGACACCTCGCCGTATAGCTGTTTCTTCTTCTCTGCCCAGATTTTCCTTTCCCGTTCCGTGACCCGGGAGGAACCCCAAGACCCATGAGCCTGTGGACTTTCTTTCCGGGATTGTGACCCGTTGGAGTTGTCTCACGAAACGCCGGGGCATTGGGAAGGCCTGATAACTTCTGCACCTTCTGGACTGACGACCTAGGCTGTGGCTGTGGGGATCGGAGTGTGTCAAGCGCGGCTCTTAGCACACCGGCGGTGTTGACCTTCAGGTCCCCTCTCTTCTTGCTTGCTCGCTTGCCTGGGCGATCGAAGATCTCGGCGCCTCCAGCATCCGATTCGGCATCACGGCGATAGACGAGGTAGATACTGCCCTGATCCGAAGCGGCCACGGGTTCTGGCGTAGCCAAGGCTTCGTCCACCTCTTTGCTGAAGGCGGACACGCAGGAGTATCGGTTCAGCGGCACCGGCGGTAGCGCCCTCTTCCCGTAGCTCTCGATTTCCCTGTGCGGAGGAGGCGAAAGCGGATGGAGGAATGGCAGGTCTGGTCCTGGCAGTGCCAGGGTCGAGCTGGAGACATCAGTGCTCTGCGGCAGGGACATGATGGCGGATGAGTCGATGAGCAAAGTGTGTTTGCACCGTCAGGCCTGTCGAATGCCCGCTTTTGAAGGCAAACCGAAAAGACAGATATGACGGTATCAAGACACGTTGGATAGTTTGGAGCCTCACCAACTTGACAGGTTTTTAGGGCAGAACACAAAGAGAAACCTTGGATGATGTTCCGGACCGATTCCTTGCTTTGTGTTGCTTTTGCATGGCCGTCGCCTCCTGTCACGGGCGACGGGGTCCTTTGTCCATCGCCACAAGGGACAGAACACTGGCGGGCCCGGGCAGCGTTCAATCATTGTCTGAATAGTTGGTGGGCGAAGCGTGTGAAGCCGCCAGATTTGGGGCCTCTGGGTTTGATGGCGTTGGAAACAGAGAACAACAGATATCTATGCAGTTTGGGGAGTTATCGAGCGTCTGTGAATTTGACAGCTGGAAAGAGGTCAGCTCATGCGAAAAGGAGAAAGAAGGAAACAAAGAAGGGAAAAGAAGAAAATCTCTCCCATACCTATTCTACCAATATCCCAAACGCCTTTAATGTGCATGCAATGACACCGTATTCAAACAAACCTCTAGATGGCCACCGGGAATGTCGCCGGCCCGCCGTAACGCCGGAGGGAGGCTTCTTCAGTCCTCATCCTCATACTTATTCCCCTGTAAATCACCCAGCAAGACCATGTCATCCATATTCAACCCTGTCGTCGCATTTCGGATCCTGCGGCTTGGGATTAGAAGAGGAGTTCGGCAGCAGAGGCGCCGTCTCGGGAGCCACGGGGCTCTCGACACGGCCTTGAGGAGGAATCAATAAACCGAATTCAACATACCATTCAGTCTCGACGCGAAAGAAGATCCACACCCAGCGGCGGAACACCTCCAAAAACTGAATGAGAAATATCGAGCTCTCAAAGTCGCTGATATGGTCGCCCCGGGCGCTCAGCTTGATCATCCACGTACACCGTAGCACCAGGTCCAGCGCAATGACGGTGTAGTACACGCCCGGCTTGTGCACCAGCAGCGTCCTCCGCAGACCAAAGGGGTGGTCGGGCGAGTCCCGCGCGGCCGAAAAGAGCGTCAGGTCCCAGTCCTTGGCCACGTCCCAGTAGAAGCTGTAGAGCGAGTTAAGCAGACACGCGGCCACCCAGGCCTTGTACAACCCCGGCGAACCGTCCTTCTGGCCCCGCAACAGCGCGCCAAGCACGATCACGGGAAAGGCGGTCGAGTACTTGGCGGCGTTGGCCAGGTGCTGGCCGCCCCAGCCCGTGGCCTCGCGGTACGGGGCGGCACGCACGCGGCCAAACTCGATCAGACACTGGCGCAGGCGGATGGCGCTCGGCACGGCCATGATGAGCGGGACGAGCACGTGGCCGCCGCAGCCGCGGTCCGGGCGGGCGGTGGCGGAGCCGTCGCGACCGCCGAAGAAGAACATGCACAGGCACACGAAGAGGTCGGCGAGCACCTTGGCGTAGCTCGTGAGCACGTCGGCCAGCAGGATGTCGCCGAACTTGCCGTCCTTGGCCTCGGCCAGGCCGCCGAGGCCGACGCGGCGCAGGGTCCAGAGCAGGCGGCTGCGGCCGGTATGGGATACGGAGAGACGGCGCAGCGGGATCGCGAAGAGGGCGGCGAGCACGAGGAGGTTGGTCATCGGGAGCCAGTCATAGTCGATGACGCGGCGCGGGTCGCGGCGGGTGAGGAGCCAGAAGAGGGCGATGGAGAAGGCGGTTGTCAGGGACAGGAAGGAGGCGAGGCGGTAGGTCGAGTGGTGGTGTGTGGTCTGCGACGAGTGGGAGCGGCCGGGGTAGCGGATGAGGGCGGGCACGTCGATGCGGCGGATGTGCAGGAAGTGGAGGTTGGCGCCCCATCCCCAGACGGCTGAAGGGGCCCGGTTAGCATGATGAATCCATCACTTGTTCCCGCGGGGAAGAAAGCGCGCACCCAGGATGACGATGACGGCGATGCGGTAGGGCAGGGGAAACGCCACGCTGAACGAGTCGAGCTGCTGGGGGTCGACGACGGGGTCGACGGCGGGGTCACCGTCCATTGTGCCGGTCTTGGTGCTTTGGGCCGGTCGCCAGCGTCATCGAAGACGCCGCGCGTGGTGCGTTGTTGGAACGAGCGTGGTGGCCGGTGTCCGGTGCTGACGGTGAGGCCAGAGAGGAGAAAAACGACTGAGGATGACGTTCTGGTCGCGTGTGGTTGCCCCTGTCCTCTGTCCTCGACGCTCCCCCTGTCGAATAAAAAAGTTGTGGAGCGATGCTGGGAACACGACGTCAGCCCCACGGCCAACGACCCACGCCCTTGGCGCGCCGCCAGGCCCAAACCGTGACCCCTGCAAGCTGCACCCAGCGCTGGGCCCACAGGGAATGCGGATCCCTGCAGGCGCTCCGCGCTCCGCGCTCCTGATCCGAGGTCCAGCGCCCGCATGCAGCAGCCGGGCCATCTTCACGGGCCGAGCTTGAACCTGCGAACAACAACAAGACCACGAAACCGCCAGCAACACAACACCAACGAGACAACTGAGTTACTAGCAAGTCGACACCAACCACATCTGCATTTTCAACCGATATTCCCTCCGCCACATGTAAAATCATGGCCTCCCAACCACCGCCCTCGCGCCCGCCCCCCGCGCTCACGTCCTCCCCCTACCCCTTCGCCGCGGCGCCCGACATCATCCGCGCCCACCAAAAAGACGCCTACTTCCAAGGCGTGCTCTCCAACCAGCTCAGCGACCTGCACCGCCGCCTGCGCGGCGCCCGCTCCGCCCACGCCTGGGCCCCCGAGACCCGCACCTTCGCCGACGCCCTCTACCACTGCCTCACCACCCTCCTCGGCAACCGCACCCTCGGCGAAGAATACTGCGACCTCATCCAGGTCGAAGCCCCGCGCCACACCACCCCGACCCCCTTCCCCTTCGAGTCCCCCGAAAAACCCACCGCCTCCTCGGGAGGCCCGCTCCTCCCCTCCCTGCCCCGCCGCGCGGGCTACATCGCGACCTCCATCCTCCTCCCCTACCTGGCCACCCGCACCCTCCCCTCGGTGCGCACCACCCTCCGCAAACACCTCCAATCCCGCCTCGCGACCCTCACCCGCCAGGGGCGCGATGAAAGCCGCGACAAGACGGGCCGGCCCTCGACCGAGGCGCGCGTGCTGCGCTACCTGCTCGCGCACCTCGTGCCGCTGACGAGCGGCGCGCACCTGCGGGGCGTGGTGCTCGCCGTGTTTTACTTTACCGGCGCGTACTACGAGATGGGCAAGCGCGTGTGCGGGCTGCGGTACGTGTTTACGCGGCGGGTCGAGGACGGGTTGCCTGGCGGGGGCAACGCGGCCAGGGCGGGGTATGAGGTGCTTGGGGTGTTGTTGGTGGTGCAGATGCTGGTGAGGGGGTGGATGCATGTGCGGGAGCAGATGGCTGCCGGGGTCGGGGTTGGGGCTGCGCAGGAGGAGGAGGGGGAGGAGGAGCTGCGGGAGAGGATGGCGTTTGGGCCTGGGGCGAGCGTGGATGTTAGTTTGAGCGAGAACGCGTACACGAGCAACAATGAGTTGCTTGCTGGTGTTGGCGGGGCGGCTGGGTCGGCGTCGCAGAGGAGTCTGGGGGAGATTGGCGCCATGGCGCACACGCCGGTGCCCAAGGCCGGGCGGCCGCGGTATGACCTCGCTGTGGACGACTCGGTCATGGGGTGGATCAAGGGCGCCCAGCAGCGCAAGTGCACGTTGTGCTTGGAGGAGCTGAAGGATCCCGCCGCGACGCAGTGCGGCCATGTGTTTTGCTGGGCGTGTATCGGGGACTGGGTGCGGGAGAAACCCGAGTGTCCGCTGTGTAGGAGGGAAGCGATGGTGCAGCATATCTTGCCGTTGCGGGTTGCCTGAGGCGAGGCGAAAGGGGTCGAGCTGTTTCGAGTATTGTAATCGAGACTTGTGGATCATGTTGCATAGATGGACGTTGGGGCCGGTCGAGTCAACGGTGGATATTACACATAAGAACAAAACTTAATTCGAACAAGCCCCGATGTCTTCTCTGTCCGTGGGTGTAGTGTACAATACAATACAGCAAAGGACAGGTTTTGAAGCCCAAATAGTAGAAAGAAGCCATGAACCCGCCTAACCAGGTAATGAAACGAACGCAAAACAGTTGGCTAGAGACCCTCGAGGCACCAGGCCGGTGTCATGCCCATTAACGTGGTCCCCCAATGTCCCGCGCGCCGTCGCATCCAACCAACCCAGCCAGAACCAAGAATTGCATGCCCTGCCCCAGAGGGACAGAACCAACGCGAGAAGCAGAATCAAAGAAACCCCCGTTGTTGTCGAATGAGAAACTACGACAAGACAGAATGAAGAAAGAGAAAGCTATCAAGATGAGTCTGCGACTTTGCACCTTGAGATGAAAAGACATGAAAGCCAAGAAGTAACCAATGCCCACATATCCTTACCCGCAGCATCCAGCGACGACAAAAAGGTATCATGAGAAGGACAGAAAGAAACACAGAAGACATGCCACATGCCGTCATTAACTCCCGCCCAAAATGCATTCCCCTCGCCCCCTTGGCCTCCCGATAAATGCTCCAGCCCCGGACCGTCATACACACGCTCACCCCGCCTGTTTTTGTTTGATGCTCAATCGTCGATGCAAAACAAGACAATCTCGCCCCTGTCGTTCTTCCTCATCCGCAACGACTTCCAGAGCTCCTTCTCCTCGAGGATCTTGCTGGACCCCGAGTCGCTCCTCTCGCGGTGGTACCGCTTGAGGGCCTTGTTGACGCTGCACCCGCGCTCGCTCTCGGGGCCCTTGTTGACAAAGCTGAGGAAGTGGTCGGCCCGCGGCTTGAAGACCACCAGAGCGCCGGCGGCGGCGGCGTCCGCCTCCTTGCCGTCCTTGGAGGGGGGTCGGTACTCGAGGAGCTTCTGTTCCTTGGGCGCGTCGAGCGCCTTGCTAGTGCTGCTGGTGCGCTTCTTCTTTGGTTTCGACGGAGACGAGGTGGACTTTGTCTTTGTGCGCTTCTTGGTCGACGACGACTTGGGCTTGGAGGGCTTGGAGCTGGCGGCGATCATGGCCATCAGGCTGTTGCCCAGCCCCTCGGCGGTCCGGCTGGACTTGTGGTGCTTCGACTTGGTCTTCTTGAGCGGGCTGGCCGGCGTCTCGGCGACGTCGCCGCCAGAGTAGTCCGGCGACGGCGGGAAGACAGTGGGTCGGGACATCAACCGGGAGATACCGCCCGTCAGGCCGGAGTGCAGCACCGGCGGCGCATCCGTCATGATGTGGTCCGTCTCGATGTGTAGCCGCTTGCGCTTCTTGTCCTTCTTGGCGTCCTTGTCGGTGTCCTTGATCTTTCTCCGCTGCAGCTTGGGCGCGGGGGTCTCAAAGTGGGTGGGTATCGGGCCGGCGCCGTACTGGATCAGCGCACCGTCATCCTCAAAGGAATCCGCCATGCCGTTGGCCTCGGGGTCGAAGCGGACCAGCTGTGTGTCCTCGCTTAGCTGGATGGGCGCAGTGGCCGGCAGGGAAACACGCGAGGCGGTTGGTGTTGGGTCGACGAGGAAGTCGAACACATTGACTTCTGGGTCGTGTGCTGACGGCGGGGTGGGCGCCTCCGGGAGGAGGTCGGCAACGGAGTGGTCGTCATCGTCGCTGCGCTGCTCATAGTCGCGCCACGATTCGTGGTCCTCGACGGCGTCTTCGACATAGGCCGCCAGGACCGCGGCGTTCGGAGCCATGTTTTGGTTTGTGTGGTGTGCGGGTGCAGGTGCCGGTGCGGGTTGGCCTTTGCCCTTCTTCTCGCGGTAGAGGGCGCCCTGGTATTTCTGCGCTTCCGTCATGCAGCTCTGGAGGCCGGTCAGCGGGGTCAGCAGTCGGAGGGTTGATCACGAGGCTTGTCCTACCGTATGCGAGCGGTACTCTGTGCCAGGGAAGTACACCATGCAATCGATGCAAGTGAAAGTGGCCCCGCGACAGCGGTTTCGATGCGGGTCGAGCTTCTTCTTGGTCAAGATGTCGCCACACGACTAGAGTTGCAGAGAGCAGTTGTTAGACGTCGACGAATGCACAACACACGGCACGGTTGGTATTCCGGAGTGGGCAGCTGATAGGTAGATATGGGGTGAGGGTGTTCTGGTGGCAACAGGGAGGAAACAGGGAGGGTGACAGGAGACTGAAGAAGGGAGGATCAACTTGATCAGCCGCGGGAGGGGTGTGCGGGATGGAGGGGTGGTGTGCCGGGGGGTGTGACTTGTTGGCTGCGACCCCATGAAGGTGGTGTGCAGGCAAAAGTGTGTGTGTGATGTCAGTTAAGATTGACCTCCGGGGTGGTCATGGGGGTGCCTAGATCAGCCCGCCGCCAGCCAGCCCGCCCGGGCAACGGAGGGGCGAGGGGAGAGGAGGGGGGGTAAAGTGGTGGAATTGAGGCGCGGCCCACCCAGGAATGCGGTTGTCTCTGATAGAATGCCTGACGAGTCCTCGTCGGCCGAGGGCATAATGGAATAAAGAGACATCACCCACCTCACATGAGAAGGAGACCATGGTGCCGGTCGCTTGGTTCGGATCGCGATCGTGTCCGTCCCAACTCCAGTTCGTCCCAATTGGCAACTGGTGTGCAGGATGCAGAAGGCGATGCGGGTTGTCAACAACGGGCCGCCAAGAGTTTGCTTCGCCAGCGCCTCCGGGTCGCTGACTGGACGAGGAGGGATCGAAGGCCGGATCTGACCAACACGTTCTCGGGTTTGCCAGGAACGGGACTGGGGACGGGGTGGTGGGATGGGCGGCACGGAGCTCGAGCTGACCCAGAATAATCCGACGGGATGAGGATGGATGTCTGTGGGAGGAGGTAGGCAGGCAGGTCTTAGGAGGTGGGAAGGCGGCTGCAGGCCTTGGAAAAGCTGGTTGCGGGCTGCCCTGGTTGTCGGTTGTGGGTAGGTTGGTGCCGTGCTGCGCCTTTGGGCACGAATGAGAAACCGGAGGAGGGGGGAGGATGACTGCGCCAACAACCGCGGGGGAGCTAACGGCGGGTAACAAGCCCGCTAGCTCTTCAAGATGCGATCTGACCTCGGCGGGTGTCCCGGTCAGTCAGGTGGTCGGCGGAAAGACGGTTTGGTGACTGGCAGGTTTTTTTGTGGTGGGCGGCCGGGGGAAAATGTCGAAGCTGTCGATGTTTTTTTGTTGGATCCATCAGAGTGGGATATTTTGGGCGCCGATGCATCAGGCAGCTCCACCCGTGGGACCTCGTCTGGTCCAGTTGCCGGGCCTGCGACGTTCACAGGGCGACAAAGCGACGGCCAAGCGACAGGGCCACAGCCCACAGCCCCTCCATCCCTCAAGCCCACCGAGCCCACCCAAGCCCAACCCGCCAGACAGGGCCGACAGGGCTACGGCCGGGCTGGTGCAGCGGACAGCCCCGCCAGCCAGTGGCAGGCCCGCGATCGCACCCAATGTGGGGAGCGTGGCACAACAAACCTTGCCATCCCTGACACGAAACTCGACTGAGGCGCGCTCTTGGTTGGTCGGGGGACAAGCGAGCTCGCGCGTTCCATTCATTTAAAAAAAGAAGCCAATGCCGGCAGCCTGCAGCGCCGTCTGCCGTGGTCGCATCTCGCCCTGTCACGTCAGACGGATTGACCTGCTCTGCGCTGCGCTGCTGCGGGGAGATGGGGATGCTCCGTCTGCCTGCCTGTGCCCAACTCGCCGATCGGGGCAGAACCTGAATGCATGCTCGCGAATTGATGAATTGCCTCGTCGTGGGTCGTCCATCCGCCCGGCGCTAGCCCAGGAACCAGAGGCAGGCCAAAGCAGGAACCAGACGGGCAGCGCACGCGCATGACGAATCACACTCCCGTCGCGGGCTTCTAGAGCGTTTCAGCGGCGGCTACGGAACGTGCGCTCTTTGGCAACTCCTGCAACAGGTTTGTCGCAACCCCATTCGCCGGGCGCCGGGGGCACGCGCAATGCACGTCGCTCTTCACGGATCACGCCGGAGTGGTGTCGCAATGGGAACTCTCCCTTCCCCTTCCCGTCTCCTGTTTCAGACGTCGCGCGCCAGCTTCCAGCCGACTGGTTGATGTGCCTGCTTGGGCCTAGCGCCTGGACGACCGGACAGGAAGACAGGAGGATGCATCCCAGACAGGAAGCCAGGAAGCCCGTGTGATGGGCGCCCGAATCGTCGAACGGAGCGCAGAGCGAGTGCATGAACGCGGCACGATCCAATGCGAAGGCCCGATATCGCGCGCGACTACCCAATTGCGTCGTCGCCAAACAGATTGGCCCTGCGCGGAGAGGCATGCGATGCAAGCCACAGGGTCACGTCTCAGGCTCGGGTCGAGCATGTGGAGTTTCTCTGATTATCCCGAATTCCCGATTTGGGCAGCTCATCATGATGCGCACATCACGGGCGTCCGTCCCTCATTGGGGCCGTCGATAGTCCCGACTATCAGAATCCTGGGCCTTCCCTCGGCACGGCCGCAATAACAGGCGGACCCAGGCCGAGCCCGATGGTCCGTCGATCGACGGGAAGGATAATACCAGCCAGCTGGGTGTCCCCCGGGTCGGGCCACAGCAGGCCAGGCCCGAGGTCCACCAGATGAGAGGCCGGCCGGGAGACCTGCTTCCAGCTTGAGCTGTTGTTAGTGTTGCCTGTGGCCTGTGAGCGACATTACATCATGCTCCTGCACATTGGGACCAGCCGCTACTCCGTGCAGGTGAGCCCGGCCAATCTCCAATTTCGTGTCCACGGGTGCAATGCCTCCACCTCCGCACTTTCTCCAACCTTGAACCCTCCCGAGGTCCTCCCTGCTGCCTGCCAACCGTCCAGTGTCAAATTCCGCTTGTCCTCGACCGGCCCGTCCCAGCTCCAGCTCCCAGCTCCCAACTGCAGCTGTTCGAGTCGTCTGGTCGTCGGTCAGCCTCGCAGTGGCTCCGCAGTCCACACTCTGGCCTCTGCAGAAGGCGACGCCAACACATCCATTCCGCGCCCCCTGCCCGCACCCCCGTCGCTGCTTGGGGCCATCTCGCTGCATCCCTGAGCTCCTCCACTCCGACCGCTATATTCCGGCGACCGCCCTTTCCCCTGCCTCGTCGTCCCGGTCTCTGCTTTATTTGTTCGCCGCCATGCCCGAGCCGTCGGCCAGCAACTCTTTCTTGCAGCAGACTGTCTCGCTGATGAGCAGCGCCGCGAGCTATATGCGGCTGCCGGCCATCGCCTCAACTGTATGCCCCGACACCTCTGCGTCTCCCGCCCTGAAGTGCCCGAATGGCTGCGCCGCCAACCGCGCCGACTGGTTCAGGGGGCAAGTTGCACCTCGAGGCTTCCCATGCCGGCCTGCCGAGGGCCGCACGCAGTCGGATCGGCTCGGCTAACCGATGTTGTGCTGTAGGGAGTCGCCGCGGTTCTGACAGCTCTGCTCTACTTCAAGCAAAAGTACGAATCACTCCCCTTTCGTTTCCATGACAACCTGCAAGCCAAAGCCGGTCCTAACACCACCTCCTCTTCAGGGCACTGATCTATCCCTCCTCCGTCCCGGCCAACGCGCGCACCGAAGTCCCCCGGCCCAGCCAGTTTAACTTCAAGGACTACGAGGAGCTCATCATCCCGACCAACGATGGCGAGAAGCTGTCGGCCTTCTACATCCGGGGTCCTCGCAACGGGCCCAACTCCAAGCTGACGGTGCTCATGTTCCACGGCAACGCCGGCAACATTGGCCACCGCCTGCCCATCGCCCGCATGCTGATCGCCGCCTCGGGCTGCAACGTGTTCATGCTCGAGTACCGCGGCTACGGCATCTCGACCGGCACTCCCGACGAGTCCGGCCTCAACACCGACGCCCAGACCGCCCTCGACTATCTCCGCGACCGCGCCGAGACGAGGGACCACAAGATCGTCGTCTACGGGCAGAGCCTCGGCGGCGCCGTCGGTATCCGCCTCGTCGCCAAGAACCAGGCCGCCGGAGACATCGCCGGCCTCATCCTCGAGAACACCTTCCTCAGCATGCGCAAGCTCATCCCGTCCATCATGCCCCCGGCCAAGTACCTCGCCTATCTGTGCCACCAGGTCTGGCCCAGCGACAGCTTGATCCCGAGCGTCAAGGTGCCGACGCTGTTTCTGAGCGGGCTTCAGGACGAGATTGTCCCGTAGGTCTTCTGTCCCTTTGCTCGGGGTGCCCGCATACATGCTGACAGACGATGGTGACGATCAGGCCGATCCATATGAAGCGCCTGCATGACCTCTCCAAAGCCCCTCTCAAGGTCTGGAAGCCTCTGCCCGGCGGCGACCACAACTCGAGCGTGGTGGAGGAGGGCTACTTCGAGGCCATTGTTGACTTTATGGACACGATTGGCTTGGAGGAGAAGCAATGAGCACACTGGAACGGGGTGTCACACCTGAGACACATACCTCGCTCGGGTTGGATGGATAACGTGACGGCCGCCTGGAATTCGGTGTGAGCGAGAGCGGAGCGGAATGCGGATAGACATGTGGCTGCTGTTGACTCGGGCTTTCTCAACACAATTGATACCCCCCCTTTCCCGGCCTCCGTCGGGAATTTGGCAAGTCTCAGACTAGACCAGATACGTGCAAGCATCGTAACCATCTCGGACATCGTGAAGACGTGATAACAGGCTTACGGAGTATCACGTCACGAAACCTGACATAGTGGTGGCGGATAAAACCGCCCGGTTTACCCACCAAATTGCTACCTGCGCTATCAACCCCGTAAATCCTGCACCTACCTACTTGGCTTGACGTTTACTTTACGAGATCGAGACTATCGATTTCGATATTAATTGCTACTCTGCCATGCCGCTCGCCTAAATATCCATCCACGCCCCCTCGCTGTCTCGAGGTCAGACGTCGACGCACGCGGGTACCTTGCATCTTGCATGCCTAGACGGGAGATACTGCGGGGTTCAAACAGTTATTCCGGTCGGGTCATTGACACTTGCTGTGGGTGCAGAGGAGCTCTCAGGTGCTGGGGCGTCATGAGTGAGTGTGGACAGAGAGAGGTGCTCGGGTGAGGGAGAGGTCGAGTACGTATGGCAAAGAGGAAAGGAAAGGGGCTGCCACAAGCCAGTGAGACGGACGATATGCTTCACTATACTTGCAAACTGGTTTGAAGATGCTTCGTTGTATGGCGGCCGTACACGCCAGGGACTACATACTCATGCTATGTCCCAACGCGCCAGGATAGCAACAACCCCTAGGTAGTAAATACCAAAACAAAAGGGGCGACTAAATATCTCCACCACCCACAGCCACGGCAACCCTCATCTCTTCAAGCTCGTCCCCATCCCCTCCCTCCTTCGCAACAGCGCCATCCAGCACTTCCTCCTCCTTCATATCAGCACCACCCAACACCTCCTTCTCCATGGCAGCACCATCACCCCGAACATCCTCTTCCACAATCTCACCAACACCTCCATTCCCAACCGCCTCCTCCTCCTTTCCCTCCTCCTTTCCCTCCTCCTTCCCCTCCTCCCTCTCAACAGCAGCAAGCCAATCCTCCTCCACAACCTCCTTCTCCTCCCTCTCCTTCTTCCTCCCCTCCAACCTCCTCAACGCCACAAACCCACTCATAACCCTCTGCTCACCCGCCCCAGGAGCAGCGGCAGCAGCACCCGCCTCACGCCCCTTAGCACTCCCCATCTTGCGCCACGACCCGCGACTCGCAACGGCACTCCACCCGCCTGCTCCGTCACCGCCCTCGTTGCTGGAGCCTTCTCGGCGGGTGATGGCCAGGGAGGCGTCGGCGTGGCAGAGGGAGACGGTGCCTCCGGCGGTGATGAGGTTGAGGCGGGTGAGGGTTTTGGATAAGGGGGGTTTGAGGGTTGTGAGGATTGTTTGGACTGCTTGGGGGGTTGGTGAGACTAGATGTAGTGTTAGTTAATGGTCGACTTTGCTGTTTGTTTGGGGTATGACGGAGCGTTTGGCTCGGGCGTTATATGCTATGTAGCTCACGAGACGGCAGGAAGGGGATTAATAACTTGGGTTTGACGTACGAGAGGTGGCAATGGCCGCTGCGGTGAGGACTGGCACGGCGCGGATGAGGACCTCATCAGTGGAGGGGAGAAAGCTGGTGGTGAAGCTTAGGGCTGGGCCGGAGCGAGCGGCGAGTGCGAGGTCCGGAGCCAGGGCGGCGTCGAGCTCGTCGATGGTTAGGCCGAAACGGGGGTTTGTCAAGAGCAGCGCGTTGAAAAACGGCTGAGATTGGGTGGAGGGATTGGTGATGGGTTTGAGGGAGGAGGCGCTGGCGTTGAGGTTGGCCGCTGCCGTGGCGATGCGTAGGCATTGCGCCAGTGTCTTTGTGGGCGCGGCCACAAACCGCGGCGTCTTGAAGATGCACACGTGGCGGTGTGGTTCGGGGTCCTGGCTCTCCGAGTCGAGACCAAAATCCTCGGCGAGAGAGTGCAACAATGCGCGCTGATGGGCCGGCATGGGCTTGAACCGGAGGCGTTTCTCCTCAGGCGCGTCGGCAAAGACGCGGAGCTCGCGCTCCTGCTGCTGTGCAAAGCCGGGCTTGTCGCGGAAGAGCTTCAGAGTGGTGTCGGAATACGGAATGTGCTCGTCGGTGTGCGTCGCCGGGTCGATGTTAAGGGCCTCGGCGAGCTTCCGGTTTCGCTGCAGACGCAGACACTCATCGTCGCACTTGAGACTCGTTTCTCGGGTCGGCGATGGGTTGAGTTTCGTGGCCTGGCATCGGACCTCTTGCTTGCGGTGCTGGCAGGGGCAAGTGATGAAGGTCTTGGACTGGCACGGCTTGTCCTCCTTGCAGTAGTAAGGGGCATGGCACTGGTCGGCGCAGGCATGGTCGCACGACTTCCGGGTCTTGCCGCACGGCTGGGCGCAATGCGAGCCTGAGATGCCGGCATCTTCACACTCTCCAGGCTTGTGGCAAGACTTCTTGCACTCGTGGGTCCCGCACTTGAGCTTCCTCCCGCATGGTAGGCCGCACCGCCCCTCCTGGAACCAACAGGGTTGGTTCTTGAGCGCTTTCTTGCCGCAGACGCAGGGCTTCTCCATCAAGTAAGGACAGGGCGGGCAAGGCGCATCATCGGGGTGACACTGGTGCTGGATCGACGGGTGGCCACACGGACGGGCTCTGGTGCAGGAGAACCGGCACTCCGGCGGCCGCGTCCCGCATGGCTGCGGCGGCTGGAGGACCGTCCGTCCGCAGGCGCAGCTGATCTCATCGAAGATGGCCTCCGGGCACGACATGCAGGGCCCTTTGTGGCAGAGCTGCTGGCAGGCGTGCTCGCCGCACTTGAGCTGACGGCCGCATACCTGCAGGCAGATATGCTCCGGCTCGAAGTTCTCGTTGGCAGGCCGCTTCTGCTTCCGCCGCTCGGCCGCCTTTTTCTCGCCAGAGCAGCAGCGCTCTCCGCACTCGTGCCGTCCGCAGTTGAGCTGAGCCCTGCAGACGCGGAAGCAGTGAGGGTGCTCAATGTTCCCCTGGTGGCAAGCCGAGTTGGCCACTGTCCGTCCGCACCGGCACGTGATGTCCATGGACTGGGTGCAAGGCGCGCAGGAGCCGGTGTGACATTTGTCCGGGCACAGATGACCACAAGCCAGAACCTTATTGCATGGCTGGTCGCAGTGTGGGACAGGGTCTTGACACGACCGTCTGGGCTCAGGGGACATCGAATCGAGTGGCGTCTTGCCACACGGGCAGTGTGTGACAACATCCGGGGAGAAGGGGCAGTGAGCGGCCACTTCATCTTGCGCGTGGCAGGGATTCCGACAGGTATGGTGTCCGCAGTCGAATGCCCTGCCACACACATTGCTGCAGCGAAACGAGCCCTCGAACCACTCCTCCGCGTTGAACTCGGGGTTGTCTGACGCCGGCGGCGATTTCAGCTGCCCATGGTTGAAGGACTCTAGGATATCATCGCGTTGATTGCAGCGTATTTCGCGCTGCTGTTTTCCGCAATAACAGATCGAGGGCATAGGCACGTCGCAGGAGCCGCACAACCCAGCGTGGCAGGCCTGCGTGCAGTTGTGCTCTCCGCAGGGAAGAAGATCACCGCAGAGCTCCTGGCAGCTCCAGCCCTTTCCGTAGTCGGTCTCGGTGCATCGTCTGGTCGAAGTATTCTTGCCACAGAAGCATGACTGGGTTGGGCCCATCAGGGTGCACGGCGGGCAGGGACCCGCGTGGCACATCAACGAGCATTGGTGAGGGCATGTCGCCCTGGATTTCGAGCAGGTTTGCCCACAGGTGTGAGGAGGAAGGCCGGCGATGGGTTTGGGGTCGACGTCCTTGCCGCACCAACAATGGTGCGGCCCGGGATGCTCGACCAGGGTGGAATTGCAGCCCGGACAGCGCCAGCCTTCGGGTTGGTTCGGCCCTGGGTTCTCCTCCCGTTCCTTCACCTGGTTCGTGTGCCATTTCTTCACACAGTGGAGGTGCGTCACGGTCCAGCAGATGGAGCAGGACCACACCCTGGAGTTTCTCAGGACTTCGTTTGTGCAGATGACGCACTCGTACTGGCGGTTGTCAATATCCTCATGGATACGCGTGGGCAGATCGGCTGCCGTGGATTTTGGCATATCCTGCGGAACTGGCTGCCGCCGATGTTGTGGAACTGGGGCAGGGCGATCAAAGCTGAGGGTTGTTTGGATCAGCAGTGACTCCTGCGTTGCTTCAAGGACGACAAACCTCGGAGCTGGCATTGGTTGACCAGGGATAAACTCGGCGGCAGCAGCACTCAGTCCAGGCCTGGGCACAGTGCTGCCGCCCCGACCGACACCGGGAGGAGGGGCTCGGCCACCACGGTGCGATACTATGATCGAGCGTTGGCCGGCGCCGCCTCGCCCGCGTCTCCCGCTGCCGCCTTGTCGTCCTGTGTCGCCTCGCCCCCTTCCAGAATGGTTTCCCCGTGAGGGAAACGCATCTCCAGCCTCACTGGAGGCAGCAACAACTGGCTCGGTGCCATGCCTCAAGGCTTCCGGTAGGGCTTCCGGTCGTCCTACCGGCGGTGCCACTGGCTGTGCTTCCTGACTCCCTTCTCCGGAGGGAGTCGGTCGTCTAGGTCCGTTGCGATGGCCCCTCCTAAACCTGCCTCTATACCCCCCTCTACCTCTATGAGACCCGCCATGTGACGGACCTGCTGGAGGCATCTCGGACATGATGGCGAAAGTTGTTAAACCGTCCAACACAGTCGCAAACGGAGGCTCCAGGGTGGCGTTGACTCGATGTCACTTCGACAACGTTTGGGTTAGGGCTTGTTTGTGATGCGCTTTTTGAAATACAGCGACTTTGAACGTGAAATAAAACAAGACTGGAAAAGAGAAAGGGACGCCGTCCGCAACGCGAAAACGCCTAGTGTTGTGAAAGGGAAAGCTCAAATTGTTTTCAACTTTTCAACTTTTGACTTTTGAGTCTAAAGTTGGATGGCAAACGCAGAAGCAGGGTATCCCTGCCGCCGAGTGAGTAATACAGTGCCACTGACGGCAACCAGCACTGTTTCCGGTACGACCCTCCGACCCCGAGAACCCTTCACGTTCTGGAAGAAGCGGCCAGACACACCTCGAATGCCATGTGGCAACCTCACTTGCACTGTCTCGAGACTGTGTTTGGAGGAGAATACTAAGCATCACCAGTGTCCAATTTTCCAATATCGCCATCGTCCTGTCCTTGGAGAAGACCAGCATGGCAACGATATCTGCCTTTGAGCCGGACATCAGGAGGACTCGAGCATCTGGACATCGATACAAGGTGCTCAATGGTCGACTCCCAATCTGCATGGATCGCCTCGGAAAGATGGGTGGCTTCTAGAACGAGGCGAGGGTGTGTCGTCGTTTGTTGGGGTTGAGGTTGTGTCAATGCCCGGTCTGTCTAGAGAGGTGGCATCGTTTCATATAAACCCGGAGGACGAGCATTCCGATGACAATACATTATGAATTTATGGGAACTAGCTAGCTTGCTTCTCCTTTGTCTGGCGCCACTCTCCCCTCCTCGTCGGGAACGCTCACCTCAACCCGGAACATTGCGCGGAGTTCCGCATCGTACTCTTCCCTCTCCCGCAGCTTTCGCGTGGTGGTCTCCCTCGCTCGCTGGGCCCAAAAAGCGGCAAAGTATGCTCCCACTTTCTCTGGGATGCCTTGGGAGATGAACTGGGGCCGCAGCTGGAGCTCGAAAACTTGATACATGGCGTTGATGGAGTCCAAGGCGTGGAAGAACCACAACGCTTTGGATGAATAGGACTTCTCAATGGTTCTTGATAGATCGCTGGACATCTCGCGTTCTTCCTCTTTAAACGCCGCCATGAACGTTTTCCTCACCGCAGCATACTCGGCTGAGTACTCAGGCAAGCAGACCTCGTCGAGGCTCCTCGAGGTAATCCAAGACGGGACGTCAATCATCTGGGGCGAGCGAGCGCATATCCATTCGAGGTCAATAAGACTCGTGATGTTCCAATCATCGTCCACAATCAGATTTCCTGGGTGAAGATCAGTCAGTTGCATGTAGAACGGTCCTTGCCTGAGGCTTCGGTCGAGGTACTGCTGTGACATGATTCGTAGAATCGCTTGAACGGCCATTTGGTAGTAGCAGTCCTCCCTGCTCTTTACCGCGTTCTTCTGGGCAAGAAAACGGTTGTCATGTAAGGTTAACAGATCTGCGACGTAAGGGTCG